>Ga0307515_10005433_pt1 | contig 25829 bp, 24 predicted proteins | sample 17_EM_MG_FD_194513 | JGI IMG/M metagenome (GOLD analysis project Ga0307515, IMG submission 194513) | Populus trichocarpa ectomycorrhiza microbial communities from riparian zone in the Pacific Northwest, United States - 17_EM | ecosystem: Host-associated > Plants > Roots > Unclassified | place... | reverse complement strand
CCCCCCCCGCGCAAGTGCAGATATGAAAGGTAATATACTCCAAGTTAATAATGCATTCAAAATACATGTTGCTGTGTATAATTGGTTTCTAGTTGAAGTCTTGAAGCCGGCTGCAGTTTGCCCAAATATTTCCTTAGCCGGATAACCTTTACGACACTAACAAAGAATATTTGTGTCTATGCGAGGACCATTTCTACTTGGCAGAGGTGTGAACTTGAAAAGGTATTTTAAGCACATAAGAATATGCTGACATATTGGAGTTTTGAGCATGTTTCTATACAATGTATGCTTTAAAATATAGTACATATGGAGTATGGACTGGTATGATAAGCAACTCAAGGGTATGGCATCTCTCTATCATATAGTATTATTTAGCTGTCCGGTGATGTTTGAAGTTCGAACTTGGTGAAACATGCACATCACAGTTGTGTTTTTACTTCTTCCCATTCTTGATAGATGCCAAATTTTGGATGGTTTAAATTAATGTCAACTCTCAACGTTCGAAGACCCAAATGGAAGGCAAATTACTTCAGGTTTTTATCACTACCTCGCCGAAGAATAAACTGTGGTGCCCATGTGAACAACGAAAATCGATCACATATTTGTGTCTGATCTCTTTGCATTACCCAAATGGAAGTGTTTCCGAGTTGAGACCTGGTCCAGCTTCCAAGGAATGACTTGGATGATATTTCTAATGTGCTGTGACTTAATTGCTTGAACCTGGCCAGAGATGCATTTTATGCGAGGAAAATAAAAAAGAAGGATCAGGACCTCCTGCTTGATTCCTTTTTTGCATGATCTCGCTCCTTATCACGGCAAGCTCTGAAAAGAAGCAGCAATAAAAGGGCCCACAGGCTTCCTAGTTTTGCTGCTGTTGTTCCCAAAATGAGGGGGTAAAAGACTTTGCTGTTGAGATGATTAACACTTTGACTCATTAACTGCACAAAATCCAGTGTTCGGCTCTTATGACTTCCATTCATTAGCTGACAAAGGACAGAAAAGTGTGTCCAGAACCCAACTACATCCACATGACTGCTGCATCCATTGAACAGCAGCTGTGCATCTCTGGAACACAGCAACCACAGGCATAAATTTTGTGTTTATTGATTTACTTGTGTTCGTACACTTTTTCCTCATCCGCAAAGTGAAACCGCAGGTACTAACCAAGATCCATGTTGGCCAAAGATTCATACCAAGACAAAGCATTGAGGGAGTTTCCTGGTAACTAATCCGAATACCAAATCAATTGAAACTTGAGCATATGTAATGATATGTTAACAAAAGAAAATAACTCAAATAAACAAGCTGCTGCCTGTCCTAAACGGCTGCAAAGGGATGGACTCCATAATAAAAAATCCAAACTGCAACTTTTCCTCAGAACCCTTTGAGACAATAAGAGAATAATAAATCACTATACAGAACCATTTTTTGTTGGTGCTCGTTTGACCGATTCTAGGCAATGGTATGCATTTACCCTGGCTGGTATTCACCTCATCCAGGCATCAAGGTCAAAAACATAAGAGAATAGCAAATGTATTCATAAATACACTTGCTAAGAACTAAAGCCCCCCCAGCTCGTATAAACAAAAAAATTGACACCCAATACCCTATGGCTCCAAGATATCCCTGAAACTCGACCAACTGGCAAAAAATCATAGTTAGTAAGCAATATTACACCGCAAACATAAGTTGGCAAGAAGCATAATATTGAACATGATGCACTTGCTAAGAACTAAAGCCCCCCAACTCGTATAAACAAAAAAATTGACACGCAATACCCTATGGCTCCAAGATATCCCTGAAACTCGACCAACTGGCAAAAAAACATAGTTAGTAAGCAATATTACACCACAAACATAAGTTGGCAAGAAGCATAATATATGCATCATGTCCACGATCCTGGGACAATATTTCTGAAACTCTTCTTTTCACACAATTTCAAACAAGCGTTTTCAGTCATTCCATCCCAATACAAAGGGAAGGTCAAGTCACCTTCCCCAAAGTTAAATATTTCGGTGGATCCAGCAGCAATAACTAATCACATAGGTTGCACTCACAGGCATTGGCCAGTGTGTCTCTGTCATCATCTTCATTAACCTTCCTCCCCAAACTCCTTTGTGAATCTCTCATGGACATCTAGATCAGCTTTGCTCACTGTTGGCTTTTGTCTTGCTAGGACCTTGTCAAAATCTGTTTTCATGATAGGGGGTGGAAGGATCTGCAGATGTGGTTATCAGCATTCAACATAATTTAGTTACTATAACAATAAACAAAGCATCAAAATGAAAACACCCCACTTGTTATCTCTCAAGGTCTACATATGTTTCCCCACAAATAAATATCCTTTTTATACATGTTTAGAGAGAGAGAGAAAACAAAATCTTTGATTTTAACTAGCAAATCAGATCCAAAGCATGCCCAGAGCCATTGCTCTGTGCAGTGGTAAAGACATGGTATTCCAAACATAACACTGCAAGTTCAAGTGTTATGAGCAGCCAAATCATCAAAAAAGCTGAAGGCAAGCCTAATCCTATATTCTCCCTGTCAAACCCAAAAAAAAAGAGGCAATAACAGGTTTTATTTTAAAGCATCAGCTAATACCTTTTCTGCAAGCCCTTGTGCTGCAAGGTCCTGCATGGAAATTTGGACAGCACCAGGTTGCTTCGGTCCACAAGGCACCCACATATCATCAGAAGTATGTATGAAAAACATAGCATCTTGGGTTTTACGAACTGGTTCAAAGAGGACATCTTTGACCTGAGGGGAGCAAAAATAGGCACAAAGCATGGTGTTAGCCACTCAACCATTACAACCAAGAAAAAAAGAAGTTTTGAAATGAAAGACTGAAGTGGCACTGTGCTTACACAAACAGAAATATCTGAACCTGAAAAGCCCTCTGTCCTTCGTGCCAAGCTTTCAAAATCACTTTCAGTCAAGTTGTGAGGAGTATCTCCTAGATGCACCTGGGCAAATAATTTAAGCAACATCAAAATCCATAAAATATGTAGCTCAATAAAAATGATCTAATATCAAAATATGTCTCATAATAGAATACTATTTTACAAAATCAACGACAAAGTCCTAATACCTTGAACATATGTTGACGAGCCTTCAAATCAGGTAGCGGGATATATATGCGCTTGTCAAAACGTCGTCGGATGGCCTGTATTCACACTGATTAGAAATAGTGCCAAATAGTCCACATGATTCAAAATTAAATACCAGAAATAATCTCAGAAACCCCCTTACCTGATCTAGAGCATATGGAGTATTTGTTGCTGCAAGAACAAGAACCTTCTGGTCAGTGGTTCCTACCCCCTATATATCAGAAATATAAGGTCAGACTTCTTCACAATAAAATTGAAATTGTGGGGAATGTTCACCTATATGTTAGTTGGATTTTACATAACCATCCCGAATTCCAGGATACAATAAAATACTAGAAATAAGGAATTTATAATCCATGGTGTCAAGTTTATGTTAATAACTTAAAAATGACATAACTAAAAACCACATTCACTTAATCTTCTTACTTCTAAGGCCAAGAACTTCTCTCAACCAGAATCTTTGGCAATTGTGTTTAACAATTCTCTCAGACATAGTCAAATCAAATTTTATGTCATAAAATGAAAAGCATTGACAATTGCAACCAAAATAAGCTACAATGAGCTAGAGGGCAAGATACAAGCCTTATAATAGCATAGAAAAACATAATGGTAATGTCCTTCATCAACTTCCAACACATGAAAACAGATACCTGCATCTGCACGAGAAGTTCAGTCTTGATACGTCTCGAAGCTTCACTCTCATTGCCCTCTCCACGTTGACCACACAAGGAATCTATTTCATCAACGAAAATGATTGAAGGAGCACTTTCACGGGCCATTTGGAAAAGGTTTGAAACAAGCTTTTCACTCTCACCCATCCACTTTGAAACCAGATCTGATGAAGAAACACTGGGGGGGGGGGGGGGTTCAAAACCAGCAAGTTACGGTCTAATCACAAACATAATCAACAACAGAACAGGTGAGATGTTTACAGAAAGGCAAGAAACATGACAGCAGCAGCAAAGAATATTGCTCCCTTTAGAAGGGGGAAAGGAGAAAAGCATGCATGAGACTAAGACGGAAATTAAACATCAAACTGACAGATGTTTATCTTAAGGCATACATAGAAAGGTTTATTTTGTAATTAAGAAAATATATACCTGAAAAAAGTGGACTCTGCTTCAGTTGCAACAGCCTTGGCCAAGTATGACTTTCCAGTTCCAGGTGGCCCATACAAAAGAAAAGCCCTCCACGGTCGTCTCTTACCTAAAGAGAGCAAATGGAGGATGCATCAGTTTAACAAAACAAAATAAGTCAAATTTGTGAATCAAAATGTTTACAAATTAAATAGAACAAAGGAAGGAATAGCTGCAAATGTGACCGAGTTCCTTCTCAGTAATCAGCAGTAGTGTAAAAGAAGCATAAAGGCAATAACCATTTCTATGCCCTCATTTTAACTGCTCTTTCAAAATGAAGAACGTCAGCTATTCAAAGCCTTTGCTACATGTAAAGTCATTACCAAGTACACGGGTGAATTGATGAGCCACAAGATAAAATGACGATGCCAATAAGATGGCCCAACATTATGTGGTGATAAAGCACATGGCTCAGTTAATTTCCTTTGAGGCAGAATAAGCAGCTCATGGAAGCCAGATGAATAGCACCTCCATAGGCAATTGTCAATCATTTATCAGAGGTCTCTCATGTCTACCACATTCACAAATATGGGTTCTTATATGCATGCAGTGGACGCATGTATTCCAGTATCCACATTCAAAGAAGAGTGCATGGGTGGGCAGGTTGGTGTGCTTGCTTGCAGAGGTGGGTGAGAGTCACAAGAATGCATGTGTGACTCTGTGTGTCTGTGAATGGTGCCACTAGATTCTTAAAAGGATTTGTTAAATTTGTTCATATGATGGAGCCAAAAATTCAAAACGGTGACACCAGCAAACATGGAACTTTCTCATTGATGATATATCAAAGATAATATGAATACAAATTAACAGGTTGTCATACAAATACAGATGGCCAATATTTGCAATCTAAAGATCAAATGAAAAGCAGCATGGATTTCACTGATGGAAGGTTGTCCTAACAGAGTAGGGTGATATATTTGACAGCAATAATATGCAAATTATAAATTCCAAAATTATATGGTAATTGAGGGATACAGGACTTGAAAAGAAAATGATGAAACTACCTCTGAAAAACAAAGATCAAAATCCCTCTAAAAATCTAAATCTCTTTCCCTCTCATTGATATGAAGTTCATATAATAGTACACTATTGTGAAAGCAATCATAAACCGCACTGAAAGAAAAATCGAAATACAACCAAGTGAATAGTGAGAATTTCTAAGATCCAGAAAGGCATTTCCTAGCATGGTGTTCCTCTTCATGATGTTATGATGGTATAAATTCACAACAGGTTGGTATACTCAAGAGTTGGACATCATTGGGACACCAGTAATGGTTTTAGAAGAGAAAAGGAAAATGAAAAGGGCATCAATGGTGTGTAAGAAGTTGATTAACCATGCATACCTTGCCATTTATGTGGCTGGCGAGAGGTTTCAATTCTGGGGCAATAACTGGTTATCATGGGAGTTTTGGCCATGATGATAGTAGTTCAGCAGAGAAGCAAATTTTCTCTTTTCAGTTTAGAAACAGAACAAAAGTTAGATTTATTCACTTAATTTAATTCCAGAAGCAAAATATGCATCTCTCAGAGGGTGACCAGACAGTGCTTCCATTAGCAGTGGTAGAGGATTTTCCAGGTGAGAAACAGGTGCTAGATATTTATAATTTTCATTCAAATTTTGAATTTATCATTCATCGTTTATCTTCTAAAAGGAATTCATCAATTCAGTGTAATGAACATGGAACAAGAAAATACAAAGCAATGCTACCAAAAACATGAAAATGAATTACCCTCCCACTCTATCTAAATCATAACAAAGGACAAATGACATTCATATTAACTACATTCTGGGCAAAATAAAAACACTAGACTCAGCAAAGCAGCTACGTGGAGAAAACAAATTAGCAAAATACCCAACATAATAACAGATTATAAACATAGAAATCACGTTCCATTCAGCACAATACAATACGGAGTCAATTAGCCGATTAATAACCACACCAACGCAACTCTCACGTAGCACAGAATGAACCCAGTCTTTAATCCCCATTTATCAGAAAAATCACAAACTGATTTCTAATTAATCAATCATAGCAATCCAAACCAATTCACAAAACAACTAGCATAATATAAATGTTTCCTCCTAAAACACCACACAAATACAAGTTCCCATTTTCAAGCACAACTCGCCAAACCCAAGAAAACCCAAATCAGCAAAAACGCAAAATACTGACCTGTAAAAAACTGAGGGAACTTCACAGGCAAAATAACAGCTTCTTGCAAAGCCTGTTTAGCACTCTCAAGCCCAGCCACATCATTCCACTTCACATTAGGCTTTTCCCTCACAATCGCCGAATTCAATCCAGCTCTCAACTTATCTTTCTCCGGATCATCCCCATCCTCGCCATCTTTAGGCTTAGTCTTTGCCCTCGTCGCAACAGCAGCATCCCCATTAGAATTAGGGCCAGGACCTCCTTCATCAAGAACAGTCCTGATCTCCTCCGCCCGACGAAGATACTCGGTGAATTTTTGAGTAATCGCTTCACGAATTTTAGGGTTCTTCTCGTATTTCAAGTGGGTCTTGAAGTATTCAAGTGCGTTCATGTATAAAGGAAACGCCTTCGAGTAATTCCCTGCATTGTCTTCTTGTACCGCTTGTTTCACGTACTCTATTGCTTGTTCTTTGAAATTGCTGTACATAGCTAGGGTTTGATTTTGATTCGATTTATGAGAGGATTGATGATGGCGATTGCATGAGAGATTCCAATTTTGGAGAAAAAGTTTTAACCCTGGAAATTAGGGATTTTGTTGATAGGAGAGACCGGGGATGGGATATTTGCGAGGAGGGAGGGGTTGGAGAGGAGGGAGGGGAAGGGAAGGAATGAAGGAAGGAAGGAGGGGAGGATTAAGGAAAGTGGGTTATGATCTAAATCTTAGGTTTGCTAAGTTCACCGATGACTAGTTTGCGAGTCAATGATGGCCGTGGTGAATTTAAAAAATAAATAAATAAATAAATAAAATCTATTTAGCATTGAAAATTTGAATTTGTTGCCCCTTTCAAAATTTGAAGAGGTAATTTCATGTAAGCCCTCGATTTATATAAAAAACCTCAATTGGATTTAAAGGCATATAAGTCTAATTGTGTGTTTATTTTTGTTGTTTGATCTGTTTTTTATATTTTTTATTTTAAAAATACTAAATTAATGTTTTTTATATATTTTTAATATGCAAATGCTAAAATTTTTAAAAAAATATGACAATTTATTTTAATATATTTTTAATTAAAAAGCATTTTTATACACTTCATTACTAAATATATTCAATTATCAACTATTTCGTACCCGACCAATTTCAAATTAATCATTGATATACATGAAAAAATTAAAATTTTATATCCAAAAAGAATTTTTTATAACAAGGTGATTTGATTCGCACTTCATTTATAATCTTATTATAACCAGAATCAAAATTTTTCTCTTTTCAGTTTAGAAACAGAAAAAAAAGTTAGATTTATTCACTTAATTTAATTCGGGAAGCAAAATATGCATCTATCATAAGGTGGCCAAACAGTGCTTTCATCAGCAGTGGTAGATATTTATAATTCCCGTTCAAGTTTTGGATTTATCTTCCATCGTTTATCTTCTAAAATGAATTCAGCAATTCAGTGTAATGAACATGGGATGAAAAAATACAAAGCAATGCTACCAAAAACATGAAAATGAATTACCCTTACACTGTATTTTAAATTTAATATTTTTTAAAAATACTTTTAAAACATAAAAATATAATAAAATAACAGTTTCTTGCAAAGCCCATTTAGCACTCTCAAGCCCAGCCACGTCACTCCACTTCACATCAGGCTTTTCCCTCACAATCGCCGAATTCAATCCAGCTCTCAACTTATCTTCCCCGGATCATCCCCATCCTCGCCATCTTCAGGCTTAGTCCTCGGCCTCCTCGCAACAGCAGCATCCCCATTAGAATTAGGGCCAGGACCTCCTTCATCAAGGACAGTCCCGATCTCCTCCGCCCGGCGAAGATACTCGGTGAATTTTTTAGTGATAGCTTCACGAATTTTAGGGTTCTTCTCTAACCGGTTGATTTGATTTGCAGGGAAACAAGATTCTGCTAAGAATACAAAAACATGAATGTGCCTTCAATAATCTCATGGATAACACGGTACTGCTGCGGACATAAACACTCTTCTGTGGAATGAATGATTTGTACAGGTATTTGATTTTATTTGTGTTTTGATTAGATGGTGGAAGTGAATTGAATTTATAAAATAATAAATAAATACGGACAGCTTGCTGACGTATTACTCTTTAAAATTTTAATTATGTTGAATAAATCAAATTCAATGGAGGTTAATTTTAATTTTAATTATGTTAAATAAATATGGATGAAAATATTGTTACTATGATCATTAACCATTAAAAAGAACTAAAGTGAGATGGTATTTTATTATGGCTGGTACAAAAATGCACCATTTATAAAATCTGTTGTATATTGTTCATCAATGCTCTCCATGATATTGTTCTGATAAAAAAAAATTAAAATATTCTTTACTTTTGCATTAACCAAATTCAAAAGTTTTTTCAACAAATTTGGAGCAGCTCTTCAATACTGATGCCCAGGTTTTTGGATTTCTCTTACCTTTACATTTGAACAGGAAGATTGAAGGATGTCATCGGTAAGATCGTGGGTGGCTTTGTTTCTGATGCCCTGGTTTTTCCATTGTCTCTGTTTCTATCAAAGCATCAAGGAGTTGTTCACTGATAGAGACCCACCCATGTTGTCACCGACGAAGAGATTCCTGATCGATTCAATTCAATTCAAGTGGACATGAATTTTGGATCCAAATAGGTTACATGTCTAGATCCCTTTATAGGAATGACAGTGACTGTCCAAATACGGTCCTTAAATCACTGCTGATGGCTAATGATTATTGTTTATATTTTGAAAGTTTTTTAAAAAAATTAAAATTTTTTATTTTTTTACTTTAAATTAATAATTTTTTAATATTATCATATCATTTTAATGTGATAATTTTAAAAATAATTTTAAAAAAATAAAACAAAAACTATTTCAACATTTTCAAATAAAAATTAAAAAATACTATCCTTGCTGCAATTCCTCTTATCATTTAGACAAAAGAAAAACATGAGTTTGTCTACGCGGGGGCTCTTCTCAAGAAAACATAAAAATAAGTGGGGCAAGGTGTGAGTATAGGTTCGGATCCGGAGTAGTTAAAAAATCAAATTAAATTAATTTGTTTTAAAACAAAATAATTGAATTTAACTGGATTTAAAAAAGAAAGGATGAATTTGATTTAATTTATAATAATTTTTAAAAAAAAAACTAACCAAATCATTTTTAAAAATAACCAGAATTATTCAAGAAATTTTACTATGTTAATAAAATAATTAGTGGTATTCTATTAGTTACTTCTAGAATCTATTTAAAATAAATAAATATAGTTAAAAGAGAGAAATACTAGGTGTCGATATTCTTATTATTTTTTGTGGATTATGATTTTTATTTTTTTTTTGTTGGTTTTTTTAAATGAGTTAAAAAAAATAACTAATAAAATATCACTAATCACTATCTCAACACTACAATTTTTTTTAATTATCCATCAATTTTTTTAAAAAATCATTTAATTTCATTAATTTCATCATCCATGAGACAACTTGCAAAACAAAGACAACAAACTCTAATTGGTTTTGTCCTTTCAATCTTAACATTGCAAACACATGAAAAAATCTAAATCTAAACCTTTAATTTGTACACATTCAATGTTTCTAGCAGCAGCATCTTTATCCAACGCGTAAATAGAAATGGTCCAAGTTCAACAACTCATCCTTAAAAAAAAAAAAAAAAAACATAATTCCTAACAATAACCTTAATTAATTCACCCCTGAATATACGTGACTTAAACGGCTTCTCCAACATCTTGACGGCTACAATTTTCTTCTTAAATCTTAATTATCACGATATAAAGAGAATCAACATTTCTCTAACCTTAAAGAAAACCGAAGGAGACAGGGAGAGGAAAAAAAGAAGAAGGTGTGTGGGAATCCTCTCTGGAACAGGATTCCTTTTCCCTTTCCACACCAGAAGTTCTTCCCTTCTCTTCATATATAATTTTCAACCCTCTCTCTTTCTCGTTGCCTTTTGCTCTTCCCTCGAATTCAAAACAGGTAATATGTTTGATTTCTTGTAGCCGAGCGCAGCTAGCGGCGTTGTTGTTGTTGACTGTTTCTAAATCTTGGTTTTTTTTCTTTTTTCTTTTTGTGTGTTAGATTAAAACAAGGAAATCAAGAAATCTTGAAAGACAATGGCAGAAGAACAACACCGATGCCAAGAACCACGTCTCTGCGTAAACAACTGCGGTTTTTTTGGAAGCCCAGCAACTCAAAACCTGTGTTCTAAATGTTATGGTGATCTTCGTCAATCACAGCCCCTGAATCAGCTCCTAGCCCCATCATCATCTGCTTCTGTTTCTTCCTTTTCATCCCCAACCGTCGATGTTATAAAGAACCAGATAGCTCCCGTGTTGGTGGTGGAAGGTGATGAAAAAGGGGAGTTTAAGGCTGAACCTACGGTTGTGGTTCCACAGCAGAAGCCAAATAGGTGCTTGACGTGTAGGAGGCGCGTAGGGTTGACGGGATTTAATTGCAGGTGTGGTATGGTGTTTTGTGGAACGCATAGGTACCCAGAACAACATGATTGTGAGTTTGATTTTAAGAGCTTAGGTAAAGAACAGATCGCTAAGGCTAATCCTGTTGTTAAGGGTGAGAAGCTTCAAAGGATTTAATGGAGGTCTGCTAATTCTGCAATTTACGAATTCCATCGTGATGTCGGCCGGTGGCGGTGTTAAGAGGAAGTGGTGGTCGTGGGGTTGGTGGCTGTTGGGGGTATTGTTGTAGTTATGTGTAGTTATGTGGTTTGTGTAAATTTCAAATATTTAATGATAAGATTTTAGTATTTTCCTTTTTAGAAAAAAAAATCACTTGGGCTGTTCATTTTTATTGAATAATTTGGGGTGTTGATTGAAATGAGAATATTATATCGTTTTTTTTTTTGTTTGAACTTGGAATAGTGTATTGGTTTAATTTAATATGGTTGGCTAGAGGATGATGATTTTATTTAATGGGTATAGTATAGGAAAGATGTTAAATTGGTCCACCGCCTGCCTTGATTTTTTCTTCTTCTTTTATGCTAATCATAAAATTATCAAATTGATTATTTTCAGTAATAAAAAAACTTTAACCAATTAAACAACTTAAAATAATCATAAAATTATTTTAATTTTCTAATTAAAAGAAATGATTAAATATTATACATAGTTTGTTTTTTTTGTTTTTTTATTAATATGAATGACCAAGCTAACTTGAACAAACCTGATTAATTTTATATGATTTATTTTTTTATTTTGTTATATAATCATATATACTTTATGTTATAAATATAATTTATCTACGTGGTTTGAATATATTTTAAATTGTCAAAATAACTTGGGTTGTTCTTTTATTTTATTTTAAATTGTCAAAACTAAAATTATTATGGGTTTGAATGAATAGGTTAAGAAAATAATCAAAGTAAATAATATTAATTATTTGATAATAAGAAATCAAAGAATTAAGCAACTTGTAACAATTAAAAAATGATTTAAATTATCCAATCAAAGAAAATGAATAAAATTTTTATATAATATATTTTATTTTATTCCTGTATATGTTTTGCTGCGTAGCTACAACTCATATATAATCAACTAATAACCGAGTAAAGTTTAATGGTGGTCGATGCAGTAAATAATGCTCCATGCATTTTGTAGCTAGTTGCTAATTTTACTTTTTAACATGGACATTAATGCCGATCCAAAAAAAGAAAAATAAATAAATTTGTATTCTATGTCTGCCAGCTTTTTGTTTTTTTTTTTTTCCTTTTTATTTTCTGTGATAGCTTTGCTAGCTACAGTTCATTACCAAAGATTGATTGCTACCATGCAAAATATCTCAAGGGCTTGCAAGTGGAAGACTAGAAATTTTATTTTTCATTAATTTTCAGTGTAAAAAAATATTCCTCTTTCCTTGGAAAGAAAGAAGAAATGGACGAAACGTGAGACCCACTTGAAGAAAAAACAAAAAGGCTATAGGGTAAAGCAAAGTCAACTGCATTTAAAGTCCTGTTTGGGTCCCATTTGAATCCGCTTTGCATCAAATTTGAATATTTTTATTTATTTTAAGTTAATTGTTTTTAGTAATTTTAAATCATTTTAATGTGCTGGTATTAAAAATAAATTTTTAAAAATATAAAATAATTATTTTAATATATTTATAAATAAAAAATATTTTTTAAAAAACTCTATTGCACTTTTAAATAAATCATCAATATAAATATAAATAAGAAGGGAATTTACAGAAGCTAAATACATTTAGTAATGATATACTGTTCTACCAAACTAAGCCTTAAATTGATAGTAAATTTAATTAGCAATTTCTAATATTCAACAATCAAGAAATATAATATTCTTAAAAAAATAATCAATATATATATATATATATATATAAAAGTATTTTAGAATAAAGATTAACTATATCTTATGTATATTTTTAATAAAACAGAAAATTTTATTGTTCTCCACAATTATTTGATATTTATAATATATAAAAACTAGATACAAAAAAAAAGGAGATAAAATAATATTTGATCCACTAACCCATTTCAAAATTACTTTTTAATTATATCTCATGTTTCTTTTTTCTATGCTATAAACCTAGTTTATAAGAGAATTTGTCATGAGCATACTATTTAACCAAGAAAATGCACATATATTTGTTTCTTCGACCAAAACACACACACAGGAGGATGGGACCAAAAACCGGAGAGAGCCATATAGTACTTGTTTCTTCCTGAGAAAACACAGGGAAGGAGATCGTAATCAAACTCCCTTTTCTTTTCTTGCATGTGATTGCCGGTGAAAACAACAAAAATCTATCTTTATTACCCAAAAAGCTTTTTTTTTTTTTTTTCCCAGTTTTCCATCTATAACAAAAAAAAATAAACCTTTTCTTGTTCATCAGCAGAAATCTACGAGTCTGTTCGTATCTTAAGTCGACAATCTTTTTCTTTAATCTTTCAGGTGTTTAATCCAAGAAACCGGAGAAATGGAGTGTAAATATCCACCATTGAAGTTAAAAAAAATAAAAAAAGACACCGGAAGGAAGAATAGAACGGGAAAATTATCAAACATGACATTATTTTGAACAGGAAGAGATTAAAAAAGGAAATATTTGGATGAAGCATCAATGGATCTGGACTCTAAAAGACCTCTGAGTTTTATATTCATGGACAAAATCAACTATGCAGGATTTTCTAAATACCATCAAGTTCATTTATTTCGTGTTTTTTTTTTCTGGGTTCTTAGTGGCTGTGTATAGATTACGGTATAATTGTGACTCTCAAAGCAATAAATCATGTACTCTGAAGTTTCTTTTCTAAGACCCGGCTAATTGATCTTGTTCTTGAGTCTGTTAAATTCAGCTTCGTTTGGTAGGTGAATTAAACATCAAAATTCTAATCTAGATTAGATTTTTAATTAAATTTATTAAGATAAACCCAACTGAACACGCAAGTTTTTAATAACCTAAATAAACCTGATTTAAACTCTAATGAGTTGATATTAATAATTTTTTTTAAAAAAATTTCAATTGTAGTTTTAATAAAAATAATTAACTCATATTAACTCATTGACTCGTAAATTAATCCAATAACATATGATTCCAATTCTTTTCTAGATAAATCCTTCCTAACCCGAACTAGAATCAATAGTTTTTAATTACTTCACCGAGTTAATTAAACTTGATTCAAACTCTTATAAGTCAATACCACTATTTTCTTAAAAAAACCAATATAATTTTAATAAAAATAATTTATAAAAATTAATTTATAAATTAATGAATTAACTCAATAACTCATTAATCCAATTCCTTCTCAGGCAAGTCCACAGTCGTGGACACACAGGGACTGGAAGCTGTGCAAGTAGCCATTCTGAGAGGAAAAAAATGCAGCGATCTATAACGCCAATTATCAGCACTTTAATGCGAAGTAATGTAGAAGTTTCCTTTTCTTCCGATAAATTATTTTTTCCACCAAGACTTGGCAACGGGAAACGTTGTGGTAGATTCCAAAGTTGACTCGTACAAGTGGTGGAAGACTTGGTCTAGACGGCAGGTCGTGTCCTTTCATACCCCACCATGACATGTTATGCAAACGACACATATAAATTACCACGATGACTAATCTCTACAGGAGTTCTATCTTGTAATGGTCACCGCACCATGCAAACAAACAAGCCTCCATGGCCTGGTCAAGCGGGAAAACAAAGAACGAGAGGCCCAGAAACCAGCATCATTTTCAACACAAGAGATGAATTCAATGTCTACAAATTCTCACACCCACATCTTCTAATTTTGGATTTTAAGCAAAACACACAACCAAACCACTTCGCAGCTCCTCCTCTTTCACTCCCTCTCTCCACAGCCAGTCATGAAATTCCCATCTCTGAACCAAACCTCTCCACTCCCAAATATCTCCTTCACTTGCAATTCCTACTTCACTTTCTTGTGACATCAAGCTTTCTTTTCAAATATTTATTTTAGTTTTATTTAAGCTAACAAAGAAAAAAAACGTGTCTTTGTTCTACAAACTCATCCAAAATTTCATTTTTATTTATTGATCTTTATACTTTCTTGATTTCTCTTGTGATGCACATATTTCTTGAAACTAGAAATGAATCTGATGCAAATACTCTGTGGGAAAATTAAGCAGTGCCCATAACTCGGTTTTCATTGTGCCAATGAAAAGGTCAGCTCCTCCACTTTTTAGTATTCTACTGCTCATTATATTTTCTCTGACACTCAGTTCAAGGATCCTAGTCCGACGTGGTGGTGGGTTTAGCTCCATTGAGGTGAAGGAACCCAGTTTGATTTTACGGGAAAAAGTTCCGGTTTTTAATTCTACGCTGCTGAAATACGCGGCTATTGACGTAGGAGAAGCACAAGCCAAGAATGAAATAAAAGAGTTATTAAAAGGGAACTTTGATAGTCGAGGAGGGTATAGGTTTAGTGTTAAAGCAAGAAAGTCTAAGGGTCTTTTAGCAATGCGTAGGTCCCCTCAGTTTAATAGGAATTGGTTAGATGTTAGGAGGGTTTTACATGATTGGTCGCGAAAGAAGAGGTATCAGCCTGAAATAATGGATGAATTAATAGGGCTTGTGAAGGGTCCTATCGATAGGCATGATGGATTGGTGGTTTCGGAAAGGCGGTACGGTTCTTGTGCTGTAGTTGGGAATAGTGGGATTTTGATGCAGAAAGAATATGGAGAGTTGATTGATGGTCATGAGGTTGTAATCCGATTGAACAATGCGAGGACGGAGAGATATGAGCGAAATGTGGGGGTCAAAACTAATATTTCTTTTGTAAATAGCAATATTTTGCATCTTTGTGGAAGGAGGCAAGGTTGTTTTTGTCATCCATATGGGGCTAATGTCCCTATGGTTATGTATATTTGTCAACCAGCACATTTCTTGGATTATACTGTTTGTAATTCATCTCACAACGCTCCTTTGATTGTCACTGATCCGCGCTTTGATGTGCTGTGTGCGAGGATTGTGAAATATTATTCGCTGAAACGGTTTGTGGAGGAGACAAGGAAGTCATTGGATGAATGGGGCTCTGTTCATGATGGTTCCATGTTCCACTACTCATCTGGTTTGCAAGCTGTAATGCTTGCAGTGGGGATTTGTGACGAAGTTGGTATTTTTGGGTTTGGAAAATCAGCTTCAGCTAGGCATCATTATCATAGTAATCAAAAGGCTGAGCTTAAGTTACATGATTACGAGGCAGAGTATGATTTTTATCACGATTTGGTGAACAATCCACAGGCAATACCTTTCATTACGGACACGTTTAAGTTTCCTACTGCTATAGTTTATCAATGATCTTTCAGACGCTGAATCTTTTGTTTATGCGGGATTGATTGATTAGTTGTCAAGCTCAAATTTCTGTATTGTTGCTGGTTCTACGAGTTGGTTATGAAAACACAGTAGTCGAATATTTCTGTCGCATATGCTGACCCTGTACTGTCTAAGATAGTCTAGGGCAGTACTGGAATCTAAGAAAATGATTTTAAGATCTGTGGTCTCATTTCTTTTAGTATGATTGAAAATGCTCTTGTTGAGTTCTTCAAGCTTTGCTACATAAAAGTGCTCTCTTTTGGTTATTGTATCAATAACTGTTTATGATAGCTTAGATATGCACATATCACTGTGGGTTTACTGTTGGGAAAATCTGGAGGAATATTTCAATATGAATAGTTTTGTCACCTTGAAGTCACTTGCAGGTTATGAATCTGAAAGATTTTGTCAATTTTGCACTGCCTTTATCAAGTTAAACTTGTAAATTGATTGGAACATTCAGAAGCAATGATAAATTATCATTGAGATGCGGGCAAGGCTCAAGTTCTCATGTGCTGTTATTGTATACCTTGATGAGGTTCGATTACTCCCATGCATTATATATTTTGGCATGCATGTTCATTTGAAATCACTGCTGGGTCTTGGATAATATGGTCAGTAGATAGCAGAAAATTTCACTAATTTATGGAGAAAATAGTGTTTTACTAAACCAATTCTGGCAGTTTGGGTAGTCCAGTACCCTTTAGCTCGGGTAGTAACAAAACTTGGTGAATCTTTTTGCTGTTTTTAACTTATCTCGTCTTTTTGACTCCAATTCAAGTAATTTACGACTCGAATGTAACCCTACGTTCATGTCTAAAGTATGAGCTCAGAACAGATAGCCTTGTATAGTTGTATGGATTTCCTGGTAGTTTTTGGCATAGCAACAATTAAGCCGACCCAAAGTTTTTGGTACAGCAACAATTAAGCCGGCAATGGATATCAGGTCCTTCTTCTTGTACATTTCTTTCAATGGAAACGCATTATCATGAAGCCAATCATGCCATTATCAGCCAATCATTTCAGGCAGAAATTATGATAGTAGTGATGATTTAAAATATTTTTTGCTTAAAAATATATTAAATTTTTTTTTTTAAATTTTTTTTTTTTCATCAACATATCAAAATAATCTAAAAACATAAATTTTTTTTAATTTCAAGTAAAAAAAAATCAAAATTTTTAAAAACACGATGCAACCCAAACACTTCCATCATAAAAAAACAATTGGTTCCCTCAATTCCCCCGCCAAGTCTAGCACCCTCTTTAGTGTTTCTTCTCCAGAGAATAAAATTAGCAAAATGTATTTTCACGTTGATAAGTTTTTTATTGCCAAATGATCCACTCAGAGATGAACCAAGAAATTTTGTGCTTCACCCCAGAAGTAGAAAGGCTACAGACGGATATGGTATTGTAACAACAATTTAAAGCACAGGTTCTGATGATTATATGCAGAACAAAATCCTTCACCATCCACTCCCATTGAAAAGCTTTGGATTTTACCCCAAGGGCCCATCCAAGAAGATGGCAAAAAGCGGCAACAAAGACAAAAAGGTCTGTACAGTACCCTTCCTTGCTCTTTGCCCAGCTCGCTCCTTGGCCTTTCCCTTTTCTCAAGGCTCTGTAGTATCTAGCTCAGCACCCATCTCCTCGTACTTGACCTCCACCAAGAACCTTATTCTCGTCTGAAATCCCAACATTTTACAAAAGTAAATACCAAATAAAAGAAACTGCTGTCACTGAAACTTGCTTGTAAGCTGTATTTTCAGCATATTATACCTGTTTTGGATCATAAACAGCATATTCATTGTATTCAAGAGGGCTGTCTCGATGCTCTGATGGAATCAAGCGACCACAAGGAACTTTGATGTCATCCTTCCATATAAAATGTTCAGATTCATCTGTTTTCTTTTTGCCCAATCCCTTCACCCCACGCTTCTTCTCTTCCAACGACTTCGTATCCTGCCTCGATCGAAACAAATTTTCAGGATTCCAAGAGAGTTATAGCCAATTTTTCCATTCAAGCTGGAAATAACATTAACCTACCTCCGGTGGGCTCTTCACTTCTATGATCTGATCCCCGAGAGAAGCAACAGCTAGAACTAAAAATCCTTCTGGCCTTTCTACTGAGGTAAAACCATACCTGGCAGCTTCCGCAGCAGCATCAGAACAAACAATTGCCTTCCCGAACTGTAAGCCAAACGAATATTTCAGTGCCAAGATTAGAATATTGATGCATGCTTAAATTGTAAGCCATTGATATTACCATGTAACCGGGGACTGGAAGAGAACAGACTGACGGCAGAAATCCTTTTTGCAAATGCCTTAACAAGTTTGAGCTTCGAGTGCCTAAGAGAGCAATAAACAAAAGTTAGTAGTAGTCTCTGCTAGAACAAGGATGCACGGTCGATTCGGACTGAAATCTTACCACACCATAGCAGTACTTTGTTTGGCAACTTCTTTATTTCATCCAAAGAAGGACAAGCACTTGGTTCCACAGAAAAAATATTCTCAACTGATACACCATAGTCCTACATCAACAATTTAAACATTGTAAAATTGATAACATGGTATTGATCAGAATTGATTGCATAAGCGATGTTAAGATGTGTAATCTCACAATGTCTCCGACTCTGACTGGTTCATAAGTTGTGTCCAGGTACTTCACAATCATCTTGTAGTCATCAGAATCTTTCTCTAGTGCAGAAACTGAGCAGCCCAATTTCTTGTATCTATCTGACAACGGATCATCTAGGGTTGAGCCAAACATGTCTCCTACAAGGCGTGATGCCATATTTATGTCTCGGATAGTCTCAAATGCAGCTGCACCCTAAAAATCCAATCCGTAATCGTGCATTAGTGTCCAATTTAGAGGGACTTTAGAATGGATAGGAATCTTGGGTTGGCCTTACATGATCTGCGAGATCCTGATAGTCTCTGAAGACGAAAGGCCTAGTCGAATGCAGAAGAGTAGAACATCTTTGGCTATAATCTGACCAAACAGCCTCAGCCTTCTGTCCTGTCTCTTTCATTGACTTCACGGCTTCTACAAACTGAAGCAGGACCTCCTCACCTGATGAGATTAGTTTGTTATTCGCGAGGGAAAAAGAAAAAGAAAGGGTGGAAACGAAAGGAAAATCCTTACATCTTTCCAAGTGTAAATCTGAAAGCATCCCCATTGGCACGTCGGGAGAGTCTAAACCCATCTCCATCATAGCATACCTGCCAAACAGGAAACAAGATTATCTAAAACAAAAGAAATTGTGCAGAAAGCAGATGGAGATGGAACTATCTATAGAAGGATCATACTTGTATATCTCCTGACTGCACAAAATCTTCATAAGATAAGCAATTTTGGGTTCAAGGCTGCTGTGGGCAGCTGCAACTCCTAGCTGCCTTAGTCCAAGCCCTCCATGTCTCACATCCATACCATCATCCTATCCAAACAAAATTCCCAATCAAGCAACCATCCATCCATCTACATATATATATAAAAGAAAAGGCAAGGTAGAAAATTAATCCACCCAATGAGTTATAACAGAAGCATTTTTGTACCATGTCAATCGGATAGAAACAGAGTCGTTTTTTCTCGAACTTCTTCTCTCTTTCCCATGGCTCAAACTCATTTCCTGTAAGTTCCACAAAGAGCCTAACAAACTCCTTAATAGCATTGTCCACATTTTCCCATTCTTCAAGCCTCTCCTCCGCATTTGTATTATCACCTACTTTCCCCTTCTTGTAGTAGGAATGCAAGTTACTATCTGGTACTGTGATCAATTGCATGATACAATACCTACACCAGTTACATGAAACATAAGCTCAGGTAGTTATAGAAAAATCAATTAAGATCAACAGTTCTTTCATATTATGTACTCGTTCAGTCCTCGGCCCAGGTCACAAAGTGAGAAGGCACAGTTGTACAATATCCCATCTTTCTCAAATATCTGTCCACCACGTTCCTGCATTCTAGTATCTTTGTAGACTCCTCTCTTGCCATATAGTTTGAGCTGAAATACACAGAAACGATCAGCTGATTAGGAGAAGATTTATTTCCTAGGAGTCATTCTTAGAAGCTAAGAGTAAAAAAAAAAGCCCTTTACTTCGGCTGAAATAGACTCCAGAGCCTCTTCACTGGGATCTTGCTTGTCCCATGGAATTCCTTTTCCCTCCACAGAAAGATCAGAAACAACATCATATGCTTCCATTGGCTGCGGTTCTTGCTTTTCAATGCTGTCAAGCAACCAATCTTCCCTTACTACAGGTATGCCCGCCTCCCTTCATGAATGAAACAAAAAAAAAAAGCGCCTTGAAAGCCTGTTTATTTTTGCATTTTAAAAGTTTTTTTAAAATTTTTTAGTGATTTTAGATCGTTTTAATATATTAATTTTAAAAATAAATTTTAACAAATAAAAAGAATATTATTTCAATATATTTCCAAACAAAAAATACATGAAAAAAATACTTTAAAAATTAACTATAATTATAATACCAAATACCAAAAAGCTCTTAAAAGCTGATGATCCCAAATTTGTTCGCAGGTCACATTTTGAAGTACAGTACAGTGATTGACACACACACACACACATGTTATAAGAGAAATCTATGATGAAAACTAATAAATACAGAGAACGTATTCTGTATGAATGGAAAAGGCATGTTAATTTAACTTGTCGAAACAACAAAGACCAAATGTTCTGCATTAGAGATTTGTTTGAGAGCAGGAATATCCCATTTTTAACTGTCTGCAGATACAGTCGTTAGCCCAAACAAATTTCTGAACTCACAGGGCATCGGCAAGCTTCGTAGAACCACCACGTTCTCTCTCAGCAGGTGACACAACTAGGCAAGTAATGCCTGCGGAGTTAAAAAATGTTGGTGAGAGAAATGATACGTCTCGAACTTTAATTTGGTCGCGATAGTAGCCAGTGTCCGAAAACCAGCCCCCCCACACATGGGCTATCAACACAAGAATCCATGCAAACTCATAAACCACACCTTTCAGAGTGAATTAATTACCTTTGAATGAACTAGAAACCTTCCCTCCATGTTTCTCAATCTCCCTTTTCCAGTATTGCTGCATAAACCAACACAAGTTCAAATTCAATTAGCAATGCAGACATACCAGGAAACCACAGAACCAATAATTAGAACAGTGAACATACATGTGTTCGCGAAAGACGGCCTGATAAAGAGACCACTATTCCTGCCAAAGGTTTAATTGGGGCACCCTGACAAGGCCGGCGACTGGGATCCTGATGCTTCTTTAGCAACTGAAGTATTAAAGAACAAGTACATTCAACAAAACGAAAGTGGAAGCACAAAACAAAAATTTTCCGTGATAGAAGTGAAAGTTACTTCTGCAACTGAGGAGCTGAGAACAGAATCAGGTAATTTGAGTGGCTCCTCTTTCCTTGGTGGAGTTCTTGTTTTGAATGTGCAACTAGACCACTCACTGTAAAACCCTTTACAAGAACACCTTTTACCATCAAATTCCAAATTGCTGCTGCATAATGGGCACTTGTCCAGTGGCCCAAAAAAGAGCAAATCTTGGCTGCCCCAAAAAAAAAGTCAACATTATCAGTGATAATACCCAGCCAATTCTCATATTCTTTAAAGTTTTCAATTAGGCTGGGATTGACTTGCCATTTGGTAGCGACAACACCATCAGAGCCAGAGGAGGAATATTTGTCATTCATATCCAAAATTTCTCTCATTTGTTCAACAGAAAGGTGCTCTTCAATTGCTTTACAAAACTCTTCATACTCTTTAGCAATATTATCCTCAGATTTCCCATTTGTACTATCATTTTGATCCTTTCCATTTTTTGCCTTCTTCTTTGGTGACTGTTCTCCTTCATGTGCCTTGCTTTGACCTACCTTCTGCTTCCTTGTCATTATCCTGCTTTCATCAGATGGTGCATGAGCTTGAGATCTTGTTTCATGGACCTTCACACACATGCATGCAGGTAGTGTTAGTACAATATACAGAATTACAGAGTCCCTGACCTGCTCTAATCAAACAATACATATCTTATATTTCAATACGTACAATATGCTAAAATTGAGAGATTGAAAATATCAACTAAGTAAAAACCAAGGAATTAATTTCCATTAATTTGAGGTAAACCAAGCTGAGAATTTCAAGGAACAAGAACTAACCTTCATCTTTCTTTAGGATCCTTTCTGTATTCAAACTCGATCAACTTCCAACACTAAAACCAAATCTTACTAGCATTTCAATATACCAAAACGATATAGCTAGACAATTTATAAACCCTTTTTACTTGACATTATTATACCCAGGTTTTTGTAATGACACGACCTTCTAAGCTAGACACGTATAATGATGGCTCTGTTACAAACCTCGTAGCTCTTCATGCTCTGTCTTCCTCGAAACACGACATGTGGATCAAGGGGTGTAAGAACTTGACACTTGTCCAATTGAGTTTCTTTAACATCTTCAACCGTTGACAGGTGGTGATCTAAACTGTTACTTTAATGTGATGGGAGTTTCATCTGGTTTCTTTAGTCTCTGCATGAGCCCATTGGGGCATGGTTTGATTCTCTTCCGCAACTTAGCAGCTTCGTACCTCTCTGGACGAACACCTGGAGCATTAAGCGGAAGGCAGAGTTATATTCGATTGTTCAAGTCAAGGCACTCTCAGGATAGTTAGCACAGTTTTTTGTAAGAAGAGGTTTCTGATCTCTTCGTACTTTGTTTAACTTTTATTCTAAAATTAAAGTTTTAATTATACGAAAAAATTAAGAATATTTCAAGTTGATTAGTGGGTTTTAGCCTCTCCATACTTTATTCAATTTTTAAGCGTTTTCTTTAATTTTCAAGAGTATTTCATAAAATTTATATGGTAGATCATTTGCTGTCTTCATTTAAAAAAAAAAAAAAAAGGGTAAAGAAAAGTAAAGGGGATCATTTGATTTATCTTTCCTAGGTATGCCAATCCAATGCTATGGGATTTGTAGTGATTATTTTGAGGTTCTTGCTTGTGTTTGGAACATGGGAAAAGAACAAGCGTGAGAACTGGTAGTAAAACGCATAGCTATCTAATCCTGTCTACTCGGTGATCAATTTAGCTAAGACTAGCTCGGGAAAGGACAGAAGGGCCTGGCAAAGGGTCAGGTTTGTTTTCTAACTAAATTGGAACCTGACTCAGTTAAATTTAAATGATTTAGTAAGTTAACTCAATCAACTTTAAGGAAACATTTGTTAACTCATGAGTTATCCAACCAACTCACGGTTTGACCTAAGCTTTGTACTGGAAATTATAACTACAGTAAAACGGTGCTTTTGTAATAACTCTGTGGGCATCTAATGCTGGTTTTGAGAGGGGTTATTTCTTGTAATAATATTACTCTGAGACCTATCAACAGAAACATCTTTTTCTTTATACCCAGCCTATGAAGTTTCAGCTGTTCAGCATTCATTCTAGGCTGAATAATTTCTCTGTTTCTAGGCTGGAAACAAGGTTAACACACCCTTCATTTGACATGAGATTAATCATATTCTCCACTCGGTTGAGTTTTGATTTCACAAGAAAACAATAAATACTTTCATAGGCTGCACATGTGAACTCCATCTTTATTTATTCATACATATAGATGATGGCTTACAGATACAATTGCTTCTTAGGCAAATAGCTTGATGAACTACAAACAAGGTCTATATAACTAAGACCTCAGATTAAAAATTAAGTCATCATGCCTCAACGCTAGAGCTGCGACTCTTGAAGGAGTTCTTTCTTGCAGTAGCAAGAACAGTCTTGTCAGCAACTATAAAATATGCCGCTCCAGCAACTGCAAGGAAATGTATAATTTCATCAATAAAAGAAGAAAATAACAATTACCATGTGGATAATGCTTGTTTAATTTGGATGGCAATTAATTAATCACCTGTTGAAATTATGAGAGCTTGAGCTGTTGGATTCAGATTGGCTCTTGCCCATGGCAGCATCCTTGCACTAGCCAGCTACATGTTATATAAACACGGGTAGACGTTATAAGAATATATAAAAGAATTCTCTTGTTATTCATTGATTGAATTATTTATTTTTGTAAGGAGTTGAATAAAGGATTGGCTTACAGTTGGAATAGCAGTGGCAATGGTAGCAAGTGCAGCTGCCTTAGCTCCTGCAACTACTCCTTCTATTGATCCATCAAAGACAAATTAGTTTTACAGATTTAACTAAATTTTCTAGCATTAGAAACCAGCAACAAGCAAACTAAAAGGTACCATGTGAGCAGCGCTTTGCCATGGCCAGCTTTTGGTCAAGTGAGGCTAAGCTATTTCTCTGAAGAGGAGACTGAGCCACAACATTCTTAGACATTGTAAGAGGTAAGTGAACAGATCAATGCTGGCTAGTTAATGAGAGAAGTTAGAGGAAGTTTGGGGAGAGTTTTGCATGATGAAATTAGCAAGATCTTGTTGCATATTTATATAGATTTTGTAGTAGTTGCATAGAGGGACAGCCCCAGGTGTTCAAGGTTAGTGTTTGATGGTTTCTAACATCAGTCACTTGTTTTTACTCTGGTTTCTGCTACGGTCGGTTGATTCCATTTTACTCGTCCCAATATGTATTGATTGATGATAAAAGGGAGGGTGGTTTGTCTTGAAATCATCACCTAATTTTCAATTGAATCCTCAAATGAAAACAATTTTCTTTCAATTAGATTCCTCACCTATCGGGCACCAGCCAATTAATCTGCACCTTAAATTTTTTTCCCTCTTAAAATCGTAAAACCGAGGACTTATTTGGCTTAAAAACTCATCGTTTCTACCATAAAATTGAATCATGGATTATTTGGGAATTTTCTTATTAGGGATCCAATTGAGAACCTGGGATAGTTGGGGGACGATATGTCTTTCTCCAAACAATTGAGAGCATGGTTGTTTAATAAAAACAAGGGGCATTGAGATACACACTCTTTTTCTTCTTTTTTTTTCCTTTCAAAAAAATAATAATTATAAAACTTGTATCGACTTTACATGTCGAAGCATGAACCGATTTAATTTGATAAAAAAAGGGACTCAGCTCTTAATTTATTAATAGAAAAACAAGTAAACGAGTGCATTCACTGAATTCAGACTGGAATCGGGTTTTACAGGTTCCAAAGCATCACTGACAGAAAAGAAAATCAATTCTTTAGCACTTTTCTATTTTAATAAAGGCACATATTCTCAGAGGAAAAAATAAAAAAAGAGAGAGAGAGAAGAAGAAGAAGAAAAACAACACATGATCTTTCTTTTCCTCTTGGCAGGTAAAAAGCCACTGGTTTAATAAGCCTCTCATGTGCTTCGGATGCAAACGTACGTGTCCCAATTACCAAAGGGGAGCCGAGACAGCCATCAAGTCTTAAAGAACATGTCACTTCGCTTCTTGTTGATGGTTTTGGCTTGGGTGGGCACTGTTGCGATTTCAGCGGTTTTTTCATAAATGATACTGTGAAAAAAATAATTTTATAAAAAATATTTTTAGTCGTGGTTAATTTGAAAAAATAGATATTTAATTAAAACTATAATTGAAATTGAGATTGAACAAAAAATAATTTAATATATTTGATTAAAAATTATAATTCAATTTGATATTATGGTATAATTACCTAAAAGGACTTC
>Ga0307515_10005432_pt1 | contig 25831 bp, 28 predicted proteins | sample 17_EM_MG_FD_194513 | JGI IMG/M metagenome (GOLD analysis project Ga0307515, IMG submission 194513) | Populus trichocarpa ectomycorrhiza microbial communities from riparian zone in the Pacific Northwest, United States - 17_EM | ecosystem: Host-associated > Plants > Roots > Unclassified | place... | reverse complement strand
GCCGAAGATGTCGGCGGTGGCGCGTCGGGTGGATGCGGATTCGCGGCTGCGGGAGTTTTGGGCTGAGCGGTTTCCGTTTGATGATGATGAGGTTTGAGTTTTTGCTTCTGTGATGCCATGTGCCCACGCTCGGGACGGAGGTATTGAAGTCTCGCTTTGTCGTACCGTGTTCACTGGCGTGAGGCCGTGTCGGGATGTGCCCCCGACAGGGCAGTAACTTTCTTTTGCTTCGCCAAAAGAAAGTCACCAAAGAAAAGGCGACCCGACGGTGGCGGTCGGCCTTTGGCCGACTGCTCTGCGGTGCTCGTGCTTTGGGGCCCGCGCCAAACTCGCTTCGCGGCCTGCGGCCGCTGCGCTCAGACAAACGTCGCGAAGTCAGTTCTTGATGCGCGCTAACGCGCGCGGCCCCAAACCCCTGCGCTCCTCGACGCCACCCACGGGGCCCAAGAGCAATACGGTCGTTGCTTCGCAACATCCCATCACGCCTCGCTTCGCCTCGGCGCCAGGGCGCGCAGCAAGCCCGAGGCGTCATCGAGACGATGCGCAGCGAGCCGAGCGGTGGGGTACGTTGAACAGGTGTTCCGTGGTCCGGGTCTGTCCGTAGGCGACAAGTCGCGGAAGGAAGCAGCCGAAGCGGTACAGCAAAGTGGAGAGCGTCTTTGCTTTGGTTACTTTCATTTGACGCGACAAATGAAAGTGACACGCCCGCCGGGGCGGATTCCCGGCGCACCCGCCGGTAGGCAGAAGAATCATCCACGCGAAGCGGCATGAGAAACGAACAACACGAAACGGAAAACCTAAGAAAGAAATCGCCCCCGCGCAGCCTCCGTCACCGCCACCACACAAGGGTGCGTCAATCGCCGCTCCACCGAGATCGCAAAGAACTCCTCGACCAGCTCGGTCGTGCGCCCCAGCACCGTCACCCCATGCTGCGTGCAGGTTTCGTCTTCCAGCACGGTGGGTGACATGAAAACGCCCTGGCCTTCGCCGCCAAAGGCCTTCATCAAGGCCGCGTCGTCGAACTCGCCGATGAGCCGCGGCCGCAGCCCCTGTTCGGCGAGCCACAGTTCCAGCCGCTGGCGCATGGCGGAGGTGACGCCTTGCATCAGCATCGGCGCGCCATCGAGGCACTTCGGGAAGCGGCCCTTGAGCGAGGCCGACAACGCCGGCGTCGCGAAGAAGCTCATGGCCGTGGTGCCGAGCGCGTGGTTGAACGCTTTGACGCTGAGCTTCTTGCCCATGGGTTCGTCGGCGATGACGAGGTCGAGCCGGTGGACCGAGATCTGCGCCAGCAGGTCTTGCATCTTGCCTTCGTGGCAGATCAGCCGCACGCCGGTCACGCCCAGCGCAGGTTCGATCAGCCGATAGGCAATGGCTTTCGGCACTTGGTCAGCGATGCCCACGCGAAAGTCCAGCGAGGTCGGGCCTTGCTTGGCCTCGCCGATGGCGCGTTCGAGCTCGGCGCTCAGCGCGAAGATCTGGTCGGCGTAACCGAGCGCCGTGCGGCCTTGCTCAGTCAGCTCAAGGCGGCGGCCGCTCTTGCGGAACAAAGCGCAGCCGAGCCGGTCTTCCAGTAACTTGATCTGCGCGGAGAGAGTTTGCGGCGTGGTGGGCAACGGCTCGCCCGCCCGCATCACCCCGCCGGCTTTGGCCGTGGCCCAGAAGTAGTAAAGATGCTTGAAATTCATGGGCTGCCCCGGCATCAGTTCGGTTTTCTCGAAGTCACGCTTCCAAAATGGCGACTTTACGCGAAGTGTTGTCGCACCTAGATTTCACACCCATGGAATTCCTACTCGACCCCAACCTCTGGATCGCTTTCGCGATGCTCACCGCCCTCGAAATCGTTCTCGGGGTCGATAACATCATCTTCATCTCCATCCTGGTGGGCCGCCTGCCCGCGCATCAGCGCGACCTGGGCCGTCGCCTCGGCCTGGGCTTTGCAATGGCCACGCGCCTGTTGCTGTTGTTCTCGCTGAGCTGGGTGATGAGCCTCAACAACGACCTGTTCCACGTGGCCGGCCAAGGCATCAGCGGGCGCGACCTGGTCTTGCTGCTGGGCGGCTTGTTCCTGCTCTACAAGGCCTCACATGAGATCTTCGTGGAAGTGGAAGCGCGTGAACTGGACGGCACCCCGGGCGCCGCTGTTGAGACCGTGACGACCAAGGAAGCCAGCGCCAAGCTGCTGTGGGGCATCGTCGGCCAGATCGCGGTGATCGACATCGTGTTCTCGCTCGACTCGGTGATCACGGCCGTCGGCATGGTCGACCAGCTTGGCGTGATGGTCGCTGCGGTCGTCGCCTCGGTGTGCGTGATGCTGTTCGCGGCCAAGCCGATTGGCGACTTTGTCGACGCTCACCCGTCGGTCAAGGTGCTGGCCCTGTCTTTCCTGGTGATGGTGGGCATGGCGCTCACTGCGGAAGCCTTCGAGGTGCACATCCCCAAGGGTTACCTCTATGCCGCGATGGGCTTCTCATTGGGCGTTGAAGTGCTCAATATCAGGGCGCGTCGCAAGCGCCAGTTGTTGGCTCTTTCATCCTCTTGATTTCTTCCTGATAGACGCTGTTTTCTCCGTTGTTCCTGAAAGGACTTCACATGACCTACGACGTACGAACTCTTGAGACGGCCTATGGCGCCGGCTCGGTTCAACAGCGCAACACGGTGTTGCGCAACACTTACTGGCTGCTGGCGCTGTCAATGGTGCCCACTGTGCTGGGCGCCTGGATCGGCGTGGCCACGGGCATCACGCGTGCCATGTCACCGGGCATCGGCCTGGTCGTCTTCCTCGCGGGTGCGTTCGGCTTCATGTTCGCGATCGAGAAGACCAAGAACTCCGCAGCCGGCGTGCCGGTGCTGCTGGGCTTCACCTTCTTCATGGGCCTGATGCTGTCGCGCCTGGTCGGTAGCGTGCTGGGCCTGTCGAACGGCGCCGGCCTGGTGATGACCGCCTTTGCCGGCACTGGCGCGATCTTCCTCGGCATGGCCTCGCTCTCGTCGGTGATCAAGCGTGACCTGTCGGCCATGGGCAAGTGGCTCTTCATCGGCGCGATCATGCTGCTGGTGGCGGGTATCGCCAACGTCTTCCTGCAGTCGAGCGCGTTGATGATCACGCTGTCGGTGGTTGCGATCGGCATCTTCTCAGCCTTCATCCTGCACGACCTGAAGCGTGTGCAGGACGGGCTGGAGACGAACTACATCACCGCCACGCTGAGCGTTTACCTGAGCATCTACAACGTGTTCCAGTCGCTGCTCGCCCTGCTGGGCATCTTCGGCGGCCGGGACGAGTAAGGATCGTCGGCCGCCTGACCGGTCAGCGCTGCTGCGCGACCGGTTGGGCCGTGCCGAACATCGCCTGCACCGGCTGCAGCTCGGGCAGCACGTAGACCACGCCGCGGTGCTGGCCCAAGGTGGGCAGCACCACGCTGTCATAGAACTCGGGCATCACCACCACACAGCCGAGCGACGCACGGTTGTCGGCCGGTGTGCCAGAGGCCAGGCGTTCCAGGCGCTGCCCTTGCGACGCGCCGGGCCGCACGCGGTGGATGGCGAGTGCCGCGTTGTAGTCGAACCAGACGATGGCTTCGCCGCTGAGGTTGCGCCCAGGTTGTGACGCAAAACGGCCCGCCGGCGTGGTGCGGTCGGCCAGCGGGATGCGAGACAGATCGCCATCACCCACGCCCGGCACCGAGTGGTCGCCAGGTGCCTGGCCCAACAGCGCGTTGGCCGCACCGATCAGTCCGCCTTCGGCATCGAAGACGTAAATGCGCGCAGCCTTCTTGTCGACCACGGCGAACGGCCGGTTCTGGTTGTCGTTGGATTGAAGCGCCCACTCGGCGACGTAGCGGGCGTCGGCGGTCAGGGCCGCAGCGGGTTCGGGGAGGTGTACCGCGGGAGGTATCGCTGCAATGTCGAGCGACGCAGCCGTCGCGGCCCTCGGTGACACCAGACTGCTTGCCACCACCAGCCCGAAAAGGGCTAACCCGCCAAACTGCATATCGATCTCGCTGTTCGCCGCGCGCGCAAACTGCGAGCCGCTTCTTCAGCCCGGAATGCTACGGAGAAGTGATCAATACAGTCTTTGAGAAATCGTTAACAAACGCACGAAGTGATGGGTGAAAGGGCGGCATAAGCCATGCCGCCCGCTGGCCCTGCGGGTTTGGCCGGTTCAGACCTTCTCAGGGCTTGGCGGCGTGCCAGACGTTGTTGAAGCCATCGCCGGTCTTGTCGCCCGGCTTCGCGTCCTTGGCCCAGAAGTACAGGGGCTTGCCCTTGTAGGCGACCTGCTTGCCACCGTCGTCGCGCGTGATCACGGTGTAGTCGCCCGTGTCCTTGGCGTCGGCGGCGGCCATCAGGGGCGGCCAGTTGGTGGCGCAAGGGCCATTGCAGACGCTCTTGCCGGTACCGGCGGTGTCCTTGTCGAAGGTGTAGAGCGTCATGCCGTTCTTGCCGGTCAGCACGCCGTCGGTGGTTGTCGTCGGCGCGCTGGACATCATCGGCATGGACGAGCAACCGGCTGCGACCAGCAGGCTGGCGAGGGCGAGAGAGGTGAGGCTGGAACGAAAGATCATGGTGGGGGCTCCGTGGGGCTGGGTTAATGGGGGCGCTACTGGCATGCGCCGGCAGTGTCTCCAGCCCGTATACGCGGCTGCCCCGCGGTTTCATCCCGAGGGCTTACGGCTCGGTAGCGGCCGGCCGGCTTTTGCCGATGTACTCGCTCAAGCCCTTGGCCAGTGCCTGGAAGGTCAGCTTGCAGCGCGGGCTGTCACGCAGGTCTTCATGCGTCGCGAGCCAGGTGTCGAGCTGCAGCGAAAAACGCTTGGACAGCAGGCGCACCAAGCGATCGTCGCGGCGGGCCAGGCCCACCTGGCACATGCCGACCCCGTAGCCGGCCCGGATGGCGCCGAGCTGGGCGACGTCGCTGTCGCACCGAAAGTGGAACATCTCTCTGCGCACGCCGATCAACTTGCCCGCCGCGCGCAGATAAGGCGTTTCGGTGTCGAAGCCGATCAGCGTGTGGCCGGCCAACTCGGCCTCGGTGCGCGGCGTGCCGCAACGCGCCAGGTAGTCACGGTGTGCGTACATGCCGACCTCGATGGCGCCGATGCGTTTGGCCACCAGCGCGCCTTGCTTGGGCTCGGCCATGCGAACCGCGATGTCGGCCTCGCGGCGCAGCAAGTCTTGCAGCTCATTGGTCGTGACCAGTTCGACCGTCAACTCGGGTTGGGCCTGTCGCAGCTTGGCGAGGATGGGCGGCAGCACCTCGGCGCCGACGATCTCGCTCGCGGTGATGCGCACGGTGCCCCGAGCGCCTTGCCCTTCGGCCTGGCCGCTGGCCACGCGTTGCAGCGCGGCCGCGGTGCTGGCCATGGTTTCGGCCAACGGGCGCAAGGCGAGCGCCGCCTCTGTCGGTAAGAAGCCCACCTGCGAGCGGGTGAACAGCACCAGCCCGAGTGCATTCTCCAGGGCGTCGACATGCCGGCCTACGGTGGGTTGTGCGATGCCGATCTCGCGCGCGGCGCCGGAGAGCGAGCCCTGCGTCAGCACACCGAGGAATGTGCGGTAGAGCTCCCAGCTCGGGTTGTCTTGTGTCATGCATAAATGTATGGCAGTACCAACATGTTTAGCAATTCCATTTGAACTGGCTTCGCCGGAAACTGCCATCACCAACACAGGAGATCGCAATGAACATGAACGCAAACAGCAAGACGGCCTTGGTTCTTGGCGCCACCGGCGGCATCGGCGGCGAGGTGGCCACGCAACTGCGCCAGGCGGGCTGGCAGGTGCGGGCCCTGGTGAGAAACGTGCAGCGCGTTTCCGGCCGCGGCGATGGCTTGCAATGGATTGAAGGCGACGCGATGAACGCGGCCGACGTGGCCCGCGCCGCGCAAGGCGTCTCGGTCATCGTGCATGCCGTCAACCCACCGGGCTACCAGCGCTGGGCCGAACTCGTGCTGCCGATGTTGGACAACACCATTGCCGCCGCCCGCGACAACGGCGCTCGCATCGTGCTGCCGGGCACGGTCTACAACTTCGGCCCCGATGCCCTCCCATTGCTCAGCGAGCAGTCGTCCCAGAACCCGGTCACGCGCAAGGGGGCCATCCGAGTAGAAATGGAGCGCCGCTTGCGCGACGCGTCCCAACAGGGTGTGCGCAGCCTCGTCGTGAGGGCTGGCGACTTCTTCGGCCCGAAGGCCGGCAACAGCTGGTTTGCGCAAGGGCTGGTCAAACCCGGCAAACCGGTGCGCACGGTCACCCAACCCGGACGCGCGGGGGTGGGGCATCAGTGGGCTTACCTGCCCGACGTGGCGCGCACCATGGTCCTGCTGTTGCAGAACGAAGAGCAGCTGCAGGCGTTCGAGAACGTGCACATGGCGGGCCATTGGGATGAAGACGGTTCGCAGATGACCGAGTCGGTGCGCCGTGTGGTCACCGCTGGCGGCGGCAAAGCACCCACGGTGAGTCGCTTCCCTTGGTGGCTGGTCGTCCTCGCGTCGCCGTTCATCCCGGTGTTCCGCGAGATGAAGGAGATGCGCTACCTGTGGCAGCAGCCGGTGCAGATGGGTAACGCGCGCCTGCTCGCGTTGCTGAGCCAAGAACCCCATACGCCGTGGGACGATGCGGTGAAGGCAACGCTCGAAGGCCTGGGCTGTCTGGATGTTGCAGACCCGGCTGCGGCCCGCCTGCAAGCGAGTTGAGCCGCGTTCACGAAGCGACGCGGATCACCACCTTGCCGAAGCTCTGCTGCTGGGCGTAGTACGCAAAGGCCTGTGGCGTGTCGCCGAACTCGAACACGCGGTCGATGACCGGGCGGATGCGGCTCTGCGACACCGCTCGCGCCATCTGCGCCAGGTGCGCGCGGTGGCCGGCTGCGATCACGCGCAGCGTGGCGCCCGAGGCGAACAGTGCGTTCGCATCCAGCAGGCTCTCGCCGCCGGCCGCGGTGCCGACGAAGGCAACCTCGCCGCTGAACCCCACCGCCTTCAGCGATTGCGCAAGCGTGCTGCCGCCACCGATCTCCACCACGTGGCGCACGCCGGCGCCTTGCGTCAGACGGCGCACCTCGGCGCCCCACTCGGGCATGCGCTGGTAGTTCACCACCTCGTCGGCGCCCAGTTTGCGCAGGCGCTCGGCCTTGTCGTCGCTCGAGGTGGTGGCGATCACGCGAGCGCCGCTCGCCTTGGCCAGCTGCAACGCAAACAACGAGACACCGCCCGAGCCCAGCGTCAGCACCTCGTCACCGGCCTGCAGCGGCACGCCGCCGCCGGTCAGCGCATTCCATGCGGTGACGCCGGCGCAGGGCAGGGTGGCGGCATCGTCGTAGGACAGATGAGGCGGGATGGACACCAGCGCCGCCTCGGGCAGCACCGCGTACTCGGTCAACATGCCGTCGAGCGAGCCGCCCAGCTGCGCGGCCTGCGCGATGCCGAACGGCCCGTCCATCCACTGCGGGAAGATCGATGCAATCACGCGGTCGCCCAGCCGTGTGCGGTTCACGCCCTCGCCCAGCGCCACCACCTCGCACGCGCCGTCGGCCGCAGCGATCACGTCTGGCTTGACCGGCAGCGGATAGCGGCCGCGCAGCAGGATGCTCAGCTCGCGGAAGTTGAGCGACACCGCATGCACGCGCACCAGCACCTCGCCTGGCCCGGGCGCCGGTACGTCGTGGTTCTTCAACACCAGGCCATCGAGGCCGGCGCCCAGGCTCATGTGGTAACTCTTCATGGCTTGGCTTTCACGTAGCCGCGGGCTTCGACGACCTGCCCGCCGCGCACGCGCATCACGTTCAGCCCGCGCGACACGTTGCCGAAGTTCAGGCCGCTGAAGTACGTCCAGAAGATCAGGCCCAGCTCGCCCATCGACTGCACGTCTTCCAGTTCGAAGCGGCCGCCGCGGTTGGCGGCAATGGCCTGCCATGCCGCAAGGCAGGCTGGGCCGCCGACGATGTGCGTGCCGTCGGCCGTCGGTTGCGAGCGCTCGACCACGCAGTCCGGCGCGATCAGCCCGGCCAGTGCCGCGGGGTCGTGGTCCAGAAAGGCCTGGTTGAAGCGTTGCAGCACATCGGCGGTGCTGCCCGGGGTGAGGTGGTCGGTGGTCATGGTGGTGCCAGGGCGTGTTGCGGTGAGAGGCAGTGTGTGAAAACGAGGCTAATGCGTCCAACGCATTCGAGTCATACACTCGATGCATGAAAAGCATTGCCCTGCCGCCCAACGCCCGGCTCGACAGCCGCGACCTGCGCCTCGTGCTGGCCTTGGCCACAGCGCGAACCACCGCCGCCGCGGCCGCCAGTCTGCACCTCACGCAACCGGCAGTCAGCCGTGCGCTGCTCGCCGCCGAAGACAAGCTCGGCGTGCGCCTCTTCGAGCGCACGCAGCGCGGTCTCGAACCCACGGCCGCCGGCAGCACGCTGCTGGAGAGCGCGGCCCGCCTGTTGACCGACCTGCACGAGCTCGAATCGCGCGTGCGCGCGCCCGACACGCCGGCCCAGCGCCTGCGCCTCGTCTGCGAGTGCTATACCGCCTACCACTGGATGCCGAGCGCGATCGAAGGCCTGAAGGCCAGCCTGCCTGGGGTCGACCTGCAGATCGCCATCGAGAGCACGCGCGACCCGATCGCTGCATTGCAGGCCGGCGACATCGACGTGGCGCTCCTCAGCGAAGCGCCCACGCCGCGCAGCCGCCGGCTGGTCGAGAAGCCGCTGTTCGCCGACGAGGTGGTGTTCGTGATGGCCGCCTCGCACCGGCTCGCCGCGAAAGGCTCGCTTGCGCGCGCCGACCTGCGCGGCGAGACGCTGCTCACCTCGCGCGTGCCCACGCGCGACATGGCCTGGTTTCACAAGCCGATGACCGCCGCACGCGAGCCGGCCTTGAACTACCAGGTGCTGCCGCTCACCGAAGCCGTGGTCGACTTCGCACGTGCGGGCATGGGCATCGGCGTGCTGTCGGAGTGGGTGGCCGAGCCGCACCTGAAGCGCGGTGATTTGGTGGCGCGGCGCCTGGCTTCGGGCCCGTTGCGCCGGCCGTGGCGGCTGATCTGGCGCAAGGAGGTCGAGGCCTCGGCATTGCGCCTCTGGCGCGTGCTGGAGAAAGCTGCGCCGCGCGTCACCAGCCTCCCACTGGTGCGGCAGAGGGCGGCATAGACTGCGGGTTGGCTCTCCTGGTCTTGGGATCACGCCTTTGGACACGCGTCTCATGAAAAACAGCTTCGCCGTCGCAGCCCTGCTTCTTGCATCACCGGCCTTCGCTGCGCCGCTCATCGGCGTGGACGACTACGCGCACCCGAACACGCTCGTCGACGTCGGCAACGGCCGCAAGATGAACCTCTTCTGCAGAGGCAACGGCTCGCCGACCGTGGTCTTCGATTCGGGCAGCGGGCTGGCCGGGTGGGACTGGCTGCGCGTGCAGCCGGTGATTGCCTCGAAGACACGGGCCTGCGTCTACGACCGCGCCGGCCTCGGCTTCAGCGATGTGAGCACGCGGCCGGGCACCAGTGCCAACGCGATGGACGACCTGCACCGCCTGCTGTCGAGCGCCGGGATCAAGCCGCCTTACGTGCTCGTCGGCCATTCGTATGGCGGCATGACGGTGCAGCTCTATGCCTACACCTACCCGAAAGAAGTGGCCGGCCTCGTGCTCGTCGACGCGGGCCATGAAGACGAAACCTCGCGGCTCAACCGCGTCACTGACGGCCTCTACGGCAAGCTGATGGGCGAGTACGCCAAGATCAGCCAGGCCTGCACCGCGGCCGCACAGCGCGGCGGGCTGGTGCCGGGCAGCGAGTTGCACGGGCAGTGCGTCGGCGAGCCACCGGCCATGTTCACGGGCAGCCTGGCCAAGGCCTATCTGAGCAAGCGCGCCAGCATCGGGTACTGGGAGGCCAACCAGTCCGAAGAAGACCACGAGACGATCAGCGCCGACCAGCTGCGTGCAGCGCGCAAGAGCTTCGGCAATCTGCCGCTGGCCTACCTCACCCGCGGCAAGAGCCCGTTCCAACCACCGGGCAAGCCGCAGAGCGAGTTGAACAAGGCGGCCGAGCGCGAGGTGAACGCGATGCACGACGAGATCGCCAAGCTGTCGACGCGGGGCAGCAACCGGCTCGTGCCGGGCGCCGGCCATTCCATCCATGTCGACAAGCCGCGGGCCGTCATCGACGCCACGCTCGACGTGATCAAGCAGGCCCGCAGCGCGCCGCAGGCCCCTTGAACGCCCGCCAGCTTCAGAGCTGGCACCTTGACACCGCCAGCTTCACAGCTGGCACCTCGACACCGCCAGCTTCACAGCTGGCTCATGCCCCCGTCGGCAATGATCTCGGTGCCGACGATGAAGGCCGACTCCGGCGCCGCGAGGTGCAGCACGGTCGAGGCGATCTCTTGCGGCGTGCCGAAGCGGCCCAGCGGCACCTGGCTTTCAATGTGTGCGGCGGTCGCTTCGAGCGTCTTCGCATCCAGGCCGAGCTTGCCGTACAGCGGCGTGGTCACCGGACCGGGGCTGACCACGTTTACTCGCACGCCGCGTGGCAGCAGTTCGGCCGACAGCGTTTTTGCCAGCGAAATCAGCGCCGCCTTGCTCGCTGCGTAGACCGATGAGTTGGGCATGCCCAGGTGGGCATTGATCGAGCCGTTGATCACGATCGACGCGCCAGCCTTGAGCCGCGGCAGCAGGGCCTGGATCTGGAAGTACGCCCCCTTCACGTTGGTGTCGAAGGTCTGGTCCCAGAGGCCTTCGCTCACGTCGGCGAAGGGTGCGAACTTGGCCACGCCGGCGTTGATGAACACCGCGTCGAGCTGGATGTCGGCGCGGGCGAGTTCGGCGGCCAGGGCCTTGGCGCCGGCGAGGTCTGCCGCGTCGTTCTGCAGCGCGATCGTCTTGCCGCCGATCTGCTCGCGAGCGGCGTTCAGCGCGGCGGCGTCGCGGCCGGTGATAACCACGAGTGCGCCTTCCGTGGCGAACGCTTGCGCGGTAGCGAGGCCGATGCCGCTGCTGCCGCCGGTGACGAGAACTGACTTGTTGGAGAAGCGGATCATGATGATTTCCTTCGATGCCGGTGGATTACCGTGAACGAATGGTGGCGCGGGCTGCTGCGCTTTACGTACCATGCCGCCGATGAACACGTTCGAAGGAGTTGCACATGTTGTCGCACGATGAACTGGCCTTGCTCGAGGCCATCCGCGAGAGCGGCAGCTTGTCGCGCGCGGCAGCTCGCTTGGGCAAGGCACCTTCGACCGTTTCGCACGCGGCGCGTCAGCTCGAAGGGCGCTTCGATGCGCTGCTGTTCGATCGTCGTCGTTACCGCCTGCAGCTCACACCGGCCGGAGCGCTGCTCGCGCAAGAGGCTGCGCGATTGATGCACGACGTGTCGCGCCTCACGCAGCGCGTGAAGCAGGTGGCCGGTGGCTGGGAAGACCGGCTCTGGATCGTGACCGACGAAGTGCTCGAGTTCGATACGCTGCTGCCGGTGATCCAGAGCTTCGACAAGCTCGGCTCAGGCGTGTCGTTGCGTGTCACGCACGAGGTGTTGAGCGGCACCTGGGATGCCTTGCGCGATGGCCGTGCCGACCTCATCGTCGGCGCCACCAACGAGCCGCCGGTGATCCCTGCGCTGCGCTGGGTCGAGCTGGGCGTGATGGAGTGGGTGTTCGCCGTGTCGCCGCGCCACCCCTTGGCCAAGGCGAAGGAGCCTTTGACGCGAGACGACGTCAAAGCCCACCGGTCGGTCGTCGTGGCCGACACCTCGCGCCGAGTCGACGTGCGCAGCTACGGCGTGCTGGGCGGCCAGCCGGTGCTGGCCGTGCCGAGCATGCGCGCCAAGATGCTTGCCCAGCGCGACGGCCTCGGCGTCGGCTGGTTGCCGCGCCACCGCGCGAGCGGCCTGCTGGCGCGCGGCGAACTCGTTGAAAAGCACATGGCCGACCCGCGCGAGCCGAACACGCTCTACGTGGCCTGGCGGGGTGACCACGAGGGCCGCGCGCTCGTCTGGTGGCTTGAGCAGCTCAAGCAGCCGCGCCTCGCCAAGCGGCTGGTGCAGGGTCTCGACCTTCGCGCCTGAGCGGGTTCAGAGGCTCTGCACGATCGCGAGGATGTTGCCTTCGGTGTCCTTGAACCACGCGGCCTTGGCGCCACCACCGGTGACGATGCCGTTTTTCTGGCCGGGCATGTCGTAGACCTCGAACACGACGCCACGCTCTTTCAGCTCAGCCATCTCGCGCTCGACGTCTTGCACCTGCCAGAAGGCCTGGCTGGCCTTCGAGGTGCCCGCGTTCGGCGTCGGGTACAGGAAGCAGGCGGTGCCGTTGGCGAACTGGTAGCTCACGCCACCGCCCGCTTCGGGGCCCGGCTTGAAGCCGAGCTTGTCTTCGTAGAAGCGGCGGGCGCGGGTGACGTCTTGCGCCGGCAGGTAGGCATACATCGGGCAGGCTTGCAGCATCGTTCTCTCCAGCAGTGAAGCGGTGAACGACTACCTTAGGCGACCGACGCGCAAAAGTCATCGGCTGACGGCGGCGTGCGAAGAAGGACGCTTCCTACAGTCAGCTGCTGCAGGGCGAAGCCACAACGAAGACAACGAAGCCATAAGAAAAGCCCGCGACCATTTCTGGTGGCGGGCTCGGTCTTCCGGACATTGCGGCGAGTCACTCAGTTGTGTACGCGGCAAGACGGTTTCCCTCGGCGCTGGGGTACGGGTTCCCGGTTGTCCGCCCAGTAGTGCGGTCGGTTTGCGCCTTGGATGAACGAGATTCTATGCGGGCCGCCTGTATCCGAACGTTCGAAAAGCCCCGTGAAGACAGGGCTTCTCTTCAGATCGCCGTGAGCACCACGCTGAGATGATCGCCGCTGGCGCCCCGCGGATATGGTGGCTTCGGCCAGCTCCATCGCTCGGATGTGAAGAGCGCGCGCATGGCGTTGATGTCGCAGTGGTAGGGCGGCCCTTGAATCCAACCCTCGGCCGACTCGGGCCGCGGCACCTGCTCGAACTGGGCGAACAGCCGCCCGCCCGGGCGCAGCCACGCATGCAGCTGTTGGGCATAGCGAACCCAGTGGTCCGGGTGAAGGGCGCAAAGACACGTGCGCTCCATTACCGCGCCGACGCGTGAAGGCTGTGACCAGCTCAGCACGTCGGCCTGCTCGACGCGTGCCTGCAAGCCCGCGCTTGCGAGCCTCTCGCGCGACAGTGCCACCGCAGCCGGCGCGTAGTCGATGCCGATCACCTCGATGCCGCGCGTTGCCAGGACAGCCAAGTCGCGGCCCGAGCCGCAGCCGGGCACCAGCACCGGCGCATCGCTCGCCGAGAGCGTGCCGTCGGCCAGCCAGGCCAGCAGCTCGGGATCATCTTCACCGTCGTCCCAGGGGGTGCGCTGGGTCAGGTAGCGGTCTTGCCAGAAGTCGACGTCGGGCCCGGCCATGGGCGCTCCTGTGATGGGGGTGGTTCATCGTAGCGAACCATGGGGCCAGGCGGGTCGGCGGTGACGAGCGCCAGCCGCTGCTGCAGCAAGAACTCGCGCACCGCCGCGTCGGTCTCCAGGCCCATCGCGCGTTCGTAGGCCTGGTCGGCGGTGTGGCGATCGCCCATGCGTGCCAGCAGGCCGGCGCGCGCGGCCCAATACGGCTGGTACTGCGCCAGGCGAGGGTCACCGGCCAACCCGTCGAGCAACGCAAGTGCCGCCGCCGGCCCGCGTGTTTCGGCGACGGCGATGGCGCGGTTGATCCCGGCCACCGGCGAGCCGGTCATCGCCACCAGCGCGTCGTAGAGCTGCTCGATGGCCGGCCAATCGGCGCGCCCGCTGCGCCGCCGCACGCCGTGCGCCGACTGGATCGCCGCCTCCAGCTGGTAGCGCCCCACGGCGTGTGACCTAGCCGCGCACGACAACAGCGCCTCGGCCTGGTCGATCATTGCCACGTCCCACAGCGCGGGGTCTTGCTCGGCCAGCGGCACGTAGCGGCCCTGCGCATTGCGCCGCGCGTTGCGGCGCGCGTGGGCATGCAGCATCAGCGAGAGCAGGCCCAGTGCCTCGGGCTCCTGCGGCAGCAATGCGGCCACCAGGCTGCCGAGCCAGATGGCTTCTTCGGCCAGGTTGCGCCGCCGCAGGTCGGTGCCGCCCGCATCGACCCAGCCTTCGGCATAGGTGGCGTAGATGGCTTCGAGCACCGCGTCGAGCCGCTCGTGCCATTCGTGCCATTCGTGCTGCACCGGCACCCGAAACGGAATGCCGGCATCGCGGATCTTGGCCTTGGCGCGCGAGAGCCGCTGACCCATGGTCGAAGGCGCGACCAGAAACGCCGATGCGATCGTGGCCGCATCGAAGCCGAGGATCACCTGCAGCATCAGCGGCGCCCGCACCTCCGGCGCGATGCCGGGGTGCGTGCAGGCAAACATCAGCGCCAGCCGGTCGTCGGGGATGGCTTCGGGGTCGTCGCCATCGCCCTCGGCCAACTCGGCCAGCAGCACCAGGTGCTCGGCCGTGCCATCGCGGGTGTGGCGCTGGCGTGCGGTGTCGATCATCTTGCGGCGCGCGGCAGTCAACAGCCAGGCCTCGGGGTTGCGCGGCACGCCGCTCTCGGGCCAGGCGGCGAGCGCGGCGGCAAAGGCTTCGGACAGCGCGTCCTCCGCCCCGGCCACGTCGCGCGTGCGCGCGGCCAGAAAGGCGATCAGCTTGCCGTAGCTGCGCCGCGCCACCGCCTCGGCGGCCTGGCGGGTGGGCGCGTCTACGACATCGTCCACAGCGGGCGCACCTCCACATGACCGCGGCTCGCGGCAGGGCAGCGGGCCGCCCACGACAGGGCAGCGTCGAGATCGGGCACGTCGATCAGGTAGTAGCCGCCGAGCTGCTCCCGGGTTTCGGCATAAGGCCCGTTGAGCACCTCGCTGCGGCCGTTCACCATGCGCACCGTGGTGGCCGTGGAGATGGGTTGCAGGCGGTCGCCGGCACGCCAGACCTTGGCTTCGTGCAAGGCCTGCGTGTAGGCCACGTAGGCAGGGCTGATGGTGACTGCCTCGCCGGGCTTGGGCGCGGGCGTGGCGGCTTCGTCGGTGTAGATCAGCAGCATGTATTGCATGGTGGGTTCTCCGTGTGGCGTTGAAGCGAAGCGGATGCCTCGCCTGACAATGACGGATCGCTCGGGCGCATTTCGACAGACGGCCTCGAAAGTGTTGGTCCGGGAGTGGCTCGATCGTAGGCCGGCCGCTCCGGTAAGTGAGCAGAAAGTGTTTCGAGCCCAACATGCCGGCGAAGACCACTCCCTCGGCAGGCCCCATGCAGCCAACCCAGCTTTCCACCTCACCCCGCCCGCTCGACCTGCAGCGCAGGCGCTTCGGCAGCGCACTGCTGCTCGCCGCCACGCTTCCGCTGCTGCCGCGCTTCGCCCGGGCGCAGGAGCTCACGCCGGCCTACCGCGAGATCGATTTCGATTGGGTCGACAGCCGCCGCGACCGCGCAGTGCCGGCCCGCCTGTACTGGCCGAATGCCGCGGGTTCCTCGGTGCCGCTGGTGGTGTTCTCGCACGGCATCGGTGGCTCACGCCGCGGCTACAGCTACCTCGGCAAGCACTGGGCGAGCCATGGGTATGCGAGCCTGCATGTGCAGCACGTCGGCAGCGATTCAGCGGTCTGGGGTGGCAACCCGCTGGCCATGGTGAGCCGCCTGCAGGCCGCGGCGCAAGAGAGCGAGGCCATCGCACGCGTCAAGGACCTCACGTTCGCGCTCGACCAAGTGCTCGAACTCGCCCCCGATGTCTTCAGCGCCGCCATCGACCGCCGCCGCATCGTCGTGGCCGGCCATTCGTATGGCGCCAACTCGACGCTGCTGGCCATCGGCGCGCGCGTCGAGCGCGGCGACCACTGGCTCGCTTTCCGCGACCCGCGATTCGCCGCCGCCGTGGTGATCTCGGCACCGCCCTTCTACGGCGAGCGCAACCTCGCGGCCGTGCTCGGCCAGGTGGCCGTGCCCACGCTGCACGTCACCGCCACCGAAGACGTGATCCAGATTCCCGGCTACCGCTCGGGAGCAGCCGACCGCATCGCCGTGTTCGACGCGGTGGCCGACCCACGCAAGACGCTCGTCGTCTACGAAGGCGGCTCGCACAGCATGTTCACCGACCGGGCTGGCACCGGCGGCATCTCGCTCAACCCGTTGGTGAAGACTGCGACGAAGGAATTGGCGCTCGCCTTCTTCGGTCGCACTTTCGATGGCGATGCGCAGGCGATGGTGCGCTGGGGTGACACGTGGAAGGCGATTCTTGCGAAGCCGGCTGCGCTGGCTGTGCTGTCGGCGCAGCGCGGCTGAGTTCGCCGCACCTTCGGCTTGCTCAGCCGGTCAGTGGGCAACAGCCGGACTGAAGCGCAGCGTGAACTCCGCCCCCGGTGAGGCACTGCCCGCACTGAGCTGCCAGCCATGCGTCACCGCGATCTCGCGGCAGATCGCGAGGCCGAGGCCCGCACCCTCGTCGCGCCGCTGCTCGCCGCGCCAGAAGCGCTCGAAGAGCTTCGGCATCTCATGGTCGGCAATGCCCGCGCCTTCGTCCCGCACACGCAGGCACTCCGCATCGACCGACATCGTCACCGTGCCGCCTGCAGGTGAATGCTGGATCGCGTTCTCGACCAGGTTTTTCACCAGCACGAAGAGTGCCGATCGATCCGCATTCACCGGCGCCGCATCCGCGTCGGCCACCAGGTTCAGCGACACCTGCCGGCGATCGGCCAGGCGCGCGAGGTAACCCGTCACGTCGCTCGCCACCGACGCAAGGGAAATCGGCTCGAGCACATAGTTCTGCGATTCGCTCACCTCCGCCAGGTGCAGCAGCTGGTGCACCTGCCGCGCCATCAGGTCGACGTCGTGCAGCAGGTTGAGACGGTCGGCGCAGGTGTCCGCCGGCCCGCTCATCTCGATCTGGCCGCGGATCAGGGCCAGCGGCGTCTTCAGTTCGTGCGCAGCGCCGGCCAGGAACTCCTGCTGCACGCGGTAGCCTTTTTCCAGCCGCTCCAGCGCCAGGTTGAAGGCATCGATCAGCGGTTGCAACTCGGTGGGCATGCGCTCGGTGGACAGCCGCGCGCCCAAGTTGTGGGGTTCGATGCGCGCCGCGGCCAGCGACGCCTCGCGCAGCGGCACCAGTGTGCGGCGCATCACGACGGCCAGCACCATGCCGAGCAGCACCACGGACGCGAGCGAGGTCCACAGCGCCGCCTTCACCAGCGGCTTGAGGATCACGAGACGGGCCAGGTCGCTGCCGCGCTCACTGAGCGCCACCTGCACGTGGTAGTGCTCAGCTGATGTCGATGCCGGTGGTGGTGCGGGCACGGTCGCCACATCGAACTGTTGGTCCGCCATCTGCAGCGCAAACACGTCGCGCTCCGGGTCGAAGGGTTGGTCTGGCGGTGCCAGCGCCTTGTCCATCGGCTCGGACGCCAGCACCACGCGCCCTTGGCTGTCGACGACGAAGTACTTGATGTCCTTGCCCAGAGACTGGTAGAACCAGCCGATGCCATGCTGCCGCTCCACCGCGGACGGGCGGCCCTGAGCGTCGTAGCGCAGGTCGCGCCCGACGCTGCTGGCCTGTTTGATGAGGATGGAGCGGTCGACCACGTCCTGGTACCAGGTCAACAGGATGGCCGCTGCCGCGCCCAGCACGCCCGCGGTGAAGAGCAGCGCCTTCAGGTACCCGGCCAGCAGCCGGGCCGCCAGGCTATGGCGCCAGCGTGGCTTCTCGCAACGCATAGCCGTGGCTCCGAACGTTGACGATCTGTAGAGTGGACCCGATGGCCTGCAGCTTCTTGCGCAGACGGTGCAGTGCCACGTCGAGTGCGTTGGGGGTGACCGCTTCCGCCAGCCCCCATGCGGCAGTCTCGAGCGCACTGCGGCGCAGCGTCTGCCCCCCGGCGCGCACCAGGCCCAGCAAGATCTGCAGCTCCGCCGGCGCCAGCGTGATCGAGTCGTTGCCGCACACCATGCAGCCGGCCTCGGGCTGCACCTGCACGTCGCCGAAGGAGGGCGACAGGCTTTGCAGCGCGGCCGGTCGGCGCAGCAGCGCACGCACGCGCGCCACCAGCTCTTCCATCGAAAAGGGTTTGACGAGGTAGTCGTCGGCGCCCGACTCCAGGCCTTCCACGCGGTCGTGCAGGGCGTCTCGCGCGGTGAGCATCAGGCAGGGCGTAAGCCGCCCAGCTTCACGCAGGCGCCGCACGAGCGTGAGGCCGTCGCCATCGGGCAGGCCACGGTCGACCACCAGCACCGCATAGGGTGTGTCTTGCAGCGCGTGCCACGCGGCGTCGATGCGCGCGAAGACGTCGGCCTCGATGCCGGCACGCGCGAGCGCCTTGCGCACCAGGGCGGCCAGGCGCTCGTGGTCTTCCACCACGGCAATGCGGTTCATGAGGTCGGCGGGTTCCGGTGGCGATCGGCGTCAGCGATCAGAAGCGGTAAACATACCCCAGGCGCACCGATGTCTGTGTGGTCCGGTCGACCAGTGGGCTGTCTTTCACGGCCTTGCCGAAGCCGGTGGCACTGACGTCGAAGAAGACGCTGTGGTTCGGCGTGATGCGGTAATCGGTGCGCAGGCCCAGCTCGTAGTCGGTGGTCGAGCGGCCTTCGTACAGCGGCCGGTCGGCGCGCACCTCGTGGGCTTCCACGCCGTAGTAGTAGTCCACGTACTTGGCATCGCGCCAGATCGTGGCCAGCCGCGGCGTGAAGCGGAAGTCGCCCATCGGGAACGGGTAGTCCACGCCCAGCTTCACCTGCGTGCCCTTGCTGTGGCCCGAGGCATCGCCCAGCAGCTCGGCGGTGAAGTTGCCGAAGTCCGTGCGCAAGCCGGCAATCGGGCCGGCCCACAGGCCGCCCTTGCGCTCGTCCATGCCGTTGAGGATGGGCGCGTCGCCGCTTTCGTAGCCAGACAGCGAGTAGCGCGCGGCGAGCCCGAGCGAGAACGGGCCGTCGTTGTAGAGCTTGAGTTCGGCGCCCAACCCGGCCACGCGCACCCAGCGGTTCTCGAAGATGAGCAGGGGCAGCACGCGGGTCTCGCTGTCCATGCCGCGGTAGGGCTGGTTCTGCGTGCCCACGCCGACCCCGAGGGCCCATTGCGAGGTGGCGTTGGATTCCTGCGCCAGCGCCGGGGAGCTGGCGATGGCAAGAGCAAACAGCGGGGCGGCGATGCCAGCGAGCATCGTCAAGCGGTGGGCGAGGTGGGTCACGAAAACTCCAGCAGCGTTGGACAAGGGCGCATGCTGCCGGCTACCTCATTACCCAACACTTACCGGGGCGCTGGCAGCACCCCGGGCTTGTATCGACGGGTAAGGAGCGGCTCAGTACTCCCAGAAGATGCGCTGCAGTTCTTTCGTGTTGCTGGTCTTGGTGAGCGCCAGCGCGGCCAGGATCTTGGCCTTCTGCGGGTTCAGGTCGTGCGCGACGACCCAGTCGTACTTGTCGTCAGGCTGCTCCGAGTTGCGCAGCACGAAGCCATCGGGCACGCGGGCCGAGCGGATGATCTGGATTCCTTGCGAGCGCAGCGCCTTCAGCGTGTCGACCTCGTAGTTGGGCACCGAGCCGTTGCCCGTGCCGGCGTGGATGATGGCCTTGGCGCCGGCCTTGCCCGCGGCCTCGGCCATGTAGGTGCCCATCTCGCCCGAGCCGTAGACGATGCTGACCATCGGCAGCGTGTCGATCTTCTCGATGTCGAACTCGCTGCCGTTTGTGTGGCGCTTCACCGGCGCACGGAACCAGTAGGTCTTGCCTTCCACCACCGAGCCGAGCGCGCCCCACTGGCTGCCGAAGGCGTTGGTCTTGATGTTGATGCGCTTGCCCGCATCGCGGCCCGAAAGAATGTCATCGTTCATCACGATCAGCGCGCCCTTGCCGCGCGAGGCTTTGTCAGAGGCCACGGCCACCGCGTCATACAGGTTCAGCGTGCCGTCGGCCGACATGGCGGTGCCCGGCCGCATGGAGCCCACCACCACGATGGGCTTGTCGGTGTGCACGGTGAGTGTGAGGAAGAAGGAGGTTTCTTCCAGCGTGTCGGTGCCGTGCGTGATCACGATGCCGTCGACACCCGGGTCCTTGGCGAGAACGGCCACGCGCTTGGCCAGCGTCACCAGCTTCTCGTTGGTGAAGCTCTCGGAGGCGATCTGGAACACCTGCTCACCACGCACGTTGGCAATGTCGGCCAGCTCGGGCACGCCTGCGATCAGCTTGTCCACCGGCACCTTGGCCGCCTGGTAGGTGGCGCTGTTGGCCGCACTCGCGCCCGCACCGGCAATGGTGCCGCCGGTGGCCAGCACCACGATGTTGGCCTTGGCCGCAGGCGCGGCAGGCACCTGCGCGCAGGCGCCGAGCGTGCTGAACAGAGAGGCGATGACAACGCCGTGGATCAATCGATGCAGCTTGAGCATGGGTGGGGTCTCCAGTGAATGTGTTTGTTGGTATGCAAGGGATGCGCCAGACCGGCCGCGGCGGCAGCGTACCTCAAGCCCACATGGCCTCGTTACCAGCCCCGGCTTGGCGATGAGGCGGGTGTCATTTCCTGCTGCGCACCCAGCCCTCGCTCTTGAACACGGCCCAGACCGCCATGGCATGGCCTTGGCCCAGAGCATGTTCCCGCTTGAGCCAAGCGAGCAGTTCGCCGGCCTTCATGTCGGGCTTGAACACACCCGCCTGCGTGGCGAGCGACTTGAAGTTTTCGGGGGTCTTGCCGGTCTTGGCGAAGATGTTGTCGAGGTAGGCCTGGAATGACATGTCGAGCGCTCCGAGGGATGTGTTGGGATGGCGGGGCTCGCGATCGAGCCTCCATCGCAATGACGAATGAGTGGGGCGGGAATCGACATGGCACCTGCAAATAGTTGCGCTTGGCGCCAGGGTTCCAACTGAACGCGAGCGAACGGCGCCTTCGCGACAGGGGAGCGCAAGCGAGGTGTTGCTCCGGGCGTCGACGCGGTCCCGGCCGACCAGCACACCGCCGTCGTTGGTCTGAAGAGCGTTTTAGCGAATGGAATGGCAGTTCGGTTACTCATGGCGTTGGAGTGCAAAGCACCGAGGGCAGCCGAAAGTGCAGCTTGTAGGCGTCGGCTTGACCGTATTTAGATTGGTACTTCAGGGAACTGAGTTGACTTCCGTGCTTCCCACAGCGCACCAACGATACGGAGCGACAACGGCCCTTGGCGCATACCTATAAATTGTCAATATCGTCTCGTGCGCTATGGTTCGTATGCACGCTTGTGTTGCGCCAAGAGCCAACTCATTTTGATCTCCAAAGGTAATGTTGAAGTAGGCTCCGCTGGAGAATGCGTCGTAGCTTTCGTCGACATGCCCATCAACATGTGCTCCACCGTCTTGATCAGCCATGCCGACGACAATTTTTTTGCGACTGACTGGTCCGTATCTTGGGTGAGTTGCAAGATCTTTAGTCCACCACTCCATAAACGAAGTTTTCCGCAGGTGAATCCGTGGACCAAGTAATTTGGGCTGAAAGCCTTGCCCTTTTTCACCGAGCTGCATCACCAGCAGTTGAGGCCAGCTCAGTTCACCCATTGGCATTGCCATTCCGACGATGCGGGTGGAGTCCAGCCAAAAGCCTCCTCTGAGACTTAACTGGGCAAGTAGCGACCCCTGACCTGGCTTGGGTCGGTCGGGATGATGTAGCAAAACTCTTAGTGCGGCTGACATGGGCTTGGCCACTATCCAATCACCGGCATCAAACTGAGTGCAATAGCTCTGCAACAAGTGCACTTGTTCCCGCAACTGCTGCTGAAGTTCAATGGTGGATCTAATGCGCTTCATGTTGAGTGATGAAGTCCATAACGAATTACATGAGGGGCTGACAAAGGCGCTAGCCGTTTGACGGCCACTCGGTCGGCCATAAGGACGCTAGCAAGAATGATGTCGCTTTATGAGGCCAAATCGCGCGCAGCCATAAATCGCAACAACTCCTCATGCAACGCCCCGCTGCTCGCCAGCATGTCCGTCCCGTTGACCGGATCGCTCCCATCGATCGCCGTCGCCCTCCCGCCCGCCCCTTCGATCACCGGCACCAGCGCGCAGATGTCCCAGGGCTTGAGCACCGGGTCGAACATTGCGTCGGCGCCACCGGTGGCGACCTGGAAGTAGCCGTGGCAATCGCCCCAGGTGCGGTAGAGCAGGGCGCGGCGCGAGATGGCTTCGAAGGCGGCGCCGTCGGGGCGCTTCATCATTTCCCAGTGGCCGGTCGACAGCACGGTGGCTTCTTCGAGCTTCGGCGCGGGGCGCACGCGCACCGGGCGGTCGCCTAGCAGCGTGGGGCCGCCGCCCAGGCCCATCAGCACGTGGCCGGTGAGTGGGTGCGAGATGGCGCCGAGGATGGGGCGGCCGTCGCGCAGCAGCGAGAGCAGGCTGCCGAAGATGAAGCAGTTGCTGACGAAGGCCTTGGTGCCGTCGATCGGGTCGAGCACCCAGCGGTAGCGGGCGTCGGGCCGCTCCATGCCGTATTCCTCTCCGAGGATGCCGTGGTCGGGGTAGCGCTGCGCGATGAGCAGGCGCATCACTTCTTCGGCGCGCCTGTCGGCGGCGGTGACGGGGCTCTCGTCGCTCTTGCGCTCGACGGGCGAGCCTTGCAGGTAGTGCTGCTTGATGACGGCGCTGCTGATGGCGGCGAGCTCGTGCATGAAGGGCACGAACTCGGCGCGTTCGGCGGGGGCGAGGGTGCCGCTGTAGAGAGGGTGGTCGGTCATGCGCAGGCTCGATGAGGTCACGGGTGGGTGACTCATCGTATCGAGGCCGGCGCTGCCCTTCGATACCTCAGGGCGAACGGTGGCGGGGTGCAGTGCGAACGGCGTAGAAGCTCAGTTGCGATTCACATCAGGCCGGTTCGCACCTCGCACCATCACAGGTGCTTGTAGAAGAAGGTCGTCGCGCAGAAGGCGCCGTCGGGCATCAGCGCGTACTTGGGCACGCTGCCCACGCGTTGCCAGCCGGCGCGTTCGTACAGGCGCTCGGCGTCGCCGCCGGTCACGGTGTCGAGCACCAGCACGGTCTTGCCTTCTTCGCGCGCGGCCTCGTCGATAGCGCTCATCAGCTGCTGCGCCACGCCGCGGCGGCGGGCACTGCGGTGCACCAGCATCTTGGCGACGTCGCCGCGGTGCGGCTGGTTGTCGGGCAGGTTCATCAGCAGCTGCACCGTGCCAACAATGCGGCCTTGCGCGTCTTCGGCCACGAGCAGCACGCGCTCGCCGCGTGCCACGCCGTTGGCCACGTCGAGCCAGAAAGTCAGCGCCCGTTCGCGCGGCAGCGGCCACATGAAGCTGACCGACGCGCCGCCTTGCACGCAGTCGATCAGCACGTCGGCCAGTGCGTCGACGCAGGTGGCGGCTTCGTTGGGGCCGACACGGCGGATGGTGATGGTGTCGTTCATGAACTTCTCCGGCTGGGCATGGGGGTCGGCGCCACGAGCGCCACGAGGTAGCGCGCGGGCTTGCGCGTCGGGTTGCGGTAGACGAGGGGGCCGTCGAGCTTCATCGCGAGGCAGTCGCCGGTCTCCAGGCGCCACAGCGTGCCGCCCACTGTCATCTCCATCGTGCCGTCGATCATCCAGACCTGCTGGTGCGTCTCGACCTCGCGCGCGGTGTCGTAGGCCACACGCTGGCCGGCCGGGAAGATCACGTCGACCAGCTGGATCGGCGAACCCACGCCGGGGGGCGAGACGTTGCGGCGCACGTAGCCGGAGGCGGGGTCCTTCCACACCGGCTGCTCGGCCACGCGGGCCATGGGCGACGGCTCGGCCACCGGTTCTGCGCTGGCCTCGAAGAGCGACGCGACGGTGACGCCCAGGCCGGTGGCCAGCTTGTCGAGCACCACCGCCGTCGGGCTGCTCTGGCCGCGCTCGATCAGCGAGATGTTGGAACGGCTCACGCCGCTGCGTTCGGCCAGCGCGTCGAGCGAGAAGCCGTGTGTGTCGCGCAGCTCGCGCACGCGGCGGGCGATGAGGGTGTTGATGTCCATGCGTCCAGTTTACTGGAAAGTCTCATCCAGTAAACTGACACAACCTGTTCTGCCGCCGTTCCTCGTTGGCCTGGCCTCACACCGGCCAGCGCACCTCGACCTCGAGCCCCGGTGACGCGTTGCGCAGCACCAGCGTTCCGCCGTGCGACTGAGCGACGAGCCGGCAGAGGTACAAGCCCAGGCCCACGCCACCGGCCGAGCGGGTGCGGGCAATGTCGGGGCGGTAGAAGGGTTCGGCGAGCTTGGACAGCTGATCCTCCGGTACGCCGGGGCCGTGGTCGCGCACCAGCATGCGGACCTCATCGCCATCGAGCCGGGTGCTGACGAACACCGGTTCGCCTGCGCTGCTGCCGTGGCGCAGCGCGTTGTCGATCAGGTTGCGCACCAACATCGTCGCGCGTGGGCGGTCGAGCATCAGCGGTGGCACGTCATCCGCGAGCGACAGCTGGATGGGCTGGCCGCTGAAGCCGGTGGCCACGACCTCGCGCACCAGCGTGTTGAGGTCGGTGGCATCGCGCGTGAGCGCGGCGGGGCCGGCGGCAAGGCGTTCGCTCTCCAGCAGGTCGGTGATCAGCTCGCTCATCAGCGCGAGGTCGCGCAGCAACGCCTGGCGCTCGGCACTGTCGGCCGAGAGTTCGGCGTTGAGCCGCGCACGGGTGAGGGGCGAGCGCAGTTCGTGGCTGATGGCGAGCAGCAGGGCGCGCTGGCCCTTGAGCATGCCTTGCAAGCCAGTCGCCATTTCGTTCACCTGCGTGGCCAGGTCGCCCAGTTCGTCGTTGCGGCGCACCGGGATCGGCGCGCTGAAATTGCCCTCGCCGTAGCGCAGCGCCCCCGCGCGAATGTCGTCGAGCGGGCGGAAGAGGCGGCGCACGGTGGCGTAGGCCAGCAGCGTCAGCAGCAGCAGGCCGAACAGCGGCAGCAGCCCACCCCAGGGGTGCCGCTCGCGCCACGCCATGTCGCCCAGGCCGAACCGGATGCGGTAGCCCCCGGCACTGGTGCGGGTGAACATGCCCTCGCCCGTCATCACCTTGTGGCTGGGATGCGAGGCCCAGTGCAGGTCGGGCCCGTCGATGCGCACGGAGATCGGCAGTCGCGCCACCAGCGCCTTGGCACGCTCCACGTCGGGCGGCGTGCCGAGGTCGGCAGCCAGCCGGTCTACGTAGTCCGACAGCAGCGGCTTCACCAGCACCTCGAAGCCGTTGCCGAACGCGAGCCGCGTGCCGCCGACGAACACGATCACCGTGAACACCGCCAGCATGAGGAACAGCGCCACCAGCCGCCAGCGCAGCGAATGCCGGAAGCGCTGCGGCCAGCGCTGGTGCCACCGCTTGTGCGCCCAGCGGCGGTGGGGCGGACGGCAGCTCACGACCGCGGCACTCCGGCGAAGGTGTAGCCCGCGTTGCGCAGGGTCTTGATCACCGGCAGCGGCTCCAGCTTGCGGCGCAGACGGCTGATGAGGATGTCGACAGCGCGGGTGAAGAGGTCGGCATCGCGCCCGCGCAGGCGGTTGAGGATCTCGTCGCGGCTGAACACGCGGCCGGGCTCGCGGGCCAGTATCACCAGCAGCTCGAACTCGGTGCCGGTGAGTTCGACCAGGTCGCCGCCCTGGCGCTTCACCTCGCGGCGCATCGGGTCGATCTGCAGGCCGTCGAACAGCAGCAGCTTGCCGCTGCGGTCGGCGTCGCCGTTCGTCGCGCGTGCGCGGCGAAGAATGGTCTGCAGGCGCGCCGCCAGTTCGCGCGGCTCGAAGGGCTTGGGCAGGTAGTCGTCGGCACCCAGCTCCAGGCCGACCACGCGGTCGGTGAGGTCGCCGCGCGCGGTGAGCATCAGCACCGGAATCCCGCTGTCGTGGCGGATGCGGCGGCAGACCTCGAAGCCGTCCATCTCGGGCAGCAT
>Ga0307515_10005431_pt1 | contig 25833 bp, 19 predicted proteins | sample 17_EM_MG_FD_194513 | JGI IMG/M metagenome (GOLD analysis project Ga0307515, IMG submission 194513) | Populus trichocarpa ectomycorrhiza microbial communities from riparian zone in the Pacific Northwest, United States - 17_EM | ecosystem: Host-associated > Plants > Roots > Unclassified | place... | reverse complement strand
AGTCCACTTTCAGAATGATTCAATGTGTTTGACATTGCTTGATTAGATTTATCTCTAGTTCTGGCATTTATTTATTTTTTTCATGTCTTTCAATTGCGTTAATCCAGTGTTGCAACTTGCTGTCATGAAAATGTTGAAGCTTGCCCCTTCAATTTTGTACTTATTGTAAACTTGTTCAGTTAACGCTAGAATCATTATGGAGATTGACAAAATTGCCGAGCTGAAGAGTTTTCTCAAGGTTCTTCCCCCAGTTGGATTTTGTTGCGTCTATGGCTCATCTCTCCATCCAAATAATAATGACAAGGTTTTGGTTTTCATTTTTCCAATTCTATTGATTTGTTTCTTTATGCTTCATCTTTCTTTAAATTTTTAAAATCTATGGTCTTGTTTCTTAGTGACTATTGGTTTTGTAGTCAACCATGGTAGATTATATTATTGGCGTATCAGATCCCAAGCAATGGCATTCTAAGGTAGATTTATACTATTTAGAACATATAGAGTGATGTCTCTCCTTTTCAAGTTCTGATATTTTTGTATATCTCATTCTATTTTTGGTTATCACACTTCCAAGAATATGGAATTGAATGAAGATCACTATGCCTCCTGGATGGTGCCCCTTGGCGGTGCAAAACTGGTGCCTCTCCCTCACCCTCTCCACCTTTTTTTACTGCCTTAATCCTGAGACTATAACTTATTTATTATTTCAGATTACTCAAGTTGCAGATAAGATTGGTGTAGGAGTGCACTTTAATCCATTTGTAACATGGAATGACAAGGTATTTGCTAAGCATACTGTGAATTAGAAAAGGGAATCAGGTCTTACATGATACTATGTATTCAGCTTGTCTTCCCTTGGCATGTCATTTTAAGATCATGTCACATTATCCTTATTCCAGTATTATCTAGTAACTTGTAAAATGTTTGATGAATTCATTTCAGATGCTCAAATACGGTGTTGTTAGGATGCATGACTTGGTTCAAGATGTACTGCATTGGGAGAGATTCTATTTGTGTGGTCGTCTACAAAAACCAGTGCGTCTTGTCTGTTATTTTATACTTGTCTTCTCTAGTCTGTTTTGTGGATATTCTTGTTGTTTGCTCAATTTTTTTTCTGAACCTTATTGGATAGGTTACATTGAACTTTTTTCATTGTAAAATAGACAAGAACTGAGATAGAATTTAATTCAGATTCATATTGCTGTCTGGAACAGAACAGAAATTAATTGAGTTAGAAAACCAAAATCTGTTGAAGTTAGGTTCAATTTTTTATATTTGTAGAATAGGCTAAATGAGTGAATTTGTCATTTCAATTCCAATGTTATATTTTCTTGTGTTATGTTCATGTTATCCTTGTAGTCTCCATCTGAAAATAGCAGGAAGAATGATGCTTCTTCCAAAAGTGCAAAGTCTACCTAAAACAACTTGTATGATAATGTTTTAAATGGTGATAAGAATACCCTTGTGAAGAAATTATTAACTATTTGCATTAAAGGACTGGCTAGATATAGAAAGAGCATATTCCATGTTTATTTAGCACTTATTTAAAAGAATATTCAAATGACACCTTAGAATACTAGAGTGCATATAGGCTCTGAAGCTCTAAAGTCATGAACTAAACTCTACATGTTTCAATCCATGCTCCATAAGAATTCAAAGCCTAAAACCAAGCTCAGGCTTAGTTCATTTGATCATTGAAACTATCCAGATCCTTTCAACGAGCTGATTTACAACTTTTTTTCATGATCAAAGTCCCTTTTGTGTGTTTGACATGCATAATGTTTACTGCTTGAAATATTTTTGCTTAGAAATCTTCAACTCTTTTTCTAAGTTTTAAATTCTTCCTAAGAATTGTTAAGTGGTATGCTTACTCTTTTTCATGCCCAATTAAATCCTTGCCTCAAAGTTATTCTTAGAGCTGACATATTTTTTACTCTCAAATTTTCTCATTTCTTGCCTCTGGCTATCAGGAAAACTGGAGGATTGTAGTTGGCTGACGGTAGTGTAAAATCAGCTCCTTCCATTTCATGATATAGATTATAATGAATGAGGAAAAGGGATTTATATAGCCAGCCATAGCTAGTCTGGGACTTGGGCTTTATTGAATTGGGTTAGGTATTTTGATTTGTGTACAGTCCCAAATTGGTGCTACTTGCAACTGATCCATGATATGCTATTCTGGTTAAACCAAATTGTGATATTCTTCCATGACCAGTAATATATCTATGTCTGAAATTTTAATTTTTTCACTGCCTTGTAGACTAGGTAGATACATTTTAACATCCTCTTTTCAAATTGTCTGCTTCTGATCAAAACAATAAGAATCTATGTTTAGCTGTGTACCTTGTTTTATGCCTTTTCTTGTTAGCCTTGCCTGCATTAGGTCTCATACTTCCTCTGTATCCCTTGCCTGTTAATTATGTTTTTCCATTCACAAATGTCAACATTTCTTTGAGTTCTTTTTTACAGGTTCATATACTTGTGGATAATTTGGATATTGGAGATGTAAACTCTGTCAATCTGAGGGCTGCAGTCTCTGCTGCTCTTCTCCTTTTGCCATCCAAATTCACCGAGGTTTGTTCCTTTACTGGTGAACCATTATAGAGCTAATAGAATCCTCAACATATTCCATGCTTGTGCAGGAAGATTTGTACTCCAAAATATGTAGCCTCTCATATATGGGTGACTTGCGCATGCTTTTTGCAGAGGATAAAAATAAGGTAAAGTTGCTTATAGCTTTTGATAGTGCTGATAAGCTTTGTAATTTGTGCACTTGAAATTTTATGATAATTGCTGATTTTATTAACTACTTTTAATAACTGATTTGATCTACTAAGCATTACTTATGCTCCTCAATTACATCATTTAATTTAACTCACCGTGAACTGTCAAAATAATGGGTTAATTATTTATGAGGTCTAGGTTCCACCTCCATTGCATCAGAATTCTTTTGTCTTTGATGATGAATCATTATTATATTTCGTCTATATGAAATGTTACTGGTTACTTGTATCACTTTGTTTGGCTGTAATCATTGGTGTTTCCACTGATTTAACTTTTGTAGATATTGTTGGTGACTTGAATTCTTGTGGTTTCTATGATATTTGTGATTTACGACTTGCACTGCTGAAGTTAGCAAATGGTGATCATTTCTTATGATAGTTTGGAGTTTCTGCTGCTCATGCTTGCAACCACCTGCAGGTGAAGAGGATTGTTGAAGGACAGTTTGGTTTATTCCAATCGATGTATAAACCATTTCTAAAAGAATACGAGGCTAAAGAGTTACTGACATTCTCATTGCCTAATTCTCATCAGGCTACTATCTCTCAGGTTTATTCAAATTTTCATATTCTCAATTCAAAACTTGTTAAATTTTGTACCTTCCATTGCAGTTCTCTTTTCTTGAGAACTGACAGTGTAATAGCCATTCAATCAATAAATATGCATCTTTGGCCACAGTGAATCCAGCTAACAAATGCCGAAAGGCTTTTCTTTTTTCTTTTTGAGAACCAAAAGCTCATAATAAGGAACATTAAATTGGGGAATTAACATTTAATACACTCTTGGGATTTTGAAGTTCAATCATTGTCTATCATTTCACATGAGTGGCAGCACTCGTTATCATTGGCTTTTATTTATAATGCAGCATTTTTGGAAGGGGTAATATTTCCAACGTTTTCTTACAGTTGAGTAATGTAACACTTTGTAACTTCTAGCGCATTTTTAGATATTTAAACTGCTTTCCCTGAAATAGTGCCTTAACATATGTATTGTTATGATTCTCGTTAACTTCTCATTAACATGTGTTTGGATTGACTACTCTGTCAATTGATATTTGTAAGCTTTTAGTAGATCCTTTGTTGTAAGCTAAAAGCTGTAGTCCTCAAGTCAGGCATTTATTTGTTGGCAGCACTGATATTTATGGATACATGTTTATATGTGCTTTAACATAGTCATCTTTCAGCACCATTTAGAAATTCTTATACAATCTCTCTCAAAACCAGGACTGCAGTTTATCAATGACTCATTCCCTAGTTCATTCACTTCCTCCCCTTGTCAGAAGAAAAATGGGGATGAAGCTAGGAGAGATGCAAGTGCTGAAGGATTCTGGTATGATGGGTTTTTTTTTATTTGTTTGTTTTGTATGGGTGTTTGATAAACTGAATGTTACTTATCTATGATGCAAATTGTTTGTCTTCATCTCTGGATTTTTCAAAGAACATAAATAAACTGAGTGATACTCAAAAGATGATTTAAATATCTTGGCCCAAGCCTTGCATCAATTATTGTTTCTAGGTGACTCATAAAATTCCCCATTTAACCACTTGGGGACTAGACAGTTTTAATAACGTTGACATAAGATTTGCAGGTCGAGTTTTACATGAAGTCGTGATTGGTTCAAGAGAAGAGGCTGCCAGGAGTATGCAGAGGATTATCAGGCGTACTGTTATGGTTTCAAGTGCAAGGCAGGCTGTCTCTGGTTTCCTGGCTGCTGGTGGTATTAATGCTACTAGATATCTTGCTAATAAAGTGCGCAAGGCTTGGAAATCTTGGACATGATGCAGAACATCTTCCCCCTCATTTCCTTGCCCCCCCAGTTTTGTGCATACTCTGAAATAGTTCAGCCAGGTCAATAGTTATATTTTCTTGACGAGGAATCCCACTGGTGCCAGAACACCCCAGGTGCCTAAATTGCCGCTAACTTAAGCAGCAGATGAGTAGAAAGCATACGCATTTTTACTTTTATACCGAGTAGGGCTTCCCATAAAAAAAATGGCCATACGTAGATGAGATGAAGGATAGATACTTAGCTAGAAGAACAAGCTTTATCGCTGATCTATTTCATCTATTTCATACTTTGTAGAGGAGCATTTCACTATTTCCTTGCTACACTTGTTATTGAATTTATTTTTTCTTGGAGAGGAAAGTTTTGTATTGACTTGTATATCGCCTTATGTATCATTATAGTATTTAGAACATGTGATAGTTCGAACCCTTTTTTTTTTTTGTTCTCCTATTCTTGTCTGAACTTTGCAATTGAAGTCTTTATAGCAGTTGGCCTCAAGGGCAGGGTTGAAAACCTACCAGTTCATGACAGTATTTCTAACACTGACTTGCGCCTGTCTCTATCTAAACAAAGTATTGAAATGATTGAGCAGCTTGTAAAATTTGCCTTCGGACGATACGGTTCTCGTGAAGAAAAACATTCACAAGGTGATAGAAGGAATCATCCTCGAACAGTAGAACTTGCAATAGCAATCGACTTCCTGGTGAGTCACAGAGCGGGGCTCTTATAGAATGTTGATTTTTACACACCCCTTCATCATTTTCTCATACCGGATAGTATATGGTAGCCTATAAAATATATATATATATATATATATATAAGGCATCCACTAAACTTATTTTGGGCAAACCATTGAATTGTCACCATCTAGATTATCAGCAATTTCAAGCACGCAAAATCCTCGCTTCTCCAGCGAACGCCAAAAACAGCCAGAGCTTGGTTTTACGTTCAAGATTTGTAATCAGGCAATGTTCAACACAATTGATGAAAGGATCATCTCAGCTGGAAAATATCATTTTTTTATTCCATGCCTGTAAAGCAATTCGTTACTTGATTTTATGAAGATTTTACTTATTGGCCCCGCATTTCTTGAAAGTTGTTTCACGCACATAAATACATGTAGATTTGAGAAGAGATGGAGATGGAATCTTCACATTTAATAGCAAATCAAGAATCCATTCCTATTACAAATATGGCTTTCAAGTAGTTTCAAGCAATTCTTAGTTATGAACGCCTAAAACCAAGAGCCACCTAATATTAGACCAGACAAGTCATCTGCTGCTGCTCAGGTATCTCATAATCTTAGATTGCATGACCGCTAATTGAGGGTAGAATCTATAGTTCTATACACCATAAGTTCACTTGGAACTTGTTTGTTTGTTAAAAAGTGTTTTTTTGAAAAGCACTCTAAACTTTCACTGTGAAAGTTTCACATGTTTAGCTACATTGCAGAAAACTATTAGCTATAATGTAAAAAATTAGTCAGCTGAATTCCCTTTCTAGTCAAAGAAAAACATAAGTTTTAGATAGAAGAAAGTGTTTTCTGGTCTAAAAGATTGGAAAACACTTTGCATGAAAAATCAAAAAACTACTTCATTATTCTTATATATATATATTAAGAAAACTACTTTACAAGATAACAGTCTCCATAAAAGCTTAACTTTATCATCTGCGGTTTACTCCACTAAGTGCCGCAGGACACACGAGAATTTAGTTATGGGTTCCAAGGGAGAAATTGGTGGTGAGACTCAACATAAAAGTTATTGGACATTTAGCAAACAAGACTTCTTCCCAGAAGAGTCCTTCCAAAGCTGGGGCAACTACCATTCAGCATTGTCACAGACATGTTTCCAGTTCAAGGAAAATCTCATCAGCTGTTCAGATGATGCCAATGAAATTGCGGAGCTTCAGAAACAGAGTGAGACTGAGATGAAACGCTGCCTCACTTGGTGGGACCTTAACTTGTTTGGATTTGGTTGTCATTGGAGCTGGTATTTTTTGTGCTCACCGGACAAGAGGCCTGCATACATGCTCGAGCTGCCATTGTCTTGTCCTATTTTGCTTCTGAAGTCTCAGCAATGCTCTCTGTATTCTGTTACACAGAATTTGCAGTTGAAATCACAGTCGCAGGTGGTTCATTTGGTTACTTGAGAATTGAATTAGGAGACTCTGTGGCTTTCATAACTGCAGGGAACATATTGCTTGAAAGCATCCTGGGCAGTGCAGCAGTTGCCAGGGCATGGACTTCTTACTTCACAAGTCTTCTGGACAGTCCTTCCAACTCTTTACGCATCCATTCAAATCTAGCTGAAGGTTTCAATCTCCTGGATCCAATTTCAGTTCGAGTTTTGGTGATTGCTGCAACAATTGCAATGACCAGCACCAGGGAAACTTCAGTGTTCAATTGGATAGCAACGGCACTCAATACTGCTGTAATTTTATTTGTCAAGATTGCAGGTTTGCTCATGCCAATACATCCAATCTGAAACCATTTTTGCCTTTTGGGGTGAAAGGGATATTCCAAGCAGCTGCAATTGTTTACTTTGCTTATGGAGGCTTTGACAATATAGCCACCATGGCAGAAGAAACAAGGAACCCATCAAGACACATACTGTTAGGAGTACTTGGATCCATGTCAATCATTACCGTTATATACTGCTTAATGGCACTTTCACCAAGTATGATACAAAAATAGAAAGAGATGACCCGGACGTGCCTTACTCTGTTGCATTTCAGAGTGTAGGAATGAACTGGGCTAAGTACCTGGTAGCACTTGGAGCCCTCAAGGGGATGACCAGGCGCCTGGACAAGCAGTGTACTACTCATATTGCACGAGCCCACATGATCCCTCCATGGTTTGCTCTTGTCCAACCAAAGACAAGAACACCAATAAATGCAACACTTCTTATCACCATTTCAAGTGCTCTCATTGCTTTTTTCTCAAGCCTGGATGTCTTGGTAATTTTTTTGTCAGTAAGCACCCTATTTATCTTCATGATGATGGCTGCTGCATTACTTGTGAGGAGATACTATGTCAGAGAAATCACACCACAAATAAACCTCTTGAAGTTGGTCTTCTTCCTGCTAATCATTATTGCTTCGTCCATGGGAATTTCTGCTTACAAGGGATTGAATCCCAATGGTTAGGTTGGATATGCTGTAATCGTTCCTTTTTGGTTCTTGAGGACTATTGGATTATCCATGATGTTACATCAACAGAGAAAGTCAAAGGTTTGGGGTTCCACTTGTTCCATGGCTTCCATCCCTGTCAAATGCAATAAACATCTTTCTAATGGGATCTTTGGGTGCGAAGGCTTTTGAAAGATTTGGTATTTGTACAGTGGTAATGCTAATTTACCATGTCTTCTTTGGTCTCCATACTAATGATATGGCTCATCTGCATCACAAGGCAGAATCAACAGAAGAAATATGAAGATAAGATTGCAAGAGAAGGAGCTTAAAATCATCTTCTTCATCCTTAAGTTACCAAAGCAAATATTATGCGTCCTGATATTAGTTTATAAACGATCATGTTTATTTTGAATAAGATAAGAATAACAGAGCAGAGCAACATCTATGCAGAATTATTTCAGACCTAACCTGTAAAATAACTGGCATCCTTGCCCCATCTTGCATAAATTTAACAGCCATACGGAAACAGAGAGCCCCATTACCATCACTCGATGTCATAGAGCTGTTAATGGCAATTCACAAGAAAAAAGGCCATAATGTTCTCATGTAATGTCCGGTAACGGCTATTATAGGCTATTATTGTCAAAATAATGGGTCGATAACAGTCTACTTGCTAAATACTAATATGATTTTTTGCATTTCAAGTTCATGGTTTCACACTTTTTCACTCTTTTGATAGTTGTAATGTATTGCTTATATGATATTTAGCTACTAGAAGTGTTATTATTGTACATATATTGTGAAACTATTAAAGAAGCATGCACGCTAAAATTTATTAAGAATTACAAATGATTCATGACAACCATAGCCGCAATCATTATGTAACACCTGCAAAGTCTCAGTCCTGCAACTACAATTTAAAATTATGACATCTTGAGCTCATCAAAGATAACTGACAACATTTTAATGTATCAACTTTCAGATAAAAAGCAGCAATGTGGCTTGCAAATCACATATCCTCCAAAATATTTCCCTGTGCCTTGTCTTGTAATGCCCTAGATTTCATATTTCTATCCACTTACAAGAGATTGGAAATCTTCAATTTCAGGCTTTTCTATTCAGTATTCCAAGTGACCAAACTGAACACAAGAAAGCAAACAGAAAGCACAAATTTCTCACTAAAAGCATATTCTGTATGCAACTATTAAAAGGGCACTAGGGTAAAAACTATCCTTGGAGAAGTCTTATTTTGTTTGATGATGGGTATGAAATAAATAAAGGCAAGAGAAAACTAACCAGCTTAAGGGCATTACATAAGAGAGAGCAGGTAACCATGAGGGGATAAAAAGAAGAAAAGGAAGACAAACCACTCTTGAACATTTCCACAAACAGTGATTAAAAGGCACACTAGCATACAAAAATAAAATTGGAAAACCCATATTTCTAACGATGAGCATTAAAAAAATAATCAGAAGTGAGAGTAAATAGCCAGCATCTGTAAGAATAGACAAAAGAGCCAAAGAAAGTACGTTAACCACAAAATGATGAGAGCGAAAAAAGGACACGAAATAAAAATAGCTTCTGACAGCTCCAAAACTTCAGGAAAATCGATATTCAGGGAAAAGCCTCCAATGCTGGAGAAAAAGATCCCAAGATTGGAGGTTCAATCCTATGAAAAGGAAGCTCCAGGCCCTCAGAAAAGCCATACTTCCATTCAACCACCTCAAGATTTCCCAAATCTTATGACTAATTTGTCTCCCCAAATCTTCTATTCCAGCTATTTATCAGCAACACAAGCACCATCCTAAGCATCATCAAAACAGTTCCAAAAGTTCAAGAACACAAAAGACTGCACCTCCTCTGGAACAAAGCCAAACAGAAAAGGTTGGTTAAACATTATCTTCATTGCACTTGCATAAAGCACCCAACAACCCACCATGAAATATGATCTCCTGATGCCGGAGAAGGGTCTCCCTAACTTCAATATCAAAATCCATAAAATTTAGATACATATTAGCAACTATGAAAGTCTTTCTAGATGTTTACGGGAGAAACCATAATACCTGCCACTTTAAACATTCATCCAGTTCTCTCAGTGCTCAAACCAACAACCTGTCTCCGGTGATTATCTATCTCCAAAATTAAAATATTCGCATACGCTTCCAAAGAGCTTTTGATTTAAAACCAAGCTTCCTGGGCCAAATGTCACTCATCAGGAGACCAAATGATATTCAAATCTATGGTGGCTTTTAAACTAAGCACAAAACCTTTGCAAAGAATATCTATGTCATATTAATTTTCTATTAGCTGCAGAAACAATTGGAAGAAAAGTGCATTTTTCTCTTTTGGGGTGGCCTACCCTCATTTGTCATTATTATATGCCTTTGTTTAAGATTCTTGTAATAGTAGCTAGACGGTTAGATTATGCCAAACATTTAATGTTTCGGAGAACTGAAAATTATAGGATCCTTTTGGTCGGTTAGAAGGTTTACTGTGGCTCTTAATCGGGAAAAAAGGAGATTTTTTGCAGCTAAGCGGGAGTGGTAATTAATTGTAAGTCTGGTCTTCAATCAAGTGGCTCAAATGCCAAACTGGAGTCCTTTAAGTTCTTTCACAGGTATCCTCAGCAATTTCCTCTAATGAAATTTTAATTAGCTACCGGTTTAGATATTATCTAATAGAATGAACAGTGGATACAGGTGTATTCTTTCTCCGTTGTATTTCCCCATATTTATGGCCACCCTAGTTTGGTTGTTGCCACCTTTTCTCTTCAACATGGCAGGGGTAATATGGTGGCTGCCATGTTTCTGAAAACCCAAATGGGAGGATTTAATTTGTTGGCTTCTACTCCTCAACTCATGTTATAGGATTTCATTTTGTTGCTTCCACTCCCCAATTTTTATTTTTTTTCAAGACCTCATAACAGAGTTTTGGTAATATTCCGGTAATTTGTTTTTTGTTTTTTCATCACTTAGGCTCGGCTTGCCTTTGTTTCCCTCTGGGCACTTGTATATGGAAAACCAAACTTTTATATGAAGTCAAGGCCTTCACTTGGATGATGCAGACCATAGAACTAATACCAATGATATCTGCTTGAAACAGGCCATATAATGTAATTTTCTACTAATATGTGTGTTATACAAAAATAATAATGTGACAGACACAGCAATTCTTTTTGCACTGTCCAAGCGCTAGGGATATGTAGCACATCTTTCCTCAGTTTGTCAGGGATGTTGGTGATCTCTGATCAAGTATAGGACCTTTCACTAATGTCTTTTCCAGGTTTTGGGACAAAGAACAATCATAAGCCCCTGTAGAGATACACTGTATTTGAAGTTCTTTGGCGGATGTGGTTGGAGCAGAACTCTGAATTTTTCATGGATTTTTTCGCTTTCAAGGGAAACAACAATGAGATAAGGTGTTTTGGCCTATACTCAGGGTACTGCATTCAGGGACTTCCAGTGGTGTTTCCTAGCTGAAATTCAAAGGGATTGGCAAACTCTATTATCTTATTTTTTCTTTCCTTTTCTTTGAAGGATGCATTCCCCAACCCCTCCCTCCCCAGTAGACCAACTTGTACATTATGAATATTGACAAGAACCAAAAGCACTTACTAGAAGAAGAAAAAACTAAATAAATAAAAACATATTTGAAGAAACATATAGTTACGTACCTCAAACACAATGTACTCAACTTCTCTAACAGTTCGTTTCAAATTCGTATTAACCAACACCTGCCCTGGTCACACACTCCATATAATTGTGACAGAAGTCTATGCTCTATAAGCTAGAGGTTCATTATGATCATATGAGCTTCACAACAACGTCACAGAGAACCCTGTTAGCAAGAAAATAGGTTAGTATTAAATGCTCATGAATGATCATGCATTCAACACGCTCACACACATGCATGCAGAAGCATATATTGTAAAACTACAATCAGAATTAGAATACCTAAGGTTTGATAGCCAAATTAAAAAAAAATATATCATATTCAATTCAGGTTGAAGTAAGATAGCAGTAATAAGCATACCAATGAATCATTAATACAGGATGCTCCAACACTTCTGAATGACCGCTTGAACCTTCTTAGGTTTACAAAGATTTTCGACAACTCGTGCCCAAGTAGAGTGTTTTGGTGGCAAAAGCTTTTGCAGCATCACTTCTACAATTTTAGATGCACCTAAAACTCTCTGTCGCTTTAAAAGACGAACCACAAGCTCATCTAGAAACTCCCTCCCATCCTGAGGTGGGTCCAGCTTCTCTCTCAACATTCTCAAGAATATGGTGCATGTAACCAAGTCAGGATCACATCCCCGATCTAGCATGCTATTTAAAAGATCAATGGCACGAGAGATGCTACTCTGCTTGCACAATGTATTCAATAGTATGTTATATGTGACCACATCTGGTTGAGAATCAGGTCCCTGACAAAGCATCTCATTATAAAGTTGCATAGCATCTTCTACTAAGCCAGCAATGGAAAGGCCATTAATCATTGAACTGTAAGCCACAACATCAGGCTTACATCCTTTGCCCAACATCTGTGTCCACACCATCATAGCCTCCTTGACTTTCCCATCCTTGCATAACCCATGAATGAGTACACTGTAACAAACCTCATTCTGAGTAAAATTATGCTTTGCCATGTCCTTCCACACTTCAACAGCTCTATGGCTATTACCCGCCTCAAAGAATCCCTTCATCAGCGAGCTACAGGTGTATGCATTAGGTGTGCAGCCCTTATTAGTCATCTCAGAAAGAACTTCCACCGCATCATCTGGCTTTCCATCCCGGCATAAACCATCAATAACAGCACTATATACAATGGTGTTGAGCTCATATCCTTTTACTGTCATCTCCTTGAACAAATGCATTGCCTCTTGAGATTTCCCCTCTTTAAACAACCCACTAATTAGTGTTGAGTAAACATACTCATTAACACAATACCCCCTTTCCTCCATCGAAGCTAATACACAAGCCCCATCAAGAGCTCTTCCTTGCTTAACAAGTCCATTAATGATTGTCCCATATGTGACCACATTAGGCACACATTTACTCGATACCATCCGATCGAAAAGACTAATTGCCTTTTCCAGCTTCCCTTTCAGACACAAACCATGAATAAGTGTGTTATAAGTTACTTCATTAGGAATACATCCTTTAAGAAACATGTTGTCTACAAGCTTCGCGGCCCGTGATAAATCACCCTTCTTACACAAACCGTTGATTAACACATTGAACGTAACAGGACTAGGAAAACAACCATCAATTTGCATCTCATCCAACAGCGAAACTGCCTCATCAATCCTATCCGCCTTGCACAGTCCATCCATCAATGTACAATAAGTGTACACATCAGGCTCACATTTCCTAATCGTCATGTCTCTAAACACCTGGATCGCATCATCAACTAATCCCACCTTACACATTACCTTTATAACCAAATTAAAAGTAAGTACATTAGGGGATATACTGACACCTTTGGCACCGATAACATGATTATAAAACTCTAAAGCACGATGAAACAAACCCTCTTGTATAATCACATTAAGAACCGAATTAAACGACTTTACAGTTCTTTTACACTCAAATTCACAAGCCATTCTATCAAACAAGTCAACAGCTTTTTCAGGTAAATGAGCTTTCCCATAAGCCTTAAAGATAACAATGAAACATTTCTCAAAAATCACTCTCTTTTCGCACTTCATTCGATCCAAAACCTTCTCCAAAGACTTAAAATCGCCCAGATTTGCGTAGTTATTAATGAGGGAATAAAAGGTTGAATCACCCAACCTGTAAGAACCCATTTTGGGGCCCGACTTGAATATCTTATCAGATATTGGGGGGTCAGGTTCAATGCCATTTTCTTGGTCAGTGGTGTTACAGTGTTGAGTGTGGTTTAGGGGTTCAGTTTCAATAGTTTTGGTGGATGGAATGGCATGAGCTGAAAAGTTAGAGTGCATAGAAAGAGAAAGGAACTTACTTGGGAACGAAAACAAGTTGTTGAGAGCCTTGAGGATGGAGTTGGTGTTGAATGGTTGGCATTTGGGCATGGAGTTGAAAGGGAGGTATTTTGGTTTTGAGGTTTGTGAAACGTCTCTTGTGTCTTGTTACAGAGAGTTTCGAGGGTTTTCTCGGTCATTCATGCTAGGGTTGTAAACAGCACGTTCATTGTAGCATTCACAAACAAAAAATCAAAAAAGAATCGTATCCTCTAATATTTAAATTGTGTTAAATGTGTGGATTCAAGACTATTATATAAGAAACATTAAAACTATATATATATATATATATATATTTCCCAAGGTTTGGAAAATTCTAGTTACATAACCCGCACAATGCCGCGGGTCAATTTTTTTACATAAAAATATTAAAAAAAGCTAAGATCTAAAAGTGTTAGGTTTTTTTACAAAGCTATACTCAAGAGTCTTGAGTTTGACTGCAACGCCTGATCCAAGAGTAATATTTATAATATTAATAATAACATTAAACTTGAATGACCCAAGTTTAAGTGGATCTGGCTGCAATATCAAACTTAATAGTCTTGGATGTGAGTCTGGCTGCAAGGTCGTGTCATAAAAATGTGATAATTAAATAGATTAATTAAAAAAAACAAAGAAAAAAAACTAACATGAAGAAAAAGAAAAAAAATTTGAATCAACTGGGTTAACCCGTCAAATCTGAGATCCGTGTCATGAAAGTCTAATAACTAAATAGAAAAAAATTTAATATCAACAAACTAAATAAAAAAAAGTTAATTAAAAAGAAAAAAAAGCATCAACCTTTTCACCGTGCATTGCACTGTGCAGTCCACAGTGAAAGACATAAAAAGAAAAAAAAGGAAAAAAAAACTAAAGGCATTAGCTTTTTTTTCACCGTAGACTGCATACAATATTAAAAGATGAAATCGGAAGAACAAAACTAATGAGGAAAAAGAAAAACAATCTGAATCAACTGGATTAACCCGCCAAATCAGGTTAACCCGTCAAACCTGAGATTCGTGTCATGAAAATGTGATAACTAAATAGAAAAAAAGATTTAATATTAATGAACTAAATTAAAAAAAAAAGATTAATTAAAAAGGAAAAGGCAAAGAGAAAAAAAAACATACAGGAAGAAAAAAAAACTAATGAAAAAAAAAGAAAAAAAATCTGAATCAACTGGATTAACCTGTCAAACCAGGTTAACCCGTGTCATGAAAGTCTGATAATTAAACAGAAAAAATTTAATATTAAGAAACTAAATTAAAAAAATAATTAAAAAAGACAAAAAAAGACAAAAAAAAAAAAACTAAAGGCATAAGTTTTTTCACTGTGGACTACAGTAAAAGACTTAGAAAGAAAAAGGAAAAAAAAAAAAAACAAAGGCATACGCCACGAGTTATTTTTTTTCTTGCATAAAAAATATCAAAAAAGGCTAAGATCTAAGAGTGTTATATCTTTATGTAAAGATATACCCAAGAGCCTTTGGTCTAGATGCAATGCTTGACCCAAGAGTAATATTTATAATATTAATAATAATATTAAACTTACATGACTCAAGTTTAATTGAGTCTAGTTGCAACACCGGACCCAAGAGCCTTGGATGTGGGTCTGGCTGCAAGGTCGTGTCATAAAAGTATGATAATTAAATAGATTAATTGAAAAGAAAAAACAATAAAAAAAACAAACAGGAAGCAAAAAAAACTAATGAAGAAAAAGAAAAAAAATCTGAATCAACTAGGTTAACCCGTCAAATCTTAGATTCGCGTCATGAAAGTTTGATAACTAAATAGAAAAAAAAAATTGACTGGTTAACCCATAATTAACTAGGTTAACATGTCAAGTTCGGGTGTCATGAAAGTCTGATAATTAAATAGAAAGAAATTTAACATTAACAAACTAAACTAAACGAAAAAAATTAATTAAAAAGAAAAAAAGAAAAAAAATTAAAATTTCGAGTTGACTCCTCAAACCAGGTTAACCAGTCAAACTCGGAATCCGTGTCATGAAAGTCTGATAACTAAATAAAAACAAATTTAACATTAACAAACTAAATTAAACAAAAAAAATTCATTAAAAGAAAAAAACACAAAGAAAAAAGCAAAAAAAAAAAAACCCATAAAGGCATAAAAAACAAAATAAATAAATAAATAAAAACAAATAAAAACAATTTTTTTTTAAATATATGTTATAATAATAATAATAATAATAATAATATATAAGTACAATTAAAAGGCGTGGGGAAAGCTATAGTATTTTCCCCACGCCTTCAGGTCAACCGTCAAACTCGGGATCCGTGTTATGAAAGTCTGATAACTAAATAAAAACAAATTTAAAATTAACAAACTAAATTAAAGAAAAAAAAATTCATTAAAAGAAAAAAACATAAAGAAAAAAGCAAAAAAAAAACCTATAAAGGCATAAAAAAAAACAAAAAAAAATTAAAAACAAAAAAAAAGTTATAATAATAATATAACAATAATTATTATTATTTATTATTATTATTATTGTTATATTATTATTATTTTTATAATATATAAGTGCAATTAAAAGGCGTGGGGAAAACTACAGTGCTTTCCCCACGCGTTTTAGAGTATTCTTTAATAATGGATTCACACAACTTTTTTTTTTATTAATCTCGATTTCTTTTTTGATTGCATTTTTTTTTATCAATTTAGTAATTGGTTTCTTATGATCTATCATAGAAAAACACAATTAAGATATATAGAACCAAAGTGTAAAGCATGGCAAATTGACATGGTTAGTCTAAAATTAATGCTACAAAGTTCCTTTTGATCCTCCTATTTTCATTTTTCTTCTATTACAGTCCTTACTCTTGGAAAGTTTTATTTTGATTCAAAGCTTTATTTTTCTTATTTTTATGTTTCTAATTATAGAGAGAAAAGAAAAAGTTGTTGAAAAATAATGAAGGAAAAAGTGTTGTCAGTTGGCTGAGATTCTAGCCAAAAAATTTTTTGTTCTTAATGTTAATGAGTTCCTTTAGACTAATTGATTTTCTTTTATGTATTCTTTGGCCTTCATCCTGCCTAAAAAAATAAATTGGAGTTTTAGAAGTTTTTATGGAATAAAGTTGATTTTGCATTTGGAACCCGATTTTTCTAGTTTAAGACTACATATGAGGTTTTTAAGGTTTTTAGAGTGATTTTTAAATGAAAATTTGGTTGAAAATAAGTTTTTGAAGTTCATGAAGTTGGACATGATTTTCCAGCCACTGTGGTCGGCGTCTAGGTTTATGTATGATAGACATTTGTTGTAACATATCATTTGTTTTTTTTATAGAAAAAGAAAGTTTTATGGAACAAAGTTGATTTTGTATTTTCAAACCGATTTTTTTCAAGTTTAAAACTATAAATAGGTTTTTTTAAGGTTTTTAGAATGTTTTTTTAATGAAAAATTAGTTGAAAATAAATTTTTAAAGTTCAAATTTTTTTAGTATTTTGATATTATAGTTGGACCACTAAATTGACCAGAATATATTAGTTAAACTCTTGTCAAATTTAAGTGGTTTAAAAATAACATTATAATAATATTAACATTTATTGATGCCTTAGTTAATTTTGTTAAACATTCGTTTCAAATTTTGAATTTACAATCATAACTTTCCTTGCTATTAAAAACATGCACATTTTTTTTTGGTGTCAATTTTTTTTTAATGTAACCCATGGCAAAACAAGGGTAGGTAAGTAGTTACATCTATTTTATTTTGTTTGTAGAGAGGTATTTAAAAATATAGTAATAATTATTTTTTAAAGTATTTTTTATTTGAAAATATATTAAGGTAATATTTTTTTTTTAAATTATTTTTTATATTAATATATTAAATCGATTTAAAAATATAATTTTTTTTTAAAAAAAATACTTTAAAAAACAGGTTATAAGTAAATAAACAGAAACATCTCCTACCCAGGCTGTCACGTGTCGCAATCGAAACCATAGGATTGGTTTATGGACGGACAGCTTCCTCAATCCTCAGCAGTTCGGATTAGCACACGAATGCCTCGGAGTCATGTAAGAGAAAATCTTGAAAAACCTCCAAACTCTTCTTCCTTAACTGAAATAACTACCAAATGTCCACCTACACTCAGCACCCTCTTTCCCCAATCTCTCTTCCTTTCAGTCCGTCAACCTCTCTTCCTTCCCACCAGCAGCCTACAAAGCCTCCCATTTCCTCTTCTTCTCCAAAACCCATTTCCTCTTCTTCTCCAAAACCCATTTCCATATCACACTCTCAAGCCTCATGGATTGAATCCCTTCGCTCCAGATCCCGCTCTAATCTATTCCGTGAAGCCATTTCTACGTACATTGAAATGATTGGTTCGGGTTTTTCGCCTGATAACTTTGCCTTCCCGGCAGTCTTGAAGGCCGTGGCAGGGATTCAGGAATTGTATTTAGGGAAACAGATTCATGCCCATGTTTTCAAATTCGGGTACGGGTCGTTCTCGTCTGTGACTATAGATAATACCCTTGTGAATATGTATGGTAAGTGCGGAGGTTTAGGTGATGCCTATAAAGTGTTTGACAGAATTACTGAGAGAGACCAGGTTTCTTGGAATTCAATTATTTCTGCGTTGTGTCGGTTTGAAGAATGGGAGGTTGCAATAAAGGCGTTCAGATTGATGTTGATGGAGGGATTCGAGCCTAGTTCGTTTACTTTGGTGAGTATGGCGCTTGCTTGTTCTAATTTGCGCAAACGCGATGGCTTGTGGCTTGGCAAGCAAATTCATGGGTGTTGTTTTAGAAAGGGTCATTGGAGAACATTTTCAAACAATGCTTTGATGGCTATGTATGCTAAACTAGGAAGACTTGATGATGCAAAAAGTTTACTAGTATTGTTTGAGGACCGTGATTTGGTTACTTGGAACAGCATGATAAGTTCTTTTTCGCAAAATGAGCGGTTTATGGAAGCGTTAATGTTCTTGCGGCTTATGGTTCTTGAGGGGGTTAAACCAGATGGGGTCACTTTTGCGAGTGTTCTTCCTGCTTGCTCCCACTTGGACCTGTTAAGAACTGGGAAAGAAATTCATGCTTATGCATTGAGAACTGATGACGTGATCGAGAATTCTTTCGTGGGTAGTGCATTAGTTGACATGTATTGCAATTGTGGACAGGTTGAAAGTGGACGTCTAGTTTTCGATGGTGTCTTGGACAGGAAAATTGGTCTTTGGAATGCTATGATTGCTGGTTATGCACAAAGTGAGCACGATGAGAAAGCATTGATGCTCTTCATTGAAATGGAAGCTGCTGCTGGACTTTATTCAAATGCAACCACAATGTCAAGTATCGTGCCTGCTTATGTGCGCTGTGAAGGAATTTCAAGAAAAGAAGGTATACATGGATATGTAATAAAGAGGGGTTTGGAGACAAATAGATATGTGCAAAATGCTCTAATAGATATGTACTCTAGGATGGGGGACATAAAAACTTCAAAAAGAATATTTGATAGCATGGAGGATAGAGATATAGTTTCTTGGAATACAATTATCACTAGTTATGTGATTTGTGGACGCTCTAGTGATGCACTTCTTCTGCTTCATGAAATGCAAAGAATAGAAGAAAAGTCCACGTATGATGGTGATTACAATGACGAAAAACAAGTTCCTTTCAAACCTAACTCAATAACTCTGATGACAGTCCTTCCTGGTTGTGCTTCCCTATCAGCTTTAGCAAAGGGGAAAGAAATCCATGCTTATGCCATTAGAAATTTGTTAGCATCACAAGTCACTGTTGGAAGTGCATTAGTTGACATGTATGCAAAATGTGGCTGCTTAAATTTAGCTAGAAGAGTATTTGATCAAATGCCTATTAGAAATGTCATAACCTGGAATGTAATTATCATGGCTTATGGGATGCATGGGAAAGGAAAGGAATCATTGGAGCTATTTGAAGATATGGTGGCGGAAGGAGCCAAAGGTGGGGAAGTAAAGCCTACTGAAGTTACTTTCATAGCATTGTTTGCCTCATGTAGTCACTCAGGGATGGTGGATGAGGGCCTGAGCTTGTTCCATAAAATGAAAAACGAACATGGGATTGAACCTGCACCTGATCACTATGCTTGTATTGTGGACTTGGTTGGTCGAGCAGGTAAAGTGGAGGAAGCATATGGACTTGTCAATACCATGCCTTCTGGATTTGACAAAGTTGGAGCATGGAGTAGCTTGCTCGGAGCATGTAGGATCTACCATAACATTGAAATTGGGGAAATTGCAGCTGAAAATCTCCTTCAGTTGCAACCTGATGTGGCTAGCCACTACGTTCTACTCTCTAATATATATTCATCTGCTGGACTTTGGGATAAAGCAATGAATCTTAGGAGGAGGATGAAGGCAATGGGTGTGAAGAAAGAACCTGGTTGCAGTTGGATTGAGTATGGTGATGAGGTGCATAAGTTTTTGGCTGGGGATTTGTCACACCCACAAAGTGAGAAGCTCCACGATTTTCTGGAGACCTTGTCAGAAAGGTTGAAAAAGGAGGGTTATGTGCCTGATACTGCTTGTGTACTCCACGATATTGACGAGGAGGAGAAAGAAACTATACTTTGTGGGCACAGTGAGAAACTGGCAATAGCTTTTGGCATACTCAACACTCCTCCTGGAACTACTATTAGAGTTGCCAAGAACCTTAGAGTTTGCAATGACTGCCATACTGCTTCTAAGTTTATCTCAAAGATAGAAGACAGAGAAATCATCCTAAGAGATGCGAGGCGGTTCCATCATTTCAAGGATGGAACTTGTTCTTGTGGCGATTATTGGTGAAAAAACGACTTGAAACAGCTTTATAGGAGCCAAAATATCCCGACAATCCTGTACCTGTACAACGAGATATTCTCATTGGTTTCCCCACTCTGATATTGATATTTTAACTAAAATTTATTGTATCCTCAACAATATTGAAAAATTGTGAAATAGAGAAGAAAAATCAAACACAAAATCCGTAGTTTTAATTCTTCCTCAAGATATGTCAGATATTCTAGTGAGTTATCAAATTTTTGGGTTTTGCTTCTATTCCTTTCTCCATTTGGAAGGGAACTCGTTTAGAGCTTTGACAACAAAAAATTGGAGATACGAATCTCACACTTCAAATTTTATTCTACCAGCAGATCTTGAGCCTAGCTTCAATCTGGTATTTCTAATGAAGATCCAGCTGTTTTTTTTTCTCACATAAGTATCAAAATCAGCATGATAACTACTAAATTTTACTGAGCTATAGCTATCCAAAGGTGCGGAACTTTATGCGTCTCAGGAGACACAGCAAGTCTTCCATCAAGAAGAAGGGAGGGGAATTGATGAAAAAGAAGGGAGGGGAATTGATGGGAACTCTTGCTCACGTGGTTAACTAACTCTTAACAAAAATAGATAACAACTTCAAGTTAAAAATTATATTTGATAGAATCTTGATTTAGAAATAATCATGCATTTAAGAACTAAAAATTTTAGAAAAAAACTTGAACTCAAAAATAACTCTGAATCTAAAAACTTAAATATGCGAATGATACCATGAAACCAATTAATCTTCGATAAATCAATATATGATCTTTGGTCCTTTAAAGAAAAATTATTTTACCACAAACAAATAAAAATAAAACTCACATTTATTCTTCAACTTACTTCTGAAATTTGCAGCTAAAAAATATAATGTAGTTTCATCTAACTAACCCTAATAGATCTTTTTTGGGTTATAAACTAATATGTCTAAACTAGTAATCAATTAACATAAGTTTAATAGTGAAATAAACTCCTAAACAATATCTGATGGGCCATAACAAATCCAAATTAAAAATAATTATTTAACATTAAATAAATAAATAAAATAAAATAATAAAAACAAAACATTCATGCCAAAATTCCTCTATGTAGCTCGAATATTTGATTTTAGCATATTTTTAACAGATTTTCAATCTTGACTTCGAACATGTTCTCTCTTGTCTGGATGAATTATTGAGTCTACCATATATGATTGGAAAACTTGAGATATATAGTTTTCACCTCAATTTTAATCGAAGCACGATTCCACCTATAACTCTAGATATGTCTCAAACAGGATACAAAGATCTAGTCTGACAGATTTATTTAATAATTTCAATCCTCTGAAATAATATTTTTCTGAACTCTATTTAACCTGAAAATCTAACACTATAGTTTTATTTTTTTAGTATCGCCTTGTAAAATTTCAGCTTGTTCTGATATATAATATGAGATATATGTACAGTTTTACAAAACTAGTCAGCAACATTTTAAATCCAAATTCGAACATGTATCAAGAATACACAGCAAAAGGATGGAGTATTTAATATATCTGCCCTGTAAACTGAGCACTGAAAGAAGCTCGAGGAAGATGTACTAGCTTAACTGCTAAAATAGAGTTCGAACTTGTAATTTCTCTATCCTGCTTTCTAGCAACTGCGCGGGACAGCCACTTAAGACAAGCAAGAAGTGTGCAATTCTATAGACAACATTAGATGGGTAGTAATGTTTTACCTCGCCAATATATGCCCATTGTCACAGAAAGTAATGTTCCCAAAAAACTGGGAAAGAGTGCGGAAAAAAGTGTACAAACATATGAATTCTACACTTGTACAAAAACAGAGAGTACTCTTCATCAGACAAAAAAACAATCAATTTGAAGAACACCAGAAAATCATCATTCCCCTTCCTTGTCCCTTCTTAGGCGGTACCTTTCCACGCGCTTCAACATTCCAAGCTCTGATAACGCCTGGCAAAGCATGATAAAGAAACATGTCAGGAAAAGAAGCAAGATTTAGTTCAAAAAAACTAGTTAAAGCTGTTAAATGTTGTTATTGTTTAGCCGTCACAGATGTGGTGATCAATCATCTCCTAAATAAAAATGTAATTCGGTTAAATGCTGGGCAAATAGAAGTGAAATGCCAAAGCTGATAAATGTGTCTTTAAAAACTCGCAAGAAAAACGGAAGAAGGCTACACATTATAGGACAGAAAACGAAGCTCGTTGGATGATATTTAATAATTCAACATAGTGAAAAGTAGCATATGCATATAACGACATTCTCTTACATATGTTAGCAATTGATCACCCCAACTAGCTTAGCATTAAGGCTTTTGTCGCTGTTAATGTTCCCGATTGATCAGCTCCAAAAGATGGATAAGGTTTTATCCGCAATTAGTTTGAAAGAAAGAAGTCTAATCAATCTATACCAAATCCCAATACTTGATCTGAGATTTTACTGCCATTTACGATGCAGTTTCAAGAAAGTCACACAATAAGGTAATAAACAACATTCTTCACCCTCACGAGGTTATATCCTAAAAGACTAGTATAGAAGCCATAGATAATCATAAATCTATGTGACATCAAGAAACTGGTTTTCAGCGGCTCAGGATTTCAGTACGTGGTCAATGAAATCCCTTCGGATAAGAAATCAAATTTTTTCATATTTTTCAATATTTTTTCTCATCTTATTTTTAGAATTTTCATTTTTTTATATATTTTAATTTTTATTTAAAGTATAAGTTCATCTTATTAAAAGATATTTTAAAATTATAAAATATCCCTTCTATCAAAATGCTGCTTCTCTGGCACACTCACTCTTACACTAAGCATGTCATGCATCATTCTTGATTTTTTCAACTCATGTGAAATCATCATTCATCTTTTTACAACTTCATGGTCTTTCCTGTGATCCCTGAAAAAAAATTGATGTTTTATTTAGGAATATAGTGTAATAATTTATTAAGATTTTCACATGTATTGTATGATTTTTTCTGAATAACATGAAACAAAATATTACTACTAGTTTTAAAAATGCTATTTTAATCACCAAAAAAAAAACTGACATCAGCATAATTTATTCAAGTTTTATGGAAGTAACCTGGGTCAAATTTGTGTTCAGTTTTCGTTCATCGGCAAGTGAATGCAGTTGGATGAGTTGATATTCTAAAAAGCATTTATGAAGTTCCAAAAATTGTCTCATTTTGTAATTCAGAAACGAACGTTGTTTATTTACTTATCCAATCCTGCAATATGAATGTAAGAAAACGATATCGAACAGGTATTGAATGATCCTACCAAATGCTTGCCTTAGTAATAGCTCCTGCAAATTTAGGAAATGGAAGCTCAACCAATTGTTAGTTCAAATCTGAGCACAAACACAAACATTCTCACGAAATAGAGTGCTACTGTTGTGTACGAGACACGGAAGGACAGCAAATATTGTGCACCGCTTTTACTCCCAGATAGTAAGTAGTACACACATATCATTCCAAAATGTAATAAATAATAATAAACATGTAAAAGAAATAGTTGTTTAAACAAACTAATTGATCAGGCCAGTGAGAAAATAGGAATACAGGGCCTTTCAATCAGATACAAACTTGCCCCGAGCTGACAAATCATTTGGGCCATTTCTCATCTGCCAGAGTGATCAGACAGAACTAACAGACGCTTCGGCGTGTTATTCTTCCTTGGAATCTGGTGAAAAGAATATAGAGAAGGAAAAAAATACAGCTCCTGAAGTCTTCTATGGTGATATGCTGAGGATATTTGACTGGAAAACATAACACAATTATCAGCTAGGCAAGGATCTCTCTTTTGCAGCATTTGTGCACTTAAGGAGAAATCCTTCACAAAAATGTTGCTAACTCCACATATAACTATTGTAGAAGAGGAACTAAAGTGGGTAAAATACGAATAATTGAATCTGCAAGTTTACAAGGAAAGTAGCACGGATTAGATTAAAGTCTTCCAGATGATACACAAGTCCTAGACCCCCGAAAAAGAAGATACTCTGTACTCGAGTCAGAATGGTATGTGAGCTTTCCCTAATCTTAAAACATTGATATCACATCAATAACCATCCTATCATCTCCTATTCCCAATAAAATGGCAATATGTTTGCTTCCTTCAATCCTATATGATAGCTCCACAGTATTGTTGGAACTAACATCACAAGGATCAAAAACTTAAGAAAGAAACTGACAGAGAGAGAATCGGTGCCTTGATATTCCTGAATGGCAAAGCACAGCCTGCTCAAAAAAGATTTGACGGAGATAGAGAGTGGTCTCAGAAACTCATTGCGTCATCTATAAGGTAAAACCTCAAGACTGCCACACAGAAAAACAATTATGAGAGAGAGCTATACAGAATATAAAGAATATAAAGCTAAATTATAGTACAATATAACTGCATATGGTGGTCAAGGACATAGCAGTTATATAATGAGTCAAGAACTTACATGGAAAACATTATAAGCTGTTCAAGGCAGAAACAAAATATTTTTCAAAGCATGTGAGCGCTAAAGGAAGTAGCAGAAAAGAATGATCCAACTATAAGCAGAATGCAATGTTAGGAAAGTAACCACAACCATCAAGACTTTCTCAATTTCTGATTTCACTTCAACATTTATGCAGCAAGGCAAAATTGGACAACTTAAAAGAAATGGTCAAGCCAATATCCCTGTCTTTGGAGGTGGGGCATAGCAACACTACACTAACTATGGCGAGAGAAGAAAACTGCCTTAGAGATATGGAAAACGAAGAAGGGATTATAGTCATATTTTAAATAACTATAGCGAAAGTAGCAAAAGTGTTCTCAGAAAGCTCCAGATAAACCAATTTCTGTCCAAAAGCACTCCAAAAATAGGATATTTGGCCAGGTTCCTTTGAGTAAAAGTCTGTTTGGAAAAGAAAAAAAAAGAGAGAGATTTAAGAGATGCTTTTTGGACACAAGAGCAAAGGAGAATAGACACTGAACTCTTCATAAAACAATTGTTTTAACTGGAAAAGTAGAGCAGAATGAACTCACTCGAGCATGACCACCTATCCACATGTATCAAAGGAAATTTTACCCTTTTGATATAGGAAGCTACTCTGCATGAAAGCATGAAATGTTTACCGAAGGATGATACAATCTAGCTGTGAAATGAAATTATGATAAGAAGAGGAAAAGACAGCATAACTATCTTCTAACTATGCTAAAACTATATTGGAGAAGGGAGGTATAATTTCAAGTATTTTGGATACAATTGATCAGGGTTGGCAAAATTGGACAACTTAAAAGAAATGGTCAAGCCAATATCCCTGTCTTTGGAGGTGGGGCATAGCAACACTACACTAACTATGGCGAGAGAAGAAAACTGCCTTAGAGATATGGAAAACGAAGAA
>Ga0307515_10005430_pt1 | contig 25834 bp, 7 predicted proteins | sample 17_EM_MG_FD_194513 | JGI IMG/M metagenome (GOLD analysis project Ga0307515, IMG submission 194513) | Populus trichocarpa ectomycorrhiza microbial communities from riparian zone in the Pacific Northwest, United States - 17_EM | ecosystem: Host-associated > Plants > Roots > Unclassified | place... | reverse complement strand
ACCAAGTACAAACAGGATTAAGCAGCTATTAGTTAGGAAAAGTAGAGGCCCATAAAACTAGAGGGAACCAATAGTAGAGCCTTAAACCCTTAAAGGAATTCAAGGACGACACCTAAATTTACAAGTTAAGTAGCAAAATCAACAGTTTAAGGCACTAATAGATAGTAAAGCAATAAGGAACCACATCTCGCCAGCAGCAGTTAAAAGAATGGGATTACTACACAAGAAAAAGGAGCATCCTTACCTATTAGTGACAATTTTAGGAGATCTAATAGCCTACAGAGGAGGCATCATTAATCTTAAAACAGGACCTATTTAGTTAACCATTAAAGGGAGATAGATCGAGATATCTTTCGACATATTACTATTAGGGAATGATAAGGCAGTACTAGGAATGCCTTAGTTACAGGAATACAATCTAAAGATTGATTAGATTATAGGTTAGGTCGATATCAGGGATACTCAACGCCGTAAGATGCAATAATAAGCTAAGTTGGTATGGTACTAAGTAGGAGCGACCTATGAAGAAATAGAAAAAGGGCTAAGCTATATACCAAAAAGATACTATAAGTACGGCAAGAAACTATAGTCACTGGAAAGTAAAAAGCTGTTAGAGTATACAGCATGGGACTATAAGATAGAATTAGAACTAGGAATAAGTCTAAGGTTCTTTCTAATCTATAAGCTTACTGAAAAAGAAGGTAGAGCATTAAAAGAGTTTATTTAGGAGAACTTATAAAAGGGATATATTAGACCATCGCAATCATTAGCGGGTTATCCAGTATTATTCGTCCTAAAGAAAAATGGTAAGCTAAGGCTGTGTATTGACTATAGACAGTTAAACAGTATTACTAGAAAGGATAAATATCCTTTACCCTTAATTAGCGAAATCTAAAATAGGATAGGCAACGCACAAATCTTTACAAAGATAGATCTAAGATAGGTGTACCATTAGATTAGAATTAAGGAAGGCAATAAATAGAAGGCAGCCTTTAGGTCAAAGGAAGAACTATACAAACTATTAGTTATACAATTCGGACTTATAAACGTACTAGCAACGTTCCAAAAGCGAATTAACAATGTATTAGGAGAACACTTAGATGAGTTTGTTATAGTATATCTTAACAATATTATTATCTACTTAATAACTAAGGAAGAACACGAGAAACACGTTAAATAGGTTTTAGAGAAACTATAAGAAGAACAGATGCTAGTAGCAATTGAGAAATACGAGTTCTTTATAAGGAAGACCGATTTTGTTAAATTTATTATTAAACTAGGCAAATTAAGTATAGACCTAAAGAAGATTAAAGCTATAGTGAATTAGTAAGAACTAGAGAACGTTACGCAATTAAGGTTATTTCTAGGGTTTTGCAATTACTATAGAAGGTTTATAGCATAATGGTTAAAGAACATCAAGCCGTTCACTTAATTAATAAAGAAAAAGGAACTATAGGTATAGGTAGAGGAGTAAAAGAAGTTATTTAAGGAACTTAAGGAGTTATTTACCTAGAAACCAATCCTTAAAATCTATTAACTAGGACTAGAGATAGTCGTTGAAACGGATATATTGGACTTTGTACTAGGAGCATGCTTTATATAGAGACATGAAGATAGATGGCACCCAGTGGCATACTATAGTCGGAAGATAACACTACTAGAGTTAAACTATAACATCTACAACAAGGAGTTATTAGGTATAGTTGCAGCACTAAAAAAATAGAGAGCATTCTTACAAGGCATAGAAAAACTATTCATAGTTAAGACGGATTATAAAAACCTAACAGGATTCCTAATGACGAAGGAACTTAACCAAAGATAGGTTAGATGGGTAGAAACGCTTACAGATTACTATTTTAAGATTTAGTATACTAAGGGTATAGACAATACAAGAGCAGATACGTTAAGTAGAAAGGCTAAACTGCAAAATAACAAGAAGCCATTAGGGGCTTTACTGCGAAAAGATATAGATGGATTAATTAGGTATAATTATCTAAAGATCACAGTAACTTAGGAAAATAAGTTAGAGAAAGTCTACAAGACACTAGAAAGCTTTTAGGCATAAAGAATTCTAGAAGCATAGCTAGAAGATCTACAGACGGATATATATAAAAATCGAGAAGTAAAGTACATCCCAAAAAGCATAGCAGAGCACTTTATAGAAGACTTCTATAAGGGACTAACTTAAGAACATAATAGAGCCACAGGCTTAGTGTTAAGACTCTAAGAGGAGTATATTATTAACGGAATCTAAAAAATAGCCAGAAAGGTTACTAGAAAGTGTTTAGATTGCTAGAGGAATAAACCAACGAGGCATAAGCCATATAGAGGGCTACAACCTATTGAAATACTAGAAAGACTATAGGAGGTTATATTATAGGACTTTATTATTAAGTTGCTAAAATTAAGAGATCCTATTACCGGATAAGATTATAATATAATCTTAGTAATAGTAGACAAGCTTACAAAGTGGGGATACTTTATAGCGTGTACAGAAGAAATATCAGTAGAAGATGTCGCTAGAATCTATATTAAAGAAGTGTTTATAAGATATAAAGTACTAAGTAAAATTATATTGGACAGAGATCCAAAATTTATAGCAGTATTTTGGGAGGTATTCTTAGCGGAATAAGGAGTTTAAGCAGCAACTTCCACCGCATATTATCCGCAGACAGACGGTTAAACAGAAAGATTAAATTAGATACTAGAGCAGTATCTAAGGCACTATGTTAATTACGCACAGAATAATTGGGTATTATTGTTACCAGTTACACAGTTTACATATAATATAACACCATAAGAAGGAATAGGTACGTCACTATTTAAGGCAAATTATGGATATAAGCTAAGAATATTATTATCGCCACGTTAAGTAAAGAAGACAAGTAGTACGGCTAAGTAAAGAATAGAGACACTAATGAATCTTTATAAGAACCTTATAGAAACAGCTAAGGTAGTACAACAAAGAATAAAGAAATACTACAACGCTAAAAGATCTAAGGGACCAGATCTTAAGGAGGGAGATAAAGTGTGGCTACTACATAAAAATTTTAAGAGTCAACGACTAAGCAAGAAGTTGGACTATATTAAACTAGGACCTTTTGAAATTAGCCAGAGGATTTTACCGGTTATGTTTAAGCTAAACCTACTAGCTAAGATGAAGATCTACCCTGTATAGCATATCGCAATGCTAGAGCCAGCATATAGAAATGTTAAGCTACTAGTCTACAAAGCAGATATATATAGAGGATAAGAAAAAAACGAATGGCAAGTTTTAAAAATCGTTAGTTATAAGGACGTTAACAATGAAATATAGTATAAGGTTAAGTGGATAGGCTATAATAAGACTACCTAAAAGCTACTAGAAAATTTAAAGAACGCTATAGGAAAGGTATAGGAGTATTGGAAGAGAATAGGTTAGGCAATATTAAAAAGGAATTACTAAAGAACGAGTTACCTAAGGGGGACCTAGGAAGAGCGATTGCCGAACTACTTGGAGTTATTTCCTTTGCTATTAGAAGAGAATCTGTTCTTTTATTACTAAGTTCCTACAGACCTTATTCTATAAGTTTCCACTCCTTAGAACGAACCTTCTCACAAACCTTCTTAAGATAAAGAAGATAAGTAGAAGCAGAGAGACGAGCTTTAAGGGCATGTTGTTAAGCAGCCACAGCCTCTTACTCCGCTTCCCATAAATGACGCAGTTTATCTAAGGCGCTTAAAAGCTTACTATTGAGTTTTATAGCAGCAGATTAAACATAAAACCCTATAATAAATTACTTAGGGAACTTAACAACTATTAAGAGTTATAAAACGCGTATACTTAGCGTTAGATATAGAGCGAACGTTGCAGGACGAACAAATATTTGCTTTAGTGCACTCCAAATAAGAAGAGGGTTGCTAAGATAAAGGACTCGCCAGCGCAATATAAACTAACCCCTCTTTCGCATAACAAGAATACGGAGATGGCATTATTTTACCTAGCGATAGTATTAAAGTAATAGTGCGAGCACGACGCTGTACCTATAAAGAAGAAGAAGGCTTGGAAACCTTTAGAGGTATTATAAGTAATAATATTAACCAAATTAATTAGACGGATATTACACCTCTAGCGAACGACTTAGAGATATTAGGAATCTTTAAGGACGAAGATAGAGAGGAGGGAGATAGTGTTACGGACGCTTTAAGTATGATATTACGACTACTTGGAGAAGAGTTAGAAGAAGCTAGTTAGTTAATATAGGCACGGTCTAAGATAAAGCCGGTAGAACTATATAACGAGGAATGGTAACTGAGGTTATATAATGTAATATATAAGATACGCGAAGTACGGGAGAAACGTTACGTATATTACGTATATCACGTATATTACATACAAGAAGGATTTTATAGGAGTACGGTTATGTATTTAAGGACCCTTAGTCCCTACCTAAATAGTTCCTTCCTTGTAGTAATTCTTAAAATATAATTAGAGTTAATCTATTGGGCAACCACTCCACCAGTTGTTATTATGTTGTTGACTTTACGCATTACCTACACACCTAGCCTATTAATAGGACCTACCGTAGTACTTGCTATAAGGTTCCGTTACAATAGTAAACCTATATATAATTATATATTGCTAGTAGTAAACAGAAGGATATTAAATAACAGTAATTAAATTAAGCTTTTATTCTTAAATAAAAAGGATTACTAATTAAAGAGTGTATATTACTTTAAGTGTTAGAAAAGCAGGGTACCTAAGATCCCCATTACCACTAAAGAGTATTAGGAATTAACAAAGTATTTATATAGGAGCTTATATCACGTAATACTATATAGGGCCCTCCGGACAAACACTAGATAAGCAATAAGTATATTCCCTTTACTATCTTAAGCTACTAGGATTTATTACTAATACTATTAAATCTAGTACGTATATTATAATTAGATTAGATTTTAATATAGAGCTCCTTATACTAGTGCTTACGGTATAAAGCGTTTATAATTTAATAGTCCTAGTATAAAAGTATCTATAATTTGGTGGTTATAATGCGAAAGCGTCTATAATTTAGTAGTTGCGGTATAAAGGCGTTTAGAATTTAGTAGGCACTATAAGCTACTAAACCATTTAGGGTTCCGCTATAATTTAGACAAAAGCTAATTAAGAAGCCAACACTACTTTCTTTCCTCTTAATATTATCCCGGATATAATCTAAGCTAAATCGCGAGAGATCCTTAAGCTTAGATAACCCAAGCCTTATTCTATAACTCCCTATATTCTATAAGCCTTAAATATAATCGTTTAATAGGCTTAATAGAAGCTAATTAGATTTATCCCTAAAGCTTATTGCCTATTTAAGAAGATAAGCCGTCTTTAGGAATATATATACTCTAAATAATAGCAATAAGTACGGCGCGTATTCCCTACAAGTATTATAGGTAATCAATATACCCCTTTTTCCTCGCTTGCTCCTTCTACTTATATAATGTTTTCTAGATATAGGACTCTCTAAAACTTCTAAAGGTTTAGCTTAGCAGTCCGCTCCCTAACAGTCTATCTTTTTAACTTTTTATATTCTACTCTTTTACTATCTAGAACGCGAAATAGTAGGACGCCTTATGCTTTAAATAGAGAGAGCTAGGGTTCTATATTAGGAATGCTTATATTATTATATTAATTGTTAATATGTCAGATTATTCTATATATAATATTAGTGTTAGCGCCACGTTAATACGTAGAAACTTTATATCCCGCCTCCTCTTAGTAGTCTATATTTTTAATTCTATATATTTCTATATTTTAAACTTCTTTAATATCGTATATAAACTTAGCCATCTACTTTTAACTACTAACTGCCGCGATAGAATGGAAATAGGTAAGTAAAAGGATACTCTGCCTTATAGTTACTAGAGTTAATAGTTTACCTATAAAGGGGCAGCTACCAATTTAGAAAATTCACGCGTATAACTATAGCGATTATATAAAAAGTTACTCTTAAGCGGAGCACTTAAAGCAACACCAAAAATCACGTAGGTATTTACTCTATTTAACCGTAGCGTATATTCCTAACTCTTATAGACGCCAAAGAGCCGACTTACTATTATAATAAATACCCTAGAACTTTCTTCTAATATAACCTCTTTAAGAGATATAAGGAGCGTTATAGGGTAAGGGCTGTTATTAGCTATAGTTAAGACTTACAAATCTAAGTGCCAAGCTTAAAGTGGAGAATGAGACCGCTACTAAGTAAAAATCCATGCCTTTAATGCTCTTTTAAGAAACTTAGGTATAATGGCGATAGTAATAAACCTTGCCTAAGATGCTTACTGGTGGGTTTATAATATATTTATAAGCGGGGGCGTAACTAAGCGAATCTCCTAGAAGTATTAAAGGAGATTAGAAAACTGGTAGAAGAGATAGATAAGAGAATAACGGGAAATAAAGAGGATAAATTAATGCTAGGAGTTTAGTTCCACTCCCCGTCCTTAAATTTACCTACTATCCTATCTTCCTTAAACTCCTTAGCGGCTTTACCTAAATAACTGCATTACCTAGAACCAAATTTTCTCTTTAAAAGCATCTCCTAGTGCTAGATTTGCTTATATCTAAAGTTCTCTAAAAGGACTAAAACATTGCTATACGGGTACGGCTATATAAGGGATGAGCACTATAGCAATATAAAGTATAGTTAGGCTCCTTTAGGTTTTATGCCTCCACTATAGATATATAATAATACTGCGTTACATACCTCTTCCGTTACTTCTTAGCATTATTCTTTAGTGCCCTTAGCTAATTTTAGTACGTATAAGCCCTCTATAATATACGTAAAATGTTAAATAAATATCTAATATACTAGGAGAGTTCCCTCTAATAATAGAGGAAGGTAAATTATTTCCTAAAAGATATTTTGTTAATGCTAATAATAGTAAAGTTGTGAAATTCTAAGGTATTTTAAATATGCTAAAGCATTATATAATTACTCTTTGTACTAGATCCTATTAATTTAGGAAATATATTTTTATCTACCAAGCTTTATATAGTAGTGTAGTTATAAGGTTAGTTTTATTAATCTGCTTACTTAGTTAGCGAGTTATTAGTAGGGAATATACTATCTCTAAGACTTATAAAGTAATTAACTAAGAATTAAGTCAGTGCCCCTTATCTAAAAAGTATACTTTAACTAGCCGATAATAAGAAGGTCGGCCAGGAAACCACTTTTAGAGGTATAGAAATAGTGTAATTAGTGGGCCGGTACGTAGGAATATAATACTATTTAACTTTACTTAATATAGCTTAAAGGAGTATAGAGCCTTAACCTAAGCCATAGGAACACGTCCTTTAATTAAGCCTCTATTATATAACCTAACTACTTCTAGGCGCTGCGGCCGTATACCCCACCACTTACCCTTCCTGGAACTTTAGAAGTTATACTAGTCTTTAGTTAAGCGACTAACGTTTAAAGCTCTAACTAACTAGCTAAATCCGTCGCAGATTAGATAAAGCTAATAACGACTTCTTAATATATATATAGAGGCTCTAGAGCTACGTTTAATAAAGCAGAGTTCTTATTCTTAATCGTCCTATTTAATACCAAATTACTCCCTTAAATATTGCTTAAGGCGCAGTCAAAACCAGAGAAATATGCCATCTAAGAGTGCTCTATTTGGCTTAGCGCAGCTTATAAACAGCAAGAAATATAGCGACTTAAAACTTATATGCTAGGGGCTGAAGTTTAAAGTCTATAAAGCAATTATATATACCTAATCTCCTGTACTTACAGCTGCCTATAATAGAGGCTTTTAGGTAAAAGCTAACTAAATATTTAGTAAAATTAACCCTAACTAACTAACTAACGGGTAGGAGGCGGCGACTAATATTATAAATATTAACGAGTTTAATTCCGGCACCGTTAAGAAGATAATCCAATTTATATATAAGAGGGACTATAAGAATAGTAAGGAGGAGTAAGGATCTAATATCGACAACGCCGATGCCTTATCGCCATCTAAACTAGATAATAGCGGTAGTGATAATAAAGACACAATAATACAGCCGATGATAGCCCATATTATACTTCGTCACGTCTATATTAATATAATTACCGATTACTACGATATACTATAGCTAAAAGAGCTTATAAATATAAAAATCCAATATATTTTAGGAACTAGCTAGTCCGCAAACAGGTTTCCTAATATTATTAAGGATGTCTTTAGCCTAATAGGCGACTTAGTATTATATAATATAATTACCTTAATAGTGGCTAAGCATATTAAAGAGCTTATTAAACTTAAGGACTTTATAGAGCTAGATGTTATAAGCGATTTCGCCATTAGCATTATATAGACAGCGATTACCGTATCCAAGGATATAGAGGAAAATTTTATACTAAAACTTTAAGCTATTTAATCTTAGCTATAACAAACAGAATTACTACTTTAATCCGCCAAGGCGAGGTATACCGCGGCTATGCGCAAAAGCAAAAACATTAATAACTGTCTTAATACCCTCTACACAACTAGGACCTATTATAATATCGGTTATAAAGCTGAGTTTATATATTATATTAAGGATAGCAGTTATCTGTTTAACCCTAATTACCCTTATATACTTTATTGCAAAAGGTATGAGTATTATATATAAATAAAGATACATAGCTTAGGAGATCGGCTTAGGTAGGAAGTCATTATATAATACTTCTCTTCCTTTTTCCGTTTAGGTTAATCTAAGAAATTTAAATATATATCTCGTCTATAGTCGGTCCGTTAGATATTATATAGTAACTATATTATCCATCTCCTATTAGCCTCCCCTTACCTTACCTCTTACCCCTTACCCTACCCCTTACTCTACCCTTTATCTTATCCTTTACCTCACCCTTACCCTTACTTTTACCCTTATCCCTCGCCCCCCTAAACAAATTATAAAATCCTAGTTATTATATTTATTCTACTAAATACTAGAATAGGATTGGATGATAATAAACTAAAATAAAATAAAAAGTGGCAAAGAATAATAAGATAAGCGCGCAATAATAAGGAAAAGGTCCTATATATAAGGAACGTATAGTTCTAAATTTACCAGTTATATACCTTTCTATAGGTACTAGAGGGTCAGCATAGGATTCTTATATAGGTAAGGCGACTTACCTAGCGGTGCCTCTTAATCGGATGCTATACGCTATATATAAGGGCTGCGTGATTTTTAAAATGCTTAAGTCCTTTAATCCACTCTAAGCAATAAGGATACTTATAGTAGAACCCCTACCTAAACACTCCTTCTATAACGTAATTATTAAGATACTTCTATAGTGTATCCTTTTTTATAAATAGGCGGGTCTGCCTTAGCATTAAGAGTTAGTTATTGCTAATACAGATAAGGTAAATAAGATTAGTAAACGTTATAGGATACGGCAGCTGTATTATCTTAATACCCTCTTCCTTAATTAGGACCGCGCTCTACGTCTTATCTAGGTTTTTTTTAAAAAGGCAAGTCTAAGCTAATTTATTCTTTCTACCGCTTTGCCTATTAATAGGTACTAGTATTAGCGTTACTTGCACCTCTTTTTATACCTATTATACTTTAGTCTACTTTAGACCTAAGTTAAAATTTAATAGCCTTACTTAGGATCCCATTCTGCCGACTCTCTTATTAATTATAATACTTAACAAGATTATAGATAAACTTTATATAGAGTTTTATAGCGTGTCCTTCTTTAAGCTTATTTAGCGGCTAAGATAGTAGTTTAGTAATAGTAGCACGTTCGTGAAATTTATACTATATAGCTAAACGGGTAGAAATTTCTGTCCCAACGCTACCACTAAGCTGTCTTTTAATATTATAATTGTTAATAGCGTTATAAAAATTAAGAATAACCTAGTCCTCTTTTTATTTATATAGGACGTTTATAACACTATAAAGTTTATATCTAGCTTCATTATAACGGTTGTATAGTTTTAATCCCTTTACGGTGTTAATAGGGTAATATCCCTAGCTCCTAATCTTTTGCTTATATCGCTCTCGTTTCTTATAAAGCTATAAAATATTAGGGTGTTAATTAAGTTCTAGCTAAAATTTAAGCTTCTGCTTGTTAGTTAGACCTATAGGGGCCCGCTTATCCCTTAAGATCCCTATCTATGCGGCATATTAGATAAGGTCGTCCTGTAATAAAGTCCTAAAGTAGATCGACTAGAAATCGCGCTTAATTAAATTAGGTAAATAAAACCATTAGTAGGTATCGCCGTAATAACCTATTATCTGATTTCGCTCTTCTGGAGTAAGGGCGCCTAGAAAACTTAGTTAATATATATATTTATATCAAATTAAACACTTACTATTTAATTTCCTTCTAGACACTTATCGCAGCTAGTAAAGTTTAAGCGATTTTTTAAACCTAGCCACTTGGCCTAACTATATATAGTGATCGCGGCATTTCTAGTAAGGGAATGCTTTGGTATTTAACACTCCCCTATAACTAGCTATTATCTTAATATCTTAAAAGATAGGTTATTTCTCTATCTCCTTCTTAAACTTTACTTTAAGACTCTCTTTTTTTGCTAGGATTTTAAGTCTAAAAATCTCTTCTAGTAAAGTGTAATGGCGTTAAAATATATTATCTGTAATGGCAAGGCTTATAAGATAGGATAGGATATAAAAAGCTAGGATGCTTTTAAGACGGAAAATAAACCTCTTATTATAGGTCTATTAGCACTATTCGCGCCGTCTTTAATTAACGTCGCTATATACTATCTACCTATACCTCTAGAATTCTTAATATATATAAGACTTATAAGGGCGACAGTTGTGGTTTAATTAAAGTTTTTTACATCGCGAACTTTTAGGATTGTGATATGTTTATATAAAAGCGCTTTATTAGAGCCTCTCGCGCTTAAACTTTTAATAAAAGCTTAGGGTCTTATTGCTATAGCACTAAAGAGGAGGAGGATTACTCCTATTTATACTTAAAAACGACTATAGTAAGGCTTTACGTCTATTATTTAATAGGTATTAATAATTATATATAAGTCCTGCATATATATAGCATCCTTTTCTTTCTCCGACGTGTTTAGCTTATATATTAGCATTAAGTAGGTTAAGATCCACTATAATTAGCTAGGATTTTTTTTAAAAAAAAATTAAAGATTACCTATATTTTATATATTAAGTTCTACGCCATTGTTTATACTATAGCCTGCTATATCTATAAATTTATATAGTATTCATCTCTAATACGCCTAAATTATGCTTTCCTTCTTAATTTAAAAATTCTTTACGTGCTATTTAAGGTATGTTTTAAATGTGTCGGCCATATACTAATAAAGGGCTTTAGTTAGGTTAGACTTAACTTTTAGGCAGAACCTAAGTATAAATTATTAGTATTATAAGGTGAATTTTGGTTTAAATATAAACGAACTTTTTTTAATTCTGGAACTTACGCTTAATAAGAGAAGTAGACTAGAGCTTCCGTTTTAACTTCGCCCTTCCTTAGTCCTTATAATACGCGATCCTCTACTATAAATATTCCCCCTTAGAATTGGTGTCTTCCCTAGCTCTAGAGTTAGAGCTTAAATCTAAGTCCGAAGCTAGCTTAAAATAAGATGGCTTGCCTAGTTCGGAGTTTAAGCTAAAGGCTAGATCTATATTTCGCCATTTCTTACTTTAAAAAGGCATAGTGGTTAAACGCGTAGTGTTTTAGTGCTTTAGTAGCTACCAGTTACCTACACGTAAAAGCTAGCTTAAGAGCGACTGCTGTTAATAGGAACGCTAAAAAAGGCTCTACGGGAGATTAGCGTTCTTAAGAGCGGGATAGGGCAAAAAAACCCCATAGGTAGAAACCTAGAAATTAAGTATTAGAAGTAAACGATATAATAATAAGGGAAAATATATATATAGCTACTGTAAGAAAAGGGTTAAAGGAGCGTAGTGTAGAAGGGAGGTTTCGTTGTGTAAGGGTAGTGCTTTTAGCGGAGGATAAGGATAAAGGTAGGCGGCGGACGTCTATAGCTTCTTAAATAACGTTAGCCGCCGAGGGCCATTTAGGGAGCTTTAAAAGGCGTTACAGGGTTGCACGCGCGATTCTAGGTTTGGTGGGTGAGTAAGGGAGACCCTACCGTCCTTAGCATGCTTAGCATGTTGCAAAAGTAGCGACAGACATGGGTTTAAGTGAGGAGAAACTGCCTCCTAAAACGGGGGGGAGGAACCTCCAAATCCGGCTACGTCTTCCCCAACAACAAGATTCTACTAGTTATATTTAAGTTAAACCTACTAGCTAAGATAAAGATCTACCCTATATAGTATATTATAATATTAGAACTAGTATATAGGAATATTAAGCCACTAGTTTATAAAGTAGATATATATAAAGGATAAGAGAAAGACAAATAGTAGGTTTTAAAGATTATTAGTTATAAGGATATTAATAATAAAATATAGTATAAGGTAAAGTAAATAGGCTATAATAAAACCATCTAAAAGCTACTATAGAATTTAAAAAACGCTATAGAAAAGGTATAGGGGTATTAAAAGAGAATGGGTTAGGTAATATTAAGAAGGAGCTAAAGATAAAAGGATTAGTTAAAGGTAATAGACGAGCCAGGTTATTTAAAGGATCTACTACTAGTATATAAGTTATTTTTACCTTAATTTAATTAGAATCCTTTTTAGCCTTTTTAGCCTTAAGCTTAAATAAACCTTACTTTACTAAACGTAACTCCTTTAAACGTATCCTTTTATAGACCTTTACTAGACGGCTTAGGCGAGTATAAGCATCTAGTTAAGCTTTTAGAGCCTAAGACGCCTTATTAGAATAACGCTAAACCTTAATAAGGGCCTTAGCTAGCTTACTATTTAGTCTTTTAGCCGCTACTAATACGTAAAACCCTAAGATAGATTAGATAAGGAATAACAAAATATATATACTTAGCGTTAAAGACGGATTAAATATTATAAAACAATCGTATATTCGCTCGCGTATACTTAATATAGAAGAAAGGTTAGTAACTGGACGGAGCTGTAAATATAATATATCCTAACTTCTTCTCCGCATAATAAGAATAGGACGGTATAATTTTACCAAGTAATAGAATAAACGTCACTAGCTAATTATAATGGTTAGATGTAAAAGATCTAATAGAAGGTATTAGGAATAATAAAGGTCACAAAATTAAAGACGGGAATACTATACCTTTAATAGACAACTTAAAAATAAGAGATATCTTTAAAAATAAAGATAAAGAGGAGGGAAATAGTATTATGGACCTTATATTAATAGTAATATAACTACTAAAAAGAGATATAAATAGGTTAGTTAAGATAGTACAGAAGGCGCTAGAACTAATTAAGCTATAGGATAAAAGGTAACTAAGTTATATAGCTAGTTACGTTATAAGTTTAGAATATAGAAATATAACGTACTAACGTACTAATATGCTAACGTACTTAGTATATTTCTTAGGCGTAGTATTATATATTTAAAAGACTACAGTCCCTACTTAGATAGTTCTCTTCTTTATAGTAAATCTTAGAATATAATTGGAGTTAATCTGTTAGGCAACCACTTTACTAGTTATTATTATATTATTAACTTCTTATTTACCTATATACCTAGCCTATTAGTAAGTTTACTATAGTATCTTCTATAAGGCTTTATTACACTAAATAAGTTAATATTTACTACTTAGCGTACTAGTAAGCCTATTAGCGACTTTAATATAGATATTAAACCTAATAATCTTTCTAATTAAAATAAGGATAGTAAGCGCTCTGCTTATTATATACTAGTAAACTAGATTAGTATAGCGTTTAGTAGGTATAGATCTAGATAAGACTTATTAATTTAAGTATTCCTACTATTCTTTAGTATTAGTATATTTAAGAAGCTCGCGGTTAATACAAACCTATATATTACGTCTTAAAAAGCTAGTAAATATTACTAATTAGGATAATATATTAGTAAACAATTATAGGGGTAAAAGAAGGCCTCTACTGGCGAATTAATAATTTAGGTAGGACTTATTATCTATATAGGCGTCTTTAAGGTCACTAAGGTGCGAGACCTTTAGGCTATTAATCCTAAATATCCTAAACATTTAATTAGCTTATTTATGGGCCAAAAAAGGTAGGAGTAACTTAAGTACTTTCTCTATACCTTACTACCTCCACTAGATAGCGTTAAGCATTAGGTTTTTAAGAAGATTAAGCTATTAATAACTCCTTTAGGCGAGGCGTTTAGGAAGTATATTATACCTAAATCTATAATTAGCTTTAATAAAATAATAGTAAGGTTTACTAGACAATCTATAGCTAAAATTAAATTTCTTAGTAAGTTAGTACCTAAGGGCTTTAAAATATTAAGCCTTTATTAATACGGGTATTATTATAGCTTTATATTTATCTTACCTGGCTACTTTTTTAGGCTTCCTTCTTAAATAAATTATTAAGATATTATCCTCTTGAAACCCTTTAAGTATATCCTCTACCTTACCTAATACCTCCTCCTTTAGGCTTGTCAATTTTGCCTATTTTTAGATAACTACTTTATAAATATTCCGTTGCTCTAGTATATTCCTAATAGCCTCTATACGTACCTCTGCCAAGTATACCCCCTATATAGCCACCTTATTTTTTTTTTTACATATCCTTCCTTTCTTATATCCTCCCTACCTAGGAAGGTACTAGAACAGCAGCTAGTAGAGGACTGTTGCCAGAACCAGATAACCGTCGCTAGAACTAGACGACCACCGTTTGAACGACTGTCTAGCGAACGCCACGAACGATTTAATCAATTAATCGATCGAATTGAACCAGAGCTTTGATATTGGCCCGTCGCTAAATCAAATCAAGGCCTCCTAGAGAGGCACCCTAGACGACTACCGTTTAAATATATACCCAGTAAACGGCTATAGAGAACGGTTTAAATTAATACAATTAATTAAATTAGGCAGAGCCTTTAATCGGGCTAACCTTTTCCCTAAATTACAGATAGGTAGGTATAAACAGTAGTATAAATAAAAGGCATAAACGGTAGGCACAGACAGGTAGGTATAGATAAGTAGGTATAGATAGGTAGGCATAGATAGGTAGGCATAGATAGGTAGGCATAGATAGGTAGGCATAGATAGGTAGGCATAGATAGGTAGGCATAGACGGTAGGTATAAATAGTAGGTATAGACAGTAGGTATAGATAGGTAAGTATAAGTAGGTATAGATAGATAGATAGATAGATAAATAGATAAATAGATAGATAAATAGATAAATAGATAGATAAATAGATAGATAAATAGACAGATAGGCAGGCAGGTAGGTAAGTAGGTAGATAGGTAGGTAGGTAGGTAGGCAGGTAGGCAAGTAGGTAGGTAGGTAGGTAAGTAGGTAAGTAGGTAGAAAAAAACCATTACTATATTTTATTAAATTATCTAAAATAATATAATTTATTTTACACTAACTGCGTAGACTAAGTAAATACTATATTAGCGTCGTCTATTAAAAGAGATATATAATTTTAAAATATAGGTAACTAGCTTACTAGCTTAACTACTATAGCCTTTTACTAAGATAGGTTTTTCTAGTTAGGCGGCCTTTATATTTAGGAACTTAACAATATTAATTATATATATAGTATTTATAAAGGCAAAGCTATTTACTCTAGTGTTAATAAGGGTAGTAGTATTAACTTTATATCTATTCTAAGATACTATATATAGGGTTATAAAGTATTTACTACCTATTAGCTGACTTAGGTTAATCCTTTTAAGATTAATAGAGTACCCTAGGGAGGACTTTTCTCTTAGGGCTTTTTCCCTAACTTATTAAATACTTATTAGGTAAAACCTAAATAGATAATTATATAGCCGTAAGGTATAGGCAACCCTAGGACAACCTAAGAGTGACTCGCCCGTAAGGTACGTGCTCTATATATACCTAGGGAAATGTCAGGTAATTCGTCACCTCGCCTATATATATTGTTCCGCACAGCGTGCCTAGCATTAAGCCAGTCACTCGCTTACCTTTTGGGGTTTGTGCCGTGGCTGAGTGGTGCGGAGCTTGTTACCTTATAGGAAAACCCTTCCTACCTCGCATATAGACTCCTCCTTTTCCCTTAAGGATTTGTCTTTGTCTATATAATATACCTATTATTCTATTATTAGACTTCCTATCTATATTCTTACCTTATATTTAAATCCTTACTAATCCCCTTAAGAGGATAGCCGGTTTAATTTTTCTATAATACCTCTAAAAAGAAAACCAACGCTCATACCTAATAGTAATACGCTAGCAATATAACCGTAAAACGCCTTAGGATCTAGTATAGAATAAATAGTAAGTTTTAAATATCGTTAGCTATAAGGATATAGATAATAAAATATAGTATAAAGTTAAGTAGATAAGCTACGATAAAACTACTTAGGAACTATTAGAGAATTAAAAAACGTTATAAGAAAGGTATAGGAGTATTAGAGAAAGGCGGGTTAGGGAATATTAATAAAGAATAATTACTAAAAAACGAGTTACCTAAAGGGGACCTAAGAGGAGCAGCTACCGAGCTACTTAGAGTCATTTCCCTCCTTATTAAAAAGCAATCCCTTTTAGCTTTCTCCACCTTAAGCTTATAGAGACCCTATTCTACTAGGCGCTACTTCTTAAAATAGACTTTCTTATAACCCTTTTTAAGATAGGTTAACTAAGCGGACGTAGCTATCTAAGCTTTAAGGGCCCTCTACTTAGTAATACGAGAACGTTTAAGCTCTTTAAAAGCTAGGATAGGTTTACCCTTAAGATAAAAGGCCTTAAATTAAATACGAGGCCTTATAATAAATTAGATAAAGTACTAAATACCTATAGAGAATAACAAAACGTATATACTTAGTATTAGGAATAGATCGAACATTATAAGACGATCGTATATTCAATTTCGGACACTTAGCGTAGGGAGAAGGTTAGCGACTAGATAGAGCCGCGGTCGCGATATATACTAACTTTTTCTTAGCATATTGAGGATAGGACAGTATAATTTTATCTAGTAAAAGAATAATAGAAATAAGCTAGTTACGACAATTAGAATACAAAGGTTTAATAAGAGGTATTATAAATTAGGAAGATTATTAAATTAAAGGCGGGAATACTATACCTTTAATTTACGACTTAAAGATATAAAATACCTTTAAGGACGAAGATAAAGAGAAGGGGGGTAGTGTTATAGACCTTATATTAGTTATAGTGCGACTACTAAGGAGAGATATAAATGGGTTAGTTAAGATAGTATAGGAGGCACTAAAACCGATCAAGTTATAGGATAAGGGGTAGCTAGGTTATATAATAGGTTACAAAAATAGCTTAGAATGTAAGAATGTAAAAACGTAACGTATTAATGTACCTAGTATATTTCTTAGGAGTTAGATTATATATATAAAGGACTATAGTCCATACCTTAGATAGTTCTCTCTTTATAGTAAATCTTAGAATATAACTAGAGTTAATCTATTAGGTAACTACTTTACTAGTTTATATTTACTTTTATTAACTATTATTTACCTATATATTTAGCCTATTAATAAGTCTACCGTAGTAGCTACTGTAAGGCTTTATTATAGTTAGTAGAATATAGTAGTATTGCAGTAGAATTTAGTAGGTAACGCGCCCTAGCGCCGTTATACTATCTATATCTTATCTTATACTTATATACTTAAATTCTAATATAATTATATAGGAAGATAACGCTACTTATATTGTAAAGGCTTGCTAAACCTTCTTTAACGCCTACGAGATTTAAAGTCTTTTTTAGCTAGGTAATTCACCTAATCTAAATATAATTAAGTCCTATTAAAGCTACCTAAAACGGATTACTATAAAAAGAGGCCTACTTACCTCTTATATAGCTATAAAGAAGACCTAGCTTAGAGCTTAGTAAGATCTTAAGTAGTAGCGAATTTAGTAGTAGATTAAGAGAGTCTTTTATTATATTAAGGAGTTTATAGAACTTAAAGGAGGTAATAATTATAGAGAGGGAGTAGAGGAAAAGTAGTAAAGCTAGAAATAGCTCCGTAAGGAAGCTAATTATAAGTTTTCTATGGTTATTAAGGTGTTTAAAACTAGTTACTAGATATTATATATAACTGACTACCAGTACTATGACGAGATATAAGACTGCAGCCTAGAAGGCTCCAAGACAGCGTCAGCACTACCCTCGTATGTCTTAGATATCGTCAAAGATTGAGTTATAGGCTTCGGAGTTAGGCGTCTACTTTTATATATTTATATCACTTAATTTCTATAGATTTACAATTAAGTTGCTTATTTAATTCCCACATATTACAAAAGCTTATATTATATAATTACTATAGTTTAAATAAAGCCTATTTATAATTCTTCTTTCTTAAGTAGAGCTGTAAGGAAATTAAGGAGATTACTAAGGAAGAGTAGTAAAAATTGGTTAATTTAGTTGTTCCAAATCGACGTTAAAATACCTATACCTTAGCTTAATTATAAATCGATAGCTCTATAACTAAGGACTCTAAAGAAACGATTATAATTAGGAGCTAAAATAGGTAGAGAGCTAGGTAGAAGATTAAGTAGAAAGCTAAGGGCAGCAGAGGTAATTAAGGCCTTAAAAACCTCGAAAGCCTATAAAATATAAGGTGTAGTAGAACGAGAACGCTACGTTATAGATAATATACTAGCATTAAAAAGCTTTAATCAAGTTAATTAAATTAATTTGGTAGGGCCTTGGCGCTCTAAACTACGCTTTTCCTAAATAGGAAGGAGAAATTTCTTTCTGCTCCGTCCTCCGTAAATACGTGAAAATAACTGGATTTTCTCGTTAGTTCAGTGATTCTTGAGTCAGCTGACGCGCGACAAAGGACACTAGTAAAGTAAGCCAAAAATCAGCTAAGAAAATGACTGATAGTCATAGTTGAAACGATATTTGTGGACTGTTACTCTGGAACTAAATATGGAGATGCTTCTCCATAGAAATTAGTGTGAAAGGATGGTAGAAGCGAGAATGTGCCAAGGAAATGTCTTAGAAAACCGATTTCAGTCCCGACTTTAGATGAACTCACCTCTGTGATGGTGGGCTGATGCCTTATGACCGGGCTTGCAGAGTGAACTGATTAGGATAGCCTATGGAAGCTACTGACCTCCCCATGGGCCACTAACAAACCGTATCACCCCCTCATTTGTCCATCACATTAAAACTTACCCCTGAAAGTGCTATTTACGTCTCACCGGTTTTGCCACAGTCAGTCTAACCAAGCCACGCCTCCCAAGACGTGTGTAAAAGGTGATAAATCCTCCACGCGGATGGAGGTTTATTCTAACGCAATCTCTAGGTTCAGTATTACCGTAATGTATATTCCAATGCCCGCAATCAACCAATGAATACTCCAAGGCATTTTCAAAAATTATTGCGTCCTACTTGCCACATAGGGCGGGGAACGACATGGGGGAACCTTAAGCCACATCAAATTACAAAATACATTCCGATAACAGCGTTCTGTGGCGTTATGCGGTATCTTCCTTACCCCTTGAGGGGCAGAAGAATCAGACCTCTAGGCGCCGATTCAATATATTCTTAGCCCCATTTAAGGACAGGAGCTGATGCCGCTACGCCACCCTTTGCATCATGCCGCAAGGCGTATGTGCATGACTGGCCTTTTCTTTAAGATATAATAGAAGAGGGGTTGCTTGTACATGGGCTTGCTTGCCTTCCAACGTTCTTTTCAACTTATCTGCTTATGGTATCGTCAGATCACAAGAGTCACTCATTATGCTGTCTTTCTTATATTTTCTTTACTCGCTCGCTCTTTTCATCCTAGCATTGAACGTATACGCGTTACCGGAAGGCATAAAATCACACGATACGGTATGCTCAGACGTTAGACCTGTCACGGTTACTGTCACAGTCACGGCCACCGTTTCCCACCCTCCCACGGCTGTAGCCTCTCAAGGGTATGTACTAGGAGCGTCTCCTCTATCGACGGAAAATATGCCAAGTGCCGCACCGAATCATCCTTATCCTCTTCCGACCGACGATCAGTCTTGCTTCAATAGGAAACATCACGTCTACTCGTACAATTGGGATCATGGCTACCACTTCTCTGGAGGGAATCAGGGTCCAAAAACGACTTATCCGGCCTCCAATTCGAAATATTTTGGACAAGATTCCTCAGAGAACGAGTATCGACCGCCCAAGTCGTCTCCTAATATGGGGTAAAGCAGCTATGTCCCGTCCAGAAACGCAACGACCATGACGAAGCCGACGACAATCTCATCTTGGAACATTAGTTCAAGCTCTTCAACCCTGTCATCATCTTCAAGCCACTCCACCGAGTCAGCAGCACCAAGTGTCTCCTGTTCACCTACACTGCAACTAGTTGGTGCTGTTGAGAACGGATTCAACAATAGAAACTCGCCTTTCTCCATCAAAATTAACAACGACTGTGGTAAATTTGACGTTGACAACACCACGGCTCTCGCAAACTACGCTCCTATTGATGGGTTAAACATTACAGTCGATGAGATTTCGATCCCAGGGTTGAGCTTCGACTACGTTTTGCTCTCGATTTTTGCCCTCAACAACAATGGCACCCCAGTAATCAAGGCATACCAACTTCACTTTGGTGCCATTGATATGCCAATCCTACTCCTGCAGCCTGACGGTCAACCTGCTAGTGGCGTCACTGTGAGCGGAAGTGCTACCGCCTATTCTGGAGTCAGTGAGTCCTGTGTCACAGACTCGTTGGGGCAATGCGTACTCTCCAATCTTCCTGCCACAACTATTGCTTTGGTGGCAACGACGCCCGATAATTCCATTGCTATCAATGGGCTTGCCGCGACTGTTGTCCAAGTTACGCTCCAGTTAATCCCTTTCCACACGCCAAATAACAGCTCCAGTTTCGATATCGCGAACGGAACGACTGGGTGGACAGGAGGACAATTGACAAAATCTTTGAAGATCAAACGGGATACGACACTTGTTGTTAGCACCAATGGGCAATTTGATCTTCAGACTGCATTTAGTAGCTTTTCTGTCCATCCCTTCACGAAGAAAGTTTTCATAAAATACAAGTTCATCACAGCAGAAGTTCCTGGGGGATTTTTCGGGTAGGAATACTCCCTAGTGACTGCAAACGTATTCTACTCGGATATAGCTAACAAACTTTAGTACTCAGTACAATGATTACGTCTCGGTCACGATACGGTCTGACACAGGAGCGTATATTAGTGTCACTAATAGTATGAATGCTCTTGGTCTTGGGGCTTTCGACGCCTCTGGCGCGACGGACTGGTTCACTCTAACGTTAAGCGTTCCTGCGAACACAAAGACTGTGTCTTATGATATTGGCGTATCCAACGTTGCTGACAATCTTCTACAATCCTCGGTTGTAGTTGAACAAGTCGGTGATCTGCAATGTGACCAGTGCGGAGACTGTACATCCTGTCCAAGTGACCCGATGTGTCAACCAAGCTGCACAAATCCACCTCTAATGAGCTGCGACTTCTACAAGAACTGTGCTGAGGCCCAGCTAGGCTGTGGTGCTGCTGGCTACCCGCTCTTCTATGGAGACAAGAATTGCAATAAGTTTGGCAACAACCTCAATATGTTCAGTCCTGCCGGCAAAGACTTCATCTGGAGCACCATGCACTGCCTGCAGGTCACAATGGTGCCTGTGTTGAAGCCTTGTACTGCGACATGCGATTCATTCCGAAATGCAGCGTTTGACTCTCATCCCGGTTGTTATGTTAGTGGTGGTTTCTGCGGCCTACAATGCCCAGACGTGATTGCGGTAGTGGCAATCATATGGGACGATTTATTTACCAAGGAGAGTTTCAAGCAAATGGCACAGACAAGTGTGTTGTGCATTGAAAACATTGTCCAGACTCTTACTGGATGCAGTGGAGATATTGCCTTTGGTGCCACGGGTATAGGCGTTGGGGGAGTCGCTGCGAAAATACTGCTTTCGGTAACCATCAAATGGTTTCTTCTATTTGGGACAGGCGACGCTGGGACAATCTAATAGCCTTTAATTTCAACATATGGCAGCTAATGTAGGATAGCCAGGAGTTGTCCGGGGATGGCATTCTAGGTCAGCGATTAGCATTTAATTAATAAAATGGTTTTGCGGAGGTGCTACTCGCTGCGGCGGTAGGCTCTATAGGATCATGTAGGATCAATGTATTCATTAGAGGACATCTGCCCTCTAACGTCATCAAAGTAATCACCATGGGCAGCAGTTGTGCTATCCTCAGGCTGCGTGCCTTTATTTGGAACTGATTTAATTAATACGTCCTCCCCTATTTCTCGTTAAAATTCTCGTTCAAAAATAAACTTTCCCAACTCTTTCCAGATTTGTGGAAGCCTTACTCTGCCGAATCCAGAATAGTTAAAACTGGCGCGTTTGAACGGTGATCTATTTGGATTTGGCGCGTTTGGCTGGAGCCGATTTGCATTGGCTGTGGATCCGGTGATTTAATTGGTGGCGTGGAGTGGATTTCAAGGCTTCGGAGCTCTTGGAGCGCCAGTCGCATATCTAATTAGAAGAACGTGGCTATTGAGGAAGGATTAATAAGGTGTTAGAGCGCGGTGTTAAGCCAATCGGTAGAGCCGTATAATAACTTGGTTTTCTAGAATACGAGCGTCCCCTATATAATCTATAAAGCCTACTTATTTCCTTTCCTTCCTACTCTCCTTCCTATATACTTAATTACTTAGTGGCTTAATTTTAACTCCCTATTGCTATAAAGCGGCTCTCTCCTATACGCAGTGCTTTTATTAATATCGAATATTAAATATTTTTAAAGTGAAGGCAGTAAAAATAAGATACGAATATTGCTAATAAAAGTTCTTGCACCTTCTTAATTAGGAAATTAATTTACCAACTCTCTTAGTATATTAATATTTTTTATATTTTTATATTTTTATATAAATTTCAAAATAAAATTATTATATAATTAATAGTATTAAAGTAGTTATTATAACTTAAGATTATGAAAATTTATTAGTGCTAAAATTTACGCATTTGTAGCGAGATCGTGTCTAAATTTACGTAGGGTACTCTATATACGGAAGTAGCTTACACTAATTATCTTGCTGGTAGTTTAAATATATTTATAGGTAAGACTCCAGTTCCTAGTTCTAGCGTTCTATTTACCCATCTGCTTATAAATAAAAAGCTATACTATAATAGTGGTATATCTTTAAATAAAAGTATAGATTTAACTAGTACTAGCTTATAAAGACGCTGCCTCTATTAGTAATAATAGAGTACGGCTAGTTTACTTTAAGAAAGTACTTCTCCTTAATTAAGCTGGTAAGCGCTTATATATTAATTATCTTATTAATAGGAAGGTATTAGATATACTTTAAAAACCTATTAATAAGTATAAGGACCAAATTATATATTTATTTTTAGCTATCTTTAAATAGCGGGAGATCTATAATAAAGTCTATAGTATAATATTACTATAGCTTACTAGCAGGGGGAACTAATTTAAGTAGACCCTATAGCTTATGCCTACGGATTTTATATACTTAATACTTCTTATAATAGCTAATATACTCCTTTACTTTCTACTTAAGCTTTGGCTAATAATATTTACGCTAAAGTAATTCTACTATTTTAACTTAACTATAGTAGCCGCCTAAAGGATTATTATAATTCTTTATAAGAATCTTCTATTATAGATTTACTTTTTATAGCACCTAAACCTTACTAAATCTATATAGTAGGCCCATTAGGTCTAGTTCCTAATAATAGCGCCTAGTAGCTTCCTTTCTATTACGTTTCCAGAAACTTACTAAACCCGCTAAACCTGCCGTAAAGCGTAGTCAAGGACGCCCCTAAAAGCACCCCGTAATAAAGAATTACCTAACCTCCGCAGGCACATCTATAAGGCAACCTCCACCCGCAGATATATCAGTTCTAGTATAGGAACCCCCTTTTACGGACTTATAACGCAAAGAGATTAATAAACTACTTAAAAAGGGTGTTTTTATAGTTATAATAGAGAGAGACGTTCCGCAAGGCGTCCGTATATTTAACTCACGCTTTATTAACGAAATTAAGCACCTTAGTACTAACAAAGCCTTTAAAAAATTAAGGCTTATTATATAAGCTTATAACGACCAAGGAAAGGACTTAGTCCTTATACAATTGCCTATAATCTAACGAGTCAGTTAATGGATTATACTTGCACTTACGCCTGAACTATAATAAACTAAACCTATAGCCCTTTACTTACAGGATATCTCGCAAGCCTATATACAGTCTAATATCTACCTAAGCAGAGATATCTTTATATAATCACCCTACAAGCTTAACTCGCAACTAAAAACAATTTTATAGGTTATAAAACCCCTTTACAGAGTACTAGAAGCCAGAAACCATTGGTTTAAAACGTATTACCAGTATTACATTAGTAAACTTAAAATGGAATAGTTAACGTATAATTCCTGCTTCCTATACACCCTATTAAACGGCCTTAGTATTATTAAACTCTAAATAAATAATACCCTCTTCTTAGCGGACCGGACTTTTATAAATGCTAAAGAGACTAAATTATAAAAGGCTAAGTTCCTAGTAAAGCCGCGAGAGCAGTTAACTAAGTAGACTCTAATTAAGTTTAATAGAGGTTTAATTACACAAAGGGCAACCTAATTAAGCTGACTTAGGAACGCCAAGCTTAAAACCTAAAGCCTATTATAGCGAAGCCTACGGACCTTACCAGTTCCCGCGGAGAGACCTATAAGACCATAAATATAAAGGACTAATACGTTGCACAGCGTGCAAGAGGCGCCTATATTGCTACAGTCTGTTAACCTAAATCTACCTATAATTTATCCTTTACGGCCCAGGCAACAGATCCGTAAAAGAAAAATATTAAGCAGCTTAATAAGCGCATTTAGTGGCAAATTAATAATGCAGTAAGGGAATATACTTTTATACCACTAGACCTAAATTCCCTTAACTTACTAGTATTTACGGACGCCTCCTTCGCTAATAATAGGGACCTATGATTATAAATTAGCTTTATAATTGTACTTACGGACTATAATTAGGACGTAAATATACTATACTAGTCTTTAATTAAATGCAAATAAGTAACCCGCAGTATACTAGCTTCTAAACTATATGTACTAGCTTATAGCTTTAATATAGCAGCCGCAATTAAATTAACAATCTAGAAGATTCTATAATTGAAGTAGTTACCCCTAGTTTTATACACCAATTTAAAGTCCCTTTACGACTGCCTAGTTAAACTAGGTATGATATAAGAGAAGAGGCTTATAGTCGACCTAATATGCTTACGTTAGACCTATAAACGACGTAAGATTATAAAGGTTAAATAAATCAGCGGCGGAAATAACCTAGCAGACGCTATAACTAAGGCAAAGCCGTATTAAGCTCTTAAACCCCTAATTAACACAAATAAGCTTAATCTAAAGGTTATAGAATAGGTAGAACGAGACTAATAGAGTACTTGCGGTTTATTTACGGTCTATTAGAAAGCTATACGGTTTATTTACAGCCCGTTAAAAGGCCGTACGGTTTATTTTACGGGTCGCAAGCAGGACTTACGGCCAGCTTAAAGCACCGTTTAGAAGGCAGCCCAGAAGGCACCTCAGGAGGGATTTTCCTATGTATTTCCTTTGTATTTTACGGTTCTATTAAAGCAATTACGGAGGCTATATATAAGCGGCTCTATTTTTAAGTGCCGCTAGTATATAATTACAGCACCTGGTATACCAACAGCGTATTTACGCGTTTGGTGCACTAACTATATACTTATAAAGTACTAACTAATTGGGGGGGGGGGGGGGGGGGGCGGAATTATAAAAAAAAAAAAAAAAGAAA
>Ga0307515_10005429_pt1 | contig 25834 bp, 34 predicted proteins | sample 17_EM_MG_FD_194513 | JGI IMG/M metagenome (GOLD analysis project Ga0307515, IMG submission 194513) | Populus trichocarpa ectomycorrhiza microbial communities from riparian zone in the Pacific Northwest, United States - 17_EM | ecosystem: Host-associated > Plants > Roots > Unclassified | place... | reverse complement strand
CAAACAAGGCCACAATACTTTGCTTTGTTACGAAAAATTCCCACGAGTTTAGCTTTGTTATCTGAGCCACAATTGGCCTTGCAAGGAAAATTTTGCCAAATGTGAACCAGTTTTTGGAGTCACTGTACTCAGAACTGGCCTGATGGCCCACTCTAGTTGGGTGTCTCGGGTATGAGGGTACATTGCGCACCATGCGCAAGGGGTTTTTAATAGCTGGGGACTGGCTGTAATAGCCTTCTCTAGCTGGGAAGCCAGTGAGAGTAAGGAGTGCCGTTCGGTGCGTGTGGCGCAGGTGTAGATAAATCCATTAATGGATCTTTAAATGGTAGGGTGCCTGTAGCAGGCTGGCCTAGGCCGAAAGCCCTGCGACAGGAGAGTAGGGCCCAGGCCCCAGCCTAGGAGTCACATCCGGGGATGTATAGTGTAAAGTGCACCATGGGCGGGTGGTTTCCCTCCACATAGATGTGGGCCTGTGGGACCCCTGTGCCCCAGCACCTCCGTGGCAACGGGCCTGAGTGGGGAGTGAGGTCGTGCCTATGCGTGGACCAGAAATTGCCAAGCACAGTCCTGCATAAGGTCAGTGTAAATCCTGATGGTCACCATAAGTCCCTGATGGTATCTGGGTGAGTCGATTAGGATGTATGGCATAAAGAGTACCAGGGTGGGCCGAGTCCATGAGGCTCTGCCAGGTTTTCCCCTGCACCCTCAAGGTGCGGTCCTGGTCCCTGTAAGTCCTAGCGGGGCTGGACCTGTGTTGTAAGTTCCTCTGCGGCATCAGGCCTGTGACTACACCCGACCCCCGGAAAGTTTCATGTCACCAATATAGGCTGTCCTGGTGTCCTGAGGGTACCTTAGTGGGGGGGGTACATCAATGATGGCTAAATCCGTGCTGGCATCTGTGAGCCCTGAGGGTAGCTGGATGGCCCAGTAATGACGCAGAGAACCCCCACTCCCCCTGGGAGCCTTTGTGCATTTCGCCTGGTGATTGTTAACCTGAGACACCCGGTGATGATGAGTAAACCCCTGAGTCCCTCTGGGAGCCCCAGGGTGTTTCGCCCAGTGATGCTAAATCTGGTGGCCAGTGACACTGGACCCCGTGAGCATGTGGCTCCCCATCCCATGAGGATAGGGGAGTTTTACCATAAAAGTCATCTTGTTGACCCTTCCCACACCCTCTGGGAGTGGGTTCTACTCCCACTGTAAGGTGTGGGATAGTAGCCTCCAGGCAAGCCTGTAATAGGGTGTAGTTCGGAGGCTCAGGGAGAGAGATTAAACAATTCAAGGGCAGTCCGGTACAGTGCCCCTGTCCGCCTGTGGGCAGGGGCTACCTTGCCAATGTCAGACTGGAGGTCCCCCACAGGTTTAGTGGGTATTGCATGGGCACTCTGCTCTGTGTTGACCCCCACACTCCCGGCCACTGAACTAAGTGGTGTGCAGAAGGCAGATTTGGTGTAAGTCCTGTCTGTGGCTTAGTGTATTGGTGTCTCCAACAGACAATGGGGTCTTAAACCAGATTCCTGCAGGTGACAATAGGGAGAGCTCTAGAGAGCAGGTCGTGCTGGCTGATGGGGCACTGTTTCTGATGAGTTCTCCTCTTGGGGGCTGGGAGACCACTTCCCCCTTAGGGTTCTTCTTGGACTCAGTGGCAGAGTGGCCACCCTTACCCACAAAAAAAAAAAAAAAAAAAAAAAAAAAAGTGGAAGGAAGCAGAGGCAGGGGTGGTGTGGAAGTGGAAATTACACATGGGTGATGAAGTGGAGGCTATGTGAGTGTGGTGGTACAGGAGGTGGAGCAAGGCAGGATTAGTGGAGTGCACAGAGTGGAGACAGGTCTACACTATTGGAGCAAGTCTAGTAGCATGTGGAGAATGATACAAACATAAGGAAGCAGGATACAAACAGGTAGCACCAGAAAGAGTCTGTAATACAAGACATGAGTCATGGGGAGTGGGAGAGGGGACAAGGGGATTGGAAGGAGGTTGGGAGTGGGAGTGGGATTGGAGGAGGGACATTGGAAGGAGTGAGTGAGAGGTAATTGAACAAGGGGCAGTGATTGGTCAGAGATATTGGAGTGATTGGAGGGAGCAGAGGGAGCAGAGATTGTTGGAATAGGGAGGAAAAAGGCAATATTATTGCAGTGAATGACAACAGAGAACACCTGTCATTTGTGCAGATGGTGAAGTTATGGCCCAATGGTCATCTTCAAGGGAAAACAGATTTGAGGCAAGGAACACTTGCCCAATCCATTAAATGCAACATGAGTGCAGAATGTGAATGTAATGTTAGCTTCTGATTAGTCTACAGTCTTTGTTGCTCTGAAAAGGGCTACATGAATGGCAAGATTGGTCATGCTTGGTTGGAACATGATTTCAACATACCAACAAAAGCAAAAGCTGCTGGCTGGTACAGGCTCCTCATAGTTGATGGGCACACATCACATTTCAACTTTGATTTACTCTCATATGCAAAGGAGAACAAGATTGTTGTGCTCTTGTCTCCTGGCCAATACCACCCATGCCCTCCAAAGTAAGTACAGCCAAGAGCAACCACAAAGACAAACTAATTTGATTCCTGCTTGAGCCTTGGGTGTTCTTGGCTTCTCCCAATGCAAGCAGCCATACCAAGCAGCCATGGAAGTATGAGCTCAAATCAATGCTGGAAAGATATCCCGGGGGGAGTTCCTGATGGCAATTGAGGTCCTTGGCATGATGCCTTCACCCCAGGGAATGTTCAAAAGTCATTTGAAGTGACAGGGACATGACCTGTGGATTGGTCCAAAATCACCAGTACAGTCAGGTGCCACCCACTGAGCAGCATCCTGCTGTGAGCTGTGGGTAAATAAAAGTGTGAGAAAGTAGATAAATAATGTACCTACATATCAAATAAAAGTTATTTGAGCCCTTGAAATTGTGGCTGCAACACACTTTCATGTAGATCTAAGCCAGGCCAGATTGCTTTATGTACCACCCACCAAGCAACACACAATTGACACATATTTTGAATGGAAAAAAGCATCAATTTGAGAGCTATAGCATGTATATTTTCATTACTCATCACTTTTGCTGTGCCAACCATGCTTCATCACTTTCATCATCTTCTGACTCCCCCAAATCAATTTCCTCACTGAGCACTGAGTCAATTGATAGTCTACATTGTTTACCTTTCCCTGCCTGTGAGTCCTGCATGATTTCAGTGCTGCTGGGTAATGAAGTCAACATAGTGACCCTGTTATCCAGGTGTATGTCATGCAAAAGCAGTGGTTTTCCAGCTCCTCCTTTAGATCCACCTGCATCAGCAAGTGCTTGACACTTCTCCTCCCATTCCACCTTTGCCCTGGCCCATAATACCTTCCTGGTGGCAAGTTCTGCTTGTGCCATTGCCTTTTTTGTCCTGGTTCCTTCCCTTTCACTGCCAATCAATGCCTGCTCATCCATAAATCCATCACCTGTAGCTAATGCCCCAGTCCCACCTGGGAATAGGTGTGCCCTAGATGAAATATTTTTCCCTTCCTTCAGGAAGAGGCCTGTCCACAGATTTTCATTCTCAAGTGCCAGTAATGCAGCCTGTACAGCCAGGGGATGTGTTATGCTTGTTGTTTCTTGACTATAATCAATGAGGAGGCCAACATCAAGCTCCAACTTCTGAACCAATGAAATCAATGCTGATTTTGTCATTGTAGTCATCTGTGCTGCATCCAGTGTTTTGGATGAGGCATCAGATACAGTAGTTGTGGAGAGTCAGGAAGGTGGAAATCAATGGGTGGTACAGCATTGGAGGATGAAGGAGGTGGTCCATCAAAGAGAAAAGCAGCTTGGGTGTTCTCAAACCCACCAGGGTTTAACATACTTGATGTGGATGATGGTGGTGGTGCTAAATCATTGGGAAGACTTGAGGTCTGAGAGGGAGGTGAAGGGCAGTGAGAATGGGTTGTAGGCAGTTGGGGTTGGGAGCTATTGACTGAGAAGGTCTCCAATAGCTCAACTGCCCTCTTTACAGGGCTGCTGAGAATGACTATGGGTTTGCTCTTTCCTGATAAACCCTCTGAGGGGCCCACCATCTCTGCAGTAATCTGGGTCCTATCAACTGGCCAAGTTCCAGTCTTCTCAAATGACTTCTTGATGTTCTCAGAAGTGAAAGCACAGTGGAATGGGCTGCTAATTGCTTTGAGAAAGTCAGCCTTGCTGATCTTACTGGCATTGAACTGAGCATGGTCTTCCATTTCCTCTTGATAGAATCACTTGAATTGTGAGAATCCAACAACATCCAATGCTATTTGGGCTCATTAGATCACACCATTGTAAGATTTGGAAACAACATACTTTGCAGAGCATGAGTTGTGTGTGGAGGGAGGCATAGAACATGGATATCATGTTCTTTGGCATACTCTAGGAGGTCTTGTGTGAAGTGTGATGCATGTCCATCAACAATCAGGAGCCTAGGACAGCCATTGGCAACCACACTGGTTGGGGGATTAAAATCACACTCAATCCACTGTCTCCCTATCTCCCCAGTCATGTAACCCTTCTTAGAAACATGCACACTGTGCCAAAACTTTGTCAGCCATGGTGTCAATTGCCATATGCATCACTCACATTGCATTGAGAGGATTCTCCCAGGTATCTTTGTTCCTCAATAGAGATCCTTTGAAGATTACTGTTGGGGGGAACACCATTCCACTTGCTGAGATGATTAGAATCATGGTTGCTGTCTCCCTGACCTCGTACTGTAAGGCCAGTTGATGAAGTGACAGTGCTGACCCAATATGATGAGTCTTATGTGTGGACTTGTCCAGGAAATAGCATGTCTCATCCATGCCAAAGATGCAGTCAGGCTCAATTCCATAATCTGTGACCATCTTTTGGAGTAAATTGAACCAATGGTCAATGACTTTCTCATTTAGTGCACCCCCTCATATAGTAGTCAAGGTGGTGGACCAGTAGCATCAAATTCTATCATGATGGTGATGCAGGAAGTGACCCAGCCAGCAAATGCCGACTTTAGCATTTGGGTTGCCAGATCAAGTGTGAAGGATCTCATTAGCATGTTGAATGCATCGTTTTTGAGTGTCTGGAAAGCCCCTGCATGCAGTCTCCTGCAGGTAATCAACAATCAGTTCCTCATCATGAAAAATCTTCTGCTGTTGGCTAGCAGAGTCCAGCTTTGATGTACAACCTCAAATACATGCAGAAAGTGTCGATCTTGGGATCCCATACTTGCTTGCAAGGGCATCTTGGCTTGGTGGTGAGGGCTGGTCCCAGGTTGCTAGAAACTCATGCATAGCCTGTTGTATAGCTGTTTCATGATCTTCAAGCTTGTTTTGCCTCTTCACAGCTTCTATCATTTGGCCTGGCATTGTTGATGGCTCCTGGGACAGGGCTGGCTCATGGACCAGATTCCTTGCTTTCTGGCCTTGTAACTTAAGAGGGAGGCTGCTCAGTGAAAGTTGTAGGTTACTAAATGCTAATTCATGTTTCTAACAAAGCGACATAGATTCCCATGCAAATTCTAGCCCAGGAAGGTGAGATAAGCTCTCAACTCTGGCAATTTCTGGGTTTAATGGCCATTGCAGATGAAAAAGGCAGAGTGCTGACCAGGTAAACATTCCAAATTATATTTTAGACTTAATTACATGAAGTAGTGATATTTTTGACCCATGAATCATCTCCAGTCCTCTGTCACTCACTAGGTGGGACTGACTGGCAGGTGGTACTTGACTGTAATAAAATCACTCCAGCTGTAGGGCTTTCAATCACTGGGACTTGAAGGCATATTCTGTTATGGTGGCCGCTGTTGACATTTCATGACTGTATTGTATGTTTTGGCCATTCCCCACTTCTTTTCATATTTCCTTGTGTTGTGTATGCCTCCATTCTCATTTCAGCACTCCTATGTGCCTTCTGGACCATTATTCCATGGCCCCTGCGGCTTCTGTATGTTTGGGAATGATGGCACTGCCTCCCCATGCAGGTTCTGCTCACTCCCATCACTCCCTAGCATCTAGTTAGCTTGATCACTTGCAGTCTGGGGGCCTATTATTGAGCTGACATCACCTGTTAAGACACTCTTGAACTCAAGGTGCCTGCTCTCTCACCTGGGGATCCTGACCACTGCACATCCCCAGGACTACCACTATTAGTTGAAGATGAAAGAGATACCTTTGATGAAGACCTCAACACTGAGTTTTGCCAAACCCATGTTGTCTTTCTATTTGATGGCTCAGGGTCTTCCTCTGAGACAGTCCCCTCCTTTCAAACCCCTTATACCATCTCCTCTCCAACCCAAATACAGCTGATAGGTGAACCCAATCCGAGCTGTTGGATGCTATCAATGCATTCTCTTGGGATAATAAAAAACTCGTGGTGTTTGCTAATGAATCCCATCAAAACATTGTCACACTTCAATCACAAATCACTTGTCTCACCATGGAGAACCAGAACCAGTGCGAAAAGCTCCATTCAAAGGAAAAGAAGAGGCAAACTGCAAAGGAGAAGGATAACCCAGGAGGCAAGGCAATCAAGGCTACAGGAGACAATTGTATGGCTGCAATCAAAGGGGTTCAAATTGAGAGGGAGGCTGTTTCTGCTGCCAAGTATGCTCAGCAGGCTGCAAAAGGTTGAAAGGGTGTAGCCAAGGGAATGTCAGCTGCTGGTAAGAGCCTTAGAAAGATGCTCCATCAAGATGCAGTTGTAGCTTGGAAGGCTGAGGGAACAAGACTGAGAAATAATGGTCTGGTGATGAAGGGAGCTGGCCCCAAGCCTTGTGAGTGGTGTATATGGAGGCAGCAAATCCCTATAATATTACCCTGCCATCTCAAGATCCTTCTATGCTTGCTTTACACTGTGAGTGATCAAGCTAACTAGATGCTAGAGAGTGATGGGAGTGAGCAGAACCCACAGTATATTCAATATACAATGTGAAACTAACCTAGGGAGTGATATGGGAGTGAGCAGAACCCACAAGGGGAGGCAGTGCCATCGTTCCCAAACATACAGGAGTCGCAGGAATCATGGAATAATAGTCCAGAAGGGACATAGGAATGCCAAAATGAGAATGGAGGCATGTACAACACAAGGAAACATGAAAAGAAGTGGGGAATGGCCGAAACATACAATGCAGTCATGAAAGCTCAATAGCAATCACCATAACAGAATATACCTTCAAGTCTCCCCCCTGATGAGGCTGATCCTCACACTTGCAGACCAAGCATCCTCACAGCCTTTTCGACCTGTTCTCAAAGTAATGACTTGGTCAGGATGTCCGCAGGCATGTCCACAGTCGGAATAAAGTGTGGAGAGATTTCCCCAGCCTCTACCTGCTCTCTGAAGCCGTAATAGATGGGGTTAAGGTGTTTCATGCGTCCCTGGTGCTCTGGGTTCTTTGCAACGCGAATAGCAGATTGATTATCCATACCTAGTGCTTGAGGTAGTGCAATGTGGTAGCCTAAATCCTCGAAGATGTACTGAAAGAAGGCCATGTCCCGGGTGCAGGACTCACCAGCAATGAATTCAGCTTCGGTGGCAGAGCGAGCAACACGGGATTGTAGTTTCGAAGACCAGGAAACAGCACCACCACCCATGAGGAGCACGAAACCAGTTGTTGACTTGGCAGAATCAGCATCTCCAGCATAGTCGGCGTCAGAGAATGAGGCGAAGGCAGTAGGATGAGGATGGGTGGGGACCATATTGGAGTTTGTAGTCCATTGTACCCTTATATAGCGAAGGAGGTGCCTCACTGCAGTCCACCGTGCCTTCCTTGCACAGTTGTTGAAGCGAGCCAGCACACCGGCTGCATAGGCGATGTCAGGTCTTGTTCCATTAGCTAACCAAGTAAGTTTGCCAATGGCACACAGGCACAGCTTGTCCTTCATGAACTCAATCTCCTCAGCGCTGAGTGGACTACCAGGTTTCTCCAGGTGCAGACCAGGAACCATGGGTGTCTTCACAGGTGTGCAGTCCTCCATACCAAAGGCCCTGAGCGTATCAATGATGTATTGGCGTTGGGACAGTGTAATGGTGTGTGTGGAGCGATTGGGCTTAATGTCGACACCAAGGAACCAGCTGGTTGGCCCAAGGTCACGCAGCTTGAAGTGCCTCTGCAGCTCTGCCTTTATGTGCTGGATGCTCTCCTTCGTCTTGCCAATGATATGGCAGTCATCCATGTAGGTTGGTACAACCACCTTCCCACCAGTGCTGTCCTCCCATAGGTAGACACATGGCTCACTGCGCACCTCCCTGAAGCCAATCTCCTTCATTGCCTCACTGAGCTTGAGGTACCACTGCCTGCCTCCTTGCTTGAGACCATAAAGCGCCTTGAGGAGCAGGCAATAGAGCAAGTATCCATGTCTGGAGTACTGCTCGTAGCCCTCGGGGGGCTTCATATAGATCTCCTCCTCCAGGTCACCATTCAGGAGAGCAGTGGTAATGTCAATGGAGTCGCATTCGAGGTCATCTGCAGCGACAAGTGCGAAGAGAGCACGCACGACAGAGAGCCGGATGGTGGGTGCAAAGGATTCGACAATAGTCCCACCCAGGTCGCTGGCAGAACCCTTGGGCAACCAGACGCGCCTTGTAGCGCTCGATGGACCCATCTGCAGTGCGCTTGATGTGGAATACCCAGCGTGATCCAACAGGTGTGCGGCCATGAGGGAGCTCAACAAGTCGCCAAGTACCATTCTCCATGTGTGCAGCAATCTCTTGTTGACATGCCTCCTCCCACTGCGCCTTCTCTGCGCCAGTCATAGCCTGCTTGAAGGTCTTTGGCACAGGCAGCTCACTAGATGCAGCATATGCTTGGTGGGCAGCAGTAAAGGCCAGCTCCTGCACATCGCCAATCTCCATCTCCACATACTCAGGGTAGATACCAGCAGCCCCAGACTTGGTGCGCAATCTCAGCACCTGCTCATCCTCAGAGTCCTGGTGATATGACTCCTGGTCAGAGGGTGCTGGTGCAGGTGAAGCAGAGGATGCAGGAGGTCATGGTGACCTGGGACTAGTGGCGCATTGCTGATCCAGAAAGGATGAGGTTCAAAGCGTTGGCGAGTGGAGCGACATGTGCAGGTGGGAAGGAGGCCGAGAGCGGTCATTGAGTGCTGGAGGTGCAGGTAGTGGTGCAGGCGGTGGAACAATCACTGCAGCAGGTGCAGGTGGATCTGGTGGGTGCACCGGGGCATCAGGTGCATGTGCAGGTGCGGGTGCAGGGAGGTCGTCTCCCCCCAAATCCAAGACATCCTCATCTGGGAAGGGTGGCAGAGGTTGATCTGCAGGTGGATGTGGTGCAACCGGCGCATTATGCGCTGCAGGAGGTTGCAACATAGATGCTGCTCAGGCCAAGGAATCCAAGGCTTATGTCTGAATGCATTCTCCTGCCAGAGTACTACCCTGCTGCCGGTCTCATGGTCCAAGAACTCCCAGCCCCTTGTAGTTACCATGATAGGCAATGAATGTGCAGAGCCTAGTGTGTGCTCCGTGCTTGGGCTCCTCCCTCTGGTCCTTCTGCAAGTGGACATAAGCCAGGCATCCCTAGACACGCAGATTGGCAAGATTGGGCTTGTGGCCATACCAGAGCTCGAAGGGAGCGCAGCCAAGTGCACGGTGAGGGAAGCGGTTGTAGATGTAGTTGGAGGCATGAGCAGCCTCCCTGCTCTAGCTAGGATGCATGTAGCACTCTCCGCTAGGTCCCTGAAGCCACGCTCCGCTCTCCCGTTCTGCTGTGGGGTTGCATGCACAGTGTACTGTGGCTGTATGCCATGCTCCTTGCGCCAGGCTGCAATCCGATTCCCAATGAACTCAGCTCCCTTGTCATCCTGGATGGTCACCAGTCTGCATGCTGGATGCTGGGCCTCAGCCATCGCCTTGTATTCCTTGAATGCCACCAGGATGGTCTCCTCGCGCTTGTTGGTAAGTAGCTTGAGCCAGCGCCAACAAGTGAAGTCAAGTCATCTGTAATGGTGAGGCGGTAAACAACCCCACCAGGACCAGGGACACGTGCTGGGCCACTCAAGTCAGTGTGAACCAGTTCAAGAGGACGAGAGGCACGAGAGGAGGAGCAGGAAATGGGACGCAATGCTGCTTGCCAGCTGCACAGGCAGGGCAGTGGTGTTGAGGGCGAGCCTTAGACGCGATGGTCAAACCCTCCACATGTTGTACAGCATGCTCAACTGCATCTAGTGCTCTGTGGTTGAGACGCTCATGCCATAGCTGGAGTGTGAGTGGTGGAACAGCAGCCGCATAGGCAGTCTGTGGTGCATGCAGAGCAGGTAGGGTGGGTGTGACCTAGGAGCTGGCCAATGCGACGCCCTGACACTGTGGCCTGGAAGAGGACTTGACCATCTTTGCTGAAGTCAAGGGACTGCGAGTGATCTGGCTAACTAGACGCTAGGGGGCGATGGGAGTGAGCAGAACCAGCAAGAGGAGGCAGTGTCATCGTTCTCAAACGTACGGGAGTCGCAGGAGTCATGGAATACAGTCATGAAAGGTCAACAGCAGTCACCGTAACAGAATATACCTTCAAATCAATCTCCTTCATTACCTGACTGAGCTTGAGGTACCACTACCTACCTCCTTGCTTGAGGCCATAAAGCACCTGAGGAACAGGCAATAGAGCAAGCGTCCATCTCTGGAGTACTGCTCATAGCCCTCAGGTGGTTTCATGTAGATCTCCTCCTCCAGGTCACCATTCAGGAAAGCAGTGGTAATGTCGACGGAATCACATTCAAGGTCATCCATCTGCAGCAACAAGTGCGAAGACAGCACACACAATGAAGAGCTGGATGATTGGTGCAAAGGACTCAACATAGTCCCACCCAGGTCATTGGGAGAACTCTTGGGCAACCAGACGAGCTTTGTACCACTTGATGGACCCGTCTGCAGTGCGCTTGATGTGGAATACCCAGCGGGATCCAACAGGTGTGCGGCCATGAGGGAGTTCAACAAGTTGCCAAGCACCATTCTCCGTGTGTACAGCAATCTCTTGATGCCTCCGCCCATTGTGCCTTCTTTGCACCTGCTCTACCTGCTTAAAAGTCTTTGGCACAGGTAACTCACTAGATGCAGCATATACTTGGTCAGCAGCAGACAAGCCAGCTCCTGTGCATCATCAATCTCCATCTCCACATACTCAGGGTAGATACAAGCTGCCTCCAGGACTGAGCCCCAGACTTGGTGCGCAAGTTCAGCACCCTGCTCATCCTCAGAGTCCCGATGGTAAGACCCCTAGTCAGAGGATGCTGGTGGTGGGTCCTGGTGCATTGGGACTAGTGGCAGATTGCTGATCAAGAAAGGGCGAGGTTCAAAGTGTTGGCGAGTGGAGCGACATGGTGCAGGCGGGAAGGAGACTGAGTGGTCATGGAGTGCTGGAGGTGCAGGTAGAGGTGCAGGCGGTGGGTCAATTGCTGTAGAGGTAGATCTCATGGTGCACCAGAGCAGGTGCAGGTGCAGGGAGGTCATCTCCCCCCAAATCCAAGACATCCTTGTCTGGTGGCAGAGGTTGGTCTGCAGGTGGATGTAGTGTAGCTGGTGCATTATGCGCTGTGGGAAGCTGCAGCATAGGATGCTGCTTGGGTGAAAAAATCCAAGGCTCATGTCTGAATGCTAGAGTACACCCCTCCTGCTCCCAGTCTCATGGTTCAAGAACTCCCAGCACTTGTAGTTATCAAGATCGGCAATGAAGGTGCAAAGACTAATATGTGCTCTGTGCTTGGGCTTCTCCCTCTGGTCCTTCTACAGGTGGACATAAGCCAGGCATCACAGATTTGGCGAGAGTGGGCTTGTGGCCATACCAAAAGCTCAGAGGAGGGCAGCCAAGGGCACATGAGGGAGGCAGTTGCAGATGTAGTTGGAGGCATGAGGACCCTCCGCCCACCATGAGACAGCCATCCACTCTGGTCAGGATACACATAGCACTCTCAGCTAGGTCTCCCATTCTATTCTGGGATTGTATGTACAGTGTGCTTGGTCGTATGCCATGCTCCGTTTTCCAATGAACTCAGCTCCCTTTTCATCCCAGATAGCTACCAGTTTGTATGCTGGGTGCTGGACCTCAGCCATGCCTGTACTCCTTGAAAGCTTGGTGTTGATATTGAGCACAATCGCTCCACAAGCTCCATTACGCCTTCCCAGCCCCAGTACATCATTAATATGCTTATGGACTGTGGTATGGAGGACTGCGCACCTGTGAACCACCCATGGTTCCAGGTCTGTACCTAGAGAAATCTGCTAACCCTCTCAGTGCTGAGGAGGCTGAGTTCATGAGGAATAAGCCTTAACTGCATGCTATTATTGGCCTGTTGGTAAACCTACACAGTTGGCTAATGATGCAAGACCTGACATCACCTATACAGATACAGTTATTGAAGCCAGTGTGCTTGCTCGCTTCAATAACTGTGCAGGGAAGGCACAGTGGACCGCAGTGAAGCACCCTTCGTTTTATCAAGGGCACAATGGACTACAAACCCCAATATGGTCCCCATCTCCATCCTACTGCTTCATGTCATTCTCTAATGCCCACTTTGCTGGAGACACTGATTGTGCCAAGTCAACAGTGGGTTTGCACTCCTCATGGGTAGTGGTGTAGTTTCCTGGTCCTCCAGCTACAGTCCTGTGTTGCTCACTCAACACTGGGGCTGAATCCATTGTGAGCAACCCCTGCATCTGAAAACATGGCCTTCTTCTGGTACATCTTCAAGGATTTGGGCTACAAGATTGCACTACCTCAAAGCGCTGGGTATGGATATTCAATCTGCTATCTGTATCACAAAAAAGTCTGAGCACCTGAAACATCTCAACCTCATCTACTATGGCTCCAGAGAGCAGGAAGGGGCTGGGGAAATCTCCCCACACTTTATTCCCACTATGGGCATGCCTGCGGACATCCTCACCAAGGCATTACCTCAAGAATAGGTTGAAAAGGCTGTGAGTATGCTTGGTCTGCAAGTGCAAGAATCAGCCTCATCAGGGGGGACTTGGAAGGTATACCACTCTTATGATGACTGTATTGTATGTTTTAGCCATTCCCCACTTCTCATTTCAGCACTCCTCTGCCTGCTGGGCACTTCCTCTGTGACACCTGTATGTTTGGGAACAATGGCACACCCTTTGCTCCCTAGTTCAAATTATGGCCAAGAGGACAAAGATAAAACTGTGGGAATTGTGGGCACAAGTAGGTACAGGTACCACCCACCAAGCAGCTTCCTGCTGTGAGCCAAGGGTAAATAAAAGCACAAGCAAGTAGACAAATAATGTATTTACATATCAAATAAAAGTCATTTGAGCCCTTGGAATTGTGGCCACAACATGCAATCATGTAGATCTAAGCTTGGCCTGATTCCATTATATACCACCCACTGAGTGACACATAATTAGTGCACAATTAGTAGATGCTCCAAACTGTACTTTAGGTTTAATTACATGAAATAGTGACCTCTCCTTCTTGTAAATCCCCTCCTGTCATCTGTCACTCACTAGGTGGTACTGACTGGCAGGTGGTACTTGACTGTATCATGTCTTTTGTTGTGCCAAATAACAAATATTTAGCTCTCTTTGTTGATTTCAAATTGACTCTAGAATGGGCTATTCAATCAATCAGTTTGCATTGAAATGGGCCTAGTCATGTGATATCACATGCCAAAACCTTATACTGTAGTATTGAAAATTGTAGCAATGCATCATGTCACACCTCAGCCTTCTTGTGATAATATCACCCTTTTTTCCTCTCTTCCTCCTCATTCCAACAATCTCCACTCCCTCCAATCACTCCAATATCTCCAACTGACTACCACCCTTTGTTCAATCACCTTCCACTTGCTCCTCCTGATGTCGCTCCCCCACTCCCACTCCCATTCCCAACCTCCTTCCAATCCCCTGGTCCCCCGCTAGACTCATCCCTATAGTGTAGACCCACCTCTGCTTCACACACTCCACTAATGCTGCCTCACTCCCACTCTTATACCACTGCACTCACATAACCTCCACTTCATTGCCCATGTGTAGTTCCCACTTCCACACCACCCCTGCCTCCATTTCTCTCCACCTCCACTATGTCTGAAAAATGTTGAAACCCATGTAACCCTAGTTATAACCCTAATACAAACCAGTAAACCTTGACTAGGTTTATAGTAAAGGGTATTTTATTATAATAGGTTTATAACGGGTTTACACCAGGTTTACATGAGGTTTACACCAGGTTTACAATGGGTTTACAACAGGGTTATAACTGGGTTATAACCTGATACTTAACCTTGTATAACCCTGGTTATTTTGAGTGCTACATTGCGAGTATTACTGGTCAGGAATGCTCAGATATATGGTGCAGGCATTGGATACAACACAAAATATAGTTGATATTAAATTCTGATATGGTACATTGCACTCTAACATGTGGAACGTCTAATAGAAACCAAATGGGCAGTACTCCGCAGTCAATCTGTTCTGAGATGGGAAGTGTAGGACAGTGGGCAAGGTTCGAAGTGTGGGTCATTAGCTACTTGACAACACTGTTGATTGCATTGTACTCACCTCTGGATATTCCGAGGACCTTGGTAAAGTGTCTATGGATGTGTGGGAGCAGCAGGGAAGGCAGTGAGGGGGCCGCTCCGACTCCAGTGGCTCCAGCCCTGCGCAGGGTACCCACTGTATCCACTACCATAGTAGCCATATCCGTCGCCTCAGCCAAACTCACTGCCACAGGGCCGCAGCAGACGCCTGCTCCTCCATTCGGACTTAGACCACCACTATTGTTGAGAATGGGCGTTCAACAATGTGATTGACTTGATCATCGGTCAGGGATCCTTCAGGGGCTGGAGTGACGACACTCGGTAGGTAGCAAAACCACTATTGGGGTTTGAGGCGATTGCCGGGTTGCGGACAGTCAGAGGGGCAGGGTTTGGGCAGCCGAGGAACGATCTAGAAATGGTCAGGTAGCTGTCAGGTAAATAGAGGTATCGGTAGTAGTAGTAATGATATGAACTACGGCCCTGGACCGAGCTGCCTCCAATCGAATGGCTGCTAAGTGCCTCAATAGCGCGCTCTGCGTCAGCCATGTATTGCACAATAGAAAGATGTACAATAGATGAGATGAACATATGGAGTGAATTGGAGCAGATGGCATGAAGAGGGTTCTCGGAGATGAGTGGCGAGAGACCTAGCCAAACGAAGTTGCGACTGCCGGTGGGTTGATATACACTGTTGTATCTGAGGGAGCACTCGGTTCTGGAGCCCCGCCGAGCAAGTGCTAAAGCATGGTACGAGTGTGGGAGTTTGGCTGCAGTCGTTACACTGTTTGGCAGAGCCTGTGCAAGGTTTCAAGTCGTAAGCCATTGGCCACTGAACAGCACCTTGAATCGTATTGTACTCACCTTTAAGTATGCCAAAAACATTGATTATATACCCATGGAAATGTGGGTCAATGGGGCAGGCAGCAATGGCGGCAATGGCGGGGTCCAAGATGCAACTTGTGCGGGTGGCCCACAACACATGCTGTTGGAGGAGCTGAAGAAGCCTTGATGACCCAGTGAAAATGTGTTTTTTTTGTTGGTTACAAGTATGAAGGGGTGGCTGCAGGGTGTGGTTGAGTCCAAGTGAGTTGAAAAAAAAAAACCAAGTCCGAAAATTTCTGGTGTGCATGGCAGTTTTCGCTTCAACTCTATGGGTTTGGGCTCTGGAATGATGTGAGCTGAACATAGGTGCTAAGTAAAATGCAGTGGACCACTTAGAAAGGCGGCAAAGGTGCATTCAAGCCTGTTGCTTCGTTTCTTCGTTTTGGCCTTGCGCCAGCAGTTTCTTGAAGGCACCATTGGTGTTCTTGATTTCCTTTTACATATCCCACATCACAGAGCATCGACGTTGATGGTCATTCAAAGACATGTGGTTGCAGTGAAAGGCAAGTTACAGAGACATGCGATGGAATCAGTAATTCCGATAATCTCCGACAGAGATTATTCGAACGGAAGCCAAAAGGAATAGAAGTGGTCTTGAGGCTAGTCTGTTCGCCGACGGAAATAGGAACTCCTCTCGTCCACGCGTGCCGGCGGGAATACAATCTCCAGAGGGAAGGGGAGGGAATGGGTATGATGACTTATGGGCTTGTTGGACCTAATTCCCAAGCGACTGCCCAAAAGCACAACGGGTGCCCAATCTGTCTCGGCGACTACGCGCTCTGACTAGGTACAACTCCGAAGGGGCTGACTGAAGCGGGGGTTTGGTCTGGCTGGCTAGCCTGGCGGTGCTGTGGGTGGGAATTAGCATGTGAGGGCGGGGGAATGAACCACCAGTCTTGAGGTCCAAAGTCCGAGGGGAGGAGAGGTGAGCGAGCGGGTCGGGATTCACAGCGAGCGAGGCGGGGCGCAATAACAAACGTCTATAATCGAGACGTCGAGTGAGGGACATTCCCCATTGAGTCCAAGGTTAAATACAATGTCTAAACTACAAACACGCGGCTACAAGACTGCAGGAGGCGGTGGAGTGGAAAGCGGCGAGGTGGGTGGCATCGCATAGTGTAGGTGGCACAAAGTGGAGGTGGGGGCAATGTGTAAGTGGAATCTACACAGAGGCGGTGATGTGGGGGCTATGCGAACGCGGTGGTACGGAGGTGGAAGCGAAGAGGAATTAAGTGGAGCGCGCAGGGCGGAGGCGGGTCTATGCTATCGGAGCGAGTCTAGTAGCGAGCGGGGAATGATAGAGACAAGAGGAAATACAAGAAACAAATCAGGGAATATCAGAAAGAGTCCATAGTACAAGACACGAGTCAGAGAGAGTGGGGAAGGGGACGAGGGGATCGGAAGGGAAGCAGAGACGGGAGCAGGAGTGGGGGAAGGGTGTCGGAGCGACCGGAGGGAGCGGAGATTGTCGGAATAAGGCGGAAAAAGGGAAAAAAGGGCGATATTATCGCAGTACCCCCCACCAAGGGTCAGTGTCCTCGCTGACTATCGACGGACTCTCCTTCGTCTGGCAGGTCGTGCGCGAGCGGCAAGAGGGTCAGTTCGCTTAGGGGCATCTGGATGTCTGCGATAAAAGTCCTCCTCGAGGTCGAAGTTGTTGTCTCCGTCTTGTAGGAGACGAGGTCCGGCGTCGGAATCGATGTCTTCAGCATTTTCCCAAGTGTCGTGCTCCTCGGTGAAGCCCTCCCATCGGATCTTGAACTGGAATCTGTTTCGGAACCATCGGGAATCCAGGTATTTCTCTATAACCCAGAATTCCTCATCGTTGACCTTAACAGGAGGAGGAGCAGGATTTACGCGGTTCGGAATAGTGTCGGGAGTCGCCTCGGATAGGACATTAACGTGGAATACGTCGTGAATCTTCCATTGAGCGGGAAGTTCCAGTCGGTAAGTCAAATCCGAGAGTTTATCCTTAATCCGGAACGGGCCGTGACGTTTACTAGCGAGTTTCGGAGATGGCTCATTGGTTGCGAGGTTGGTAGCTTCGAGCCAAACCGAATCTCCGACTTGGAAACCAGGGTTATCGCGTTTCCATTTGTCGTAGGCCCGTTTCGAGATTTCCTGTGACCGTTCGATGGCGTGTTTACATTCCTCTTGGGCTTCATGGATCCACCGAATCCGCACGTCAGGCTCATCGGATTGGGCCACTGTCGGGACATTCGAGAGAGTCGGGTGGTAGCCAAAGTTCGCGAAGAACGGAGTTGTGTCGATCGATGGATGGTGGTGGTTGTTGTACGCAAATTCCGCCATCGGGAGTAGGTCGGCCCAATCGTCCTGACGGTGGGAACAGAACATGCAGAGGTAGGTCTCCATCCACTTGTTGTTATTTTCGACTTGTCCTTGCGTCTGCGGATGATAGGCGGTCGAGAAGCGGGGTTCTATACCAAGTCCCTTGTAGAGGCTTTTCGTAAATGCGGCGGTGAAGGTCGATCCTCAGTCCGTTCCATGTACCAGCGGGATTCCATGCAGTTTCCAGATGTGTCGGATGTGCAACTTCATCAAGTCGGGAGCGGAAATATCGGTTGTCGTAGGAATGAAGTGGGCCATTTTAGTCAATCTGTCGGAGATGACGTAGATGGCATTGAAACCACTTGATTTGGGGAGTTCACCTACGAAATCCGATTGAATCCATTGCCAAGGTCCGTCAGGAGTGGGAATCGGTTGGAGCTTTCCAAATTCCCGCTGGTTCCGATGTTTCGCACGTCTGCAGGTATGGCACCCCTGGACATATCGTTTCACCCAAGCTGCCAAGTCGCGCCGCCAATAGCTGCGGCCAACAAGCTCAAGGGTTCCCGAAGTTCCTAGGTGGCCAGTGACTGGAGAGTCATGGTAGAGTCCCATAACCTTCTTCCAGAGGTCATCCGACTCAGGGATCCAAATCCGTCCTTCCTTCCTTCCCAGTCCGTCATCCCAAACCAGTCCTTCCGGTTTATCCTCCCAGTCCGCAGCGATCCTGTGGGTTTCCGCCAGAATATCCAAATCTGAAACGGCGAGGGCGGCAACGAAGACCTCTCCAAGACCTTCCCAGTCCGAAGGAGTCATCTCAGCCTCACAAGCGGCCAGCTCTGTGAAGTTCTCAGTGGGAATTAGAGACTGCGGGATTTCGTCTTTGCCTTCAGCGGGTTGGAGTTCGGCACGTCGGGACAGTGCATCAGCGGCGCAGTTTTTGTCACCAGGTCGATAGTGTATTTCGTAGTTGTAGTGTGTGAGCAACTCCAACCAGCGCATCTGCCGTCGGTTCAGGATTCGAGGTTTCGCGAAGTACTCCAGATTCTTGTGATCGGTGAGGATCTGGACCGGAAGACGAGTTCGTTCGAGCCAGTGACGCCAGTTCTGTAGACCTTTTACGATCGCGAGGGCCTCCTTGTCGGGAATACCATAATTCCGCTTGGCCGGATTCATGGACTTCGACATAAAGCCGATCGGATGGTGACACCGATCGGTCTGTTTCTGGGATAGGATGGCACCATAGGCGTAATTCGAGGCATCAGTCTCCAGACGGAACTGAGCGTCGGGATCTGCGTGAACAAGGACGGGAGCCTGAGAAACGCGCCACTTCAGGAGTTCGAAGGCTGTTTGCTCGTTCTCGGTCCACTGCCATGTCTGGTTCTTCTGGAATAGATCGTGGAGCGGTCGTGCGACATCGGAGAAACCGGGGATCCATCGCCGATAGAAGTTTACAAATCCGATGAATTCCCGAACGCCTCGGACCGACGTCGGGTTTTGCCATTCAGCGATTATGGAGGTCTTCTTTTCGTCCATTTCGAAGCCATGGCGACTGATATCTACTCCAAGGAACTCGATTTTCGGTTGGTGGAACTCACATTTCTTCGGGTTGCAGAACAGGTTGGCTTCCTGAAGACATTGGAGCGTTTGGCGGACTCCTGCGATGTGTTCCTCTAAAGTCCAATGATGATTGAGCGCATCATCAAGGTAGTTCTCGAGATTCTTGTAGAGTAGCGGGGCGAAGACCTTGTCCATAAGGCGTTGGAAGCACGGCAGAGCATTCGTAAATCCGAAAGTCATAACGCGGAGTCGGAAAGGGCCGAACGGAGTCATGAACGTGGTTTTCCATTCGTCACCAGGTCGAATGCGGACTTGGTTGTAACCGGATTTCAAGTCGAACTTCGTGAAGATTTCCGATCCGCGGATGCGATCCATCATCTCATCAATACGCGGGAGTGGGTAACTGTCCTTAATCGTGATATCGTTTAGTTTGCGGTAATCGATGACGGGTCGGCGGGTTCCATCCTTTTTCCAAACGAAGAACATCGGAGCGGCGATCGGACAATTAGAATCCGCGGGTTCAGCCCAACCGGCATTGAGCATCTCATCGAGGACTTTTCAGCATTCAGCACGTTCTTCCTGGTTCATGTGGTATGGTCGACTTGGCTTTGGAAGTGGTTTCGAAGGATCGAGGTCGATGGTGAAGTCGGAATCCGGTCGGAAATCGGGAAGCGTAGTGGCAGCTTTTTCTCCATCGAACCTATCCATATAGTCGTGGTAGTACTCAGGAATATCCGTAGCGATGGACTGAAGGTGTTCCGGAATGTTGATTGTGTAGAGTTCGATTTCCTCTGCGGTGAGCGGATCTAACTCAGCGTCAGGAATGTTTTCAACGGTTTCCGACGTTCGGATGAGAGGACATTGACTGAAGAATGTGCTTGCGGGTAATGCGAGACAGTGCTTCTCGCAATAGTCCGACGCGAAGGTGACCTTACCGCTTGACCAGTGTATCTGCGGATCGTGCTGCTGAAGCCACGGTAATCCGAGTACAATGTTATGCCCTCCCAGTGGTGCGACGTCAAAGGTGAGGGTCTCGGAATGGTTGCCAACAGCCATCCAGATCTCGACCTGTTGGTCTACGCGTGAAAGGAGACGGCCATTTACATCATTAACGGTGAGCGGGTTGCGGCTTTTAGTGACCAGTTCATGTAACTCAACAAATCTCAGGTGGATAAAATTCCCCATGGCGCCCGAGTCCACCATAGCTGTCATCTTGATTGTATCTGCAAGTACAATTGGAGCAGTTAAATGTCTTACTAATTGGTACGGAGTGACAGCCAAAACCAATACTGTATTTTCAGAAGACAAATCCGATCTACATTCCGAAGCAGAGTCTGATACATTAAAGTCCGCGGGCGCGACAGGCTCCGTTGGACTATCTAGTTTTTTGACTCCTCACGAGTCGGAGTAGTATCCGGAGGGCAGTCGTCAGCTGTTGGCTCTACTGCTGTGATCTGCGCCTTGGGCTTTTTCGGGCAATTCAGGCGGATGTGGCCCTTTTCTCCGCATCCGAAGCACCTGCCTTCAGTCCGGTATTGGAGTCTGTTGGACTCCGAAAGGCGAGTCCCGATACGGGCAGACTTGGCCTTAATTTCTGGGGTGGACTGTCGGGGCACGGTGTCGGATCGCGGTGTCGGAGATGCCAATTCGAAGGTACGGGAGACGGACTTGGGTTTCATGTCACGTCGGTCGGGTTCCTGGGCGGCCATTCGTTCCTCGTCAAGAGAGATGGCGACGTTCTTGAGATCCTCAAGTTTGTCGGGTTTTCGTCCGACCAGATCTCGCTTGACCTCATACTTGAGGCCCATATAGAAAGTGGACGTGATCATTTCTTCGTCGTGGAATTCCGTCTCGAGGATGAGCTCCTTGAAAGCTTTGACATATCGGCGCACCGATCCGGTTTGCTTTAGGCCAGCGTGGAAACGATTGCGGGCCTTCTGCTTCGAGTTGAGATCCGCCCACTTGTTGAGGAAATTCCGCTGGAATAACCTCCAGTTCATAAGGTAGGCGGGGGCGTGGTCTTCGTCCATGGCGAGCTCTAACTGGACGCGCTTCCAGTTTGCAGCTTTATCGGTGCAGAGTTGGAGAGCCCACTGGATGCGGATTTCGTCGGAGGCGAATTGTGACGAGTTGAGTGCCATGAAGTTGTTGCACTCGGCGAGGAAGACGCGGGCTTTAGAGCATGACCCGTCGAAATGCGAGGGGAGCGCCACCTTCAGGGCTCCGCCACGCTCCATCGGAGCGGGCCCTGAAGAAGTCGACCTAGTCGACAGCGTGGACTCCGAACGCTTTCGTTGGGCATCCTCATAAAGGACCCGGACGTCGGCAAGGAAAGAGATGAGGTCGGTAACGTGGGCGAGGTTCTGCGGCTTGTCGTTAAACGAGTCGAGTAAGGTGGGGGTTTCTTCGAGCTTGTCCGCAAGGTCGGGAAAGTCCTGCAGGGCTCCCTTGACGCGGTCTCGGAATCGTGTGACCTGTGCATGAAAAGCGGATATCTCATCCTTCAAGGGTGAGGCCTTGTCCTTCGGGGTCCACCTCGGGGCGACAAACGGGGCCATCGGTGGGTTCAGGTTTTCGGTTTCGAGGTCAGGGTCGGGTTCTGGTTCTGCGATTTATGTTCGCGAACGTTCTGGTCGTGCAAGTGCGCAGCGCCTCGTAAGGTACTTGACGTACTGTGATGGAATTGGTAATTCCGATAATCTCCAACAGAGATTATTCGAACGGAAGCTGAAAGGAATAGAAGGGGTCTTGAGGCTAGTCCATTCGCCGACGGAAATAGGAACTCCTCTCGTCCACGCGCACCGGCGGGAATACAATCTCCGGAGGGAAGGGGAGGGAATGGGTACGACGACTTACGGGCTTGTCGGACCTAATTCCCAAGCGACTGCCCAAAAGCACAACGGGTGCCCAATCTGTCTCGGCGACTACGCGCTCCGACTAGGTACAACTCCGAAGGGGCTGACTGAAGCGGGGGTTCGGTCCGGCTGGCTAGCCCGGCGGTGCTGTGGGTGGGAATTAGCACGCGAGGGCGGGGGAATGAACCACCGGTCTTGAGGTCCAAAGTCCGAGGGGAGGAGAGGCGAGCGAGCGGGTCGGGATTCACAGCGAGCGAGGCGGGGCGCAATAACAAACGTCTATAATCGAGACGTCGAGTGAGGGACATTCCCCATCGAGTCCAAGGTTAAATACAACATCTAAACTACAAACACGCGGCTACAAGACTGCAGGAGGCGGTGGAGTGGAAAGCGGCGAGGTGGGTGGCATCGCATAGTGTAGGTGGCACGAAGTGGAGGCGGGGGCAATGTGTAAGTGGAATCTACACAGAGGCGGTGATGTGGGGGCTATGCGAACACAGTGGTACGGAGGTGGAAGCGAAGAGGAATTAAGTGGAGCGCGCAGGGCGGAGGCGGGTCTATGCTATCGGAGCGAGTCTAGTAGCGAGCGGGGAATGATAGAGACAAGAGGAAATACAAGAAACAAATCAGGGAATATCAGAAAGAGTCCATAGTACGAGACATGAGTCAGAGAGAGTGGGGAAGGGGACGAGGGGATCGGAAGGGAAGCGGAGATGGGAGCGGGAGCAGGGGAAGGGTGTCGGAGCGACCGGAGGGAGCGGAGATTGTCGGAATAAGGCGGAAAAAGGGAAAAAAGGGCGATATTATCGCAAGACACAACCTGACAGCCCACTAACTTTGATCGACAGCATCTGCCTCACACCTCAATACTTATGATGGGTTATAACAAGTTTATATCAAGTGGTGCCCACCATAAACCTGCTATAAACCTGTTGTAAACCAGTTGTAAACCAGTTATAAACCAGTTATAAACCTGGGATAAACTCTTTGGGTTTATAACCCACCAGGAGTTTTTGTGACATATGTGATGCTGCCCACTCACCACCTTCCACTCCACTGCCTCCTGCAGTCTCATAGCTGTGTGTTTGTAATTTAGACTTTGTATTTAAGCTCAGACTCAATGATGATTGTACCTCACTTGACATCTCAATTATAGGTGTTTGATATTATGCACCCTGCCCCACTTTCAGTTGAATCCTGACATGCTTGCTTGCCCCCTTGCTCATCAGACTTCTACCCTCAAGACCACATGGATCATCCCCCTGCCCTCATGTGCTAATTCCCACCCATAGCACCACTGGGCTAGCCAGCCAGATTGAACCCCTGCTTCAGGCAGCCCCTTCAGTGTCACACCTAGTCAGAGTGCTTGCTGCCAAGACAGATTGGGCACCCATTGTGCTTTTGGGCAGTTGCTTGGGAATTAGGTCTGACAAGCCTGTAAGTCATTGTACCCATTCCCTCCCCCTCCCAGAGATTCTATTCCCACCAGCACACATGGACAAGTGGAGAACCTAATTTTGTCAGCAAACAGACTAGCCTCAAGAACCCCTTTCCACTCCTCTCAGCTTCCATTCAATTAGTCTCTGTCAGAGATTAGTGGAATTACCAAATCCATCACACTTCTCATTTCTTCTGGACATGGAACATCATATCACATTCAGCATTTGGGTGTTTCTTGAGGCTGATTTTATGATACTTGTCCAAATACCCAAACAGAAATTATATAAAATAGTTCTAGTCAAAATTATCACTGACCAAGTCTGAATCTGAGTCTAAATCAATAGTACCAACAGCAATCACCTCCACAGGGTTGTTGCTTTCAAGGAGATCTGGGTTGGAGTCCATACATGGCTCCCCAGAATTCCCAGGGTCTGTTGGAGTGTCAATATTACCTTCCATATCTACACATCTCCTAATGCCATCCCTTCCAAGGCTTTGTTGAGTTCTTCCATGTCCAAGGCTGTGTCATCATCAAAATCATCCTCATCTTCAATGTTGAACAGCTCTGGTACCATTTCATCTCTGTGTTCATGTGCATTTACACAAATCCAGTCAACATCATTATTGACCTTGTCAATGATGTCACTCATCCATGTGCCAGTGAGATATTCATATGAGAGATCCCAATCCCTGTGTGATGGATTCAGTCAATTCTGAAGGTTCCCTACAGGAACTGATGTCTGGAAGACAAAAGAAATAGAAAGGGTCTTGAGGCTTGTCTGTGTGCTGACAGAGGTGGGGTTCTCCTCTCATCTGTGCACACCAGTGGGAATAAAATCTCTGAAGGAGGGAAGGGATGGGTATGATGACTTATGGGCTTGTCAGACCTAATTCCCAGGTGACTGCCCAAAAGCACAATGGGCACCCAATCTATCTTGGTGACAAGTGCTCTGACTAGGTATGACTCTGAAGGGCTGACTGAAGTGGGGGTTCAGTCCAGCTGGCTAGCCCAGCAGTGCTACAGGTGGGAGTTAGCATGTGAGGGTGGGGTAATGGACCACACAGTCTTGAGGGCTGAAGACCAATGGACTGAGGGGTGAGTGAGCAAGTCAGGATTCAATACAAGTGAGGCAGGGTGCACAATAACAAATGTCTATAGTCAAGATGTTGAGTGAGGTACATTCCTCATTGAGTCTGAGCTTAAATACAAAGTCTAAATTATAAATACACAGCTACAAGACTGCAGGAGGTGGTGGAGTGGAGGGCTGTGTGTGGGTGGCATCACAAAGTGGAAGTGGAAAGAAGTGGAGGACCCGACCACCACCTCCATGCTGGTGTCCGGGCGGGCAACATCCTCAACAGGGCGGCTGAGAGTGGTCAAGGTAAGTGGCTAGGGGTTACAGATGACCCTGGGCTCTGGCCCCTGGCCACGGTCACTTTCGTGAGTCGCGGCGTCGGGAAGCCTGTTATTTGTCCCCCGGGCTGCGCGCCTGGGGCTTGGCTGACCACGTCTGCGTTCTCGTATAGGTACATCGTATAGCCTCTGCTTTTAGCGTAATTTTCCTGTACATAGTTTTTGCCCTGTGGCCGCCAGCTCATCGCAGCGGCGGGGCGCTTGTGAGCAACCAGGTAGGAAACCGGTGCGGGGGTCGTGCTCCCCCGTATCCGAGGCTCTCCTTGATCCGTAGAATAGTGGTACCCAGGCTGGGCGGCCTTGAGAGAGCGTCGCCCCACCCGCTGGGGACTCAGAACACAGTCGGCGTTGCCACTCTGGCAACTCCTCTGGGTGCCTGCGGGCACGACCCCTTAGCCGATACGTCCGCTCTGGGGTCACCAGTGGTCACCAGAGTACTCGCTGAATTTTCCAGGAATTTCTTGGTCGCCCACGAGGCTTCCTCGAGTTCCGCGCTGATACCATGCGGCCTCCTTGGAGGTCCGCGGACACCCAGTGCTGAAGAGAGGGCACACCATAATGTGCCCTTGACAGCGTATTGCCCGGGTGGGGGCCTGGACACACATGGACGTCCATGGACCTCCACCCATGTAACCCATTATTGCCATAGTTGGGCGTCCTTGGACGCCCAACTCGTTTGCCTCTCCCTGGCCTCGGCCAGGTGATGCGTTGTGCACGGCCCTAGGCGTACGGAACTGTTGCTGGGTTACTGGGCATGAGGGTGTGATCGTCTCAGTCAGCACCGGGGGCACCAGCGCTGAGCTTAGCCGTAATAGGGAGGACGTCGAGTCGTTCAGGCTGCTCGGGACGCCGCAGCCACCGCGCATTAGGCTATCCGCCCACATAGCGTAACTCCTGAACGTTGCGCGTG
>Ga0307515_10005428_pt1 | contig 25837 bp, 20 predicted proteins | sample 17_EM_MG_FD_194513 | JGI IMG/M metagenome (GOLD analysis project Ga0307515, IMG submission 194513) | Populus trichocarpa ectomycorrhiza microbial communities from riparian zone in the Pacific Northwest, United States - 17_EM | ecosystem: Host-associated > Plants > Roots > Unclassified | place... | reverse complement strand
GGCTTTTTGATTTTGGTGCAATTTGCTATGAAATTAAAAATGGTAGGAATATTCTTGTGTGGCTCGCTACGTGGGGTGGCTCGCTTCCTGGTCAACTACGTTAGCCTCGAACCACCGCAAAGCTCTCAAAGCTGCGTCCGCAGGACCACCACCCACTTTACAGCTTCCACGCTACCCTCGAGCTCCTACACGAACATTCAATCATATTAAACGTGCTGGGTTATACTACCTCGCGGTGTCTCCAGCCACCAGACCCGCCCCCGCCGCCACAATGGCAACCGCAACTTCTCCAGCGCCACAATCTGACAGCATACCGCCCACAGCCGCCGCAGCGCCCGTCCCGCGAAACCCAGTCCCGCTCTCCGCAGGCCAGGAGCAGCAAGTGCGGGACCTATACTACAAGCGGGTGCGCACGAAGTGCGCAGACGAGATAAGAGGTAGGGTGCCCTCCCCGCACTCGCAAACAATTCCTGCAGCTGCATGCCTTCATTATAAGCATAGCGACCCCTTGCCTTACTATTCTGTCAAACGTGGTCTTATATGGTTGCTGATTTTGCTTCGTCTGTAGATTTTGCCTCCTGCGCTCTCAACCGCACCATTTCGGCAACTTGGGCGTGCCGCTCGCAGCGCATAGCTATGAATGCCTGCATGGTGCAACACGCAACCCAGGCGGAGCAGGATGCAGCACGAGAGGAGTGGTTTAAAGGGAAGGAAGACCGGAAACGGGAGAGGGAAGAGAAGGAGAAGAAGAGGCTGGAGCAGGAGAAATTTCATCGCGAGTGGTGGGGGTTGGATGAGAGGGGGCAGAAGGTCCAGAGGAAGGACGGAGGAAAGGATGGGGGGAGGTGATACGGTGGGTGAGGAAAGAATATTGTGGGGGAGCCATGATGAAGGGGATTGCATAATATGGCGTTATTGGCATGTTTCGGTGTGTAACAAAGGGTGGGAAACGACGCTCTTTTTTTTTGGGTGTAGTATAAAGACAAGCGGGATTGTAAGATATGATATTTTGTGGTGGATATTCGATGTACCTGTATATTTTATGCTCCGCATGTACAATACGCGGCAGCTAGATGGAAGGAAAAGAAAATATTCGACTCTGGTATTGCCGTCTAACGCCTTGAAATGCTGTCAAACATCATTAGCTCGGAAGATGAGACCCAATTAAGACGCCATAACAACCTCCGCTTTTGCATCGCCCTGAAAAGGAGAAATGCGTCATCCAATCTCAGATGTGACCTCGACAAGCCTAAAGCACCGGAACCCGTTTAACCTTCAGATCCACTACTACTCTTCGCGACCCATTAAACGATCCAACATCTTATCCATCAACCATGTCCACCTCCCTCCCCACACCAACCCCCATAACCTCCTCAAACTCCTCCTCACCTCCATCATCCTCTCCTCCCTCGCCCATAACCGTATCCCCACTTGCCACCGCTTCCCCCTCTTCTTCCCCCTCACTCTCCCACATATCCTTGATCCCCCACCCAACACCCGTAAAGCAGTACCTCTCCGGCGGCAGCCTCACTCCAAACTCGCGCTCCACCCTAGGCAGCGCAACCCTATTCCGCTCGCCCGCCACCTCGGCCAAAAACTCCTTCGGCAGCGCCGCGTTGAACTGGTACCCAGCCTTTGCCGCCACGGCGGTGCGCAGCGCAGCAAGACTCACGCCGCCCTCGTCTGGGGCCGCGGCGCCCTTCTTCGTGGTGGCCGACGGCGCGGGCTCCGCGTAGCTCACGGCGTCCGAGAGCACCGAGGACGTGTAGCGGTACGCGAAGTCGAGAAGCTGCAGCGGGACGCGCTCGGAGTAGGCGTGCACGCCCAGGTTCGCGAGGATCAGATGCAGCAGGCGCGCGTCGCGCGGCCGCTTGCCAGTGCCGGTGTCACTGAGGGAGGTCGGGGGGTATGCGGGGGTGATTGGGTTGAGAGGCTGCCCATTTGAGGATTGGGAGAGCTGTTGTTGTGATTGTGATTGCGATTGTGTGTTTGGTTGGGTGGAAGTTGGGGGGCTGGGGTTCGGCAGGTTGGTGGATGCAGCCGTTGTGGTTGGAGGCGTTGAGATACCGTTTGGCACATCGCCGGTGACGGGCGAGGCCATATTTCACATATAAGCGTGGTGTATGGTGGTGGAATGGGTTCGTGATGAGTGTAGATTTGGGAGTAGAAAGAAGTTAAGCTTTGGAGGCGCGGCGGACTTGGCACTAGATATGCGGCTCTGCTTATCCCCTAACCCGTCGATTTGGGTCCGTAGCTTATCGATAAGCGTCAGCCAATTAGATTAACTAGACTCGGTAGCCGTGCTCAGATATTTGAAGTCTTTGATATTGCTTAATTCTTATACAAAATCTCTACGCAAGTTTATCCTTTGGAGTTAAGTCGCTCAATATGAGGCTCCGGCAGATATCATTCCTGCAGAACGGTATCTTGCAAATACTACAGCCAAATTGAGTCAATCGTTGAATTCTATAGAGAGCACGCGTAGTCTTGTTCCCGGCATTCGCGCACAGACCACATACTCTACGGACCCCGACCGGTTAAGGGATAGGGCTAAGACTTGGAACGACTTGGTGCACAACGTGGTCCAAGTGAGGTAGATAGACATATGAATTCAGCGATACTACAGTAGAGATAGACTTCCAATTATTTGTATTGGTTTTGATCAACTCCCGCTCATGATTCTTCCAAAAATAAAGGAGAGCCAGAGTAATCTCCATGACAGAGCCAGCAGAGTCCTTTCAACACCAAGCCAGAGCTTCTCCATACCAATCATCAGTTCCATTGTCAAATCAAGAAGTTTATTATCACGCTAGCCCGAGAACACCCTCCGCAGGAGACTGCGCAGCGCCGTCCTCCTCGTCTCCTGTCGCTTCACTGGCAATGCTCTCATGCAAACTTGGGGTTTTGTCACCTCGCTTTCCCATCCTCTTCAGCGAGCTCCAGCTTAGTCCGTTTCCCCGATTGTCCTTGCCAATACCAGCTCCAAGTGAGGGGCTTCCCGTTATACTATCCACACTTTTCCCCAGAACACTACTACCGCCCGTACCATCTTCGTCAGTCTCATCTGGGGTACCAATTTCGCTAGCTTTTTTAGAAAAGAGAGATCCTTTCTCTTTCCCGAAAGCAGGGAAGAATTTTCCAGAACTGCTCTTCCGAGACAGCTTTTGCATGAAAGACTCTTTGCCAATACTCGATGGTGTTTGCGACTCAGAGGGCGTTTGTGATATAAATCGTTCAAGGGATTCGCGAGGAGAAGACGTGGACTCTGCGGCTGTAGAAATAGAGCGGTTGTCTCTTGACCTACGGGGATCTAATGGAGACGTGTCTTTAGCAGAATCCACTGTGAATGTCTCAGAAGCAGCTGTCCTGTCCTTCTCTTTACGAGAAGACTTATCAGACTTTTCCGATCGAGCCTTTTTCTCACCGCCTTTCTCAGCCTTTTTAGCCTCTTTGTCTGCAGCTTTCTCCGCCGCTTTTTCTGCCTTCTCAGCTTTCTTGTCACGTACAAAGATGCTTTTAAAGTTTGGCGCCGTTGGATTGAGCTGCTTAGGTGGGGTTGGGGGCACTGGTGCTGATGGAGGTAGCAGCGACGCCGATGACTGAGGTCGAGTCCCAATGGGAGCTTGGGTAGGAGACCTTGTTGTCGCTGGGAAATCCGCAGTATCGCCAAACATTGTATCATGTCCCAGACTGGCCGATGAGCCATACTGTGTCGATGGGCGGCGTGAAGGGTGTCTTGACCAGGAGTTGTTATTTATAATACCCCAATCGGGGCCTAATGGGCTACTCCTTTGGCCGGAACCATCTACAGGCCATCCAAACCGTTGCTGGCTCTCAGTTGAGGGTCTTGGAAGGAGGCTGGTTTCCGTAGATTTAGTTGAACCTTGTCGAGGAGAAGAAGGTCGCCGATCTAAGCCCAGGGTGGTTGTTGGCCATGGGTCACCCTTAGAACCAAACATATTGAACGCTCTACGGCGTGTCGCAACATGCTTGGGGCTGCTCTGAGATTCTGCTGCCGCCGTTTTACTGGAAGAGCTACGAGTGAACGCCTCGAGCCATGCCCCGGAATGACTACCTCGTCTTCGTTGCGTCCCAATAGGATCCAATTCGTTGGGATCTTGTCGAGGCATAGAATGGCTTTGTGAACCTTTCAACGAGCCCAGGGGAGGACCTTGATCAGAAAGGGTTTTACCACGCTGCCGATTCAAGCCGAACAAATTTCCAAAACGGGTAGTAGGAGCGTTGCCACCAGCCACCAAAGAACTTGATGTCGACCTAATTGACCTTTTGTCGCTATCGATAATGTTTTCGGTTGCTGGATAAAACGATAAGTGACTGTTACTATCTCTAGGGCTAGCAAAAACACTAGGAGATCGGCTTTGAATCGACACAGGAGAGCTTGGACTCTGTATGGATTGCTCCAATGTTTGAGGAGCACCTAGCCCTGGCAGAGGGCTCGGACCCGACTGAAGCTTACCGAGTGCTTCAAACCCAGATCCAAGACCAAGGTCATCCTTTCCATCCAAATCAATCTTATCTGCATCGTCTCCAAAGAGTCCGGACGGAAGAAGGGAGCCAGCAGTAGGGCTCATTGGGGAACCACCCGTTAATGCTTCCACCTCCGCTGGCGAGAATGAAGAGACATTTTTTGGTGGAGGTAACGCCATACCATTATTGATATTGAAATACGGGTTCGGGTTGGTGAAGGTCGGAGAAATACTAGACACGCTAGTATTGAAAGGAGGAGCGGTAGACATAACGAAACCGCCTGGAGTAGCAGATGAAACAACTTCGTTGCGAATACTCGTCGTACGTCGCCTTTGACTACCCCTCCGCGTGGGAATGACGTCTTGGGGTGGGACTACTGCAAATAAATGTGGTTGGCTAGCACGCCGCTGTTCTAAAAATGCCAGCTGGCGACGTGCTTCACGGTTGGCATTTTCGGCTTCTTGGAATATATTCCAAGCAGCAGCATATCGTTGTTGCAGAGTACTGAGTGTTTGTAACCATTGTCGATCTTCTTCAACTTCAGCTGCCGCGCTTCGGTCTTGTTGATCGCTGTCGTCTTCCCCATTCTCTGACTTCCTCTTCTGCTCCTCTAGGGTCTCGACTTCAATACCTTTCTTGTGGATGACTTCCTGAAGACCTTTGTTCGTTTGTATTTCCTCTGCATGCTTAGATTTCAACTCCTCAAGCTTCTTAGCTGACGAGTCTTCATATTCGATTTTGTCCTTCTCTATGTGTTCAACATCGGCCCGCATTTCTCGTATCTCACTTTCCCAGCGTGCTATGTCCTCTTTCATCTTTAGTCTCTTATTCTCCTTCTGATGCAACAACTTTTCCTGTGTAGATTTCCTTGCTTGTGCTGCGACATTTGCTCGTTCTAAGCTAGCCACCTGTTTCCTAAGTTCCCGGCTAGCGTCCTCTCTTTCCTTCAAAGTCTGCTTCTTTTCATCCTTCTCTCTCATTAACGATGTCCTAGCATTCTGAAATTCCTCCTCTTCATCCGCAATCTGCTTCTCTGCTTCCTCAATATCCCGACGAAGAGCTTCCAATCTCTCCGTCAGTTGTTGTATTGATACCTCGGACTCTGCAGATTCCTGAGCCATGCTTGCCTGATCGGCAGTTTGCGATGCTGGAGAATTCCGCCTCCCTGGCTCTGTACGTTTCATCCGTGGTTGGCTGTTACTATGCTCACGAGTCATAGGGGGTGGAGTTGGAGGCGGGAGCGCTGCATCAGCAAAAGCCTTGCAAGGCCGTACAACTGGAGCGGGATTGGAGTCATTGTCTTCCGAAGTATCATAGTCATCTTTATGAACCGAAGTATTGTAGAATTGTTCCGATGATGCGGGAAGAGTTTTGAGTCGAAGAGGTAGACTAGGAGCCTGGAAGTTGGCGGAGTTGAGTGTGACGATTCGAACAACATAGTGATGATTTGGTTGGAGATTTGCAATTGTAACGGATGTTTCTTGCGGCGCGACATCGCCAACTGTGATGTGGGTGTTAGCAATGCACTGAATCCCGACACGAGGATTTGGAAAACTCACTATCAATGCCGTTGACACGCACAAGATATTTTACAACTGAACTTCGCTGCTCTGGTGGCTTCCAGTGCAACAGAACCCCGTCCGCCTTTATACCGGCCAGAGAGACAACTGGCGCGACCGGAACTTCGAGGCCTAAAAGACCTACGAGTTCGTCGACGGGCTTCGACAGGACCTGGTAAGCTCGATATCCCAACCTTATTGAAATAAGTCAGTGGAGAAATGTCTTACAGGAGCTAGATTAGTGATGTGTGATTGACAAACCAGAAAAAAGCTGTAACAATGCACACAGTCTTTAGCCAACCGGATGAGTAAAAGACGAGACCCTCCATGGTGACATGGGCGGCGTCGGGATGCCAATAAAGAGTGTGATGATGTTCGGAGAGCATCTGAGCTGCGTGCTATTCAGACCAGAGGCCTGAAGGTCGCGATAGCATCAGCAACAGCGATAGATGCAGTCACGAGTGGTGTTTGCAGGAGGGAACCGCATGAGTGGCAGGCCTACCGACTCTTAGAATGAAAGCGAGTCGGCCCGATTTTGACTTCGAGCCATCCCTCGGCTGCGCTTGGCAGTGCGTGGGTCCGACTGCCACACCCGGGGTTAAATCACCACCAAATGCAGGGTGCAGGGAGACTTTCAACATTTACCACATCGTCCTCAAATTTTCTCCTCTCTACGTGCATGCAACTGTTTTGACGCACTTAATTGTGCCTTTCGATTTTGTCTTATTAGGTTATTAAGCTTTTCGACTCTTTTTCTGCCCACAAACTGACAGCACAACCAACGCCACAGTTAACCCGGTCAATGCTTCTCACCCATGACCTGAGCCCGTGATCCTTGGTCGCCCGCATTCGCATTAATCTGCCCCAGCAAATACCATTCTCCATTCCTTGATTATACCCGCCGCCCTCGAACACAAATATTTCCCTGCTCAACCTCAAACAGAACCGCAAACAATCCCCGGTCCATTCCTGCCTCTGGAGCATTCTTCGTTGGGCGCATAACACCCAAGCTGACAACACATCCCACGGCTCATCCTAGCCAAAGGTGCTGTTGCGAGCTCGTTGGCTTCTAGTAGAAAAAGGTGGTCATGCAATACGTGCGATCAATATCTGGATCGGTCTCCAAGACTTGGAACTCAATCAACCCCGCGACCCTAAGTGGTGCTATCGACGTCATTGTTGTTGAGCAAGCAGATGGTATGAGCTTAGACGCCGAGATAACCAATCTCTGGCTAACGGCCAATATAGGATCACTGGCATGCTCCCCTTTCCATGTCCGCTTCGGCAAGTTCTCGTTGTTGCGACCCTCAGAGAAGAAGGTACGGAGATATGTGGCTTGTTGGGAACGCCATCTGACGGTATCCTAGGTCGAGTTCAAGGTGAACGATGTTAAGCAAAACTATTCCATGAAGCTGGGCGAAGGCGGGGAAGCCTTCTTCGTCTTCCAGACCTCGGCCAGCATACCCGAAGCACTTCAGACATCACCATTAGTTTCCCCAGCAGCTAGTCCGGAGTCGAAGCCGGTTGAGCCACCACCTAGTCGTGAACTCCCCGAACCTGACCCTTTAGACTTGGCCGCAGACAATGAAGGACCGCATCCAAGAGGAAGGCAGCCGAATTCAGTTCCCCCGATGGATAGAAGTTCAGGAAGCGAGATCGGTAATACAGTTGGGATATAAATAAGTGAGCATAAGCTAATGCTCTTAGTAGGCACATCACTAAAAGCAAGCGCTTCTAGTGATACACATACTAGAGCGAAGTCTGGCGATTGGGCTGGACTATCGGTACCAACGACCATGGGGCGTTCAAACACTGACGAAGTCCTTCCAACGAAAGCTGCATTGTCCAGGTCATTTGATGCAAAGGAAGATAGTCCAGTGCAGCAGGCACCAAAAGGTACCGCGACAGCCTGGAACAAATCCGACCGCTCTACCAGTCCACCACCAGTCTCCCCTAGCGAAGCCTTAACACGAGCAATCAGCCTGTCGAAGAAGTTATGGGTTTCTAATATACCTACACAAGTGACGGACAGCGGCGATCTGATGTTGGACATGACGGGCTATAAGAGTAGCGAGGAGGAGTCGCTTCGCGCGGAGGTCATCGCGAGAAAGATATTGTCTGAAGAACTGGAAGGAAACTACGACATTGGTGCCCTGATCGGAGCAGATGAGAAAGGAAACTTATGGATATACAGCAGCGAAGAAGCAAAGGAGGCGGCTAGTCGGCGGGCGGCTCTTAACACACTGAACGAAGATGCTCTGAGGCCAACGGATGCCATCTCGGACCCGGGATACCATAGTGATGATGGCCAAAGCGACTCCGCATCTGACTATGTACCGCCTCACTCACGCCGAGACTCAGACAGTGCTGTAGGGCTTTCCACGCCACCCAAAACTCCAGATTCCAGTGCCGGTGACCCGAATCGCAACTATGCAAAGACTCTCCGATTGACAAGCGATCAACTCAAAGCTTTAGACCTCAAGCCTGGCGCAAACTCTATGAGCTTCAGCGTCAACCGTGCTACTTGTACTGCCTACATGTTCTACTGGAAGCACGACGTTCCCATCGTGATCTCGGATATTGATGGCACAATCACCAAGTCCGATGCGCTCGGTCATGTACTCAATTTTATGGGCCGCGATTGGACACATCTAGGTGTTGCAAAGCTTTACACTGATATCGTAGCGAACGGTTACAACATCTTCTACCTAACTTCTCGTTCAGTGGGGCAGGCAGACACAACACGTGCCTATCTAAATGGTGTTGTACAAGACGGTTACCGTCTGCCCAAAGGCCCAGTGATCATGAGCCCGGATCGCACAATCGCAGCTCTCCGCCGAGAAATATATCTTCGGAAACCTGAAGTTTTCAAGATGGCGTGTCTGCGGGACATTATGAATTTATTCGGCAAGCCACCAGGACGGACACCCTTCTACGCGGGTTTCGGCAACAGATTGACAGATGCGCTCAGCTATCGCTCTGTAAATATTCCGTCAACCAGAATCTTCACAATCAACTCGAATGCGGAGGTCAGCTTAGATTTACTTAGCCTGAATAAATACAAGACCGGCTATGCAAGCATGCGAGAAATTGTGGATCATTTCTTCCCGCCTGTAGGCTTGCTAGTGCAGAACGGAGGTGAAGAGTTCACCGATTTCAATTACTGGCGGGACAGGCCTCTAGACCTGGATGAGTTTTCGGACAGCGAGAGTGAGGGTGGAGATGACATAGAAGGAAGCATAAGGAGTGAGGATGAAGGCACCGAGGGCATGGATGAGGACGAAGTCGGCGAAGATCTCGAAGCCAGCTATTTCTCGCGCGAGTCTATCGATGAGACTGGAGGGTTAGGCGATTCGGTCATTGAGAGCGTAGAAGGAGATGATCTAGAGGAGTCTACATACCTGGATGCAGATGGTGACGCCGCAGATGAAGATGACGAAGAGCTCGAGGATGAAGAAGACGAAGTGAACGAAGAGGACGAAGAAGGTATCACTCCAACAGAAGAGACGGAAGATACTCTAGAAGCAGCGTCGGAGCGCCTTGAGGCGTTGGGTCTAGCAGCGGAGACCACGCCAACACCGGAACAGAACAGTGATCTGATAGCGAATCTGCAGGAATTAGGTCTTGCACTCAACTCTATGCCTACGAACCATAAGCAAGTCACGCAAGAGGCTGTTATGCAGAAAGCTTGAAACTTAGATTTCAACAAGGATAGGAATGTTAACTATTTATGGCGTCGTGACAGTGACGCAGCCTCCATGGAGCTTACTAAAAGCTGATCAATGTTCTTTCATTTATGTTCCTCGACTGTATCATAGACAGGCATGGCGTTGCGGAATACCTGGGGTTTGGGAGCATTGGCAACGGCGTTCATCAGTGCACAATTTTCCATACAGTTAGCGATGAAGAGGTTGGCTTTCAGCATGTCTAGAGAAGACACGACATCGTTAGAAGATACCGCAATGATATATAGAACCATTTAATCGAGAAAGATAACATTACTTATTTACCAGCATTATCTGTGGAAGGCGAAATAAATCCCTTGCGTCAGCCTAGTTTTTTCGCTGAACTGCGTGAGTCAAATCTTCGTCTACTTCCCAGCCCAACACTCCGCAAAAAAGTTTAGTAGGAATTGTCCAGGATGGCAAACTCAAAGTAGAAATTCCTAAAATAACGACAGTTCAGTGGCGAAACAACTGACGGGCATGCAGGTACGAATATGTCCGCAATTTTGAGCAGCTAGACGTCTTACTGCCTAACACCTGGATCGTAGTCAGAATTGATGGAAGAGGGTTCCACAAGTGCGATATTTCTTCACGCTTTCTGTGCTTCTTAACTTTTACATTGTCTTCACTACTCAGCCCTTTTTTAAATAATGCTTTTTCTATTCGCTGGTTTTCTGCTTGCATAAATTCTTTCAAGAATACTAGAAATTTTTCTTGAGGAAAATCTTCGCTCATCCGCTTTATGTCGCAGGTTAACCGCTAAATATAACTTCGAAAAGCCAAATGACCGCCGTGCGCTAGATCTGATGAATGCTGCGGCTGCGGGGGTCATGAAAGAGTTGCCAGATTTAGTCATGGGGTATGGAATCAGCGATGAGTTTAGGTACGTAAGACAATTTTAATTATCTACGACACGAATTCATGAGGGACAAGCCGAACATGTATTTGAGCTTAACTAGAGAGTGCGGAAAGGTTGAGAAACGCAGGGGAGACAGAACTTAAAAGCATTCAAACTAATATACGACAGTTTCGTCTTTCACAAAGATTGCACACTTTTCGAGCGGCGAGCAAGGTACCGTATATTTCCCCCTTCCTTACCTAAATCCATCCAAAGCAAATCCCCTCTTTGTCTTGCCGAGGATATACTCCCAGTTCTCAAACCCCTGGGATTGCTTTGCTCTCCTGCTGAATTAGTATACAGCAAACTCACAACTACTATCGTCTCAACTTTCACGTCCCACTACGTCTTTCTGTGGCCAACATATTTTCCCTCTACACCTCTCACGCCACCACTGCCGAGCTTCGATGGCCGCTCAGTACTGTACCCGAGCGTAATAAACCTAAGGGACTATTTGAGTTGGCGGCAAGTCGATTGTATGTGGCATAGACCCCCTCATTTCATGTGCTCTTCATCTTCCTCGATACCCAGCAAGCTAACCAAACCATAGGCCACATCAACAACCTCTATAACACGACTTTTTGGGCACTGATCCAGCAGGGCGGGCTTGACGCCAAAGCCGCTGAGAAAGAACTCACAGGCACCCTGTCCAGTCACAAAAACGAGATTCTCTTCTCGCGGTTCAAAATCAATTACAACAATGAGCCGGAAATGTTCAAGAAGGGGAGCGTACTTTTCAGAGATGTAAGTTCGGCATGAAAATTCCAGTCACTTAGTCCTATTCATTTACAGCAACTATTTCCGATCGACTGTCGCCTTCTGACGCTTGACCAGTTCGAAATCCCACCTTCCGCGGAAACCACCTCTCCTGATCCCACCTTGGCCCCTGTTCCATCTCACTCCGCTACATCCCCCGACACTACAGCACCCGCACCACTTTCCAAAACCGCAGCGGAAAAGGACCGTAAGTGCCGTCTCAAGGCCCGCATAGCAATCGCACACATCGATATCATCCGCGACGATTTCTGGGACCAGCGGCCGTGGATCTTGAGTGGGAAAGCACCTTCAACCACCCGTTCCATATAATGAAGGGTTCTAATAGGGCCGATTGTTCTAGTAGCCGCAGACATGAGGTTTCAACTGGGAAACGTTGAACGTGATATTTTATTCTCTAGGACAACCGACTCATCCAATGAAACCAAAATGTTCTGCTTTCTTTCAGCATACCTCTACTCCCACTTCACCAGCAAATGGAGAACTGGGTATAGTACCGAGTAACAATAATTCATAGCTGGGGCTGAGAAAGCCATCCCAGCTTGTCCCTCCATGATCCCACAGCCTTAATTCTAACCATCACTTCCAGCGGCAATCTTTGCCTTCCTGCTAGCGTGTGCCTCAAGGGAGTGGATATCCTTTTTGGCGTTTATGATCGTCTTTGAGTTTGAGAATGGCTTGGGTGTTGCCTGTCGTGTGGATGACGGAGCCGAGTGTATTGGTTTCAAGCTTTGTAATGACATTGCTAAATTCCTGCGCCTTGTCCTCTACCTTTTTCTTCGCGTTTTCTCTGCTTTTTCTCTGCTTTTTTCTCCACTCGCCGTGCGAGATAAGCTTCGATTGTCATGCCCTTCTCCACAGCTCTGCTAGCGTATTGTTGCCTTTGCTCGTTGGTGAGGTGTTTTTGCTTGACGACTAGCTCTTTCTGCTTCCTCCTTACGTCTGAGGGCTGCCTCTCCGTCGATTCGGAACGGGAACCCTTTTTGAGCCTCTTCCCAGTTATGCCAGACTCGAGCTTAATCTCATCAGAATTCCTTTCAGAACGCTGCGCATTGATCGCATCTTCTCTAACCCTACACTGATCTGAATGCGTATCAACCGGTCTAGGCTGATTTTCTGACTTCTCGGGTTTCCGTGTTTTCCTGCCTTCACGCCGATCCCGCTTCTGCCGCTCTTTCTCTTCTTGGCGCTTTTCTTCGGCCGTCTTACGTTTAGCACCGTCTGCCTTACGCTCGGCGTTACCCTCCTCTCCTTGTTTCTCGTGCTGCACTTCTCGCGGAGCGCTCTTAAGATTGGCGAGTGTGCCGTTAGCTTGCGGTTCGGCACGGAGACGAACTTTTGGTTCGCGCTTTTTGACACGCGTTGCTTTTTCATGCTCGCATTTGGCGGTTTTGCAGGAGAGCTTTTCGGCCGGCGTTTTTGAACCCGCCATGGCGCGGGACTAGAATTGACGTTAGACTCAGCCCAAATCCAGCACCACAAAAGAATTGAGCTAGACAAACCTGGTTTCTTAAACCACCCTGAATCATCATCATCTTGTCAGCATGCATAGCACCAAAAGAGCCAACCACCTCCTCACTCTCCTTCGCCTCACCATTTGCCTCACCCAGGCTATTTACCTGTGGTTGTGGCATTGAAGGATGTAGTAGGATTGGGCTCAACTCTTCCTGCCGCGCAGCTTTCTTGATGAGCTTGGATGCCTTCCGGTTGAGCTCCCGCGCCCTCTTCTTCTCGATTTCAGTAGTCAGATCAGGTGTTTCGTTTGCAAGAGCCTTCTCTCGCTTCGCCCCTGCCTTTTGTTTCCTTTCCTCTTGCTTCTCTTCCTTCCTTCGCTTGCGTGCGTCGTCGCCAGCTTGCTCGCCTGGCCGTCGCTTGCGCTTTTTCGACGCAACGGCGTCGGATGAACACGCCACGTCTTCTGCAGAGTCTGTGGTAGAGGTAGGAGGTGTAACATCTCCAGAGGTATGAGGTGTGCTAGTTCCAGAAGTGAGATTTGAAGCCGCAGTACTCTCCGCCGCCGAGTTCTCCTCGGTGCTCGAAATCGTCCCCTGCAACCCCTCGCCCTTGACGAAAAACCCGTACAGCCCTCCTCGATTGATCCCCGTTTCCCTCACTTGCGCAAGCGTCGTCTACACTCGAATCGTCAGCCAAATCCGTCTACTGCCAGCCCTCCGCTTCCTCGTCCGAATTGTGGGTGATAGCAATTGGGCCATGGGGTCTTGACGAACCTTTGTGCCGCTCCCTAATTCCTTCAAGCTCTCATCAAATGCCCGCATCCACCACTGGTCACTAATATCGTGCGCAGGCTTCCTCTTCCCCACACCGAGCACGTCCTGCTTATTGGATATCAGCAGCGGCTTGACGATGCCGCGGCCGTGGTTATCGAGGGAGTGTCCGGAGCCACGCCAGCCATGCCCCTTCAAAATTGTAGCCGCATCCATACAATTTGCTTGGGGCAGCACGAATGGCTGCGGGAAATGGGAGGGTTGTTAGGTGTGTTCGAGCTGAGGATTCGAAATTTCGGCGGGTCGAAATCTTGGCGCGGGAATTGGGGGTGACTTTTAGCCGGGGCGGTGTTCCAGGTTTTCGGGTTCAGCCTTGTTTCTCGTCCGAGAAGCCCGAGCTACCATCGTTCCGCAGCAATTGGAACCTATCACACAGGATCCTAAGTTTTTAGGGAGAGCTCTTAGATTTAATGTCTGTAGATGCACCACAACGCGGCGTAAAGACAAGGGTTCGTTCGGTTGCAAAATTTCAGATCAGATCGGAACTGAAAGTCCAGCAGAAAAGGACGCGTTCCTTCCTAATTTGGTACGCGTTTGTGGCTTTGTAAAAGCACGGGCGTGTGCAATCTGGAGGCTTCTGATTGAGTTGATTTCTGAAATCTAGAGTTTTAAGCTCCAATTTAAGTTGCCAACTATTTTAGTAACTTTTAGCGTGTTTTTTGGGCGGTCAGAGGAACATCAAAAACTTACGGCTGAAGTCAAGTTGAACTGGAGCTTCAGATCATCTCTATTCTGAAGCCCTCATTCTGATCTGAACTTGCAACCGAACGATCCCAAAGTCAAGAAAACAGCTTCTATGTATTCAAGCCTGACAACGATAAGTTTCATTGAATATTCCCTTATGATGCTGAAACTCAATATCAGCCATTCAGGAGCTGGGTCATCAACCCTTCCAGTTATGCATCGAAGCTGGAGGGTTGGTCTATTTTATCTTGAATTTGGTTTCGCTACTAGCCTATCTCAAAGATCAGCAGTGGGAGACGGTTTCAACAACAGGAGATGCAACTGAAAGCACACGCTCAATCACTCAGCAGTATGGATACTGTTGGATCCCCTCAATGTCGATTTCACTTAATCAATCAATCCCTGGACACTATTGACCAAAAAGAAATTGGGTTTATGTTATGAAACTGAACCAGGCAACGGTATTGTTGGAATAACAATAAATTCCTGATAATGCTAAAGAAAAAAAGAATAATCAATGTTTCCAATCCTCCCTCAAATATCCCGCTTGTACTTGCTACAAGCGTGTAAAAATCGCGTCTGCTATCCTACAAAAGATTTCGTCCTTTATCTACACAAGTAGAAAGTCTTCTCATTCATCATGTCAGCGTTAACGTGACATTCCGTTCAATACTTTACGCCTAATTTCAACCCTACCCTACATGTTCTTGCGAAGATAAAAGATGCAAGCGCAAAGACATAACAGAGTTCTGTCCAAACCACAATAACCCAGAACCTGCCTCCAGTCGTCCGAAGCAAGGCACCAGCAATGGGAATGCCAGTCAGGGTACCGAAGCTAACAATGGTATAGCAAGTTGCATAATACCTCCCGTACTGATGTGTATCGCAAAGCTGACCAACACATACTGGTGTGAGTGAGATATTAGAGCCTGATGCAAAACCGAATATGAGTGTGTAAGTGATTGTGAGGGCTTTGATCGTGATGACCGAGGAAGGCGAGGTAGGTTCAAGGATTGAGGCAGGGAGCCAGAGTGTGACAGTAGTTGCTGTACACAGCACGAGCGTAGCTATCATGCTATTAAATCTTCCAAGCTTGTCGGCGATATAACCGGGAGCCCATCTTCCGATGCATGAACCGACGTTCATGATCGCGACGAGTTGGTAGGAGAAGGTGGCGTCGATCGCACCAGTCGCCATCGCGAAAGATGTCAAATAGGTGATGGGGATGAACAAGCCCCATTCCATGAAGAACACGCCTGCGGTTGAGAATGCAAAGCTCTTGTCACGGAAAATACGAAAATCGGGCATCACCGACTGACCAGGCCTCGGAGGAAGCCGTGAACGAATGAGGAATTGTGCAACAACGCATAAGAAGATAAAGATAAATCCGAGGATACGTGTTGACCAAGCAAATCCAAGACGCGGGAATAGGCGCTGCAGCATCAATGGAAAGATGACACCACCAACTGAACCACCAGTTGCGGCAAGCCCAGTTGCGTTGCCTCGTTTCGCAAGGAAAAAGTGCCCGATTGCGGAGACGGCGGGGGTGAAGATGAAAGACGTGCCAAGCCCGCCTAGGACTCCAAATACGAGCACGAATTGATAATATTCTATAGTGAAGTGTTAGCGGGTGTGCGTTTGAGTATTTGAATCAAATGAAGCTAAGGGTAGAAGTAACTTACGCGTACAGAATCCCAATAGAAGCATGGAAGCACACAGTAAGATACTTCCCACAAGTATCAACAATTTGGGTCCTTTAGCATCAAAGATTGGTCCGATCTGGACACCACAGAAGAAGGATAGGAACACGTAGATGCTAAAAATCCATCCAATCGTGCTTTCATCGTAATCCTTGAGCTGGTGTGTGCTAAGGTAGGCTTGGAAAACCCCAATGGTGTTCCTTTACGCATATTAGTAGCTATTAGTGCCGGAGGTATAATGTGAAGACGTACATCATGCCGAACGCAGCCAGCATGCCACTGAAGGAGCCTAGCACCACAAGCCATCCTGTCAACCCCCCTTCGGGGTAGGTCTCTTCATCACTGAGGGGATTAGACTCCGAGTCTGCTGGAGCCGATGTATGTTCTTTAACTGGCCCTAAGGTTGACGGCAAGCCATCCTCAATATCTTTGGGTGTGGGGCATTCTTTCTCAGCAAGGGCTTGCTCTAAGGGATAAATGGGTGGAATTGTGTAATCCTCAGCAGGCGGTATGATTACGTCTGAGAAGTGAGGCTCAATTACTTGTCCTGGCGTGCTGCCATGGTAGTTGTGGCTCATTAGCTGTGTAAAAGTGGAGAAGTGAAAGTGTAATAATATTCTTTATTTTGTAGGTTCTGCGTCTGCTCTGCCCACGCCAATCTCCTTGCGTGCTCGTCTGTTTCCTACTTCAATTATCCCATAAGTATGTTGAGAAGAAAGAGAACGGGAAAAAAGGTGGTGATGGCGGGGTTCAAATATGACCCACGATGGTCCGTATAAAATTTCCTTATTTGGTTTAACAAGGTTTTTACGTCACGTCGATGCGAAAGAAGTTGTGCCGAAGTGCCGCTATCGGCCAACACCGACAACAATGACTCTAAAAATGGTGTCCACCGCTCCTCCTGAAAATAAAACAGATTCCAGAAGATGCGGTCTGACGAAGTTTCGAAGAATTGTCCGAAGGGCCGAGGGGGCTAGAAAAGCTTTTCTAAGTCTTGGGTAGGTAGTCTTCTTGCCGTTACATGGAAATGGGTGGACAAATTGCCACTACTAATTCCCCCACTTCGGTCGTTCGAATGCCTCTCTAAAAACTTTATGGGACTAGTGTATTCGATGTGGGTACTCGCAGGATATTCCAGGAAAATCCTTTAAGTTTACTAGTCCCTCACCGAAACCCCACTTTCATCGAAGCGTCGAGCAATGCCTTGTGTTCACATAGTAATCAACTATTACTGCTACCCTGCCTTTCAGTTTGCTTCCAAAATCTTGATAAGTTGTCAAATATGTCGGTATTGTCATCGCATAATGTCCTAGAGACCCGCAGATGCTGGAGGATTAGAGCGTTACCATATATGTAAACTATGAAAATATTAGCCACCTATCGCGCTCTGGTTTTACCAGGCTTCAGCACAGGCCCCATGATCATTTCGTCAAGAGACCAAGGGCCACTCGATCTTTGTAATCTTTCAACTTTGTTTGAGCCGGATGTTGTAAGAAATAATATTCTTCGCCCACTCTTATGCGCTGCCTGGAGCTTCAAGACTAGCCGAATTTAATTGGCTGGAGATTTCATTGGATCCGTTCCAACAATCACCAAGACGCTGACAACAAATATGGAGTCATTCTACCTCAAGAAAGAGGGGCTAGGATTCCTTTTCTTTTGTTTTTTTATGGACGTTCGCATGAAGCTCGCTGATTGGATGGCGTGCCGAGGAACCCTGTCATTAACGGATGAGCAACTCCATGTTGGAATACGGTGTCTCTCATGCTAGGTGACTGGGTGACGATAGCTGGCAGCTCCCAGTATATTTTGCATCCTAGACAGACAATGGATTTGGGAAATATTGGAAGTTACTAAAACATGGGGTCTGGATGGAAGGTGGGTTAGCCGTGGGAAAATGAACCGTCTGCAGGCTTCGTAAAATCTAGGAACTCTATGCAATCTGAGTTTCGCCGGTCAGTAACTTCTATCGACGGCAAATACTAGCAGTGGGAAATAGATGAACTCTTACCGACGTTGATTTTTCGCATGCAGTATGATCAGCAACTTCGCGGTGTACGTTTGACCTGCGGAGCAGGCTCGGTCGCCTTCTTCAACCCTCCTAGCCTAGGACTGAGAAACTCCTACACATAGCGTGACTCCATGGTGGGTATATAACTTCTTTGGGGAAACGTAGATGACAAGCACAACCGATAAGCCACGGCTTGAATAACTGCCAAAGCGGATTAACTTAGGGCCGACTACTATTAAGCTTTTCCTGCTCCACAATATTTATAGGTCGCCACTATTCATACACCCCCTACCTCATTTGGTTTGGATGCTTCCTTATTAAGTTAGATGCATCTTTATCAAGTTAGAATATCACGTGCGTTTGACTTGTTTGCGCCTGCATCACGAAAATCAAAGTGCAAGTTCGTAGTATTTCGCTCGAATGCTGAGGGCTCTCTACGAGTAGATCTGTCGACGCGATTGGCAATTGTAGAGCTAGTTATAGAATTAATTAGCCGACCGCCGAGACGCTCTACAATTGCAGGCTCTTAAATGCGAAGCAGAGGTGTTGATTTGGGTCCCACCGGGCGCAGGCGCGGGCGCGGGTGTGGGCGCGGGCGTTGGGCGCGAAGCAGAGGTCGCAGCACCCAAATTAGTTTGCGCGACGCCTCACAAAGTACTGCGCAATCTAATTAATTAACTCAGGCGCGATCTAAATTTAGACTCTACTACTTATACTGTAACTAAAATCGAGACCTGATCGTGATGTTGCAGTTGTAAAACTTACATGGCGCGTACTTTGATTTTCGCGATGCAGGCGCAAACGCACGTGATATTCTAACTTGATGAGGATTTATCTAACTTAATGAGGAAGCGTCTAAACCAAATGAGGTAGGGGGTGTATGCGTATTAATTGGGGGGTGTACGTGTATCATTTAGGGGTGTATAAATAGTGGCGACCTATTTATAATTAGTTTTATTTAAGCCTTAAAGACTTACTATAATACTAGAAAGTTATTATTACCTTTATATCTATTATAGCGTATAAATTTATATATAATTGCCACCCTAGTTAGTACTTCCAATTAAAGCACCTTTTAAGCCCGGCTAGTATAAAACAATCTAGTGTTACGGCACTGGCAGAACTTGGCAGAACTTAGTTGGCAGAACTTGGCAGAACTTCGCGGTCACGTGACTAGAGGACCGCATAAAAGAACCCTACTTTAACCAGCGCTGCTCTTCTTCTCCTTTCCTTTCTTTAGCTTTAGATCCTTGTTTATAAACTACTAATCGTATAGGCTTGCGCGTCCCTCTTGCCGTGCTCGTGCCTTAATTAACTAAGTCGCTAATATTATCTAAAGCTCGTCTACTCTTCTTTTTAAGAAGGAACTTAAAAAATATTTACGGACTATAAATAAGAACAGAACACAGAAATAGACCTAAAGACTATTATTAGAACTAGAAGAATAGAAAAGAATAATAAGATTTATAGAACACGCATAGACCAGAACCCCTGTAAGAATCCTACCGGAAGTTACCCTAACAACTGTATTACTATGCTAAGAACTATAGCGGCCGGTAAAGCAGCTGTAGGACCCTTAAATACCTCTAATAGTAAAACAGCAACTGACTTAAACTCCTAGGTGGAGCTTATAGCAGCTAATGCTAAAATTAAATGACTTTAAGAGCTGCTTAAAGCTAGAGAACCCCTTATACCTAGCGAAGAGTTATTAGATACCTAGAGACTTGCTATAGTCCTTAAGGCCCTAGCCCAACGTATAGCATTAGTATTGTTATAGTCCGCGAAGGTCGCGGACTCCCTATTACTTATAGACGGAACCAACCCTATATTTAATAATTAGAAGCTTTAATTACAGGACAAGCTTAAAGTTAATGCGGATTACTTCCCTACTACTTAGGCTAAAATGGCCTATGTCTTTGGCTGTACCGGCGGGGACGTATAGACGCACCTACGTTCTTAATATATATAGGACTTAGCAGATCCCTTTCTCTCTAGAGAAGAGATAATTGTGTACCTGTCTTCTATCTATAAGGACCCCTTTAAAGTATAAAACGCCCGACTTAATTATAAAAGCCTAAATATAAAAATAATGGAGACCTTCTTGGCCTTTTAGACCCGCTTTCTATACCTAGCCGGCCAGGCTTAAATTTCCTAGGAAGATTTAATACTAGACCTATTTAATAAGCTTACCCTAGACTTACAGTAAGCTATACTGCTAGTTTTTACTACTATATAGACGCTAAAGGAACTTATAGACTAGTGCTTAGCTATTAATTAAGGCCTCCGCCGAATTAAGGCACGCGCTAAACGGTACAAAGCTAGAAACCCTTTAAATTAGACTACAGGCAATATAAGAACGGCCCGCAATACCCTAGCATAATTGGCAACCCCCGTAGCACTACCTATACAGCCCGCCGCTAATTTAGCAGCTAGCTGTGCGGCCAGCCCTACTATAGGTCTAGCGAATGCTCGGCCTACGTATAGCAACCCCTGTATATAGACCCTTAGTAATTAAGGAGCTTGCTTCTCTTGCGGTTAAAAAGGCTATTAAGTAAAGGATTATCCGATAAACGTAAAAGCGGATAAGGTTTTGTTAATCTAGAAGGATAGCATAGAGTTAAAAAAAAAGGAACCCTAGAGGAAGACTTTTCTTTAGGGTTAAAAGGGATTGACATATTAGATATTAATCTGGGTTGGCTAGTTAGTAGAAGAAGCTGCACTATCCTTTATACTTTATTCCGTAATAGATACTAAGTTTTAACCTCTGCTTTAGCTAACTCTAAAGTAAATGCCTTTGCCTTAATAGACACCCAGTATGCCGTAAAGCTGGCTAACTTTCTAAATATACCTATTAAAGAACTGCCCAAACTAATTCCTATCCGTGGGTATAATAGGTAGATAGGACCACCTATTATAACTATCTTATGGATTTACCTCTGTATTAACGGACGAAGGTAGTATAACGCCCCCTTCCTTATTACGGACCTAGGTAGCTATAATATAATCTTAGGGCGAAAGTGGCTAGCCTATTTAGGCTTACAGCTTAATATATAGAGTAGACGGCTTATTTGGCCTAAAACCCTACCCCTAACCCCTTCCTTTATAAAAGAAATCAGCATTATAATAGAAAACCTCGTATGGCCCTAGATTAATACTATTTACTAGGCTAATGCTATGCGTAGGGACCAGGCCTTTGAGAAAGATGTATAGCTTAATTTATAACGGATCCATATACTACGTTACCCCTAGACTACCTATATTACGCCACCCGCATTAAAGACCTAAGAAGTTAGTAGTAACCCAGAAAAGCCCCCTATGGAGAGCTTAGGCCCTATATAGCTATAAAGAATAGTAAGGGACGTTAGATATTATACTAAACTAATAGATTAGAGGGATAACCTGTGGAAGATAGAATAGGAGCTAAGAAAGATTATAAACCCTAGACCGCAAAATATGGTCTAGAAAACGGCTATAAGAAAACCAGCGGACCTCCTACTAGTTAATATCTGCTGTATTAGTGCCGTAGGATTCTATTAGAACTTAGTTTAGCCTAATACCGTCGCCTTTATGACGAGCTTATACGAAATTGATTAAATAATTAAGGAAAAGGGAAGTAAGCTTATGGATGAGGAACTAGTAGAATAAAAGCTGCCCTATTGATACTAGAAATTTAAGGACGTATTCTCTAAAGCAGCGTCTAATATACTTCTACCTTACTAACTGTATAACTATAAGATTAAGATTAAGCAGGGTAAAGAAAACACCTTTAGCTTTAGCCCCCTCTATAAGTAGTCTATTACCAAATTATAGGCTATAAAGTAGTATCTTATTAATAACCTAAATAAGGGCTTTATTGAGCCTAGCTAAGCCCCTTTTGCCTTGCCTATTCTCTTTATTAAAAAGCTAAATAGAGGACTCCGCTTCTATATTAACTACTATAAGCTAAATAATATAACCCGCAAGGACCGCTATCCGCTGCCCCTACTTAATAAGACTCTAGCCTGAATAAGTAGAGCTAAAGTCTTTATAAAGCTTAATATCCGCTAGGCCTTCTACCGAATTAGGATAGACCCTAGGTCTAAAGATCTTACTATATTTTAGACCTGTTACGGAACGTATAAATATAAAGTGCTCCCTTTTAGACTAACTAACGGACTAGCTATGTACTAGCGGTATATAAACAATATACTCTTTAACTACCTTAATAATTTCTATATGGCCTATTTAGATAATATTATAATTTACTCTGAGAATAAGCTAAAATATAAGGAGCACGTCTATAAAGTCTTATAACGGCTCCGCGAGGCTGGCCTCTAGGTTAATATTAAGAAGTTGGAGTTTAGTGTTAAGCGTATAAAGTACCTAGGTTTTATTATTAGTACGGACGGAATTAAAACCAACCTAGAGAAGACGGCCGCAATTAACTAGTGGGTACCCCTATGGACTATAAAGGGGGTATAATCCTTTTTAGGGTTTTATAACTTCTACTAATACTTTATTAAGAACTACAGCAGAATCGCCCGGCCTCTTAACCGTCTTACTAGAAAAGACCAGCCCTTTTACTTTAACGCTATATGTAGGCAGGCCTTTAATAAGCTTAAGAAACGGCTGGTATCGGCTCCCCTACTTGCCCATTTTAACCTAGAACGGCCCTTAATGCTAGAAACTGATGCCTTAAACGGTATAATAGCTAGTGTTTTTTCCCAGAAGCAACCGGACGGAAAGTGGCACCCTATTATATACTATTTAAAGACTATAATAGATGCTGAGCTAAATTACTATATCTATAACAAAGAAATGCTGGCTATTATCTCTAGCTTTTAGTACTGGCGTGCACAGCTAGAGGGGACCCCTAAGCTAATTAAGGTAGTTTCAGATTATAAGGCCCTAGAATACTTTATAATAACTAAGGCCCTTACGGCCCGGCAGGCACGCTAGGCGGATACCCTATCTTAGTTTAACTTCTTAATTATATATAAACTAGGCGCTATAAACCGTGTGGATACTCTTATAAGGCGTAAGTAAGACCTAGATAACTAGACGGCTATAAAGATCTTACTATGGACCTAGACGCTACTACAACTAGAATACCTTGACCCTTAGATATAGGCAGAACTAAGAACGGACTCCTTAGGCGCCGAGATATATCCTATTAACTCCTCCAAACTTAACCTTATTAATGAACTACTATAGGCTAACTGAACGACCCCCTCTCTATAGGAATACCGTAAAAAGGTAAAGAACGTTGCCAGCCTATAGTCCCTTAAAAACGGACTACTTAAGCACTAGGAACGGCTAGTAGTAGCTAAGAAACAGAACTTACGGACCTAGCTTATTGCTGAAGCTTATGCCTAGGTCTCTATGGCCTACCCTAGAAAAAATAAGACCTGTAAGATTATTAGTAACCGCTACTACTAGCCTAAAATGGTTATAGATATCGACCGTTATATACGGAACTGCGACAGCTGCTATAGATTTATAATTTCACGAGATAAGACCCTAGGACTATTAAAACCTCTCCCAATACCTAACCGCCCCTGGCAGTATATCTTTATAGACTTCTATAAGCTACCTATAGACCGCGACGGATATAATATGGTTATGATTTTAGTTAACCGCTTTAGTAAGCGCCTATTTTTAATTCCCTGTTATAAGAATATTAATGCTAAGGAGGCGGCCCGACTGTATATTTACTACGTCTACCGCATTTATGGACTACTAGATACTATTATATCCAATTACAGCCCGTAATTTATATCGGCCTTCTAGAACGAGTTTACCCGGATTCTAGGTATTAGGTTAAAGCTCTCTATAGTATACTACCCCTAGATAGACGGCTAGACGGAGATTATAAATTAATATTTAGATTAGAGACTCCGGCCTTTTATTAACTACTTTTAGGATAACTAGGGCAAACTGCTACCCCTAATAGACTACACCTAGGCGACCCTACCCTATAACTCTACGGGATTTGCACCTATCTAACTAGAAATAGGGTATTTACCCTAAATAAGCTTTAACTGGGATAGACTAGAAGGACCACGGACTATACGTAAGAAACTGTCTTATAAGGAAGCCTAGCAGTACGCTAAGCGCTTAGAAGAAGTTTAGATAGTAGCCCGTATAAATCTAGAAAAGGCCCAGAAATTAATAAAACAGTAGGCAAATAAGCATAGGCGCGAACCCGACTTTACTGTAGGTAATATAGTCTGGGTTATAATAAAGAACTAGAAGATGGAATGGCCTAGCCGTAAGCTAGACTATTAGATAGTAGGACCATATAAGGTCCTTAAGAAGATAGGTAACTTATATAAAGTAAAGCTCTTGGATTTAATTAAGGTTTACCCCGTTTTTTTGCCGAATAAGCTATAGAAAGCTATAAACAACCTATTGCCTGGATAAAAGAACGAACCTCCCCTACTAATTTAAGTTAATGGCGACAACGAATAGGAAATTAAAGAAGTACTGGCCTATAAACTAGTAAGGAAAACGCTAAAGTACCGCGTTAGTTAGAAAGGCTATAACTTAGACCCTACCTGGTACCCTATATGGAACTTTATTAGTAGTCCCTATAAGCTTTAAGAATTCTATAACCGCTACCTTAATAAACTAGGACCCTTAAAGTACCTAGATAAGTAGATAGAGTGCTAGTATAGTAAAAACAACAAGCTACCGGAAGAACATAAAGATAAGAACGCCCTATAAGTATAATACGGATTATAAAGCCTAAGGGTAGGCTTTTACGGAGGGGGGGGTAATATTACGGCACTGGCAGAACTTGGCAGAACTTAGTTGGCAGAACTTAGCAGAACTTTGCGGTTACGTAACTAGAGGACCGTATAAAAGAACCCTACTTTAACTGGCGCTGCTCTTCTTCTCCTTTCCTTTCTCTAGCTTTAGATCCTCGTTTATAGACTACCAATCGTATAGGCTTGCGCGTCCCTCTTGCCGTACTTGTGCCTTAATTAACTAAGTCGATAACATCTAGTATATTCTATATAATAATTACAGTGTAATTTATTTATATTATTAAATAAGCTAAGCTTGTGGCTATTAAGGCCTACGGTTATATAGGCGCTTAGAATTTAGAGCTATTTAATTTCTAATCTAGGATTTATTAGCTAACCGCTACTATATAAAATTAAACCATTTTTAATAAAGGTGGATAAGTTACTTTAAAAAGCTTAATATAAACAGTTGACTAGATATAGTCCCTAGAGCTATAATGCTCTTATAAGCAACTGAATATAATACTTTATACTGGGAAGGAAGTAATAGAATGCCTTTTGTTTTATAAAATACCTACTGACTCTTTATAGATATAACCTGAAAAGCACTTGAGGCTGCACTTTCCTCCGTATGGCCCTCGAGCGTCTGCAGCGGCCGGCCCGTGTTCGCATCCCATAGTTGAACTGTCTTGTCCGATGAAGCCGACGCGAGTCGATCTCCCTGCGGCGAGAAGGCCACGCTCCTCACCAAGTCCATATGGCCCTTAAGCGTCTGCAGCGGCCGGCCCGTGTTCGCATCCCACAGTCGAACCGTCCGATCGTATGAAGCCGATGCGAGTCGATCTCCCTGCGGTGAGAAGGCCACGCTCGTTACCCAGTGCGTATGGCCCTTAAGCGTCTGCAACGGCCAGCCCGTGTTCACATCCCACAGTTGAACCGTCCAATCGTGTGAAGCCGACGCGAGTTGATCTTCCTGCGGCGAGAA
>Ga0307515_10005427_pt1 | contig 25837 bp, 24 predicted proteins | sample 17_EM_MG_FD_194513 | JGI IMG/M metagenome (GOLD analysis project Ga0307515, IMG submission 194513) | Populus trichocarpa ectomycorrhiza microbial communities from riparian zone in the Pacific Northwest, United States - 17_EM | ecosystem: Host-associated > Plants > Roots > Unclassified | place... | reverse complement strand
ACGCGGACCCACCAGGCTCCACAATATGATCTATGACGCTTGTTTCCATCATGGATCAATTGCTAATCCAACGCATCAGTCGGGCGGTTGTAAGGTAAAACAAGATACACACCCAAATCGAGTCGGAGCCTGGCGGGCATTCAACGACCTGACCACAAAGACAGGCTCTTTCCCCGTGGACACCTCGATTAATCTCGGCAGCCCCTGGGTATCCCCAGCACCAGGAATAAATCGATATGAAACTCGGGAAAGGCGATCTCGCCGACTTCGTGAGCAGCTATCCGAGCGCGAGTTCGAGTCTATCACCTATGACTGGTCAGTTGATGGCTGCTATCGTCGGCATGATGGGCTTGGCGGCTACCCGGTTAAACAGGCCAGTGAGGTCCTCGAGAAACTGAACGACGTCTTCGTCGGACATTCTCCGCCTCTCCTTCAGGTTCGCACTGGCGCTGAACGAGCCAAGACGGACGAGTGGATAATCAGGACCCGAGTGCTGTTGGGATAACGAAGGTACTTCAGTCGGGAGATGGTTGTCCGGGTAGAGGTAGTGGGTTACTCACGAAGTGTTGGAAGCGGCGAAAGCGAGAGCTTCCTCGAGGTCCTTCAAAAGCTGTCTTGAAAGCACGTTTTTCCCATCCGGTCTATACACGCCTGGACGTCAATTTTCGTGCACACACACACAACTGCTTTCTCTGACTCGGCCCTGGCCGCCAGGGCCGATATCGCTCGCAGATTCTCGTATCGTTGTTTACCGATCATCGGGAAATTCGTGACGATCTTGAGGATGACGATGGGAGGGTTGCATCGGTTGCGATTCCCGGCGAGAACAAGTGGATCGCTCGAGCCGTGACGTTGAAGTGGGGGAGATTACGAAAATCCCGGGCATAGTGTTCGTGGCGTGAACGCGAACGCGAGCTAGAAATCTGTTTTAGTTTAGTTTTTTGTTGATGCCTAGTGTAAGCGCCAAAATGGGTATATCATCGCACAATTTGTGCACGCACCATTCCTCGTCGGATTCTCACATTTATTCATTATTGTTGAAAGACCTGGATTCCAAAACAAAGAAAATCGAAACAGGCATCTACGGTGGCCTACAGAGGGCCGTTCTATTGAAGGTGAGGGCTATTGAATTAGGGACTTTCGTACATGACGAGGTACGATGGTCGGACCGCATCGTTGTTGTAGACCACAAGCTCATCGTAGTTCAGGCTTCCTCCAGCTTCCGCGAGAACCTGAGCCCTGGTCAATATCCCCGCTATGAACCAGCCAAGAAATACTCACAGAATCGTACCCGCGGGGCGGTCGGGTTAGCGTTGTGTCATCGTGGGTCAGTTTTGCGCCATTCCCGACGACGACCTTGTTCAGTAGCAGTGCCTTCCAATCGGAAATGACACCGTCATTGACCGAATAGTCGTTAGACCTATCAGAGAAAACCGCAACGTTAGATGCACGTTCAATGACAACCTATTCGACGGGACGGAGGCAAACTTTGATGAAGTCGACGAAGTGTAGATCCCAGCCCCGAATCTTCCCCAGCCCGTCGCCCCTCTGTAAAACCCGATATCGAACGAAGAATCGATGATAGAGCACAACGAACACTTGAGGTTCGTGCACAAGGCCGTAACTCCTCTGTCTCCGATGTTACATTTCCTCGGTGTTCCATGCCATCGGCGGTTCTCGTTTCCAGGTGTCATGCCTTTAGATGCGAAGTTTCCCCTAGCTTCCACGCTATCGCTGTAGTCGGCAGATTCAGTAAATCGATGCGGCGTCGGATATGAAGGGAAGCAAGTCGCACAGATATCGTTCGTATTTCCTTAGGTCCTCCGTGGGGTAGATGATTTTGTAAACCACCTGGACTTTTGGACATGCTGTATTGTGCCTCCAGGACTGGTGGAATTGTGTTACGACTATACGCTGATTAGTATCCCATTTTCAACTAGCGGAATTCGATCAGGTTACCGCTCTTGTAATCATCGTGCCCTTCAGGTACTTCGATGATGACCGGCGCCTCATCCAGCGCATTCTCATGACAAGGCAAACACATGAGGAGATGGTCGCTCTTCGGAGCAGCGCGACAAGAAATGCAGCCGCGTTCTCCCAACCTACAGACCCGTCACTTCCTAAACGAAAACGAAGATAGGAAAAGAACTTTCCGTTTGTGCGTCCCACTGCAGTACCTGCTCTCGACCCCATTTCCATCAATAAATACTGGTGATACGCAGCCAGGAGTCTGACACGTTTTACCTTAAAAGCAGAACTTTCAGTCTTACCCCACCACGGTATAAATCCAATGACCTCGATTACCAGGAAAGGTTGTATAGTATCCGGTCGGATGAGGGCTCCTGGAGATTCTAGGATTCACGAGGCTCGACGGAGCGGAAGTCCTACCCGCCGCCATATCTGCGCACTTTTGACCGCAATACGGATAGACCTCGGCTCTGCATTCGACATTTGATCTCTTGCAGTTCTACAAGATCCTAATAAGATAATGACTGCGCGGCAACCCCGGTTAAGATCGAGGGTTACCTCGCACAGGGAGAGTACAGAACTCCCGTTCTGACCTAGACCACTGCCACTTTCCCATGTCGCATATGATCTTGGGTAGTCGACGAAGTGTTGTCCCGCAGCGGGGTTAACTACTACGACGTTTGTATTGTAAACCTACGAATGGACAGCGCTATCAGCCACGCAGACAATGATAGGACCCGTAACGAACTCACTGGATGTGTTCCGTGGCTAGAGTTGGATGAAGTCGAAGACTTTTTTTCTTTCTTAAGTACGTGTTTCAAGTTCATAGCTCAGGAGGTTCGGCGGGTTGGTCGTCGGCGGGTGGGGGATGTGGCGGTAACGAAAGCGTTGTCACAGATGCAGGGGGTTTATAAATGACGGGGTTTGAATGTGAAGGAAAGGCGTGGGAGAGAAATGGGAAACGGCAGCCGGCTCTGAACAGAACTGGATGTCCTCGCGCCAAAGGTCAGGTAAGCGGCTTGAATATGCGACCTGTATGCGACTCAATCACATAGGCGTAGAGATAGCGAGGTGTAAACGCCAAGGAACGTGGTGGGCTGGGGGACTTGCCCTGAGCATAACAGGGTGTCCTTGCATCGAAAGTCAGGTAAGCAACATGAATATGCGACTCAATCGCAGGCGCGTAGATAGCGGAGTGTGGACATGAGGGAAACGTAGTCTCGATCCAGAAATATTAGGTAAATGCTACCTGAGGCTGTACTTATCGGCCCCAGGATGCATGGGAGAGCTTGAGTTTACTTACACCGGGTTTCATAGTACGACTCGGGGGTTTGGGAGTTCAGACCCTTTGTAGTCTGCTACTCGTCTCTGTGGTCGTTACAGATCACCTTCTCTTCCCCTTTCCGCGACGCGTCCCAACCCCTGCAAACGTTATCCACTACTTGCGACGCGACTCGCCAAAGCAACGCGCTTTCATTCTTCTCAGAAGCAGGGGAGGAACTCGTACACGAGGTGCTGACCTCTGGCTCCGCGCACCGCGGGACTACTAATCAAATCAAGGCTGCGGAAAAGCCGTTCAACGGCAATATCAATGTTCCCGCGATCCTCCCCACCGGCGTGGGCAGGATCACGATCTTAGCAACGTTTTTGTTCGTCCTAGGTTCGATCCCGGGACTCTCCATTGCATTGTAGACAATTCCGGGGGGGCAATCATAGTTTATCCGATAAATCGCCTCGACTCGGAGGAACAAGTATATGGGCACGTGTTCAGAGCCATGTTCACCTGCCAATGAGTTGGGAACTGAGAACTTGGGCCGCCACATTCGGCTGTTATGGGGCATTGATGGGGATGGACTGAGCCTGAGACCACGGAAAGAGAGAAAGAGAAACAAGATAAGATGGCGTCTAAAAAGTTACATCAAATTTCCTGATAACCATGTTTCGACCGAGTAGAAGGGATCGCACAGCCTGTGGGCATATGATGATTTCAAATTGACTTCAAATGCGCGGAGACTCGCGGAGAGCGTTCTGACTTCTACCGCAGCACATCCATGTGCAGAGCAAGATCACTGAATTCGATACACTGGAATAATACACAACGCGATTGCCCGTCTATTGCCAATCGGATGATTTTAGAAATGCGATACTTCGTGCGAACTTGGTTTCTGCACCTTCGTAACACCTCTGAGCTCTCGATTGCTCTCGACTGCTCTCTCGACTTCGCAGGAGTGGGTTGGATCGCGCCTCATCTTGAACAGGTGAACATCCCGACGGAGACGAGACGGTGTCGTTCAACTCCAAACAGCGTGCGGCAGGCTCTGGAGCTATTATTTTTGGAGTATATTGCCCGCCATAACCTGTTCGCCGTTGAACCCATCTCGATTCCATTAAATCCAGCTTCTCACTAAGCTGAGGACGCTTGTGAGGCTGTGATATAATCGTTCTACGGGCCAACTTCCCGTACCCAGACTATGGCCAGACCGAGAGGAACGGCAACCACGCCCCCGCTAAGATTCGTTGCGGCTGATCAAGATTCAAAGGAAAAGACTTTATCCTGGGAAACGGTCCGGTCAGGTGAAATGAGACGAACCACGTCCATGGCCAGTTCGGATCTCACAAGACACTGCGACCTCGACGGGCGCATGAATCTTCGAGTTCCTGTGTGCGTGCCCAAGTCTCCCTAGTGATCGACGGAACACCGATGGAGATCTGAGCTTCAGTCAATAGGACTTACGTGGGGTCAGTCACCGCCCACGATCTTTCCTCCTGCACCGGTGGGCTCGCCCGCCGAATGCTGTGACCCTGCATAGCAATCGAAGCCATCGTGACAGACGTTCGAGAAGTGCTTAGACGCCCACCATACCGCCACATTACCCGGTGGGTTTTGCCGATGTGTCCTTTCTTCCCCCATCCCCGTCCTCTCATTCGCCTCCTCGTGCTACTCGTCGACGGTTTCTGCCTCGCAAAATTAGGCCTGCGTGGGGACAACCTAAGTACGTTGAAAATACGGACTTTGTTCACCCGCATTATGGGGAACCTGCACACGAGCCCACAAACTGAAGTACAAGTACACGCCCCGCAATTCCCCCGGAAAGCCTGTGTTCGGCAGATGCTGTGGACCTCTGTAGGTCAGGCAACCCCTCTTTTATCTTCACCGGTGACTCACCAACTACACAGATGCCGTCCAGCACCCCAAATGATAGAAGTCTTGTGCTTAGGGTGCAATAGCTCTATCAGAAATGAACCGCAGTTGAAGGAACTGAATCCGCAAGATCCCAGGGCGGGTTCACGTACGTTTTTGATTCAAGCCACCCAGCCCCGGCCACTGCCACCGTTCCAGTTATCGCCTGCTTCTACCATCAATGGAAAGACTCCGAACCGGTCAAGACCTGACAAGTCTGCGATATTCGCCTCCCACATAACACCATCAACGCCCATGAAGCTCATAGGTACAGTTTCGATTTCACGCGATCCGAAGATGGAACCTATCCAATTGATTTGTTAGAAAAAAAATCCAGCTCCAATTCAGCCACACTTGGTCTACCACGCCAAATCCAAACTTTCCACAGCACTCAATGCACGGGCACGAGCGTGAACTTCTATAACCGGCAATCATGCTATCCTCAAGAGCGTCTTCACCGCCTTCGAGTTTGGAGTTGAATTTGACTCAGGAAGGTCAGTGGAAATGGTACCTGACCCCTTCACGCGAATAGTGCTGACGGATGTGTCCGCCAGATTCAGATCTGGCGTTTGTTCCTACTTAGAGTCATTGCTGGCGGATAGACACACGGTGTCTACCGTGAGCTCGCCCCATAAGGTGATGTTTGCGTGCAATGTGAACCTCCAAAATATTCTGGGATCGTGAGTAAGCCATCACGTGTATACACCTTCGTGCCTGTAAAATACCAACGCTCTCGATCCGCAAGATGAGGGCAACCTGTCGGTCTTCGTGTTAGGAGTGGAAGTGATTGTCCCAAGTATTTATAGGGACTCGAGTCGTAAGGAGGGTCTCCCAGATACAAAATTTTCGCTCAATGTGGGTACTAATCGCATACGTTGGATTCATGCTACATCACAGATTTACAACCAGACCAGGAACTAGAAACTATAACACCCAATCTGTGGGATCTCACGGTCGCGCGCCCATGCACGGGTAGAGTCTCCATTTTCGTATACTCTGCCACGGCCCGTCGGTTCGCGTAAATTTCCACCTTCCGTGCTATCTTGTTCCAGAGTCGTTAGCTCGTACCGGGTACTCCCTGTTATCTCCAACCCCCTGTCAATCTCTAGATTATGAGAAACAGCTTGCGATTCCGGCGTACACAACAAAACCCAGGCTAAACAGCAAACAGGCGCGAGGTGTTTTCGGGATATCGGGGATATTACGAGCTCGGAGCTTTGTCCCGAAACGCCTTCGAACAGAAATGGTCGACTAAGCCTCTGGGCATCCTCATGCGCATTATACACGGGTTCTGTCCAGAGATCCTTGTGTCTCCAACAAGCTGTCAGTGAATCGATATCTCAGGGAAAATTTATCGCCCACTGGAGATACCTCTGCGAACAATACTCGCTCCGTTGATAGGTCACCGGATCCACAGACATGGGTTTATTGCACCCCTTGAACCAACAAATCGTGGGCGGGGCCAACTGTTGCGAAGGGAAATGGTTGGGATCGCCTGAATCCCGGTCTCCACTTCCGTCTTCTCCAGCGTTCGTAAGAGGGGAGGCGACCGAAATCGAAAACCGGGTTTGGGCCTGGACCCGGACTAGAGCAGGTCCACCGGTGTTCTGATCCCGCCCGGGGCAGCGGCTGGAATTGGAATAGTGGTTCGAAGTCGCTATCAGGTCCTGGCTAGGATCCGTACAAGCATGAGGATAGAAGTTGGGGCCGTGACTGGGTCGAATACCGTCGCTATGGGTGGACTCCATTTGAGGGTCCATCGTCATGCTCATCGTTCCAAATTTATTTTCGGCGTGGACCCCTGCTTTGGGGTATGCCGGCGCCCATTAGGTGGGCCAGGCTGTTGGTTCTGGAGTAGACCTTTGAGGGCCATAATAACGGCTTTGGCTGTACCCTGAGTTAGATTCCCGAGGGATCGAGAGAGAGCTATATTGAAGAGACTTACTACCACCGCCTCGGTTGGGGCGTTGTAAGGGTTAAATCAAGCTACTGGGAGGGTATTGCATATGAGGTGGCATCGAGTTCCACGACTGTTGCCCATGTTGAGGTGGGTCATACCCGCCAGTACCAATCCATACATCCCATTCCAGGTGTTGGCACAGCTCCTTCCGCAAAACTGATGACCCTGATAAACCGGTCTCTTTCGGGGGAAGACGGGCTGGTCTCTTGACGGTAGTATTTCGAGAGGATGTGGTGCCGTCTGTGTCGAGGAGAGGAGTGGGGGAGGGGCCAATGACGTTCTGTAGACTCGAGTCGGTAGCCACATGTAGACGCAGGAGTCGTGATAAAAGGTCCATTCCTTCAGCGCCCCATGCCCCCCCACGGAATCCACAAGCTTGCAACCGGGCAATCCTGCTATCGAAACAGAAACGCGCCCCCGCACGCTCCCCCCCGACGACACCTCGTTGGAACTAAACCCTGGGGAAGGAGCGTTCTTCGAGTCGGAAACGGGCATCCAGGATATGGAGGAGTTGAAGAGGCATATTATCGGGGTTCAGGAGGATGCCTACAAGGGAAGCCGTTGTTGAGTCGCGCTGACCGCCGGATAGGATCCACACAGAACAGTAACATGTTTAGTCTACCCGCATCCTTGCATTTTCAGGTTCATGTTGGCGAGGCTCAAGATCTGTGTATCTACGGGTCCTCGAAGTGGGGAAGAACCGGCCAGATGGAATATTTCATTGGATGTTGCTGTATATCATGCATCATGATCGGAGCAGTACTTGGGGACCGGTCGTTCGAAAAGACCCGGAAGCAAATCCTGAACGCGGTCACCGACTGTTCCTGCGGCTCAGGAGTTCGCGAATGTCTAGAGAGTTACAAAACAGGCCTTCGGTCTACACTCATCTTATTGATCAGTCGAGGTGTAATGCAGCTGCAGGTGATGCCGGCGTCCATGCTGTTCATCAACAGACAGCCGGTGGGAGGGTCTCAGGATATCCTACCTGTGCAATCTCATCTGTATTTCAAATTCTTGGCAACAACTAGGTTTGCCATCCCGCTCGGGCCACTCATACAGAACTTTCTGTGATTGATATACTAAGGACGAACAGATATAGAGACCGTGATAAAGAACACCTGACGGGAGTCAAACTCAACACGACAATTCTAGTCCCCACTCGTCCTCCGGCTGCCATATATTGAGGTAGGTTTCATCGTGAATATCCTAATAGATCGCTCGTAGCAGAGCATATAGCCTGAGGAGATAGGTGATATCCAATCAACATCGGGATCTTGAATCGAAACGACCCTATACCGGGTGTCTGAGGGCGAGTGTCGCAACCACAGGTCGCTGATTTGCTGTCGGCGTCATCTTGTGGGATATACACCGGTCCACTGGACAGATCGTAGGAGACGGTAGATCGTATTTCCGACCTGGGTCTTGTGGTGGTGGGACACACATGGACACTAAGGCACCGACCGCCGAGGTTTTCTATGATTTTACAATAGTTCAACGTTCAACCCTGCAGTATCGTTCATCTAAGCCTGTTCGAAGTGGCCTAAGTTAGTCTCGGGTTGGTCGACATAAATGCAGTGACACGCACTCAGTCCCATGCTTTTCGATACGCAGTCTGCGTTTCCAACAACAACGGAACAAACACTAGCATCTTGAAGGAAGTCGTCGCGCCTCTACTTTTTGCAGGGGTCGGGAGGCAAATTGACATTGTGCGGGGGGAAGAGGGGGAGGATTCACGGGGCGAGAGGGGTAAAAGTTGCGATTTTTTGCCCCCGACAAGGAGAGATCGCCTCTAGCGTCGTTTTCTCACTGAAACGTTCGTGATGGTGACCGTCGGTCCGATGAGGAGGGCGGCAGTTTAATGGAGCACGAGAAGACCGCTCGGTATAGGAATCCAGCCTCAAGTTCAAGGGTGGGGAGAGCGCAGTTCGAGGGGGGGAAGGTGCGGTGGGAGGGCCAGCAGCGGAGAGTCGATCAGTTCGATCGCATGACCCAGCGAGCTGGGCTTTTCGTCGCCAGCCAAAAAGACGCAACAGCGTGGACGCTTATCATCCCACCACCCCCGGCGGGGATCACGGACAACATCCTCTAAGGCGAATCTGGTCTGCCTCCACGATCGACCTTTTAGTTCGGAGCCACCGCTTCCGCCACGCAAACGACTCTGGATCCGACGGCTGCGCCAGCGATACTGATTCATGCTAAATAGGCGAGTGAACTACACCCGCATGAGGTTGGACAGAGACTAATAAGGGCCGCGGAAATTTGCTTCGATACGCGTCGCATCTGTATGGCCTATCGCGGGCCTGGGACCAGGCATCCACTACTATTGTAAGTTGCCCACGAACCAATTCTGAAGGTTGAGCGTTAAACGACCACAACAGTTAAATGTGTCTGCAATTAGGCCAAGGAGCGTTTGGTGCGGTGGGGTAGCTATGTGCTCGGTATGCTGTTCGGTCGGCTCGGGTTGGTATATTAAGTAAGTATTTAAAAAGTCCAAGGTACCTACCGCAGGGCACTCATCCCCCCCCCCTGAACACCGGTTTGTTTTTTTCACTAAACGCCTCCAACGCCTCCATTTGATCGCGTGTCCCAAGGAATTTCTGGTAGCAACTTCGCTCGTAAACAACTCTCTTCAACCATCGAGCCCTCCGCGAGACCTTTCACGACCGCCTCTTTCTCGGCGGTGAGGGCAAGCGGGGCTATTTGTTAATCATCGATACAGCGGACACGTCGACATCTCGTCAGATACGCGTTGTATCAAGCTCTCGCCAAATTACGCGCCATACCCGACACGGACCCACCAGGCTCTGCAATAGCTGTCTCCAAAGTGCGTTCTTCCCATCCGGCTTATCCAATGCGACCCAATACGCGCCTGGACGGCCGTTTTCGTGCACACTTGACGCCTAGTGTAAGCGCTGAAATGGGTATACCATCGCATAATTTGTGCATTTTTGTCCAGAGGATCCTTTCGAATGTCAAAACGCATGTCTCACTCTCTAGAGAGTGAGTTGTATTCCGCACCGCTCGTCGTCGAATCCTCATATTTACTCATTATCGTTGGAAAGACTCGGATTCCAAAACAAAAAAAATAGAAACAAGCATATTCTACGGTGACATACAGGGAACAATTCTATTGAAGGTGATGGTTAGTGTATTAGGGGCTTTCGTACATGACGAGGTACGATGGTCGGACCGCATCGTTATTATAGACCACCAGCTCATCGTAGTTCAGGTTTCCTCCAGGGACCGCTTCCGCAAGAACCTAACCCCTGGTCAATATCCTCGCTATGGACCAGCCAAAAGATACTCACAGAATCGTACCCCGGGGGCGGTTGGGTTAGTGTTGTGTCATCATGGGTCAGTTTCACGCCATTTCCGACGACGACCCTGTTCAACAGCAGCGCCTTCCAATCGGAAATAATACCGTCGTTAATCGAATAGTCGTTAGACCTATCAGGAAAAACCACGACGTTAGATGCACGTTCAATGACAACCCATTCGATGGGACAGAGGCAAACTTTGATGAAGTCGACGAAGTGTAGATCCCAGCCCCGAACCTTCCCCAACCTGTCGCCCCTCTGTAAAACCCGACGTCGAACGAAGACTCGATGACAGAGCACAACGAGCACCTGGGGTTCGTGCACAAAGTCGTAACTCCTCTGTCTCCGATGTTACATTTCCTCCGCGTTCCATGCCATCGACGGTTCTCGTTTCCAGGCGACTTGCCCATAGATACGAATTTTCCCCTAGCTTCCACGCTATCGCTGTAGTCGACAGATTTAGTAAATCGATGCGACGTCGGATATGAAGGACAGCTAGTCGCACAGGTATTTCTTATATCCCCTTAAGTTCTCCGCGGTGTTGATGATTTTGTAAACCGCCCGGACTTTTGGACATGTTGTATTGTGCCTCCAGGACTGTTGGAATTGTGTTACGACTATACACTGATTAGTATCTCATGTTAGTGACCGGTGAAAATCGATCAGGTTACCGCTCTTGTGATTCTCATGGTCTTCAGGTATTTCGATGATGACCGGTGCCATACTCAGCGCCCTGTTATGGCAGGACCGACACATGACGAGATGACCGCTCTTCGGAGCAGCACGACAAGAAATGCAACCGTGTTCTCCCCACCTACTCACAGAATTGTCACTTCCTAAGCAGGAACAGAGAGAGAGAAAAGAACTTGCTGTTTGTGGGTCCCCTTGCAGTAATTGCTCACGACCCCATTCGCATCAATAAATACTGGCGATATGCAGCCAGGAGTCCGGCACATTGTGCCTTAAAAACAGAACTTTCAGCCTCCCCCCACCACGGTAGAAAATCAATGTCCTCGATTACCAGGAAAGGTCGTAGAGAACCTGGTCGAATAAGTGCTCCTGGATACTCTAGGGTTCAAGAGGCTCGCCAGAGTGGAACCCCTACTCGCCGCCAGATTTGCGCACGTTCGGCCGCAATACGGATGGACCTTAGTTCCGTCCTTGAACTTTGGTCTCCTCTTGCAGTTCTACGGGATTCAAATAAGAAAATTACTGCGTGGCGATCCCAGTTCAGATCGGGAGTTACCTCGCAAAGGGAGAGCACAGGACTTCCGTTCTGACCTGGACCACCGCCAGTTGCCTGCCTGGCGCATAATTTTGAGCAGTGGGCGAAGTATTGTCCCGTAACGGGGTTAAATGCTACAGGCTTGGAATTGCAATTCTACGAATGCGCGGCGCCATCAGCACGCAAGCAACGATAAAACCCGTAACGAACTCACTGGACATGTTCCGGGGCCAGAGTTGGATGAAGTCGAAGACTTTTGTTTTTTCTTAAACAGGCGTTTCCAAAACATAGTTCAGGAGGTCGGAAGGGTTAGTCGTCGGTGGGTAGAAGGTGTGGGGGTTAGCTTACGGGAAGCCAAGGCGTTGTAGATGCAGGAGGTTTATAGACAACGAAGTGCGGATGTGGGGGAAAGGTGTGGGAGGGGAATGGAGAGTTACAGCCGGATGTCCTCGCGTCGAAGGTCAGGTAAGCAGCTTGAATATGCGAATCAATCGCAGGTGTAGAGGTAGCGAGGCATGAGCGTGAAGGAAACGCGGTGGGCAGGGAAGTTGGTGAAGCAGAGCTGGCATCCTCGCATCGCGGAACTGGTCAGGTAAGCAACATGAATACGCGACTCAATCACAGGGGTGCGTGTAGATAGCGAGGTGCGGACATGAAGGAAACGTAGCCTCGAGCCAGGCGTTCTCGGAGATCTGAGTTTTAAATATTAGGTAAATGCTACCTGAGGTCGTGCTGATCGGTCCCAGAACCGGCGGGGGAGCTTAAGTTTAAGTACGGACGTTTGCCGGGAGTTCGAGTAGATCGGCGCAGACCCACATGAGATCCGAAAACCAGATCTTTAATGATCGGTTCATTCTCTGAGTCAACGCCTTGTGCTTATCTACATTACACTGAGAGGAACGGCGAACACGTTCCGTGGCTGATCAAAGGAAAAGACCTTATCCTGGGAAACGGTCCGGTCTGGTGGAATGAGACGAACCACGTCCATGGCTAGTTAGGACCTCGTAAACTACTGTGGCCTTGACGGACGCATTAATCTTGAGTTCCCGGGTGTGCACCCATCTTCCCTTGGCGTTCCTCATCGTGGTCCCCCTCATGGATTTCTTCCTTGGTAATCAACTGAATATCAAGGATCGACGGAACACCGGTGGAGCTCTGAGCTCTAGTCGATAGGACTCACGTGAGGTTAGTCACTGCCCATGATCATCTCTTCTGTCCTTCCTCCCCCCGCCCCCGTCGTCTCATTCACCTCCTTCAAGTCCGTTACTCGTCGGCGATTTCTACGTCGTAAGGTTATGTCTATGGGAGACAATCCAAGTATGTCGAAAATACGGGCTTTGTTCACCGGTACTGCGGAAGAACCTGCGCGCGAGCCCACCAACCGAAGTGCAAGTACCCGCCTTGCAATTCCCCCGGAAAGCCCGCGCCCAGTGGATACTGTAGACCTGTGCACATCAGGTAACCCCTCGTTTATTTCTACACCTTCGCCGGTGGCTCATCAGCCACACAGAGATGCCGTCCAGCATGGTCACGCGTTGCCATGTGGAATGCATAAGGTAACCCCGAGCGATAGGAGACTTGTGCTTAGGATGCAATAGTTCCATCAGAAAGCCAAATGAACCGCAGTTGAAGGAACTGAATTTGCAGGACCCTGAGGCAGATTCGCGTACGTTTTTGATCCAAGCTACCCAGCCCCGGCCACTCACTCTGTTTCAGTTATCACCCACTTCCATAATTGGTGGAAAGGCTCCGAACCGTTCAAGATCGGGAAAAATCTACGAGATTCGCCTCCCACGTAGCACAGCCAATGCCCGTGAAGCTTATAAGTGCAGTTTCGATTCCACACGGTTCGAAGATCCAAACATTCCGCAGCACTCAATGTATCTGCGACCTGGGCACGAACAACGTGAACTTCTGCAGCTAAAAATCACGCGATCATCAAGAACGCCTTCACCTTCGACTTTGGAGCCAAGTGCCAACTTACGAAGGTCAGTAGAAGGGATACCTAGCCCCTTAACGCGAACAGTGCTGACGCGGGTGTCCGCCAGATCCGGATTCGACGTTTATTTCTACCAAATACCAACGCTCTCGACCCACAAGACGAGGACGGCCCATCGGTCTTTGTGTCGGGAGCGGAGGCGATCGTTCCCAGGTATCTCGTACTCTACTCCGGGCCCTCAACCATCCCACCCATGCACGATTGGAGCGCCCCATTCCCGTTATTCTGCCGCGGCCCGTCAGTTCGCTTGCGTAAATTTCCACCTCCCATGTTATCTCGTTCCGGAACCGTTAGGTCGTGTAGGGTACTACCTGTTATTTGCAGCCCCCATGTCACACTATGGATTATGCGAAACAGGTTGCGAGTCTGATGTACATAAAACAAAATTCAGACTGAATAACAAACAGACGTGAGGTGTTTTCGGGATATCGGGAGTATTACGGGCTCAGAGCTTTTTCCCGACACGCCTTCGAAAAAAAATGGTCGGCTATGCCTCTGGGCATCCTCATACACAATATACACGGGTCTTGTCCAGAGATCTTTGCACCCCTAACAAGCTGTCAGCGAACAAATATTTCAGAGGGGAGAATCGATCGCTCACTCAAGATGCCTCTGCGAACAATACTCACTCGGGTGATAGGTCACCGGGTCCACAGACACGGATTTATTGCACCCCATGAACCGACAAATCGTGAGCAGGCCTGAAGAGGTTGGGGCCAATTGTTGCGAAGGGGAATGGTTGGGATCACTTGGATTCCGATCCTCACTTCCGTCTCCTCCAGCGCCCACAGGAGGGGAGGTGACCTGGATCGAAAACTGAGTTTGGGCCTGGACCTGGACTGGAGTAGGTCCACCGGTGTTCCGATCCTGCCCGGGGAAGTGGTTTTAATTGGAATAGTGGTTCGAAGTCGTTGTCGGGTCCTGGCTAGGATCCGCACAAGCATGAGGGTCGAAATTGGGGTCGTGACTGGACTGGATGCCGCCACTATCGGTGGAGTCTGTCTGAGGGTCCATTGTCATATTCATTGTTCTCGATTTCTTTCCCGGTGCAGACCCCTGCTTTGAGATACGCCGCCCATTAGGTGGGCCAGGCCATTGGTTCTGGAGTGGACCTTTGAGGGCCATAATAATAGCTTTGACTGCACCCCGAGTTAGATTTCCGAGGGATCGAGAGAGAACTATAGCGAAGAGACTTACTACCGCCGCCTTGGTTGGGGCGTTGTAAGGGTTGAATCGGGTTACTGGGCTGAGGGTATTGCATATAGGGAGGTGGCATCGAGCTCCACGACTGTTGTCCATGTTGAGGTTGACCATACCCGCCAATACCAATCTGTCCGTACACCCCTGCCAGGTGTTGGCACAGTTCCTTCCACAAAACTGGTGACCCTGATAAACCAGTCTCTGGCCACATTGCTAGAAGGGCGCGATCAACGACCGAGATCCAGGCTAGACAAAGAAAAGCTGTTCATACCTTGCACAGGACAGGGCCATTCGAAGGCATACTTCCAGTGGCCTTAGCTCTGGAACCACAAGCCTTGCCGCAATAATCGTAAGGTCTAACATCTCCTCCGCATGTCAATCGGCCACAGCCCCGGGGAAGAAAACGACACACGGGAACCCGGGTTTCTGGTGACAATAATCGCACAAACCCGTCGGAGGACTTTGAATCTGGCTACAACCGAAATGGGCCATGTCGAACACACTCGAGGATGAGAACGATAATGATGGGGAGGTTTAATGAAGGCCTAGCATGCAGGATCTCGTCTTTTGCACAATGAGCGGGGATTATATAGGACGGGGGGTTTCCGATGGTTGGTATCGATACCATCGGACCAGACTGGACAAACCGGAGGGAAAGATTATAGATTTTGTAAGAGTGGCACTATCCGAGATCTGTCGTTGCAATTTCGGTCGTGTAATTGTTGAGGTTCTGAGCAGGAACTGCATGGCCTACCTTCGAGTACCTTCTCGCGCGTGTTTGAAACAAATCGAACGTAGCGCAGTTCACGCACCGTGCCACGACAAAAGGACGAGGACATAACGGAGACTGGTAACCACCATCGCCAGTCTAGGGAAGCTAGTTGTCACGCGGATCGGCAGCTGGGTTTTACCCAAATTTCTCACGTTTGCAACGCTGTCCCTCCATACTATCAAGACACACCACCTCAGCAATAATATTCTCCACCTCGGCTATCCAATACACTTTTAATAGAAGAAGTGAATACATGATGATCGTGTCTTGCTACCGAAATACTTGTCTAACTTACCAGCATGTTTAAATGTTCTGGCTATGACTGTTCAATGGATTGGTGCATGTCAGATATTGGAGACTTGGGCCAATAATCAGAAAATTATCCTTGTGAGCTTCTATGAGTGTGTTCCTGTGGCTGCTTGCATTCAATCATGTGGCATTTAATGGTGTCCTAGCCCTACTGAAGTAACAATTGAATGTGCCTCCTGGAAGGTTTCCATGAGGGATCAGAAGGAGAAAATTGGTTAACTGCTCCCTACATGTTCAGCTTATATTGTCAACTCCAATATGAACATCTTGCCCCTTGGTGTTGCAGGCAGACTTGTCATTAAAGGGCTGCTTGCTGCAAGGGGGTATCATCACCTACCTGAGGTTACTGCAAAATTATTCATAGAGTGGGCCAATGAAAGGGTATAGGACTTATAAGACTGGTGACTTGGGTATATTCATTGCTTTTGTTGCTGGCATATGACTGATACCCATCTACTACACAGTGCCTATGACTGCTGAAGGGACCCCTCATTATTGGTTTGCAGAAAGCAATGTGACCCTTTGAGAAAAAGGGGAGAGGATGATAGTTTGAGCTGGTCTCCCTCATTCTAACTTTGTTTTTCACTTCTGCATTTTATCTATGACAGTCTATTCCTGATTGTAATTAGTTCATAACCAGTTATGACCACTTTGTATCCAATGTCTACTTTCTGTCATCATAAGTGGTGTTCTGATTTGACATACCTAGCTAGTAAGGCTTGAAGGAGCATAGAAGTTACTCAGCAGAGGCCCCCAAAACAGGCCAACAACCACCTGTTAATACATTGACATGGTTAATTACAGAATACAGCATACTATATATCCCTACTGAGTATACGACCAAAATCCAAAATCAGAATCCCCCCAGACCAATAACCAGCAACCAGGTACTGACCATCCCACTGTACATCATAAGGTTTTACATATTTCCCTCTCAATTGAAAAACCTCTTTTCCGGTAGCAGTATCCTTGATCCAACATGGACTATTAGTCTGCCATAATGTACCACCAATGAAATCCAGGTGTGGTCTTCCTATAGATGGATCAAATGGGACAGGAGAAGAGTGTAACTTCTCAAAGTCCCACCCCTCCTGGCCTGATGAATCCAAACTCTGAACCCAGACTTTTGAACTGGCTATGCTGAGGAAGTCCAGATACAGTCTTCCCTCCAACCCCAACTTCACCTCACATACAGGCTTCCATTTCCACATGGGCCATGCTTGAATACTTCTATCATGCAGGCCAAAAACCCAGGACCCATCCTCTGATATCCTAATACCCCTATACCAAGATGTATCCAGTGTTTTGATGATTTTCTCCTTCCCAGTATCCCATATGTGAATCTTATTATTTTTATACCAGACAAAGATCAACCTGCCATCAATTAGTTTAGCATCTCTATTGCCCAAGTCTTCTTCTTGAAGAGGTGGGATTTGGAAGGATGCCTTACAGAGACCAGTTGAAATGTCCCAGATCTTCACCACCCCATCTGCATCACTTGAGACAGCAATCCCAGCCCTTGCTTGTAGACTGACTGACAGGACTGGAGGTGAAGTAGATGGAGTGGATGATTGGTCAGCTGTGACTGGGTCTTTTGACAGGGTGCCAATTTTCCAGAACTTGATTGATTCATCATCAGATGCTGAGATGAGGGAGGAGGGAGAGGAAAACACAAGGGAGATGATGTTATGAGTATGGCCAATAAGGGTCTCAACAGGGTGAGGGCCAGGGCCAGTGATGTTCCAAACATAGGCAGTGTTACCAGCTGCTACTGCAATGAGCTTGCCATCAGGGGAGAAACAGCAGTATCTAGTTCCACTATTGGCTACATGAAATTCAACCACAATTTCTCTGGAACCAGAGTTTTGAATTGTAACAGCCTTTTCATTACACAAAGCAAATAGAGAGTGGTCTGGGGAGAAAGCAATGTGGACACCATCATATGCAGGTGGGATTTTATGACCATTGGCATTCCACTCCTGGATTTTGTTATTAGATACAGAGATGATGTGCTGAGGATCTATGGGAGAGAAGATAACATAATCTACCTGTTCACGTGCGCCTATAGTGCGAACAAGCTTTCCTGTCTGAATGTCCCACAAACGGATCCCCCAATCTTCATATCCTGAGGCAATCCTGGTACAGTCTGCTGAGATGGAAACAGACTGAACAAGTTCACAACCATAATTAAAGGTCTTGACCACCCCACCAGTCTGCATATCCCAGAGCTTAATAGTCTCATCATAACCTCCAGATACAAGTGAATTCCCATCTGATGAGAAGGCCACAGACCTAACCCAATCAGTGTGACCAGAAAGTATAGCTATCTGGCTCCCAGTGGTTGCATTAAGGATGATGATGTTCCCATTACTACACCCAGCTGCAATAGCATTGTTCCAGTATGAGAGAGCAAGTGGTATGGTACCTAATGAAACTGTGCGGGAACATGTCCCCCATCCGGATTTAGATCCCTTGACCACCTTGGGCATATGTGACAGCTCTGCATCATAGTATTTGTGGAGCCAGGAGGAGGAAGGAGAAAAGAGGAGAGCATGATCATATATCTGGGAAGGGGAGTTGCAGATTGTATCAAAGTATTCCAAGATGAGATGCTGGCCATCATCTGCCCACTTGAAGACAAAACCCCCCTGAATAACAGGTGAATATCCATTTCAGTTAACAAAATATCCATAACTCACCAGAATATACCACTGCTGGATATCATTGATTGAATGGACACTGACATCAAGCTTTCCCATGATAATCAGGACCTCAATCCAAAACAATAGGTGTGTTGTGAAGAACTTTTCAACTGCCCTCTGTACTCTCCCAACATCAGGGCCACTGCTGCGACTCATCACAAGGTGCTTTGTCCAGAACTGACAGGCATACTCCAATGCATCTCCAATATGTTCCTTCCTGCAGGTGGGAAGATCACCAACATCACTGAGAACAGTGCCATTGTCCAAGTTACAGATGTTTCTCTTCAACCTCCCTTCCATCAGATCAAGGCATGAGAGCAACATTTCTGTGTGATGAACTGAAGGGTCCACAAAGAATCGAGTATCTTGACATCTGTTGGGATCCATGAGGAAGTCAGGAAATGATTTGTGGAAAGCACAAATTGAGTCTTCTGTGCCCTCTGGGACAAGGAGGAGAGAATGGAGAGAGCTCAGAGCAGTAGAGATATCAAATGGTGTGTCAAAATCATGCAGGAGGTCTGAAAGGCTCTCCATTGAAAGGGGGTTGAAGGCCAGCAGTACTGCTCCAACCACAGACCTGAAGCGGTGATACACTTCCTGGTTCTCCTGTTTCTGGCTGTCTGGACCCACATCATGATATGCGTGCCTCAGGATCTCAGTGTAGAGAGAGTCAATACCAGACTCCCCTTCATGAGTGGTGTTTTGTGGGAGGGAGATAAGGGTAACAAGCCTCTTTGGCGGTTGGTGATGCCGGGATACCATGAATTTGATGGCTGTTGATGCATAGATAAACAAGCCAGCCGCCTTCTCGCAGAGGATATCGATGTCGGACGAGAGTGGCCAACCCTCTGTGATGTTGCAGTGGCTCCAGTTCTTGGCTGTTTCGGTTAAACGTGTTCGGAAGAACAGTTTAATGTCAAAATCCACCAAAGGGCGTTCAACTTCGTGGAGCTTGAACACCTCCGTGATGGGTCGGAGGGCCTCCAAACGAAACCCGGAGCGAATCCGTGGTTCGGGTCGCCCGGTGATGAAGAACTTGACATGAGGTATCTGGTCCACATAGCGGGAGAGTATCGATAGGATGGCGGAGGCAGGTTCCTCGTCCTTGCATTCGTCGAGGGCGTCGATGATGATCAGAGTCGGAGTCTGGATGGTTTTAAGCGGGCCAACAATGAGTTTCTCCATTTGAGAACAAAGGGTTTCTCGTCCGACGTCAGGGCTCGCCGTCAAAACCGGAAGTAACTTCTCTCGGAAGTGGGGATAGCGGTAAGCGAGCTGGAAGGCGAGGGTAGGGAAGATTTTCCGGAGGTTGCTCCTGTCGTCGAAATTGCGTGAACAGAAAAAGCTCGCGCCAAGCTTCCCGTCCGCGAAGCTTGTCTCCGCAAATGTTTGGGCGATGGTAGACTTTCCAGTCCCAGCGAGACCATTGAGCCAGTACACGTGTTTATCGTTTTCGTCGTTTAGCCAGGATTCGAGCTGGGAGAGGACATCTCTCCTGGTGCCCCTCATACACCCCTGCCTGTCTCCACAGAGATATCCCGCGTCGGCGACATGGGACATCCGATCGAGACGGGCGAGGGCCGCACTCTCCTGTTATCCAATTACTACGCGAGGAAGGGTGACTGGGGGATGAGACTCACGATGAGCTGACAGCTCTTATCATAGATGTCTTGTTGCAAGGACGTCTGGCACAGAGGTCAGGCAATGCTGGAGCAAAAACCTGAACACGAACCTGATAATCCATCATGGCATCACGGATATCCTCGATTATGCCGCCAAGTTTATCCACATCTTGGGCGCTGTTCAGGAACCGGGTGATCTTGCCTCGTTGTGCCAGTGGAGTGAGGTCCCGATGGATATCATCAAGTTTCCTAACAGGTTATGCACGTCAGACTGGATATTGGCCCTGAAAAGGGTAAGTTACCGTTTGAGGACTGCCCTTCTCTCTTCCTCCTTGATCTCACCCTCAGGAACCGGTGCGCCCAGGGATTTTGCTAGCCCTTCAACTCTGGGCATCGAAGATTCTATCGTTTGGCGACAGGCGACCGTTTTCTAGGACCGTCGTAAGAATCGTAAATCGTTTCGCTTTAAGAGAGATGGAACGTACGTCGCAGTGATCCAGGATGGCCGAAAGACCCGCTGCAACGGCTTTGAGAGGGGGAAAGGCGTCCGAAGTTTCTTTCACTAGGTCGATGGCTAGCTTGGTGGTGGCATATGCGGTGGACTTCCAGTCCGATCCGCTCTCGGGCGCTGCTTTTTGGTCGACAGTATGATCTGGGGTTTTCTGGAGGCTGCCTCCGGGAACGGGTAAATTTTGGTTGGAAACGGTGTCAGGGTCTGTGTTACGCGAGGGTGTGCGCTCAGATGGATCGTCCGGGACGAAATCGTTCACATACCGTTTAATTCCTGATCACGAGAGGTCAAGGGACTGGGCATTGGCAAAGTCGAGGTACCGATCTGAAGATTTGGAGTTGATTCTGTGGGACGTGGTATGGCCAGGTCGGCTTCGCTCTGGTCTTCGATGGGACCAATCTCGCTCTTGGCCTTGCTTCGCGACCGACGATGGCTTTTAGGTAGACGAAGGAACTTTGGCAACTTCATTTTGTCACTGGGTCGATGCAGATGGTGGTGCGATAACAGACAGCGGCCTCGTGGCATTCGTCCCGTTTCGAGTCACCACTAAGCGCGGAGACGTTCTGCCCTTCCGCGAATATCCAAAGCAGTGTCTCTGGCTTCGGGTTTCCCTTTACCGTGTGAGGGAACTCTCATCTTCTGCCAGCTTCCTGCTTTTGTTTTCCTCTCGCATATTCTGGAGTAACCAGCAATACACCTCCCTTGGCCTCGTCTAAGTTCTCATATTTCCTCGCGTTTGCGGTACACCCAACATCAACGCCAGTGACAACCAGCCTAGTTCTGTGCCACCGTGCGCAAGCTCCGTATTCTCGTGGACGCGATCCCCATAAAGTCTCCAGACCAAGCTGGCTCCAGCATCACACCTGACGCTCCCAGTGATCGCACTCGGCGTCAATACTCTACTCTCCCAAGTGGGTGCGACACGACTTGGTACGACGGCACACACCGGAGAGTGATCGGTGACTGGCCCACCAGCTGGAATCTTCTGCGTCGCTCTCCTAGATTCCGCGCAAGTACACGTCGTCCGCTGCCCAATAGTCTATCAGGTACGCCGAATGATGACACTATTGGTTAGGGACGAATGACTCTGACCAATTCCACAATGAGGAACTTCATCACCACAGCCACGCCGCTCTTTCGTGGACGAGACGGCAGAGAGGGCGCCCGTCAAGACCAAACGAGTTTGGGTTGGACTATTCCGTCGAGGTCCTCCCCGGTGTTTGGGAGAGATGATGCCTCGGGAGTGGAGAAACCCACACCCGGACGCATTGAGAAGGTAACAGTGGTTTCCTCTCTATAACTGGCCCGGCCTTCTACGCAACCAATATCGCGACCGGGTCATTGCCGGTGGGATCTCGTTCGAACTCAGGTTAGGGTCGGGGGCGTGGAACACCGACCGCTAGTATGTAAATGCAGACGAAAGCCGTTGATGTAGACATTTGACCAGAACTTTGAGGGACTCAGAAAGCTTCATGACCTTACACGAATACCACGTTAATCCACACAAGGTTTACATCCTCCCCGGAACCTGGGGGATAGGTCACTCGCGTCAAGTCTAATATCCCGCGATATATCTCAGTACTAGCCGGGCCCCCGGGCTTCAAGCGGGGGTGGGATCGTCGTAGCTCCCCAAAGGGTCCCGTCCGGTGTGACATCGGTATCAGTGTGCAGTCTGGGTTGGAACCTAACAAGATCCAAAGATTTTGTAAACGGCACTCGACCGCAACAATTGAATGAGTGTTCGAGCGTGGGTTTCCGCATAACCTCGGCCCATGACCTGACCAAACTGTATCCAGGATCGAGGACAATGTGATCGCTAGAACCGAGAAATAATTCATCATGATTTGAGAATAGTCTAACTGGTGTAGCGATACAAAGCATTAGGTTTTGCCCCAGCAAGGAGCAGGAGAAAAAACGGAAGAGCGTGCATGAGCGTCCCTCATGTCACGGAGAATCGGTGAAGGTAGTGACCAATAGGCTTTCGGCCTTGTGGGCAGAGCGTTGCGCGGTGTGTATGAGTGTAGTGAGGGGGTTGGTGCGCTCGAGAAAGTCCATCGTACCGAGAATCATTGTCGCCCGATGGGCGTTGGGGTCGCGAAGGGCGACGGTCGTAGTAATAGTACCCCATGGACCCTGCGTTCCGTCACCAGGGTGCAAGGGTCTCTCTAATTCGGCGCGGACCCGCGAACACGACAGGGCCCGTAGGACCCCGGAAACCCGGTGATCCTTGTAAGGAACGTGAAAGGGGAGAAGAGAGGGAGCCACGTACATGCCAAAGTGGACGCTTCACAACAACAGTTTCCTCCATTCCCGGACCAAATCTCCCTTCTTCTTGAGTGTCGAATAAGATCATCGGCCCGGACGCTTTACGGATTGCAGGTATTTTGGGACCACCCGTCTGTGAAGGTAAAGCTTATAAGACACAGCACGGCCGAACCACCGATCGTCCCTGAAAACACAACGCGAACGGGGGTCGTCTTAGCGAAGGATTTCGAAAGTGCACACGCAGCGAGAGCAATTGAACATACGTGGAAGAGAGAGAGCCATCGGCAAACCTCCGGATTCCTTGTCTTTGTCATAGACCTTTCTCGAACGCTCGTTGTTTGTTGGTGTTCGCGAGACATTTGGAAGAAGACGGGTTGGTTTCTAGACGGTAGTATTCCGAGAGGACGCGGTCGTTGTCCGTGTCGAGGACGATGAAGGCAGTTGCGGCGTGGAGAGTCAGATTTACTTTCGATTTCGCGGCGAGACGGGTGTAAGTGAAGGTGGGGAAGAGAGAAAGATGGGAGTCGGAAGATGTCGATGAGAAGGACCGAGCTTTGGAAGTTGTTACAGATCACCTTCAGTGTTCTGCTCAAGTGCTTGCCCGTCTCCACTCCAACGTGAGTATGTTACTGTACGTACAGACGCAGATAAGTAAGACGCAGAGGTCCAGCTGCGAACATTCTCGTTCCGAAAAGCCGCCAACACTCGGACTTTGTCTGACGGCGGGTTTCACTTCGATACATAGACCGTTTCCTACAGAATACTACTAGAGCCCCAATTTTTTGTTTATGTTTTGATGGTATTGGGGCTCGGCACCCCGGCATGACGCACCACAAACCGAACCGGTTTTCGAAATTGGTGGTGGGTTGTGGATCCGGACCGGAGCAAGACCCTGCTCACGATACATCCCCACCACCATGTCATCCGGGAATTGACGACACATCCCTATCGCTATCAAAGAATTGATGATAACCCTGCGGACGAAAAAGGGATTGAAAAAGAAGCAGGTTGCTGACCTGCTTGACGTCAATCGGCGGACGGTCCGACAGGTCACAAAATTCGAGGCAGAGACCGGATCAGTTTTTCGGGAGCCAGTTCTGAAAGGGCCCCGACGGTTGCTGAATGGGATAGACTGCGCCGTGCGTCACATATATCTCGTTCACCATGGTGTTATACATACTGAGAAGTTTTCAAGTATCTCGAGTCGCTGCTGGAGAGAACACCGGACCTTTATTTGCACGAGCTCCAGAAGGACCAGTTGTCTTAAACCGCAGTGTGTATGTCTCACTCGGCACGATCTCAAGGACCCTCCAAAAAAGGGGCCTCACGCGCAAGAAGTTGACGATCCCTGCGAGAGAACAAGATGAACAGTTGAGGGGAGAATACTTAGCACGGATTCAGCAATACCACCCGCGTCAGCTGGTGTTTGTTGACAAGTCAAGTTGCGATCGCCGCACCAGTCGACGCGCTTATGGGTGGGCACCGCTGGGAACTAGGTCAAGGCGGAGGGAGTTTTTTGTGAGGGGTGCACGGTGAGCACGGAATTGGCACGTCACTGAACGTCGATTCCTCGCCATACAGGTCTTCGATGCTCGAAACGTCAAAGAGACCGTCGAGCAGCCGTTGCCAGACAGTGCCGCCATGCCCGGTTTGACACTGACTCGAATGCCATCGGCCACAGTTGCAATCGAACGAGATCAGCCCCGGAGATCCAAGTCGAAAAATATGCCAGCCTCTCGAGACTGGCTGAGAACACCGCACTATCATCCTGTAAGGTAAGTCTTCAACGTTCAATACTCGATGTTTGGGTGTGGGATGCTACCAGGACCACACCAATGTACGTCACGCATTGCGAGGCCGGGGTGGCGCCTCGCGATGCTGAGGTGCTGCGGGAGGTGTGGAGCGGATGCAGATGCATATGGCAACCCGCCACCAATTTCGAAAACCGGTTCGGTTTGTGGTGCGTCATGCCGGGGTGCCGAGCCCCAATACCATCAAAACATAAACAAAGAATTGGGGCTCTATTCTGTAGGAAACGGTCTATCGAAGTGAAACCCGCTGGAAAAAGCGCGCGCAGCGACATGCATGATAAAAGGTCCGTTCCTTCAGCGCCCCATGTTTTCCCTCTAGAGCCAAGTCCCCCCCCCCCACGAAATCCACGAGCCTGCGACCCGAGAATCATGAATACTGATATCAAAACAGAAATACCCTTACACATTCTTCCCCTCGACGACACCTTGTTGGAACTAAACCCTGAGGAAGAAGCCTTCTTCAAGTCCCAAACGCGCATCCAGGATACAGAGGAATTGAGGAAGCATATTATCAGGGTTCAGAAGGATGCCTACAAAGTAATCTATCGATCTCGCACTGACCAGACGGGGCAGTAACATTGCACTTCGTGTTCAGGCCTACCCCTATCCTTGCATTTTTGGGTTCATTTTCACAAACCTCAAGATCTCCGGGATGCCTGTGTATCCACGCGTCCTCGAGTTGGGGATGAACCGGCCAGGTGCGATATTTCTGGACATTGGATGTTGCAGTAAGGATCAGTTCATTCTCCGGATTTGCCTTGATAACTGACCGAGAATTTCGCTCGCTCTCGGATAGTGGGTACCGAGGTGAGAAAGATTATCCATGACGGGTGGCCGATGTCGTGTGCCATTGCGACGGACCTCAGGACAGGTATGGTTTTGGGCTGTCGCATACATTCACCACACAAAAATAATGTTCCGTCCTCGGAACAGAATTCTGGGATCTGGGACACAAGTTGTTCAGAACCGCACCCGAGACCTCCCCTATAAAATTC
>Ga0307515_10005426_pt1 | contig 25838 bp, 20 predicted proteins | sample 17_EM_MG_FD_194513 | JGI IMG/M metagenome (GOLD analysis project Ga0307515, IMG submission 194513) | Populus trichocarpa ectomycorrhiza microbial communities from riparian zone in the Pacific Northwest, United States - 17_EM | ecosystem: Host-associated > Plants > Roots > Unclassified | place... | reverse complement strand
CCCCCCCCCCCCCCCCCCCCCCCCCCCCCCCCCCCCCGCCCCCCCCCCCCCCGCCCCCCCCCCCCCCCCCCCCCCCCCCCCCCACTGAGGCAGTCTCTTTGAGCTCAGCGACGTGTTACGTGACAGCGCGCGGGCCATTGTGTAGATACCTTCTCGGGGCCTTCGAGCCCCTGAGCTTCTTCCTCATAGAGCATCATATGTATCATTCCCATCAGCCTGCTCAGCTTATAATTTAGAGATATATTTTTAGGCCTCTTAGTACGCGTAAGGGTAAGGATACTCCATATATTAACGTATAGTTTAGTATTATTTACAACATTAATCTCTACGCGACTAATTAACGCTATTTTTAAGATAGGACGCTGCTAGAGAAGCCGCGCCCTAGAGGGGGTTCCTATTTTATTTTTATTTTTATTTTTATATACGCAGACATAGACTGGGGAGGGGAGGTAGAGAAAGTATACCTACCCTGCCTACGGGTCGCTTAGCGAGTGGATAAGTAACCTTTCCATATAGGGTAAATATATAGGCGCACGACTGGCCCAATAGGCTAATAGTATGCGCGCATTAGCGGCTTAATCAGCAGGGGCAAGATATTCGAATATGTCCACGGCTTGGCCGCAGGCCTGGCCGTGGACATTCGCGAATGTCGACGGAGGCTATTAATATCACGTGCGGCTCAGCGACTCAGCGGGCGCTCAGCCGAGCCGTGAACATCACTGTAGTAATAATAACGCGTTATATAAATAAATAAATTAGATATCCGTAATCTCCGCCTAGCGGATTTTACTTATAGTTTTAACAAGACGCGCTTAACCGCCTCAGACGTGATCTACCGAGAAGGACGGCCTGGCTGTTATTCCGGCGCTAGCTTAAAAAAGATTACGAACCAAATTTAATCACGTGAGTAATCGTTTCTATTGAGCAGGTACCTTGGCACCCTGTAGATAGTTTACATTTGTTCTCTGCGCGTTAGTCACAGTACATCAGGGGTTTGCAGGGATTGTCTCAATCCCTATTGAGATGTTGGATAGCAAAAGAAACCGTCACGAACCGGTCTACGTTTCATACCATCCAGGAAACAGCAAGCAGGCGAATTAGATGAATGAAAAACTTTGTTCTATGAATATTTTCCTCTTTTTGCACCGCTCGCGTGACTGCAGCAGGCAGGGAAAAGGCCAATTATTGTTTTTTTGGGGAATAATTTGAGCTTAGCAGACATGCTGTCAAAAGCAGAACACCGCAACAACAGAGTCCACCTAGGTCTTTCGCATCATGGATTCGTAAGACATGTCTGAAGAAAGCCAAAGCTGTAGCCACAACCATAACGAACGGACAGGCACATACAAGAGCGGAACAGTGGAAAAGGGGGGAGCTCGATGAGAAGATGTCAAAGGATGAGAATTTGAGTTCTAAAGAAGCATTTGTCTTAGTAGCACCTTAAGCCCTCCTTGCGGTTGAACACTGGTCTTTGCCCTTCCCAAATGCAACCAACCATAAACCCGATCACTTCCGCTACCGAATCATGACAGTGAAACTAGGCTTTTGCCTCTTCTACAGGGGCAGGAGCATCCGATGCCTCCTTGGCATCTGACGCTGGCTCGGCAGCTGGCTCGGCAGCTGGCTCAGCCTCTGATGACGTCCAGAGAGTCTGCCAACGTTAGTATTGGTTACTTCAAAGTGTGCACAGACGACTAACTAAGTTATCCCGCAGAAGTTGCATGATGAGGGTAGAGTCCTTGTAACTCTCCTCGCTCAGGGTATCTAATTCTGAAACCCACGTCAGCTATCGAAAGCTTCGGAGACACTTAACATACCAGCAATAGCATCATCAAAGGCTTGCTTCGCAAGCTGGCAAGCCTGATCTGGGGAGTTGAGAATTTCATAATAGAATACGGAGAAGTTCAGTGCAAGACCCAAGCGAATTGGATGTGTGGGAGCGAGGTTGGTCTGAGCAACCTCGGTAGCAGCCTTGTAAGCCTCTAGTGACTTATCTGCAGAAGTGCGACGCTTATCGCCAATGGCGAACTCGGCTAAGTAACGGTGATAGTCACCCTTCCTAGAAAATTAAAATCAAGTGAGAAATTTGATCACGGCGTACTCCTGAAGACAATTCAATCCATGTGTGTAGGTACTGACATCTTGTGGTAGAAAACCTTGGATTCGCCGCTCTCTGCAGACGGAATCAAGTGGCTGTCCAAGCATTCTAGAATATCTTCACAGATCTTGGCGAGCTCGGCCTCGATCTTTTGACGGTATTCCTTAATGAGAGTGACCTGGGTCTCATTGCCCTTGGACTCTTCCTTTTGTTCAATGGAGGTGACGATTCTCCACGACGCGCGGCGAGCACCGATGACGTTCTTGTATGCGACGGATAGCAGATTTCGCTCCTCAACGCTGAGCTCTTGATCTGCGGAGGCAACGGCTTTCATGTTCTCAACCATTTCTGGAGAGAGCAATTAACTTATGAGTTATAGATAGAGCGACGCGCATACCCTCATAACGCTCGGCCTGTTCGGCCAACTTAGCCAGGTAGACGGAGTCCTCGTAACCCATTGTGAATTGATGGTCTAGGACGCGTTCTCGTCAGTATAATAAAGCAAAGACACCGCGAATCCTTGTGGTTGAGAAGAGTGTCGCAGTGAGATAGTAGCAAATATTCAACCGCTTTGCGCGAGTGCGGCATGGTGAGTGTACGTGAGGGGCCGGGGAGGATAAGGCCGGGTTTGTCAATGAGTTATAGTGTAATGAAGGAAACGGTGTTAACAAGTAGCAAGCGGCCATTCAGTATAATTGTGCGTAGCTTTCTTGGTTGATAGAGAGGCTGATGACGGAGGAAAGTGTAAAGTTCAAGGAGTCTATCCTGAGACGTTCAAGCGACAAACACCGCTGAAATAGCCCGTAGCGAGAATAGCTAGGTGGCACATGGCGCTGCTCGCAGAGAGCGGATGCTTGGAGGTCACACTGAATCGGTCGAAGTGCAGAGCGGTTTGAAGGGCATTTGGAAGTGGGAAGCGGGAAGCGGGAGATGACGAAAGGGACACGGGAGGCTCACCTTTGACGAACGCTATGAGAGTGGAAGCGAAGGCAGGGCGGAGTCAGACAATGCAGGTAGCAGGAATGAGATTATGCGATGGGGGATCTGGAGAAGAGAGTCGATGGAGAAGTAGATAGAAGCTGGAGGTGGGAATGTTGTTGTTTTGCGAAGACGACTTTGGAGTTGAGTGGGAGAAACGAGGCAAAGCGCCCCAGCGCCGCCAAGCCGTGACCGAACCCACGGCGCTAGCAAGGCCGGCGCAGCAGGTGGTGTGGCCTTCACCACCATCTTCTGCGTGATTCTAGCCTCTGCCATTGGGTGCAATGCTCATTTCACCGGTGTAAGACGCTTTTTGCTGTGTTGGGAGCCTTCAGACAGACCTTCATGGCAGACATGCGTCAACTCTGTTGAACTGGAAGTCAAAGAGGGGTAACTCGAGCTCTAGATCGCCGCCTCTGGCCTTACGGCCTTATATAGCTGGAGAAGGAGCGTCGGGTTAGACTCCTACCACCGTGTCTGGCTAAACCGTAGTTCCCCCAATAACAGGCTGGGGTCTTCAGATCTCGCCTCGACGATGCCTTTCCATGCCATGTCTCTATCCTGTCGCATGCCTACCCGCTTTGACTGCTGAGCTTCAGTATAGAGTTATGTTTTGGCCTAACCTTTCAACACGAAGTCATTCAGTTTGCTGCACACTAGGATTTTGCCTCTGCTATGCACCCAACAGCCCTTCGCAAGCTACCCAGATAGGCCAATACATGCTGGCCTACTTGATATGTTCCGCCGAAGGCAGGAACGGGGCTGCGGATCACGTGCGAGGATCTTCCGTAGGCCAAGCCAAATAGCCTGAACGTCGCCAACTACTGGCAGCTGTTTAAATCATCAGCTCATCACCAGATCCAACTTTCTCCACCATACAAATTGCTCCACAACCCACCCTTTCTCTCTCTACCACAATTACCCTAACAATGCTCAGAACAAACGTCATGAGAAGCGTCCGTCTCTTTGCACCTCGGCGTCTTCTCTCCACAACTCCAAGAGTTATGGCCGGCGGAGATACGGGATCCGGCTTCTCAAGAGCCTCTGGCGAGCGTGCAGGGTACGTTGACTTAAGCCTTCCGTTCATTTGGTATGAACAGCATTCTTGAAAAGTAGCTAATACTGTCCAACTCTAGTGATGCTTTCACCAGGCGGGAAGCAGCATCCGAAGAGCTCTACATTAGGCAGGAAGAGAAGGCCAAGTGAGTTCCTGGTTCCACCATAGCCCATCACAACAACTACTAACAAACACCTCCATTTTAGACTTCTGGCTATCCGAGAGAAGCTCGCAGCTCAGAAAAAGCACATCGAGGAGCTCGACAAGCACATGTACAACTCTCTTTCTTACTCAAGCTTTCGACTGACTGACTCTACTCCCAGCGAGGATTTGACAAAGGACCACGGCGGCGAGCACAACTAGATGGGGTAGTGGTGGAATTCGTCATTAAGAATACGGCAGCAGCAGTTTGAGTAAGCTCTGCGGCCACTCTGGTACCAGGAAATGTCTTGGCAGTTGACTTATCGCGGTTGACAATTGTACATTTTCCCTCAAGACCTCCTATCAAAATCCTTCAGCAATGCCCGGGGCAGCTATCTAGCAAGTCTCCAGACTATGTACAATCGAACAGTATTATCACAACTCTTAAGTATGTCCTTCAATAGAAGAGTTTACTAGATTTGCTGAATGCTCCACTCGAGGGTTAGGAAGCTTTGAAAACCACTGGACGTCTAAATTTTCTCCTTGGACATATCTAGCGGATCGCAAATAAGTTTTTCCGACATTTACTACGTTGCCATGGGATATGCGGTTACTCAAAGACGTTCCTCAATTCAGGTACTATGGAAAATCGTCTTCATTCTAACCCATTATATGGCATCAATGCGTAATCTTCAAATCGACATATTACGGCAGTACTTTTTTGCTCATTGGTTAAATGAAATGATTATGTTCTTCACGAGATGCCTTTCAGCCTCTGGAGGGTGAGCATGTACTGTTTCAACGTACTTATCCTAAACAAAAACCCAAGTTTCGCCCCAAATAGATGTCAGCTTCTTTCTCTCATCCTCTGGTTCCGGGGGGGATGTTTTGGTTAGGACGCACATTGCATCTTAAAAAGTCCATGGCTATAAGCTTCGCAATGAAAAATCCAGTTGTATTTCCCTTTTCAATCATTGATAAACTACATCCACGGCAGCATCGTTAAAAAAGCCCCCGCAACAAACCCTAGCGACTATGAAGGTTTCCCGAGAAATTTGCGGGAAGCTTCTGGCAACAGGTTGCCAAAGTCATAATCCAACTAGCATCTCTCCGCTCCCCAAAAAATAGATTCTATCATCCGCGGTCCGTCCAACCCGGACTCCCTCAATGTAGGTCAATTAGCCGGAACATGCTCAAGTCCATACGACTCAGCAGTAAAATTTTACAACTACTACTTGCCAGTGTTGGTGAAGGTTCTTTCTAGCAGTGAATTACGTGGTAACAGACATGACGAGGTAATCGGAGCCTTCCGCTCTCCTGCCGCTCTCCTGCCGCTAGTTTCTCTCCCACCGTGCCGGCCGGTGGCGCCGCCAGTGCTGGATTCGGCCTCGCAAACTAAAGCTTTGGTCTTAACAACTTCATTGTTAATAGAGCGTTCGACGTCCTAGCCGTCTCCAACAGCGTCATCGTAGTGCCAATCGCCACGCTCAACCGCTTCCCGTTTCCGATGGGCGTGGTATACGCGGTCCCTGGCATTGCGAAAACGTATCCAGCGATGTTACAGCGTGAGTGACTTGATCATCGCTTTGTCGCAGTTGTGAAGGTAATACGGGAGTAAGTAAAATGGAGCTACTCAGTAAGGCTAGTTCTTCGAGAAGGAGGCTGTGGCATTCCGCGCGATAGCACATGAAGATGGGATGGGATGAGTTAATACAGAGTGGTCGCAATGCCTGAAGTGGTTGAGTGAGCAGAGATTGCGTGGTTCTATTGGATAGGAATACAGCATTATAGAAGGATAACAGTCTCTTGGTCATCGCTTCGGGTGTTGCCATTGACAATGCTCTACCCAATCCTTCTACGTCTGACAGTTCTCCACTAGTATCTCATAACTGCGCATGCCGTAACTCTAGTGAATGAAATTGCATCGTGATTCTTGACTATCCAGCCTATCTTACAGTGCTATTTACTATTCCATTCCAGTGCAATCTCATTACGACTCAGGATCACCCCGGTGTCCAGAGAGCCGCCACCTAAGATCGTCATTTTATCTTTATCAACTCCAGCAAAGGACGCCAAACAAGATGGTAAACAAACAGCCCCTCGCCTTCGCTGTTATTGATTGCAATATCCACACTTCAGCCCTCAAAACCTCCAACTCAACAAAATTACTCTAGTTTTTGTCTCTGATTTCCTCGACCCATTTAGTTCACTCAACTCACACCACTAAATCTCTCTGTTCTGCTCCCTCTGAAACTCCGATAGAAGTCTTCCGCAGGATCGGATCCAAGTTCCTGCCATCCATTGGCGCCGCCCAAACGTTGGCCTTCCTTCTGCGCAGCAGCAATCTTGGCTTGCAGGGCCGTGGCGCCAGAATCAATGGCCTGGAGTTGGCCAAGATGCGAATTGAGGACGCGGACGACTTGAGAGAGCTAAGTATATACAAGTTAGTTTCAAGAAAGACAAAATATAGAGAGAAAGGGAGCGGTAAGCTTACAGGATCATCTGATTTGTTAGATTTAGACAGGGTCTGAGAGACGCCGTTGATCTCGTCAATCATCTCTGTAAGGTCCCTGTTAAGCTCATTGAGGCGGTCGGACAGTTTCTCAGCAAGCTTGTATCTATGCATAAATCAATAAATGTTGAAGCAAGAAACTCAAGAACTGAGTTGGGAACATACGTTCTCTCTCTCTCCTGATCCGGACCTTGCAGTCCCTCTCTCCCCCTAACCTGGTTTTTGATCATCTCGTCAACCTCCTTTTCATAGCGCTCAAGCCACATGCCCAGCTCCTCCTGCTGTCCTTCTACAAGGGTCAGCTGTCGCTCTACTTCAGCTGCATCTCGTTCGGCTTGGAAAGTCTTGCTGTACAATTTCGAGATCTTATCGCTATTTTCGACAAGCGTGCGGTCCCAGATTGCGACTTGCTCGGCTTGGGCTTGGAATTCTTTCTGGTATTTAGAGAGGTCAGACGCCCAGCGTGTGATGATTTCGTCCATGGATTTGTTCTTCAAGCGGGATTGGGCTGTGGGTGCTGGGCCGGCGGTCGAGCTGCCGAAATTCAGGGTTGCTGTTGTTGAGGTGGCGGGCGCAGCAGCAGATGTGGTGGGTTGGGAAGCGGATGTGGCTGCGGGTTTAACGCCAAGGTCTGAGAAGAGAGAGCTGGTCGGAGCTGGTGCACTGGTCGTTGCAGCACCTAGGCTTGTTGCGGTAGCCGAACTAGCGGCCGGTAGAGCCGTTGACGCAGCGGTCGTCGATGCTGCGGCACCTGGTGTAGTCGTCGTTGCGGAAGGATTCTTGCCAAGATTAGAGAATAAGGAAGATGTCGGTGTTGTGCTGGTGATAGCCGGGCCTGCACCGGCAGCAAGCGTTCCTCCTGATTGGCTTTGGCCCATATTAGGGAACAGACTGCTCATGGGTGCGGCAGACGTGGTTGTTGGGGTGCTCTTAGCGCCTTCCAGATTGAACAAACCGGGAGTAGTCCCAGCGCTTGTCGTGACGATTTGTGAAGTGCCTGATTGTGGTGTTGAGGATGTTTGACCTCTAAGAGAGAAAGCTGGTGGGTTATTCGGAGTGGAGGAAGCAGCGGGTGTCACCCCACCAAGATTAAATAAAGGCTTATTGGGTGTTGCTTGCGCCCCTTGCGTACTAGAACTCTGTGTCTGGAAACCGAAAAAGCCCGAGCGAGTAGCCGTGGACTGCTGTGCCTGTGTTGTTTGAGGGCCTTGTGAAGGGGTACCTGGTTCTGATGGCGCGGTGCTGGTTGCAGGTTTGTTCGGGTTGAAAAGGGATCCAGGTGCCTGCTGAGCGGGCTTATTCGCATTTCCACCGAAGAGGTTTGAGGTACTTGAGCCAGCAGCTCCAAATAGACTCGGTGTAGGAGCAGATGAAGCAGTGGACGGTTTGCTCCCAAAGACACTGGAAGGAGCCTGCTGGGCGCCGGAAGTGGCTTGGTTACCTTGATTACCAAAAATATTACCAGTATTACCTCCTGGCGGTGGTCCTGCAGGCGTGGTGGACCCAAAACCATAACTCAATGAAGGTTTGTTTGGTGCAGGTGTCGTAGATCCTGAAGCTGCGAATGGGGTCGAGCCTAGTCCCGCAAAACCTGACCCTGATCCTGAGCCACCGGTGGAAGCTCCAAAGAGATTGGCAGAGGGTGCCTGCGCAGGGGTTGCAGAAGGGGTAGATGTGGTCGCACCACTGAACAGGCTGCCAGTGGTACCGGATGCCGAAGTAGTGGCTGGTTTCTGACTAAAAGAAAAGGATGGAGTAGGAGTAGTATTAGAGGTGCTAGCCGCACCGAAAATGCCTCCGGAATTTCCAATGTTACTTGATCCAAAGGTGCTGGGTGTTGTGCTTCCGCCAAACGACTTCTGCTGCTCTGGTCCAGACGTCGCCTGGCCACCAAACAAGCCTGGACCAGAGGTATTCGGTGTGCTTTGGGCACCCGTGGAGCCGAATAAAGAGGGTTGCGGCTTGTTTCCTTCTAAGTTAAACGGTGAAGAACCGGGTCCAGTGTTTGCATCGTTGCCTCCCCCAAACAGACTCCCAGTCGGCTTAGATGCGAAGGGGGAGTTCGAATTGTTGTTCCCAGCGGCGCCACCAAAGTTAAAGGTGGGCTTATTGTCCGACATTTTGCCTTGTCTTATGGTTGAAGCGTCCCTGCAATATTTGTGAGAATTCTTGTCATGGATGGCCGAGCTGGGGATTCTGCGAGGAATGCAAGTACCCACCGGTGCAGCTGGAGCTGCAGATGACGTGTTGTAGACGGTGGGATCAAGAGAGGAGGTGATTGCGACGTAAAGGTTTTGGAAGCGGCCAGGATGCAGGATGCAGAACGGTAATTCACGCGCACTGCTTCCTTCACCTGGATCGACGCTCATTACTGCTAGACGTGTTTTGGAGAGCGCGGCGAAACTATAACTCCGAACCAAGTGCTTGCGAGCTTGGCCACGGAGGTTCCCGATCACCCCAAGAGAACCAACTTGGAATTGTGAGGCAGCGGTGCCCGACCTGTTCTTGTCCAACTACGTATCGCCACTGCACAGCCCTAGACTTCCTCCTCTCTTTGACCAAACTCACCATCCTATTCGTAGCCTTAGACTTCCTCCTCCACCACCACCTGTTATACTCCGTCCCCCACTCGACATAACTTGACCCCTCAATCTTCACGGGCTTGTGGACATTATTTGCCCTACAAAACACCTTTCCCCCAAAACACCACTCCCCCGCGCTGCTATCTACATCTCTTCGTTCTATCACCAACTATGAGTGAACTTTCGCCTCCCCGTAAGAGCGTGGAGTTAGAGGATCCCGGTGCACATGAGCTAGGTTTGACTTGCCAGTGAGCTTTTCAAGCCTAAGCTAACCATCAACTCATCAGAGTCCTCCGAAAGCGACGAGCATTTCTCAGATGCATCAGAAGGCCGACAGCTCCCTCCGGATCAAGCCGACCGATCAAATGCCAATTCGCCGATTCCTATCACTAGAGTCGAAAGAGTCGACGACCAACCAAGCTACGGCGAAGTTCCTGGAACAGAGGCTTACAAGAAGAGAACTCAAGACGCAGTACCTGACGAGGTGGAAGTCGTTCCCGAGGGAGCTAGGAGTCGCAGCGCTTCAAGGCTCCGCCCTGAGGACCGCCCTATAACTCCAGGCGGCACACCTATACCTATGACTGTCGTAGAGAAGGTGGATCCGGAGGAGCCTAGCCATGGGGACATTCCTGGCACTATCGCCCACAAGGTTCGTGCGGCAGACGCTGTTCCAGATGTGATTCTCAAAGCCCCCCAACCACCACAAAGGAAGAGTGAAGGTAAGCCAATGTAATTTCGTATTCCTTGCTTCCAGCGTGCGATTGACGGAGCAAGGATCGCCAACTGCCTCGATGAATAGATCTCCTTCCCTAAACGACCAAGAATACGACGACGCCGGCAATTCAGATGGGCGTGCTGCGGCGTTAAATGAGCATAGCAATGATGACGATAGAAGTGATGACGACGGAGACGGCGACGGCGAATTCGGTGATGACTTTGATGATTTCGAGAAAGGCAGTGAAGGAGATGATTTCGGAGACTTTGATGGATTTCAACAAGGAGAGAGGCAGGCGGAAACTGCATTTGAAAATCCCCCTGATCATCATACTGTACCCGCCTCCTTACCGGGCCCTGTAAGTCAAGAGATATTCAACTACGAGATCAGTGATGCATTGCTATATCCTGTCTGCGGTGATGTTATCAGCAACTAACGGGTCTTTGCCTCATTAGCCAATACTTGATTTCGATAAGCTCACATCACTCGACCAAATCATCAATGCAACACTACCATATGTGGATGAGCTTTTCCCGTCAGCGGAACATATCCCCACTATCTCGAAAGAGAATATAGGTGAAGTTCGATCTATATTCCTTTCAGAGCGAAGCCTTTCCCTATGGTCTCAATTAGTTGCCCCTCCGCCTCTACAGCCACCGAACTGGGTACGCTCGCGAATTCGGCGTCTTTTCCTTGTATCTCTCGGAGTCCCTGTCGATCTTGATGAGATTCTACCGGCAAGCAAGCAAAAGAAGCTTATTTTGCCGTCGATCAACATCGCTGGCGAAAGATCTCCTCGGCCTTCATCCGACGACCGCGCAAATGGAGCAATTGCACGGATCAAACAGGGCAATGCATCCTCAGCTTCCGTGGATTCACCGGCCTCGAAGACTGAACGGAAGAGACGTGGACCACCCCCACCTCCTCAGCTAGACATTAGTTCCACAACCATGCTGTGCTCAACAACTGACGCAGCGCTCAACAACTTTACTAATGACGAGCTACGGGCCCATGTCAAATATCTAGCAGAATTACGAGAACGTGCGGACGAGGTATTCACATACTGGACGAAGCGCATGGAAAGTGCCATCGGAGACAAGGAGGCATTTGAAGGAGTGATTGAGAATCTGGTGATGCACGCCAAGAAGGTTAGGAAATAGCTGTTTGCGACCACAGTGCATATTTTAGGATCAGCAGAAGATCTTCGGCAAGGAATACGGGATATCGCAACGTGGTGTTGAGGCGCTTAGAAGGCACGCAGAAGTATTACTGCTGCAGGTAGGCAGGCCGTGCTTGTACAGGAAGTTCGGCATCTACACAGCGCGGCATGGCATGAAGGATGGCTAGCTATACGTACATGTCCACATTTGACCGCCTGCGCTGGACGCGTACCGTAATTTGTTTCAGGGCTGATGGTCGCTTGAGGGCCTTCTAGCTTGCAGGTGAGGGCAGGAGGCAGGAGAGATTTAAAACTGCAACTGAAGACGCTTTGCCCTATTCGTGTATATACAAACTGCTTCTGTACACAAAATTCCCAGAAACTATATTTTACTCGGTCCAAGTGGTAATTAAAGCCTTTGAACAAAAACTGCATCCCCAGCTTTCTTAGCGGCTCACTAGCGTGCATGTAAAGAGACCCTGAGCAGCATCGAAAAAAGAAATTTGCTATGCCTTTTGTGGGGAGGATCAACAAGCATCTTATTTCAGCGCGAGCACCCTTCCTCAAAACGGAGCCGGGGGAGAGTAACGATGGCCAAGCGACGGTTTCTGCGTTCGCTGTGCCGATCCAGAGCTAAATGTCCAGTTGCAGTAGCGAGGCAAGGGCAAGCAAAGACTAGGCGGACGTGCAGAGGCAGCCTTTTGCTCTCCTTTACTCGGGCAGGAATGCCGTGATAGCCTCACGGTGCTGGACGAATCCAGACAATTCGCACAGGTCACGCCGCACATGGAGCCCCGGTGAAAGCTTCACCCTTCCCTCCACCAGATCTTATTGCACCACGCCCCGTTTGACAGCGCGGAACAGGGGCCGCTTGCCGTTGACATCATCCAGAGCTTGGTGGTGACACCCAGACGGCTTGCATGCCTCGACGGGCGGCCACACACCCCCCTCCTCCTTCAGAGCCCAAAAGCCATTCCGCCGTCAGCAGCGCACATGGGGCGCATAAAAGGAGAATGTAACTCCCGTAATCTCCCCTCCTGTCACTGGCGTGTGTTGTAGACAAAGACGGCAGACACCGGTGGCTGTTGCTCCCACGGCGCTCCTCTCGCCCGCCCCTCGGCAAAGCAGCCCAGCACAGCGCCGCTGCTGCTAGCGTGCTCAAGGTCGCTGTTGGACGGGAGCTTTGCTAACTGGAGTAATGTGAATTTATCGCCGATCGTGTATCTTGAGGGGGCTTCGTGCTGCTCATGCCCCTTCTCGTTCCCACACTCCTCAAGTGTATCGTGAAATCTGTTGAAAGGTTACTGTCAACCTCCCTCCCACCTGTTCCTTTCGCCGCTAAAGCCCTTGGAGGGCCCTGCCTGCCAACTTTTCGTTGACTTCATCTCCATCCAGGCTGCCTGCCAGCGGGGAACAACACCCCCTTGTCCTAAAGCCTTGTTGGAATCTTCGCAGCAACGACACCTGTGCACCGATTCCCACAGGCCTTTTTCTGCGTTATATTATCACAACCCTCGACTATAGCGCATTCTATCGCCGTTGCTTCTGCCCAAATGCCAGCGTAGGGCACGTCCAGTCTCTCTTGCACCACGATGCAGCACGACACCTCCGCAGCTCTCGCGGACTTCATCTCCAATCTTGCCAACCAACACGATCCCGTCGTAGATTCTTCATTCCCCCGCCAGATCGCTGTAAATGGCTCAAAACTCAACAACATAAGCCTTCCCGGCCCTGACAGCGCCGAAAAGAAAGTCCTCGAACGGGAACTCTCAGCTCTTGCTGCCCGCATTCAATACCTCGAAGTAAAAGCTAGCACGGTCAACAACCGCACCTTCCCAATTACTCCTGGTGAATCAGGCTTTGGCTCGCCTTTTTCGAACGATGCGTCACTCCCGAGTCCACGGAACGGTGGTCCGCTTGCACGTCGGATTTCTGGTTCCAATAAGGAGCAACGCGCAAGTTGGGTAACCAACTGGCTCTCAGCAAAGGGACCGAACAATGGCGAACCGCAAGCACCAACTGCAGCGCTCACTGAAGAACAACTAGGCTACCTACGAGACCATCTCAACAAGCAGGCCGACCAGATCAAAAATCAACGGGAACACATTGACAACCTTAGTCAGGAAGTCAACAAACAATTGAAGAATCAGGACATTGCATTCGGGCATGGCATTGAGGACATCGGCGCATTAAAGAGGGAATTGGGCAAACATCAACAAGCCAACTTGGCTTTCCAAAAAGCGCTCAGAGAGATTGGCAATATTGTCACAGCCGTTGCTAATGGCGATTTGAGCAAAAAGGTTTTAATACACGCTAAAGAAATGGACCCGGAAATCACCACGTTCAAACGCACAATCAATAAGATGGTTGACCAGTTGCAGGATTTCGCTAGCCAGGTTACATATCTTGCCAAGGAAGTCGGTACTGAAGGACGCTTGGGTGGACAGGCCAACCTGCCTGGCGTTGATGGTATATGGGCGGAACTTACTGATAGTGGTATGATTTATACTTGCCCTAGTCATTGTGATATATTTACTGACAGATTACAGTCAACGTTATGGCCAAGAATCTAACAGACCAAGTGCGTGAAATTGCGGTAGTGACTACCGCGGTAGCCCATGGAGACCTGAGCAGGAAGATCGAGCGACCTGCTCGCGGCGAAATTTTACAACTTCAACAAACTATAAATACCATGGTGGATCAACTTCGCTCCTTCGCCACCGAAGTGACTAGAGTTGCTCGCGATGTCGGCACTGAGGGTGTCCTCGGTGGGCAAGCTCAAATCGAAGGCGTCCAGGGAATGTGGAATGACCTCACTGTCAACGTCAATGCCATGGCGTCTAATTTGACCACACAAGTGCGCGACATCGCACAGGTCACCACCGCGGTTGCTCAGGGTAATCTGACACGCAAAGTGGAGGCCGAATGCAAGGGCGAAATTCTAGAACTCAAGAGGACTATCAATTCCATGGTGGACCAGCTCCAGCAATTCGCCCACGAGGTCACAAAAATTGCCCGAGAAGTCGGCTCAGAAGGTCGACTAGGTGGTCAAGCTACCGTTCATGGTGTTGAGGGCACATGGAAAGACCTGACGGAGAATGTCAACGGCATGGCAATGAACCTTACCACTCAGGTGCGAGAGATTGCAGAAGTCACTACGGCTGTGGCAAGGGGTGATCTTAGCAAGAAAGTGAAGGCAGAGGTTCAAGGCGAAATCCTATCTTTGAAGATTACCATCAACACCATGGTGGACAGGCTCAACACCTTCGCCCTAGAAGTGAGCAAGGTCGCCCGTGAAGTCGGCACAGACGGTATTCTTGGAGGCCAAGCGCAAGTCGAGAATGTCGAAGGCAAGTGGAAAGATCTAACTGACAACGTCAACACTATGGCGCAGAACCTTACCCTCCAAGTGCGAAGTATTTCGGAGGTTACTCAAGCTATAGCGAAGGGAGACATGACTCGAAGAGTCCACGTGGATGCTGAAGGGGAAATTCGATTGTTGAAAGATACCATCAACGACATGGTTACCCGTCTGGACGATTGGTCGCTCGCTGTGAAACGTGTAGCCCGAGACGTGGGCGTCGACGGAAAGATGGGTGGCCAGGCCGACGTCCGGGACATTGATGGACGATGGAAAGAGATCACAACCGACGTGAACACCATGGCCCAAAATCTCACATCTCAGGTTCGCGCGTTTGGAGACATTACCAATGCGGCAATGGAAGGAAAATTCACACAGATTACTGTGGAAGCTTCCGGCGAAATGGACGAGCTTAAGCGAAAGATCAATCAGATGGTGTCAAGCCTTCGCGAAAGTATCCAAAGAAACACTGCGGCAAGGGAAGCAGCTGAGCTAGCCAACAAAACAAAATCCGAATTCCTGGCGAATATGAGCCATGAAATACGAACACCAATGAACGGGATTATTGGCATGACACAACTCACGCTGGACACAGATCTGACACATTCGCAGCGAGAGATGCTTACCATCGTCCACAACCTTGCCGGTCAGCTTCTCACAATCATTGATGATATTCTTGATATTAGCAAGATTGAAGCAAACAGGATGGTTATGGAGGAGATTCCGTTCTCGTTGCGTGGGACTATCTTCAACGCTCTCAAGTCTTTGGCTTCAAGGGCGAATGAGAGGAGATTGAATCTTGCATACGAGGTTGACAGCTCTGTTCCCGACTATGTCGTCGGTGACTCTTTCCGACTGAGACAAATCATCCTGAACCTAGTCGGTAATGCCATCAAATTTACTGAGCATGGCGAGGTCAAGGTCGCCATCTCGATGGCGTCACAAGCCAGTTGTGGTCCAGACCAATATGTGTTCAAATTTGCTGTGTCCGATACTGGTATTGGAATCCACGGAGACAAGTTGAATCTCATCTTCGATACTTTCCAGCAAGCCGATGGTTCAACTACCCGGAAATTTGGCGGCACGGGTCTCGGACTATCCATATCAAAACGCCTCGTGACACTCATGGGAGGGCAAATGTGGGTTACTTCGGATTATGGAAAGGGCAGTACTTTTTACTTCACTTGCAGAGTCCACCTGGGCAATCCGGACCTCAGCGCCATTAAAACTCAGCTCCACCCATACAACAAACACACAGTGCTCTTTGTCGACCAAGGGCACACTGGTTGTGGAGGTGAGGTAGTCGAACACCTCAAGGCTTTAGATCTCATTCCTCACGTCGTGAAGACCGCTGAGGAAGTTCCTATTCCAGACATGAAGACGCCTTCTAGCGTTGCCTACGACTGCGTCATTGTGGATTGCAACAAGACTGCCAGGCAGCTGAGAGTAGCGGAGCGATTCAAGTATATTCCGCTAGTCATGCTAACACCAAGAGTGTCGATTAGTCTTAAATCCGCCCTTGAAGATGGTATTTCAAGCTACATGACTACGCCTTGCCTTCCAATCGATCTAGGCAATGCGTTAATTCCTGCACTGGATGGCAGAGCAGCGCCATCAGTTTCCGATCATTCCAAATCATTTAATATCCTTCTCGCAGAAGACAATGCTGTCAACCAACGGTTGGCAGTGAAAATTTTAGAGAAATATCACCACACGGTCACAGTGGCAAACAATGGACTGGAAGCATTCGACCATATCCGGAGAAAGAGATATGACGTCGTCTTGATGGACGTCCAGATGCCTGTTATGGTAATTGAGGATCCCTGAGGAAGCTGTGCGAAAATTACTGACATGAGTCATAGGGCGGGTTTGAGGCGACGGCCAAGATTCGTGAATGGGAGCGTGAGAATGGTCTTTCGCCCACTCCTGTTATCGCTCTAACCGCGCATGCCATGGTTGGCGATCGTGAGAAGTGTCTTTCGGCGCAGATGGATGTATGTCTCTCCCTCAGCTCCGCCACATTTTCAATAAAGCCTAATTTGGACAGGATTATCTATCGAAACCGCTGAAACAGAACCAACTCATACAAACCATCCTGAGATGTGCTACGCTTGGCGGTGCTCTTCTGGAACACAATAACGAGCAACGCCACTCGATTGAGCATATGCAGGCTCCAGACATCAATTTGACCCAAGGCAGTCCCAATGCTACGCCCAAGGGTACTCCTCGAAGGCCGCATTTGGAGGCTAGAGTTTTTACAGAAAGAGGGGCCGCTGCTGAGAGCCCCTCGCTGTTAGCAGCGGACCAGTCCGACTCAGTTGATAGAGTGAGTAATCTTTCCAAGGTTGAAATTTTTTTTGTTCAGATATGCTGACATGGCACGTAGCTTCTCCTTCGATCCCACAGTAGTTGAGTGATTTTGCCACAATATACACGGCATAGTCAAACAGTTTCCATCACATCAGATGTAGAGACAATTTCGTCCGATACCGTCATCGGAATGGCGGTCGAAGGTGTCGATGTATTCAATTCGCGGATACCCAAAGTGCGTGGTTGCATGCAAGAAACATTTGGAAGAGGGATGGACTCAGTTTGAACAGCGATGTTTTGATTCTATTTTTAGGCGTTAGTATCGTAACGAGACTTACTGGTGTCTCGGGTGGTTTTAAGCGGACGTGCATGTTGTTGTTGAGAGGGATCATTTTTTCTATGGGCATTTTGGTTTCATGAACTGCAGGCCATGGCTTGCTTCTGATTCGTGTTCTTTTCTCCCAATGTCGTTTTGGTTCGAGGTCGGTGTCCGATGGTTTTCAAGCTTCTCTATACACAATTACCACCGTTCATCTTATTAGGCACAGATCCGCAGAGTGCGTGTATGTAGGAATGACGAGGAACGATTAGCCAAATGGCTCTGGGAGGCCCCATAGTTGCATAATGCAGAAGGCGGAGGCTGGGTTGGGTTCGTGAAACTTTCTGTAGACTCCAGCACATCAGGCTGCAGGGCGAACAACAAGGGATAAGGAGGAATATGGAGTGATATGCAGCGTACCGCGCCTTACTTTCAGCCGAAAACGATCATGTTGCCGCCTGCCTTCGGTGAAGCATCGCTATTGGCGAGCGTGGCACGAGAATCGAGCGGTTCCGGTGAAGAAAAGTCGCTCCCAACTGATAGTGTGATAGTGTGGCGTTGCCTCAGTCAACACCCGATCCGATCAAGCTGGCCGCTCCTGCTGAACCCCCTTCTACACCCAACAATCATATAACGGCCACCGCGCCTACGTCTCTCTTTGCTTATTTCTTCGTTTCTTCTTCGGGCATCGGTTCGTGCTCCGGCACTTTCTTATTTTGTAATCGCCGCACCTTCCTTTGCTGAATACCGCTCCCCTGGATGACGAAGTCTAGGGCCTCTGCCGTTCCAACAATTTGATAGAGTCCGGTGGTGCCAGACTCTATTCGCCTAGATCTATTTACTTCTTGCTCACTTCTCTAGAGCCTCAGGTCCTACACTCTCCCGAGGCCCTCTCCTAAACGCACTGCGTATGCTTCCAGCCGCAGCCTGTCGTCAAACATGTCGGCACTCCCTCCAGACCAAATTCAAAATGAAATCGTCTTCACACAATTGCTTCTCGAGACTCTTGACCCAGGCTCAGACACCTACGAAGATGACAAGGCGTTATATGAAGCACAGCTAGGCGAGCTGTTAGACCGCCTCAATGCTCCACAGCCCTATACTAGATTGCCCCAGAACTGCCAGAATGGCGAGTGGGTCGATCAATATAACGGATTGAGCAATCATGGAGTTATTTTGGACAATGGATTAAACCAGACAACTTCCTCGGCCGGCACGAATCACTCTGGCTATCCGACTCAGACCGAAAGCTCAACCTCATCTGTACGCGGTTCTGCTCCAGGCTCCACTCTATCCTCGCCACTTGCGCCATATCCAGGCTCTCGCAAGCGATCAAGGACTTTTACAGCAAATCACGCAGGTACAGAGCACTCGGAACGTAAGCGATTCAGTGCCAACGCGAGTCCATCGGTTACCAGCCCTAGCACACCTTCGTCCCTTGATTCCCTCGAGGAGGCTGAGAGAAGCTTTGAGCAACAGCACAGCAATGGCGCATTATTCCTGCGAAGAAGCTCTGACATTGCAGGTCAGAGAGCTTTGGATGGGCAACGGGCTGGGAGAAGAGCAATGCAAGACCAGCAGACAGCGCAACACCAAGCCGTTCCGCAGACAGTCCAACAGACACCGAGTTTTGGGTTTACAGCACCACCGCAAAGGCAATTACCTACGCGGCCCCACGTTCCGCAACCAAGTAGTCCCTCTGCGTTTCCTTATGCTGCATATTCAAACAATGCTCTATCATTCACAAATCTCAGCCCCAGCCATCCGTCTAGCGGTTACTTTCATACAGATTCAACTGCACCAAATTATGGACTTAACTTTACAAATCAAAACATAGGGCTCGCTCCAACCATATACCAGACGGGTGGTAATCGCAATCCACAGTTTGGGAGTTCAGGCTATCAAGGCAGTCTCGGAGAAAACCCAACTCCTCCCCCCCCTCCTCCCTTTCCTCCCCTCCCTCCACCGGAGAACTATATAGATTTAACGGAAGACAGCCCGGCATATCCAAATGGAATCTGTCAGGAAATATCCCGAAACGCTACACAGTGGAATCCACCTCTTGCAGATCTACCTCAGACCTTACAAGTGAACAACATGCCAGGGAGCTTTCCTATAGATCCTTTCGATGAGCTTGACCTAGCATACACAGCGCAGCAGACCAGTAACGGGCCTACATATGGGCAATATGCTCCCATAACTGGTTTTAGTCGCGATAATGGACTCCAAAGTATCGGCAATGCCTATCAGGCTAACCAAGGCCAGTCCAGTAATATGCAAAACTTTGATTTCGACGCAATGTTCGATGATACGATAAATGATGAGCAGCTAACGGCACTCCTAAACATGCCAAACTCTATTAGCACACCTGGCTTTACTCTTGGACCTCTTCCTTCTCTTAGCGTCCCAACGGGTCATCCAGTGAGCTACAACACGGGAAATATCTCCTCGCAAATTAATAAGATAGAGCAGCTACGGGATCAGTCTGAGCCAGCAAGGACGCCAGAGGAACTCAAAAAGCTGCTGGAGAATATTCGGCCAGATGAAGATATCCCTCCTGAGCAGCGCGAAGAAACACCAAAAGGAATGAATACTCAACTGATGGAACACCAAAAACTTGGCTTAACATGGCTCAAGAAAATGGAGGAGGGGTCCAACAAAGGGGGTGTACTTGCGGACGACATGGGTTTAGGAAAGACCGTGCAAGCCCTAGCTCTGATCCTAGACCGACCGTCTGAAGATCCCATGCGTAAAACAACCCTCATTATCGCCCCGGTCGCGCTAATGAGGCAGTGGGAACGTGAAATCCAGAGTAAAGTAAAAGACCGTTACGCCCTCAGCGTGCATGTTTACCATGGTAACGGAAAAAAACATGACTTCAACAAGCTGCGTACTTACGATGTGGTTCTAACAACATTCGGCACTCTTGGACAGGAGATGAAGAAGAAGAGGGAATGGGGGGTGGCTCTTGCCGCCAATCCCAGCCGTGTACCCACCAAAAGAGAAAAACTCGCGCTCCTTGGTGATGAATGCAAGTGGTACAGGTGAGTCGTGCCTTGATTCCGGAAGGGGTCAAACATACGATATACTCATTTTATGCTTCAGGATCATTATCGACGAGGCTCAATGTATCAAGAACAAGGCTACGCTAAATGCTCAAGCCGCTTGCGAATTGCAATCACTCTATCGCTTCTGCATGACAGGAACTCCAATGATGAACACCATTGACGACCTGTACTCCCTCATTCATTTCTTACGCATTCGGCCATACAATGATCAGCAGCAATTCAATGTCGTAGGTTCCTCTGTAAATTGACTTGTTCAATGTTGTTCTAACACCAGTAATAGCACTTCGGAAGGCCATTAAAGTCCTCTAACCGTGGGGAGAATACAGCTGCGATGAAGAAATTGCAAGTTTTGCTGAAGGCGATTCTTCTTCGCCGCACCAAAGACTCTCTAATTGATGGCCGACCAATCATCACGATCCCTCCGAAACACGTGGAGAAGCAACATGTTATCTTTAGCGAAGACGAGGAGACTCTTTATCGCGGGCTGGAGACTAAGTCACAAATCACTTTCAACCGTTATCTTAGACAAGGAACTGTTGGCAGGAATTATGGCAACGTCCTCGTCCTCCTCCTTCGGCTTCGCCAGGCTTGCTGTCATCCGCATTTGATTAATGATCTAAGCGTAGATGCGGCAACGCAAGATTTATCTGAGGATGCTATGATGACTTTGGCATCTCAGCTTAGCGAAGATGTTGTGGCGCGTCTCAAAGAACAAGAGGGGTTTGAATGCCCCATATGTTATGATGGAGTGGAGAACCCAACCATCTTCATCCCCTGCGGTCACAATACTTGCGGGGAGTGTTTCGCGAAGATTACGGATCCTTCGCGAGCCATCGCTGCTGGCGATGAGTCCAGTACTCCAAAGTGTCCGCAGTGTCGGGAGAAAGTAGAGCCTAAGAAGGTGACCAACTACAAACACTTTAAGAAGGTCCATATGCCTGAGAAACTGTCAGACGAAGAGCGTAAGGAGATGGAGGCCGTATCTGATGACGGCTCAGACACGGATGACTATGACTCAGAGGACTCGGAGGAAGACGAGACGTTGAACGGATTCATTGTTCCGGATGAGTTGAGTGACAGCGATGGCTTCGAGCCAGCTCAGGACGTGAAGCCCAAGATCAAGAAGAGCAAACGCAAAGGCAAGGGAAAAGAGAAGGCACCCAAGAAAACCCTCGCACAGCTTAAGAAAGAGTCCCTTCGCAATCGAGCCGCCAAGACCCACTATCTTCGTCGTCTTCAGCGAAATTGGCAAACCAGCGCCAAGATCGAGAAGACTATGCAAATTCTCCACGAGATTCAGGAGAACGACCCTACAGAGAAGACCATCATTTTCAGCCAGTTTACTTCGCTGCTCGATCTACTTGAGGTCCCTCTTTCTAATGAAAAGTGGAGCTACGAGCGCTACGACGGTAGCATGAAAGCCAACGATCGTGCTGATGCTGTCAGTGACTTCATGGAGAAGGCCGAGTGCAAGGTCATGCTCATTTCGCTCAAGGCAGGCAATGCAGGGCTCAACCTAAACAAGGCTTCTCAAGTCATTATCCTCGATCCGTTCTGGAACCCTTTCGTAGAGGACCAGGCTATTGATCGTGCCCACCGCATTATGCAGCAACGCCGTGTCTATGTTCATCGCATTCTGATTGAGAATACCGTTGAAGATCGCATCATCGCACTGCAAGAGAAGAAGCGTGAGCTTATTTCTACTGCCCTGGATGAGAATGCAGGACGCTCCATTTCTAGGCTTGGTGAACGGGAGCTGGCATACTTGTTTGTAAGTTATTCCAACTGCCTCAGTCAATGTATTCCTTCTGACAAGTTAAACACAGGGCGTCAGGAGCAGCTTCTAATTGCCCAATACCAGGATGCTTGGGTGTTTTGGCGGTTGAGTTATCTCCGTGAGATCTCTCTTTTCAGTTCAGCTGAGCCGGAGAATTCCTCTCCTCGTGTAGATGCATCAGTTATATTTCAGGACGTTCGCTCTCATAGAGGCATATTTACTGCCTCATTCGTCCGTGTTTTAACATACATAGCATTAGCACTCCATGTGGAACAGCTTTTAGCCTTGCATGGCTTGCACTTAGATCCCCTTCTTACGTGGTTTTGCGTGTTTCCAAAACCGTAGTACGAAATTTTTTTGGAATATAGTTTCTGTTTAGTATGTCTTTCCTTATCATCGTATGTTGGCGCTTCTAGAAGGAGTTTTTAGGTTGTTCTGGCGTGGGGTTCTTCTGGATTTACGGCGGCAGGAACATGATACCCCTGGACTTTCACGGTCTACAACATTGGCGGGTGCTGTGCTGTGAATGGCGTTTGTGGATTCTGGCCCGGCTTTTTCCCGGCTTCGTATATGTTCTGCGCTCGAGAGATTGAAAATAGTGGGTGGAGTTTTTTAACGGCGTTACATTTCTATAGCGAGCACTAGCTTCACGAAGGGCTGTGTGGAATAAAGACTCGTTCAGGCTGCATTCCGCCAATGAGTTTCGGAGTGCTATTGGCTGTTTTGTTGGTAGGGGGGGGGTACTTGGGGCAGTCTCTTTGAGCTCAGCGGCGTGTCACGTGACAGCGCGCGGGCCATCGTGTAGATACCTTCTCGGGGCCTTCGAGCCCCTGAGCTTCTTCCTCATAGAGTATCATATGTATCATTCCATCAGCCTGCTTAGTGCCCTGACAGGTTATGAGCCCTCTTGCAGCTTTAATTAAAGCTCTATTAGCTGCCATATTATTATCTAATTGACTAAGTTGATATGAACCCACAAATCCTCAAATTTGGACCCCGGCATGGTGCGACAGAAATTTATAACAAACCAATACAAATACACGCCACGCACGATATGGTTAAACCGATTAATTATATACCATGGCGGACACAGTATAAAAGAAGAAGGAATACCAGAGCTTTCTTGGGGCTGTTCCTGTATTAAAAGGGGACAGTAATTATGAAGAATGGTATCGTCGAATCGTACAACAACTTGAGCTTTATGACCTCCTACTAATGATATAAGGTACGGCTGTAGAGCCACCTTAGCAGACGGACGAGTATAGAAATTGGCGTTATAAACAGATAACGGGACTTGAGGTAATTAAGGGCGCAGTGTCAAAATCAATTCGCGATTGACTTACTGCATCAGGTAAGCCGCGCGACTTTATTAAGGATCTGCTTAATTTAATTCGATCACTATGCACCGCGTAAGGTCTCGTTTATAACTACTAGATATGGAATTAATGGCTTGATCTTAGTTGTAAAGACTATACCTCGCTTGAAGCCTATATAGAAGTTTTCGTCTCGGGCATGAGGAAATTGAATACGGCGTTAATGCCGATATTAAGGAAGTAAGTACACGCCCGACTGCTTTATGCGGTAGAGGAGGAGTTTCCTATTTGGATAGCTAATCGTTGAGAGGCAGCTAGGAGAGTTATGAAGGAGGACGACCTTATTATAATTGAGGAACTGGTGAGCGACCTTATGGACGAGAGTTGTACTTGACTAGCTACCTCCACCGTAATGTCCTTAATTAGCAGGAAGCCATCTAAAGATGATTAACCAAAATCTAATACAGAAGGATTAGCATTAAATAAGAAGTATAAAGATTGTACGCACTGCGGTAAAAAATATTGTGGTGGCAAGGATAGGTGCTTCTACCTTCGCTCGGACCTTTGACTTTAGACGTGGAAGCCTTCTAATAAGGACATACTATGCGTAGATCTACTCTAGGAACTAGAAGCGACTTTACTGAATTTGACTTCTTAAGTTAGGACGACGGGCAGAGGCTTAGCAGGAGGCCTATTTATTAGCAGCATGGCTATGGTTAATGACTTAGATGACAGTAACTAGGACGACTGGTTTCTTAACTTTTGTTCCAATATCACAATAAGCAATAATTAAAGCGAGTTTATTGACTATAAGACTCTGTCGACACCTATTGTGATAGGGACGTTAGGAGGAACTGTCTATTATGCGACCGGCAAGGGAACGGTGCATATACCCTTACTGATGGACGATAACAGCACCTGCACGGTCAGGGTTGTTTTGGATAAATCTTATCGCGATAAGTCTTGGCATACCCCAAATAAATTTTCAGTTGCCTTCTTCTTCTTTATTATCGTATAAAATATGACTTTAGAAGTGGAATCAGAAGCTCTTGACTCTATTGATACCTCTGAATCAAAAAATACAAGAGGTTGCTTAGCTCTTTTGACATGGGAGCATACCCGTCCACTAGGCAGTAATAAGCCCGTACGAAATAAAAAAGCCCGTCTTTTATTCTATTATAAACACTGCATAGAGTTGTACGCTGTATAGTTAACTTTTAACTTCTGAAACCACTTAGCGTTAAAGCATAGTATTACGGTTAAGCCTGAAACCAGTTATATAAAAGAAGCAATATAGGATTAATTAAAAGACCTTTACCTTAAAGCGTTATCTTAAAATGAGATAGAAGAGCTAGATTTAGAAGTACTCCGAGCGGTCCTAAATAAAGAAGTTATTAATGAGGCCCTTGTTACATTAATTGTCGTATGAAACTTACTATTTCGGATAGTTAAGTGGCTAGAGTTCCATGTTCTTCTATAGTTGATTAATCCTAAAGTAGACGGCTATATAACTATAGCCTATTTAATAGTTAGTAAAAAGATCTATAACTTATGGCTATTGCAAAAGGATATTGTATGAAAGAGGCTGTAGTCTGCACTAATGAGTATTTATCTCTCTGTCGATATCTGGACCTCTCTAAATAATCACCTTCTTCTTGCAATTTGCGGCCATTTTATGGATAGTTAGGAAAAGCTTATAAACGCTCTTCTCGGCCTCCGTACGGTAGCCTCTTATAGCGGGGACGAGTAATAGAATACTCTCCTTCTAGTGCTTAAGGACTACGGGATTACGCGAAAGCTGGGTGCCGTTATATCTGATAACTATACTGTAAATAATAAGCTCTGTCGTATAATAAGCGACTGGCTTCTTTAGGAAGAAGGAATTGAATGGAATCCCGTCTACTAACGGATCCGCTGTTAGGGTTATATTCTTAACCTTGCCGTATAGGCTTTCCTCTTCGAAAACTTAATTAGTCTTGATGATATTGAGTTGTACGAAGAAGATAAGGTAAAAGGAAAAGAGTTAGATCTAAAAGAGGAGAAAGAGAAAAGTAATATATTTCGGAAACTTGGCGCACTTGGAAAGCTTTATAATATTACCGTACACACCCGTAGCTTAGCCGGTCGTATAAGGGAGTTTAAAAGTCTTGTAGGGAGAAGAATTCCGCTTGATAATCGTACGAGATGGAATAGCTGGTATTTTATGCTCAGCGTAGCAATTGAGAAAGAGTCTGCCCTTGATACGTATACTAAGCGTAACCTTGATACGCTTGAAAAGGACTATCTTAGTCCAAAGGACTGGGAGGCGCTTCGTACGATGAAAAGTTTTCTTCAGATATTCCACCAGGCAACCCCAGGGTTGTTTTGGATAAATCTTATCGCGATAAGACGGAATGGATATCCTTATCGCGATAAGGATATCCATTGCATTTTATCGCGATAAGTCTT
>Ga0307515_10005425_pt1 | contig 25839 bp, 22 predicted proteins | sample 17_EM_MG_FD_194513 | JGI IMG/M metagenome (GOLD analysis project Ga0307515, IMG submission 194513) | Populus trichocarpa ectomycorrhiza microbial communities from riparian zone in the Pacific Northwest, United States - 17_EM | ecosystem: Host-associated > Plants > Roots > Unclassified | place... | reverse complement strand
TACCAACTTTGACATAAAAGACGCAGCTTGCCTCCATATTGTCCATAACTTGCAACATCCAACATCTCGCCTAACAACACAGTCCACGCAAACTACAATGGTCAATGCTCCGAAAAAGAACTTTTCGCCACTTCCGGCAGGCAGAAACAGGAAATCGACAAAGCGCTCAACCCAACGACGTCATCAAGCGAATGAAGGCAAGAGAGGCTTCGAGGCAGAGAGAGTCCGAGCCCGTGGGGCATTGCGCAGCTTGAGATCCAAAAAAAGGCTTGCGGCGGAGAAACGACGAGAAACGCACTTCTTAAGCAATGAAGAGAAAGAGAAATGGATTGAGGATTTTGTTCAAAGAGAGACCGTTGGGGCAAGAAAGCGAGTTGAAGACGCAGAGGCAGCGGTTCAACAAGAGCAGGACGATATGACGCATGCTGAACTCGCGGGATTGATGTCCAGAAAGCCCGAAAAGCCGTTTGAGGAGATGCTGATTGCTATAGGAGATAGTCTGAGTGATCTTGTAAGTTCCAACGATGGGGAAGATGGGGAAGATGAGGATGATCAAGAGACTGAGAAGGGCAAGCTGAGCGAAGATGATGAACCCGGCTGGGTGATAGGCAGAATCACTAATACGGTACAGCAGCGCATGGAGAGGTTTTGGCAGAAGCAGATGAAGTTCGACGAATTGACTCAACTGGGATGGGAGGATGCAGCCGACAACTTCCGTGAATGTGATAAGAAGTACGGCACATCCGAATTCAGCGTTCCCGTCAGTTGTCCAGCAGCGAACGAATGACGACGCTCCGCCACATCCACCGACAACATTTGCAGAGCATATGGAGAGTCTTGACATTGTCCCCGGAATATCGGAAGGGACTTCTCGACCAGGAAGTAGTCATATCAGGCTAGGTTCGGTGAAGCCGCAGTCAAAATCGAGCATACCTGGTGGTGAGCCAGCTGCGGAGCCCGATTCGTCACCGTCGCTGAAAGCGAAACCAGTTCAACCAGTAAGTTTTTACCCCTGCTTATGGCCTCCAGCTAATTACCATATAGATATCGGATTCCGACGAAGAGGTGGCGACGGCTCCTGCGTCTGCGCAAGAATCGATATGCACAATTTAATTCTTGATGTCTGATCGCGGGGAAAAGCAAGTTGTTTACCAATTTTGCTACGTGTCAGCTTTTTCTTGATTTCAGTGACCAAATTGTGAGACCTGTTGATTCGTCTGTGTATGAACAAGGGTCGAACGCACCATGTGAACGTGCTGCAATCCGAATCGCGCTTTAAGACGGCCAAAACGTTCAGTTTCATTCTGCAAGTGAATGTTAAGTGACAAAGTAAAAGCAATATTAGTGACGAAATGAGCTAACAAAATTTAAGTGACTGATGTCATACGTGTCATGGAAAGAGCGTTCAGTGTGCCTGATGAATCGATCTGAATGACAACCGTCATGCTGCATTCACCCATGTCTCCAACTGCATAACTGTCCGCACAGATCAGGTGCACATGATGGAGATACTTGAAATTGCTTGTGGTACGTCATGGAAATCGAGGAGAAGGAGCTGGATAAGGAATGGTGAGGAAGTCGAGCTATATTTACTAAAAACTAGTGGAATGATCTACATGCCGTCAATTGCCGGCCGAAAGCATGGGAATGTGATAGGGCCACGTCATTTCACACTCAGATAGCGTAGATAGCAGTTGATCAGAAAGTGAGAGGTAACAAAACTCCTGGATGCAATCGATAATACATACAAACGCAATACTGGATGTCAAAATTGTGTATATGGTTCGTTGCATACAATTATTGAGTGTACAAAGGCTGTTTCGATGTGATTAATGTGTGCATCAACAGAGTGTCAACAATTTTGAACCTTACACATTCAGCAATCAATGGGCTGCATTATCCCATCCTTCCAAAGTGAATGTATAGGTTGGAATTACTGCGAAAGAAGCGAATGACTCGGTCGTTGCCACATCCTAAACATGAGCGTCAACGGAGTTTCAACGAGTTTTGGCATTGCGTCATGAAATATCCAGTAGGCTGTGCGGTTACAGCACGTCATAATCAGACTATCGGCCGCCTTTCTATTGAACAATGGTGGTGGCAACATTTCTACTATGTCCTAAAAATGAGCGTCAACAGAGCGTCAACGATTTTTGGCCATGCATCTTGGAAATTGCATTGGCTGTGCGGCTACGTTACGCCATAATCGTGCTATCGGCCGCCTTTCTAGGCAAAACCTCTTGCAACAACATCGCTACTATGTCCAAAAAATGAGCGTCAACGGAGCGTCAACGACTTTGGGCCTTGTATCATGGAAAATCCTTGTGTTGTGCGGCGACAATAGGCCATAATCAGATTATCGGCTGCCTTTCTAGGCAAAAAGAGTAGTGTTGACGTTGCTACTATGTCCTGAAAATGAGCGTCAACGGAGCGTCAACAACTTTGGGCCTTGTATCTTCGAAAATCCTAGGGCTGTGCGGTGACATTAAGCTACAATCAGATCAACGGCCGCCTTTCTAGGCAAAATGGTTGCGAAGATATCGCTACTATGTCCTCAAAATGAGCATCAACGGAGCGTCAACAACTTTGGGCCTTGTATCACGGAAAAACCTAGTGCTGTGAGGTGACATTAAGTTATAATCAGATTATCGGCTGTCTTTCTAGGCAAAAATGGTTGCGACGACATCGCTACTAAGTCCTAGGAATGAGCCTCAACGGAACGTCAACGACTTTTCGCCATGCATCTTGGAAAATCCGGTGGCAGTGCGGCGACATTAACACATAATCGTTCTATCGGCCGTGTTTCTAGGCAACAATTCTTTGTACAACATTGTTACTATGCCCTGAAAATGAGCCTCAACGGGGCGTCAACGATTTGAGGCCTTCTATCTTGGAAAATCAATCGGCCATGCGACCACGATGATCTACAATCATACTCTCGGCTGCCTTTCTAGGCAAATATGATAACGACAAGATCGTAACCATGTCCCAAAATGAGCGTCAACGGAGCATCAACGATTTGTGCACTGGCATCTTGCATAATCTGACCAGAATGGAGCGGAGATAAACCACAATGTACCTATCGGCAGCCTTTGTGGGCAAAAATGCTACTGACGATATCGCGTCCGCCTCCTACAATTGAGCGCCCACGGTGCGTCAAGGCTCCGAACGCTACACAGCAATACACTGCATTATGCTGTTCCTAAATCAAGTTTTACGCGGTCAGTCGTTGCAATCTGTCCTTGTATTCAACTTCACAAATATGCATGCAATGTCTTACTGATTTGATTATTTTCCTTGTAGCAGTAGAGTCAATATTTAAGAACCTGCATTCTGCGTTACTGTATCGTTAGTTTCGGCAGTCTCTCAAGTCGAAATACATATCTTTCCAACTTCTACCACCATGTCGGATACACAATCTTTGAACACCTCATTGCTCGAGGTTATGATCTCTTCCAAAAATGATTCTGGGTTTATTTGTGATTCAAGTGACCTTACATTGCAAATGATCATCGATGCTTGGTGGGCTTCAATGAATGTAGGCTCAAAGCGGCCTGTTGCATGGAAAAATTCTAGACATGCTCCATCGTGGCGATTCTATTTGCACTGCGGAAATGAGGAGACTGGCAGCCCTGGCATCATATGTATCGTGTGTCATCAAGTTGTTCGCCATCCATCAGAACATGGGACCAGCTCAATGGGGAAACACTTGTTGGCAAAGGCTCACATCGCAAAGTGAAACGAATTAACAGAGTCAGAGGTCACTGAATTGACCAGTTCGAGGGAGGATGAAACAGCTTTCGCCATCCTGAAGAGACAAGGAAGTCGCGGAATCACAATAGTAAGTGTGCCGAGAAAAATGATACTTGATATCCAATTAAATCCATACTGACCGAAATGACAGACAAAACGTTCCACAGTGGCAGATAAGGACTTTCAAACTTCCGAATTTCACCAAGACACGTGGAATTGCTACCTCATGTTAGGATTTGTTTCGGCACATAATCCATGGAACACTATATCAGATCTCGAGTTATGACAGTCATATAAGTCATTACGCGACGACCTAGTTCTACCGTCCGCTACCACCCTTAGTAACATTTGCCGGAGGGAATATACACTGACTGTGGATGCAATTAAGAAGCAATTGCCGATACGGAATAAAGTTAGTTTAGCTTTGGACAGATGGACATCAACAAACAAACTAGCCATAACGTCGGTCATTGCGTACTATATGGATCGAAATTGAGCATTGCGTGAAGTTCAACTCGCTTTCGATGAGGTTGATCGCCTGTTCGGTTCCCGTTTCGACAGTTAATTAATGATGATAGGTCAAAGGCCAACATACTGGAGCAAGGTTAGCTGTACATTTGAAGGACGTGCTTGATAGTTTTGAGCTTACCGACGGCCGCTTGCTTGGTATTACAACTGATAATACTTCGTCAAACTACTCGATGACACGCGAGCTGCAATCAACACATGAGGCTTCTGGAATCGAGTGGCCGGCATTGAGGAACCACATACCATGCATGGCGCACGACATACCGCTGGCTTTGGGTGCATTCATGAGCAGTCTCGGTGAGAAAGGCCGCACCAAGTCCTGGGAAGCCCATGAGCGCAATCAGCAATTTGGAGAGAATGAGATCATAGACATTGGGAAGAGTCAAAGACTTCGAAAAGAGGGCAATGCTAGAATCAACAAGGTGTCGGCCATGAAACCAGGTTTAGCAAAGATAATTGAGAAAGTATGTATTTCATGATATTTTGGAAGTCCTGAAGCTGACCTTCATATAGCAGAGAATGCTTGCTGTATTAATTACGTTGACACCTGGTTGCCGAAACGAGTTCATTGATTGTCAAAAAGCCAAAGTCCGCATTGCGGTACTTCCTATTATGGATGTGAAGACACGTTGGAACTCTACACTGGAGTTACTCAAGCGCTCCTATCGCCTACGGGAATTCACCTGCGAGTGGCTTCAAATCCCGAAATACGCTCATTATCGGCCATTATTCACAACTCAGGATGAATGGACGATTGTCAAGTATGTCATGGAAGTGTTGAGGCCATTTCGATATTGGACACTTTGGATGTCGAAGAGGCATACAGTCACATTGCATCACGTCATCACAGTGTACAACGACATGTTCGATCACATGCACTGCGTGATGCGGGCTTTGGCCAAGAAGAAGACTCAATGGAAGGAAGACTTGTTCTTCGCTGTGAAGTTAGCTCGGCAGAAGCTTTCCAAATACTACGCTGAAGTGAAACCAACGACGGGCATGCTCCTGATGTCCTCCCAAATCCTTGATCAGTTCCGGAAGTTGCGATCGTTTAGAAAGTGGGACAAGGGAATGGATAATAATCCTGAGGACGAGACATTGTACACTACGCAATACCAAGCGGTCTTTCTTAAGTATGTGGAAAATGAATACTACACTAAACTTCGACGTGCGCCTGTCAATAAACTCGAAACAGTACCGAGCAGCAAACTCGTCCCCTCCGCAACGGCATCAGGGTCCTATCAATCGTCCTTTGATCCATATGATTTGTCCAGCGATGGTGAGGGATACTTAACGCATGACAATGTGCCTGAGACGACACCCGGACGAAGTGATCACGCAGCCCACTTATTGACCGCCGCCAGGCTCTATTTGAATTCGCCGCCTGAAGCACCAAAGAACTGGGGACAAATTAATCCAAATCTCAATAATTACCACTCCGACCCAATGGAGATTAGCAGTACATTTTGGATACCGGACATAACTGATTGGTCGCACCAACAGGAGGAAACGCACTCAATGTACGCCGATCTCTCCAATGTGGCTCGCAACATATTCTCTATCATACCACATGGTGTCGGAGTGGAGGCCAGTCTTTCCCTTGGCCGAGATGTTATTGGGTGGAGGCAGTCAATAACCACAGGCGAGACCGTTCGCAAAAAAGTTGTTGTCAGGCAGTTTGCTCGAGCCAATAACGGGATTTTGGCAGGCACTGACCGAGCAGTGGATACTCCACACACAGAAAACGACTCGGAAATGAAGAAAGAGGCGGAGGAAAGGAAATTGCACAGAATGGCCAAGGTTCACGACGTTTTGGAGATGTGGCAGGGCAGCCAAAATCTACATGCTACCCAGAAGGAATCTCGCGCTCAAAACAAGCAGATGACTGCCGTGGAATACATTTCGGACACTGAAGAGAGCGTTAAAGCATCCTTGTCACTCTTTCAACATGATGGTGCGGCTGCATTCAAATTGTCAGAAAGATCACCTTTGCCACCAGCTTTGTCTGCAAAGGACCTCCCTGGAGGACAAACTCAGATCTTAAATGTCCACCAAATCCAGAGAAGCAACCGCCATCCAGTCGAAAGCGATGACGATAGCGCACCTGAAAGCCTTTCGGACACTGATGATTGGCTGAACTGGCATGGCGACTTGGATAATCCAAATGACAGCGAAGATGATTGCGCAGCAGACGATGAATCCGATATTGGCCCCAACAATGGCATTGAGGATCCGGAATGCCCAGAGCGGCAGGATGTGAGCACCGCGCCAAATGTGCCCAGATTGGTTCGGCCGACATGGAAGTCAAAGAGATAGGCTGAAAAGGTGTTGGTGACGGTCAATGCAGTTGAAACGCGGAGAAACAATGGAGGGAAGGAAAAGTAGGACAGAATGCGTCAATGGTTCACCAGCTTTATGTAGCTTGACCGAGAGTTTCAGTTAGAAATGTATTATTGGCGAATGGTAAGAAGTAGATCGTGAATATTGGTTCATGAATAGATGTATATCAGGTGCAATGAATCTTTGGGCATGATACATCATTTTCAGTCGTGTGAGAGTGAACAGTGCAAGATTATTACGCTGCTCGGCTTTGCCACAGGGCTGAGTCTCAATTAGGCAGAATGACAGCCGATCAAGTCAAATCAGGATGAAATCAATTGTTGACAGCAGCAGATGTTGAACGGACAATACATTAAAATGTGCGTCAACAGAGCATCAACGACTTTTGGCCTTGCATCTTGGAAATTGCATGGGCTGTGCGGCGAGGTTACGCCATAATCGTGCTATCGGCCGCCTTTCCAGGCAAAACCTCTAGCAACAACAATTCTACTATGTCCTAAAAATGAGCGTCAACGGTGCGTCAACGACTTGGGGCCTTGTATCGTGGAAAATCCTAGTGTGGTGCGGCGACGATAGGCCATAATAAGATTATCGGCTGCCTTTCTAGGCAAAAACAGTAGCGACGACATCGCTACTATCTCCTAAAAATGAGCGTCAATGGAGCGTCAACCATTTTTAGCTTTGCATCTTCGATAAATTATGTTCCGATTAGTTGTAGACATCCATTTATGGGATATTGGCAGCCTTTACAGGCAAAGACAACAGCGAGATGCTCCCTGCGGCATTCTGAAAATGAGCGTCAACCGAGCGTCAACAGTTTTAGGACTTGCATATTTCGTAATCAAGGCATCGAGCAAATCTTTGCGTGCGTAACTGTATTATTGACCGCCTTGCTAGGCAAAAATATCATATATCGAAGGTGAAACACAGATACCAAATAGTCGATAACACACACTCCTCAACAAGCAAAAGCACATTGTTGGTTGCTGAAAACGCGATTCTGATAAGATACTATTAACACACTGCACATACAACAGCCTTATATGAATCTATAGATGGACCCGCTGGGCGACCCGCTGACAACCCGCCCAATTCAGACGGGTTGGGAGTTTACCATGGAACCATACCCGAGTGGGCAGTTCGGGTTTATTGACGACCCGGACCGCCAATTTGGCAACGGTTCGGTTTGGACCCGGACCCGGACCAGAAGTGACCGTCCGGAACCGTGGCTAACACTAGGGATGTGGATGAGAACGATATGGAGGATACGAGCGGCTATGAGACATCGGCAGTCCCACTTGCCTGAGTGCGATGAGCAGACCTTGTGTCGGAGTTATTACCCACCGGATCGGGACTCATACCTGTCGTATCGGGGATGGTCAATTGAATCATACCTGAAATTCTTTAAGTCCCAGTTTCTCATCATGCTTTCCCCCATCTCCTCTGATCTCTCTGTTTCTTGTGCTCAACCCTACCATCACCTAAGAACATGAAGTTAAGTCATCCCTTAGTATCTCTCCATGCCATAATCATGAGTTAACATCGAGTACAGCATATTTCTCATCTTTCGGCGGATGTTGTACTCACCTCTCTACATTCCCACAATTACAAGCTAACAGATGAATAGAGTCTCAGCTGCCGTCGCGCCTCCCTCCAAATAGACCTCCTCCAAGTACTCCTCCAATCTCAATTGAACAGAGCCTGCAAGTGCATCTCCAGACTCGCTGGGTCACGGCCTCAGAATTCATCTCCAAACTCGATCAATCACGGACTCCAAGTGCATCTTCTGAGTTCACTCGAGCTCGGCCTCGAAGTGCATCTCCAAACTCGCTCGATCACGGGCTCCCAGGGCATCTCCACAGTCGCTCGATCACGGCATTGGAGTATATCTCCCAGTTCACTCGATCGTCATTCTCAGGCACACCTCAAATCGCTCTCAAGTTCCGCCTGCAGCCAGCCCAGATATACCGTGTGTAGATGGGTAGTTAATCGATCATGGCATCCAAGTGCATCTCTGAGTCCACTCCATCTCGGCCTCCAAGTGCATCTCCAAACTCGCTCGATCACGGCCTCCCAGTGATCTCCAAACTCACTCGGTCACGGCCTCCAATTATATTGTTGAGGCGCGACAGTGGGTGGACGGAGATATAGGGTGAACGGAGGTGGAATGAGTGACGCGGAGTATATATTCGGGAGACCCCGGGGTAGACAGACAGCATCTCATTTTCATCTCTTCTTCTCATTCAACGAAAATACACACTCTATCTTTCCCAACTTTGGGTCTCACTCGATCTTTCCGAGATTTCGTGGATCCACACAATTGCGTGGATCCTCATGGCCGGGTAGTATCATATCTTCTCACCTTCTTCCTACGCTCCTCGAGCCCAATGTAGAAGGAACACGAGGAGAGATTTTCGCATCGTCACCCATTGCATTGCAATCCCGATGCAAGCATGTACCCAATGAACTCTTTCCGACGTATGGTCACAGTTGGCCACAACGCGGGAGTGTTTGTTCAAAATTGGAGACTGACAGAGGGAGACGAAACAGTGAAACGGCGATCGCAGGGTGATATGCAATGCGACGCGTGCTATTGACGCCGGGTACAGAGTAATCCGCCACCTGGGCGACTCTGACGGCTCTGACGGAGCGCGTCCACTCTGACGCAGCCATTCCGCCCGGACAGAAACGTTTTTTGCTGATGATGGCATGGAGACATTGAGAGGGATGACTTAACTTTGTGTTCTGCGATGATTCTAGTGGACGAGAAAGATAGAGATGGGGGGATGAAGATGAGAACTATGTGGTGGATACGAGCGAATATGAGAAATCAGTGCTGCGACTTGACTGCTTGGGTTGATAAGACCTCGTATCGGTGTGATTACACACCGGATCGGGACTCGTACGTGCCGTATCAGGTATGGTAATTTGACTTGCACACAACATTCTCTAAGTCCCAGTTTCTGATGATGATTTGCCCCATCTCTGTTGATCTCTCTCCTTCTCGTCCTCAACTCTACCGTCACCTCAGAACACAAACTCAAACCATCACTCTCTCTCTCTCCATGCCATGATCAAGAGTTAACAGCGAGTACAGCATACACTGAGTACAGCATACCCCGAGTACTGCATACACCGAGTACTGTATACACCACGGACTGCATACACCACGTACTGCATCATCCCAAGATCGACTGTCTCCGGCTCCCCGCAAGTCTCTCAGCTCTCAGCGGACCGTGTTGTACTCAATTCTCTACATTCCAACAATTACGAGTTGACCACTGAATAGAGTCTAAGCTTCCATCGCACATGCCTCCCGACCTACCTCCTCCAGATACACTGCCTCCAGCTTGACCGCCTTCAGATCAATCAGCTCCAATCTTGATCGATCATGGCCTCCAAGTGCATCTCTGAGTTCACTCGATCGCGCCCTCAGTGCATCTCCAATCTTGCTCGATCACGGCCTCCGAGTGCATCGCTCAGTTCAATCGATCTCGGCCTCCAGGTGCATCTCCAAACTCGCTCGATTCCGGCCTCCCAGCGCATCTCTGAGTTCACTCGATCTCGGTCTCCAAGTGTATCTCCAAATACGCTCGATTCCCGCCTGCAAGTGCATCTCCTAACTCGCACGATTATGGACTCCAAGTTCGCACAATCATGGCGTCCGAGTGCATCTCCAAACTCGGTTGCTCCTGGCCTCCAAGTACATCTTCAAGGAGCGACAGCGGGTGAGCGGTAATACTGGGGTAATGGAGGTGGACAGAGTGACGGGGAGTATATAGTTGGCAGACGCTGGAGTCAATAGACATCATCTCATTTCCATCTCATTTTATCATCCAATGAAAAGACACACTCTATCGTTCGCAATATTTGGTCTCACTTGTTGTGTGCAAGATCTCGGGGATCGACGCAATTGCGTGGATCTTCAACGCCGGGTAGTATCATATCTTCTCACCCGATTCATTTGCCCCTCCAACCAGAAGTGCTCGGTCTCATGAATTCCGTTTGGATGTCGCGAGAGGTGCAGCGGAGCGTCGATGGTGGGCTCTCTGCTTTCTAGGTCCATTGTTTCCCCGCAACGGCCTCCAAGTGGTGCATCTCCAAGCTCCCTCAATGGGCATGTCCAGGTGCTCCTCCGATGATGCTCGACTACCATTTGCAGCCAGATTGACCGTATGTGTATATATCGAAAGACTCAAATAATGCACGCCATGTTATGATGTAGCAAATCTTGTGACCGTAACAAAGAAGAAATGCCTCATGGTGATGTATGAACCACTGCTGTGAGAATACGGCACCAAGTCTCCCGCTGCGCTGCGCAGCGGTCTCGGCTGCTCTGGGAGACTCCCCCAAACCAGAGCTACGTAGCGGTCTCGGCTTCTCTCGAAGTCTCCCGCAGATCTGCGCAGAGGTCTCAGGAGCTCCAAAATTTGGCTATCCTATCAGTGAAATCTCATAGCATCCTGAGATAGCTCTTGCAGAGTCTGAGAGCACTTTGCGTAGCTCCAGGGGGGCCAGGGAGCATCAAGAAGTGCTTATGAGCACTGGGGAGGTCACCGGGAGTGTCTGGGAGGATTGCGTGTTGCCTCCGGATCGATTTCCCTTTTGCTGATGTCGAGGATTTACTCAACTCCATGCATGGCTCCTGCTGGTTCACTAAATTGGACTTGGCGGCTGGTTACCATCAAATTCGCATCGCCACAGCCTACAGGCAGAAGACGGCCTTCTCCACTGAATTTGGTTTATACGATTGGCGAGTCCTGCCGTTTGGCCTGGCAATTGCACCCAGCCAGTTCATGCGCATGATGAATGGCATCTTAGAACAAATCAAACGCAAATTCATCGTCATATATGTTGATGATAATATTAATCACAGCGCTACCCTGGCGGAACGCATCGTAAATGTCTGAGAGGTGCTTACTTTGCTGCCAGAATATGGTCAGAAAGCCAAACTTGCAAAATGCGCCTGGGCTTGTCAGAAAGTTGATGTTTGTGGCTTTGACATTGACAAGGATGGCATCCACGCCCAGGAGCATAAGACTCGTGCGGTAATGGATTGGTCTCAATCTGGGGACAGTAAAGACGTCAGAGGATTCCTTGGCCTTACCGGGTATTATAGAAAATTCTTTGAACACAATGCTGAAGTTGCAATGCCGTTGTACACGATTGGCACTCCTCCGAAAGGAATAGGGGACTTCAGGCAGCGATGTCGTGAACCGAGGATAGTCAGGCACGCTCCAGTAGCTTGGGATCGGGAATGCCAGCATGCTTTCGACAGGCTCAAAAACGCACTCTGCAATGCACTTGTCGTTGCTCTACCGGACCCCGAAGCCAAACATTGCACTCACATCGATGCTGGCCAACATGCATTGGGCGCGGTGCTCGCCCAGGTGCAAGATGAAACAGAGAAGGTACTGGGTTATTTCAGCCGTAAGTTACACGATGCGTAGACACGATACACTGCATACGACAGGGAACTATGGGGCATCAGAGATGCAGTATTATAGTGGAAATTAAACCTACACCGAGCCAAGCAGCCATTTTTGGGACAAATGGACCAGGCAACCTTGCATTGGATCCTCACACAATCACACCTCACCGTACGTCGGATGGATATCTTGACATTTCTGCCGAATGTCAACTGGGTGGTCAAGCACATCCCAGGTGTGAAGAATGAGGTTGTGGACAAATTTTCTCACCCCCCGGATTTCCGACGAGAGCGATGCAATTGAATGGGACTAGCAGTCACCACGGTCGGAGAATGGGCTAATGACATCAAGGCGAACATAATTGATGATGAATGGTTCAGGCCGATGGCATATTGCTTGGCCAACCCAAGTCCCCGCCCCCAGCCATCCACTGCATCTACAAAGGCATGCAAAGTATGGGTGGCAGCGCAACGATTCTATTTGGAAGAGAATGGCCTACTGTGGTTCCGTGGAGATTTGGAAATAACACAGGTCAAGGAAGCAGCAAGGGCAAAAGAGAAGGAGGAAGACGGAAAGGCAGATGTGAGAGGATGGTTGTGTATTCCAAGGATGATGCAGCGATGAATCGTCCGTGAAGCCCATGACACTCCAGCAGCGGGACACTTCGGTGCTGACTGAACGTACTTACGTATGAAAGACCGGTATTTCTTGATGTAAATGTGAGGCAATACGCAGCGATACATTGCAGGCTGGGACCCGTGCCATCGAACTAACCACCAGAGTGGGAAACCCATGGGCCTCCCACAACCAATAGCCAAAGGCCATTGGCAAAGATTTGGCATTGACTTCATAACCGACCTGCCGATCTCGGGAAATGGCCACGACTGCATTTTAATGATTGTCAACCACCTGACAAAGGGAGTACATTGACCAGCCTGCAAGATAGACATCGATGCCCTGGCCTTCGTGTGCATATTCATCGAAGACATCATCCGCCTACATGGAGTGCCCCAAGAGGTTGTATAGGACTGGGATGTACATTTCAGAGAAGACAATTAGACAGAAGTTGCGAGGATTCTGCAGACGAAGCGACTCATGTCTACGACGTTCCATCCAGAAACGGATGGTCTCTCTGGGAACTCAAACAAGACGGTTGTACGCTATTTGTGTGGCTTCGGAACTCACCATCAAGCCAATTGGGATGACTCCCTGCCATTTGCGGAGTATGCTTAGAATTCTTGAGTACACCGTTTGACGAAGCAGACACCTTTTGAACTTGATCTTGGTTATTAGCCGCCTTTGCTGCTATACTTAATTGCAGACCTTCAACTAGCGCAGGCCAATGAATCAGCGAAAAGCTTTCAAGGCCGCGAAGTTGTTGAACGATTGCAGCGCATTTTGGGAGTTGCCAGGGATGAGCTGCACGATGCTCAGGATTCGCAGATGGCTGAGGCTATTAAGTCACCACACCCAATTGACCCTGCCATCACTGCCGGAGCGAAAGTATATTTAGATACAAAGGATTTGCCAATCACATACGCCAATGTCAACCCCACACGAGGCAACCTAGTACACCGTTACATTGGCCCATGTGAGATCGTACAAATAGGCGGAAACGGCATCGAACTAGATCTCCCACAAAATATGACAATCTACGACACTGTTAACGTCAGCAGGCTCAAAGTTGACCGCACAGATGATTCTAGGGTTGCCTGGTGGCTGCCGCCTCCGCCAGTACGGACCAGCCACGCAGGCACAAGGTATATTGTCGAATCAATCGCAAAACACCGGCCAAGCTCTGACGGAACTAGTTGGGAATGCGAAGTGAAATGGGAAGGTTGAGATGAGAATGATAATACACGGGAGCCAGAGGAGAATATGGCAAAAGCAAAGAAGATGGTGAAGCAATATTGGAAAGGGATAGGCGGACAGCCACAGGTGAAGGGAAAAGCGACACAAAAATAGGCGTGAGAGGCATGTTAGTTTGTTGATCAGGGTGATTTGTTTCTTCGAGAGGTTTCTCAAGGATGATTGAAGAAGGTTGGGATGTGGGTGGACGACTCTGGTCATGTTAACATGCGGCTCAGTTGCAGGAGGTGCGGCTCTCTGGCATTAGTGCGGCTCTGTGGGAAACTCGCGTAGTAGTTAGTTCTATGGAGATGTCAGTTCGATCATCAATACCATTCACTTCTATATGTACGGATAGTGTTAGCAACGGTTCCTGACAGTTACTTTGGGTCCTGGTCCAGGTCAAAACCACACCATGGCCAAATTCGCAGTCCGGGTAGTCAAGAAACCCAACCAATCCTCTCGGGTACAGTTCGATGGTAAACTCCAAACCTGTCTCATTTGGGCGGGTTGTCAGCGGGTTGCCCAGCAGGTCGAGCTATAGATTCATATAAGGGTGTTGGATTTGAGGTTTGTTAATAGTATCTTATCAAAATCGCGTTTTCAGCAACCAATAATATGCTTTTGCATGTTGTGCAGTTTGCAATATGCATTAATTTGATATCTGTGTTTCACCTTTGATAAATGATATTTTGGCCTATCAAGGCAGTCAACAATACTGTGATGCGCGTGAAGATCTGCGCGCTGCCTCGATTACGAAATATACAAGACCGAACACTCTTGACGCCCTGTTGACGCTCATTTCCAGGATGCGGCAGGGAGTATGTCGCTGCTGTTTTTGCCAGTAAAGGCTGCCAATATCTGATAAATGGATGCCTGCAACCAATCGGAACATAAAATACCCATGATGCAATGCTAAAAATTGTTGACGTTTGGTTGACGCTCATTGTCAGAATGGGGTGGTGACCGTGTTGCTGTCTCTTTCGCCTATAAAAGCTGCCAATACGTCCGTTATGAATCACAACGACCAAGTCACTGGTGGAATACCATACTTACAAGACCACAAATCGTTGACACTCCATTGACACTCATTTTAATGTATTGTGTCTTCAACTCCTGCTGCCGCCAATAATTGTTTTCATCATGAGTTGACCTCATTGGTTGTCTTTCTATCCAATTGAGACTCCACTCTGCAGCAAAGCCGAGCGGGGTAATATTCATTCACTGTTCACTCTCACACGACTAAACATGATGTATCTCATCAAAAGATTTATTGCAGCTGCTATACATCTGTTTATCAACCGATATTCCCAAGCTACATCTCACCAGTGGCCGTCAGTATATCTCTCACAGAAACTCTCGGTCACGCTACATTAAGAAGCTGGTGAACCATTCACGCATTCCGTCCTACTTTTTCTTCACTTCTTCATTTCTCCTCATTTCTATTGCATTGACAATCACTGCCACATTTTCAGTCTGTCTCTTTGACTACAGTGTTGGCAGAACCAATCCGGGAACATTTGAGGCGGCACTCTCATCCTGCTGCGCTGGGCATTCCGGATCATCGATGCCATTGTTGTGCTCTATATCGGATCCATCGTCTGCCGTGCGATCATCTCCGCTGCCACTTGGAGTATTCAGGTCACCATTCCAGGTTAGCCAATAATTGGTGACCGAAATGCTTTCAGTAGTGTTAGGACGAACCTGTCGAGACGATTGATTTGATTGAGTGTAAGTTTGAGATTACACGTAGCCTATATAGTGGCTGCCAGCCCTAACCCACAGCCATGTGATAAGGTACTCTACAAAGACTCATTCTAACAAGTAGCGCTATCCTCGTCACGTTCGACCAGATGACAGTTGAATCTCCGGATTTGGTGGACAATTAAGACTTGAGTTCGTCCTCCAGGGAAGTCCTTTGCAGACAAAGCTGGTGGCAAAGCTGATCTTTCTGACAATTCAAATGCAGCCGCACCATCATGTTGAAAGAGTCAACAGGAAGCTTTGACGATTTCTTCCATGTCCGAAATGTATCCACCGGCTGTCATCTGCTTGTTTTGAGCACGAGATTCCTTCTGTGTAGCACACAGGCTGTGGCTGCTGTGTCAGCTCTCCATAACGTCGTGAACCTTGCCCATCCTGTGGGATTTTCTTTGCATCGCCTCTTTCTTCATTTCCGAGTCGTTTTCTGTGTTCGTCGGATCTGATTTTGGGCAATTGCTCGCCAGAATCCTGTTACTGCCTCTGGAACACTGCCTTACAACAACTTTTTCCCGAATGGTCTTGTCTGTGGTTTTTGATGGCCTCCAGCCAATAACATCTCGCGCAAGGGAAAAACTGGCATCCACTCCAACACCATGGGGTATCATAGAGAATATATCATGTGCCACATTGGAGAGATTGGCATACTTGGGGTGCGGTTCCTCCTGTTGGCGCCACCAGTCGGTTATGTCCGGTAACCACTATGTACTGGTAATCTCCATTGGGTCGAAGTGGTAATTATTGGGATTTGGATTAATTTGCCCCCAGTCCTTTGGCGCTTCATGCGGGTAATTGAAATAGAACCTGGCAGCTGTCAATATGCGTGCTGTGCAATTGCTTCGTCCGGTTGTCATCACAGCCACATTGTTAGGCGTTAAGTATTCTTCATCATTGCGGAACAAATCATATGGATTACAGGATGATTGACAGGATCCCAAAGCCTTTGCAGAGAGGACGAGGTTACTGCTCGGTAGGCTTTCGAGTTTATTGACTGGCACACATCGATGTTTGGCACAGTATTCATTCTCCACATACTACGGAAAGGCCTGTTGGTATTGTGTAGTATAGGATGTCTCATTCTCAGGATTAATATCCATTCCGTTGTCCCGCTTTCGAAATGATTGCAATTTCCGGAAATGATCGAGGATATGGGCAGAACTGTGAAGCATGCCCGTCGTTGGAGTCACTTTAGCGTAGTATTTTGACAGCATCTGTCAAGCTAACTTCACAGCGATGAACAAGTCTTCCTTCCATTGAGTCGTCTTCTTAGCCAAAGCTCGCATCACACTGTCCATATAATAGAACATGTCAATGTACACTGTGATAACGTGATGCAATGTGGCTGAATGCCTCTTCGATATCACCAGGGTCCAATATCGAAATGGCTTCAATACCTCCATGAATTACTTCACAATGGTCCATTCATCCCGAGTTGTGAAAAGTGGCCGGTAATCAGTGTATTTTGGATTGTGGAGCCACTTGCATGTAAATTCCCAAAATCGGTAGGCACGCTTGAGCAACTCCAGTGTCGAGTTACACCGTGTCTTCACATCCATAATCGGAAGTACTGCAACGCGGACTTTCACTGTTGACAGTCAATGAACTCGGTTCAGCAACCAGGTGTCAGCGTAATCAATACCGCGAGCAATCTCTGCTATATCAAGGTCAGTTAAGGTCTTTCAAAATATCATGAAATACGTACATTCTGAATGATCTTTGCTAAACCTGGTCTCATGGCCGACACCGTATTGATTGTAGCATTGTCCTCTTTGCGAAGCATTTGACTGTTCCCAAAGTCTATGCTTTCATTCTCTCCAAATTCCAGATCGTACTGATGGGCTTCTCAAGACTTCGTGTGGCCATTTACACTGAGACTGCTCATAAATGCACTTAAAGCCAGCTGTATGACGTGCGCCATGCATGGTATATGGTTCCTCAATACAGGCCACTGGATTCCAGAGGACTCAAGTGTCAATTGCAGCTCACGTGTCATCGACTAATTTGAGGAAACATTATCAGTCGTAATACCCAACAACCAGCTGTCGGTTAGCTCAAAACAATCAAGGATGTCCTTCAAATGTACATCTAATCTTGTTCCAGTATGTTGGCTCGTGACGGATCATCCTTGATTAGCTTTCGAATGCAGATAAGAATCGGCGATCAATCTCATCGAAGGCAAGTTAATCTTCACACAATGCCTAATTTCAATCCATAGAGTTAGCATTGACCGATGTTATGGCTGGTTTGATCGTTGATGTCCATCCGTTCAAAGCTAAACTAACTTTGATTAGTGATGGCACCTGCTTCTTAATTCCATCCACGGTAAGTGCATATTCCCTTCAGCAGATGTCGCTACGGGTTGCAGTGGACGGCAGCACTAGGTCATCGCGTAATGCTCTGTATGACTGTCGTAGCTTCAGATTCAATATAGCGTTCCCTGGAATATTGGCCGAACAAAATTCTAACATGAGATTGCGATTCCATATGTCTTGGGTAAATTCGGAAGTTTCAATGTCCTTTGCTGCCATTTTGGAACGTTTTGTTTGTCATTTCATACAATATGGACTAATCTGGATGTCAAATATAATGTGACTCTGCAAACTTACTATTGTTATTGCTTGACTTCCTTGCCTGTTCAGGATGGCCAAAGATGTTTCATCGACCATCGATCTATTCAAATCAGTAACCTCTCACTCTCCTAATTCGTTTAACCTTGCGATGTAAGCTTTTACCCGCAAGTGTTTCCCCATTGAGCTGGTCCCATGTTCTGATGGATGGCGAAGAACATTCTGACGAAGGATAAATATGATGCCGGGGCTGCCGGGCTCTTCAATTCTGCAGTGTAAATAGAATTGCCACGAAGGCACATGTCTAGAATCATTCGAGGCAATATGCCGCTTTGAGCCTACATCCATTGGAGCCCACCAGGCATCCAGGATGATTTGTAATTAAAGGTCGCTCAAATCATGAATAAAGACACATCCATTTTTGGAAGAGATCATAACCTCGAGCCATGAGGTGTTCAAAGATTTTGAATCTGTCATGGAGGTAGAAATTAGAAAGCTGGGTAATGCGACTCGAAAGACTGCCAAAAGTAACGATACAGTAAAGCACACTGCAGGATCTCGAATATTGGCTGTACCGCTACAAGTAAAAAAATCAGATCTGTAAGACATTGGATGCATATTTGTGAAGTTGGATACAAGGTCAGATTGCAAAGACTGACCGCGTAAAACTCGATTTAGGAACAGCAAAATGCAGTTCATTGCTGTGTAGCATTCTGAGCCTCCACAAAAACTGTTGACGCTCTGTGGGCGCTCAATTGTAGGAGGCTGACAGGAAATCGTCACTAGCATTTTTGGCAATAGAGGCTGCCGACAGGTTCATTGTGGGTTATCTGCGTCCCATTACTATTAGGTTAACCAAGATGCAAGATGAAAGATCGTTGACGCTCTGTTGAAACACCCTTGATGCTAGGTTGACGATCCGTTGACGCTTCGTTGAGGCTGATTGTTGGACATGGTACCAGTCCTGTGTTAAGCATTTTTGCCTAGAATGAGGGCCGATAGTTCGATTATGGATCAATGTTGTTGTATAGCCCCATGATTTCCCAACATGCAAGGCCTAACAGTATTGACACTCTGTTGACGCACAGTATTATCGCATAGTGACAAAGTCGTCAAAATGATTTTTGCCTGGAAAGGCGGCCAATAGATCGATTATTGGTCAATGTTGCCGCACAGTTCTTGCATTTTCCAAGATGCAAGGCCAGAAGTTGTTGACGCTCTGTTGACGCTCATTTTTAGGACATAGTAACGATGTTGTTGCACACATTTTCGCCTAGAAAGGCAGCAGATAGTTTAACTATGGCTTGATGTCACCACACAGCACTTGCATTTTCCATGATGCACGACCAAAAATCATTGACACTCCATTGACGCTCATTGATAGGACATATTCGCGATATTGTGGCAACAATTGTCGCCTAGATTGTCGGCCGATAGAATGATTATGGCTTAATGTCGCCTCTCAGCCATTGGAATTTCCCAGATGCATGGCTAAAAGTCTTAGATGTTCCATTGACGCTCATTGTTAGGACATAGTCGTGATGATGTAACCGTTGTTGGCTACAAAGGCGAACAATAGTTCGATTATTGACTAATGTTGCCGCACAGCCCTTGCATTCTCTATAATGCAACAACAAAAGTCGTTCACGCTCCGTTGTCGCTCATGGTTAAGACATAGTAGCAATGTCGTCGGAACAATTTTCGCCTAGAAAGACAGCGGATAGTATGATTAAGGCTTAATGTCACCGCTCAGCCATGGGAATTTCCCAGATGCATAGCCAAACGTCGTTCACTTTCTGTTGAGGTTCATCTTTAGCACATAGTAGCGATCTTGTTGTAATAATTGTTGCCTAGAAATGCGGCCAATAGTTCAATCATGGATTAACATTGCCACACAGCCCTTGCATTTTCTATGATGCAATGCCAAAATTCGTTGACTCTCCATTGAATCTCATATTTAGGACATAGTAGTGATGTTTGCGTAACTAAGTTTGTCTAGATAGGCGGCCAATAGTGCGATTATGAGTAAATGTCACCGCGCAGCCCTCTGGATGTTCCATGATGCAATGCCAAAAATCGTTGAAGCTCTGTTGACATTCTGTTGATGCTCACTTTTCGGATGTGGCAATGAGCATGTCATTTGCCTTTTCCGCTATATCGCCCACCAAGACATTTAGTGTGGCAGTATGTGACAATGCCGCCCATTGATTGCCGAATGTGTACGACTACAAATTGTTGACACTGTGTTGACGCACACATCAATAACATCGAAACAGCCTTTGTACACACAATAATTGTATGCAACACATAATATACTCATTATTGACATCCAATATTGCGTTTGTATGTATTATCGTTTGCATCCAGGAGTTTTGTTAGTTCTCAATGTCTGATCAACCTCTATCCACCCAATCTGAGTGAGAGATGACGTGGCCCTATCACATTCCCACGTTTTTGGCCGGCAATTTATGGCACATAAATCATTTCACTAATTTTTGGGAAATAGAGCTCGAGTTCCTCACCTTTCCTTATCTGGCTTGTTCTCCTCGCTTTCCATGACCCATTCTGAAGAATTTCCAATATTTCAACGATGTGCAGGGGTCTGTGCGGGGAGGTATACAGTTGGACACATGGATGAATGCAGCATGATGGTCGTCATTCTGACAGATTTGTCATGAGCACTGACCGCTCTTTCTATGATATGTATAACATTATTCCCACAAATTTTCTCAGTATATTTCATCATTGATGTAGCTTTTGCTTTGTCACATAACAGTCACTTGCAGATAGAAATCGAATGTTTTAGCCATTGTTCCTCATGATTTGTATTGTAGAACTGTCACATGGTGCGTTCGACCCATGCACATGCACAGACAAATTATCATGTATTACAATTTCGTCACTGAAATCAAGAACAAGCTGACACGTAGCAAAATTGGTAAACAACTTGGTTTTCTCCAAGATATGACGTCAAAAATTACACATTGCCTGTATATTCCTCCACTGACACAGGATCTGTCACCATGTCTTTGTCCGAATCCGAAATCTATATGGTGATCAGCTGGAGGCTACATGCCAGGGTAAACGCTAACTGGTTCAACAGGCTTCGCTTTCAATGAAGATGACGTATCACAGTCTGTGGCTGATTCAAGACCGCATATGCTCGTGCTCGACTGCTGCTTCATCGAACCTAGCCTGATATGACCAGTTCTTGGTCGAGAGGTCCGTTGCGGCATTTGGGATATTCCGGGGACGATCTGATGACTCTCCAAAAGCTCTCCAGATGTTGTTGGTGCAGGTGCCACAGCTTCATAATCCGTGTGGGGTTGAACGACGGCCAGAACTTGCAATTCCAATGTGCCGTACTTCCTATCTCTTTCATGGAAGTAGTCAGCTGCATCCTTCCATCGCGGTTGTGTCAATTCATCAAGCTTCATTTGCTTCTGCCGAAACCTCTCCATGCACTGCTCTACCGTTTTGGGGGTTGTGCCCATCCCCCAGCCGGGTTTGTCATCTTCGCTCAGCTTGCCCTGCTCAGGCTGTGCATCATCCTCATCTTCCCCATCCTCCCCATCTTCGGAACTTTCAAGATCACTCAGATTGTGTCCAATAGCAATCATCATCTCTTCAACAGACTTTTCGGGCTCGCTGTTTGGCAATCCTGCGATTTTAGCATGGTTCATATCGTCCTGCTTTTACTAACTCGCTGCCTCTGTGTGTTTGACTCGCATTCTTTCCCCAGTGGTTTCTCTCTTGACCTAATCCTCGATCCAGTTGTCTTTCTCTTCATTGCTGAGGAAGTGCGTGTCTCATCGTTCCTCTGCTGCAAGCTTCTTATTGGATCTGAAGCTACCCAAGGTCGGAATGGCTCGGACTCTATCCGCCTCCAAGCCGCTCTTGCCTTCATTCGCTTGCTAACGTCGTAGAGTGGACACCGTTGTTGATTTGCCGTATCTGCCCATCGGAAGTGGGGATAAGTTCTTTTTCGGCACATTGACCATTGTAGTTTGCGTTCACTTTGTTGTTTGGCGAGATGTTGGATGTTGCAAGATATGGACAATATGGAGGCAAGCCACCTCTTGTATATCAAGGTTAGTACATTTACCCCATCTAGAACAACAAACAATCTCCATTTTGACTGTCAATAAATCGGGAATAGTTAGGATACCCGTACAACATGACTTGATTGTTAGCATCAGTTTCATGTATTATCCCGGGGATTCTTTGAGACAATCCTCAGCAGATGTCCTTTCCCTCGAACAATGTCCCAGTTATATCTGACAATCATGCGATTTCGGATGTCGTAAACTGCAAGTCGTCCCTGTCAACACACAAACAACAACGGACCGACATATTGCACATTGCGGGGCTGTAGCAATCGCCTGCAACTTACAGCTATACGCAGCAGCATTCATCTTGAGTATAACGAGCATGTTGGCAGCTAATTGTTCCATTCTGACATGAAGCTAACTATATAATCCTCAGAACTTGCCACTTCTTTTTGTAATCATCTTCCTCTCCAATTCCACACCAGGAAATCATGGATACACAACCACCTCAGCCAGGTCTGAGCGGATCAAAATCCAGCAGATTGGCAGGCGCTTCGTCTACTACGTCACTTACTGGGAGACAGGAGACCGCAGACACCAGTTAGTTCTCCGCAATGCTGCCAATGAAGCCACAAAAACTGTGACCCAGGTTGCGCATTTAACAATCGTCCGTAAGACTGGAAGCTGCACGAATACGAAGCAGTGTGCAATTGAATATGAGTATATCCATACCGTGGTCAATGACCATCATTTGACCGTATACTGCAGAGCGGGTGTACGCCGAAAGCTATGTGACCAATTTATCACTGCCTGTTATAGGAAGACTTCATTGTCAATCAAGGCATTTGTCTGCACAGTCTGAGAAATCAAACATCAAGATGGTGTAAGCTATGGGATTTTCGTGGAAGAGTTTCCTGAGAAGCATCCCGGAGAGTGGACAACACAGGCTTTAATCAACATAAAGGAGGCTACAGGAGCATATATGGTTGAAGTAATAGCCTCATCTCATTGTTTGAAGCAGCAACAAATTCCTTGCAGGTTTTCAACATGTCTGCTACGATGGCAAGGCAGGGAGGTCATGTACAGCTGCAACTGTCCGGCATGCGCCTGGCCTTGAACATGGCCAAAATGGCCAATGATGGGTTTTCGTGCACCGCGATGGAGGAAGCGCAATTCCCGATCAAGAAACTTCGCGCCAAGGTCCGAGAAGAGAAGATGCAGGGAGTTGAGTTTCCTGGGTATAAAAATGTGAAGGCTGCCATAGAAAGACATCCGGCAATTCATCCTCAAAGCCACACGCCCGGATGCCTTCCTTGCCGAAATGGCACCGCAGACAATTCTCAGACACGCTGGAGATGCAAAGTATCAGGCGCACCTCCACCCAACTGACGCAGACAGCAGACGCAACCTACACCCGGAACACCACCATCCTCAACCAGTAACACTTCTGGTGCTGATAGTCCCGAAATCATCACTTTGCCAGCCGGATATGCGTATTCACATTCATCTCTTCCCTGTGCTGAATCTTTTACATCAGCAAAATGTAAATCGGTCCGGAAGCCACACGCACACCTCCCAGACACTCCGGTAGCCCTCACCAGTGCTTCTAAATTCTTCCAGATGCTCCCAGGCCCCCCTGGAGCTAAGCAAAGTGCTCTCAGACTCTGCAAGAGCATTCTCAGGTGCTCCGACATTTGACTTATAGGATAGTCAAATATTGGAGCAGCTGAGACCTCTGCGCAGGTCTGCGGGATACTTGGTGCCGTATTCTCACAGCAGTGGGTCTTAGGGTTCCATAACCTCAAGGCATTTCGTCTATCATATTCGTCTTTGTTACAGTCACAAGCTTCGCTACATCATAGTATGGCATGTATTATGTACCTAAGCCACTCAATATATATACATACGGTCAATCTGGCTGCAGACGGTACTCGAGCGTAATCGGAGGAGCACTTGCTGACCCCGATTGAGAGAACTTAGAGATGCACTTCGAGGCCATCGTGGCGAGAAAATCCGTTTCTCATCACCACCGCCATTCAGTTTGGTAAGGGGAATCCGGCGGAGGGGGGGGGGGGGCGTAGGGAGATTCAAGGGAGTATATAGACATCATCTCATTATACGAAATACACACAATCTATCTTTCCCAGCACTCAATCCCACACACTCTTGCCGAGCTTTCATAGATACACGCAATTTGTGTTGTTCCTCACGGCCGAGTACCCCTTCATATCCTCTCACCCTTCCTCCGTACCCTCCTCGAGCCAGAACCGCTCTTTCTCACAAATTCCATTCGGATGCCAAGAGAGCTTCACCAAACCGTGATCGTGTGAACTTAGAGATGAACTTGGAGGCTGTGATCGAGCGAGTTTGGAGATGCACTTGGAGGCCGTGATTGAGTGAACTCAGAGATAGATTTGGAGGCCGTGATCGAGCAAGTTTTGAGATGCACTTGGAGGCCGTGATCGAGTGAACTCAGAGATGCAATTGGAGGCCGTGATCGAGCGATTTGGGAGATGCACTTGGAGGTCGAGATCTAGTGAACTCCGAGATGCACTTGGGGGCCGCGATCGACCGAGTTTGGAGATGCACTCGGAGGCCGAGATCGAGTGAACTCAGAGATGGAATTGAAGGCCGTGATCGAACGAGTTTGGAGACGCACTTGGAGGCCATGATCGAGCGGGTGTGGAGACGCACTTGGAGGCCGAGATCTAGTGAACTCAAAGATGCAATTGGAGGCCGAGATTGAGTGAACTCAGAGATGCAATTGGAGGCCGTAATCGAGCGAGTGTGGAGATGCACTCGGCCATGATCGATCGACATTGGAGGAGTACTTGGTGGCGGTCGATCAGGAGGCGGTGGATCTGGAAGGAGGCGCGACGGGAGCTGAGACTGTATTCATTGGTTAACTAGTAATTGTGGTAATGTAAAGAATTGAGTACAACAAGGTGCGCCGAGAGAGAGATGAGACTGGCTGGGAGCAGGAGATAGTCGATCTTGGGATGATGCAGTACTCAGTGTATGGTGTACTCGGAGTTGACTCATGATCATGGCATGGAGAGATTGAGAGGGATGACTTAACTTTGTGTTCTTAGGTGATGGTAGAGTTGAGAACGAGAAAGAGAGAGATGAGAGGAGATGGGGGAAATCATCGTGAGAAACTGGGACTTACAGAATATCATGTGCAAGTCAATTTACCCACCCCGATATGGCAGGTACAAGTCCCGGTCTGGCGTGGAATTACACTGATACGAGGTCTTCCCAACCCAACCAGGCATGTTGTACCCCTGATTTCTCATATCCGCTCGGATCCTCCATATTGTGACCATCTTTAACCCCTCTCCCTCTTTCTTGTCCTCAACTCTACCATCATCGCAGAACACGAAGTTGAGTGATACCTCTCTTTATCTCCATGCCATGATCAAGAGTTAACACTGTGTACAGCATACACCGAGTCCAGCATACACCCAAGATCGTCTGACTTCCGGTCATTCGCATGATTACGAGTTGACCCCTGGATGTAGCTTCAGCTTCCGGTGTGCCTCCTACAAGATCAAAAGTCACCAG
>Ga0307515_10005424_pt1 | contig 25843 bp, 20 predicted proteins | sample 17_EM_MG_FD_194513 | JGI IMG/M metagenome (GOLD analysis project Ga0307515, IMG submission 194513) | Populus trichocarpa ectomycorrhiza microbial communities from riparian zone in the Pacific Northwest, United States - 17_EM | ecosystem: Host-associated > Plants > Roots > Unclassified | place... | reverse complement strand
GCTACATAATATCAGAGAGTGTATCGAAAGGTTCTAAAACGAAAAATGGTCTGGAACGGATGCAGGGAGGGCTGAAGGAGCACCGTTCCAGAGGACGTGATAGGTGCATTTTGTGACTGACGGGTGCGTTTTGTGACTGACAGGTGCGAGGCACGCAGATCTAATTATGGTAATAGAAGGCAGGCACGATAAGTTTCGCAGCCCGCGCGCAGCTGCGTTTGTGGGCCCTATGTGCAAAATCACATGCCCATGGTACAGGCTCGATGAGAAAGGTTAAGCCATGTTCGCTAACAATAAAAAACCATACCCATACAAATTGGGACGCGCGCGCTCCCAGTCATTTCACGATGTTTTCACAGTACAGGACGGGGGATTGGCTAATAATTTCTAGAAATTTACAGGATGTTCGACGGTGTTGTGTATCACACGCGACCGCTGCCTACGTGGTCCCCTGGTGGACGGGACGAGCGTGGTTGAATGCCCCTAACCCAAGGCAGGGTTGCGCAAGTCGCGCAAGCCGCGCACGCCTCATTTGAGACAGAGCCGGCCGTGGGAACGCGCGTGGCTGACCCCTCGAAGGGGTCTTATGCACAAAGCGAGCGTACCCCTCTTAGGTGTCGAAAAGTGGTTGCCTGAGGTGTAGGTGGACGGTGTATTCGAGAATAGTCGTCAAAACGGACTCCATGGATGGCCCCGATTCTCCTCCCTGCTCTGAAATATGACATGCTATCACCTTGAGGTACTTGGCGAACTTGGGCGCGAGCTCGTTGCGGAGCTCCAATGCGGACCAGTCTGATGGTGTAATGGAAACAGACTCTGCAAATACTGGATTACATAGAGCTTCAAGATGCTTGCATGTGAGCCGAAGGGACTTGAGCGGGTGGGGTTGTATGAGCCAATGGAGTTTAAGAATCCCAATAATGTCGATCTGGATCTCAATCGGGAGGTCAAGTAGAAGAGAAAACTTTTTCGTAGTGCTTGGAGATGTGACATCAGACAGGGTCTCGGGCATCTGCTAAGTGAATGGGTCTCCAAATTCAAGGGGAGCGAAGATGGATCATACCTGTATCTGAGAATTGTGTTGGGTAGTTATCACGGATGCTCCATTCGGAAACACGATGGCCATAGCAGATGCACTGCTCCGAACGATCGATCGCAGCCCTGATGTCGAACCGCGAGCGAGCTTAGTGACGCTTCACAAAAAACCCACGCGCTCTGGAGAATCGGCCCCACAAGGAGGTGAGTTGTAGGGGTAAATAGAGGCTGGAGCTAAGTGCTGGCGATAAACAGACGCCGGTCATGTCACTCGCGTATTATTTGTGGGTTCGAACAAGGTTGGTACCCTCTTTTATAAAGTGCAATACAGAAGGCGTAAAGGTGAGGTTGTTTCCATCCTCAGTCCAAAGCCTTCGCTGTCGAGCATCAAGTCGCCTAGCGCGCCTAAGAAGTTAACTGGAGAATGGCGAAGAGTTGCTACTTGCCCTCAGTGATGAAATCACTCGGTTCACAGGATCTGAAGCTAAGTGCTGGTTTATGATAGAGTCTTGGGCAAATAAATGTTATCGGTTCGCCTCTGCGGGTCCCAGCCCAGCATGCGCAGGTCATCCAAATTGAAATACGCACATGACGGCGGCCTCTCTTAACTGGGTTCCCCGAACATCGACGTGTACCTCGAGCACTCCGCTGAACAACTGATCGTCTAAAATTCGGCATCATCTCGAGCTTCGACTCCGAGGCACCAATGATAATGGTTAGTGTACAGATTTTGGAGGGGTTCAATACTTCTTAGGGATCTTCTCTGCCAGTCGTACTCCTGAGCGTCCATACGCAAATATATACGCAGGTCGCTACGAGCGAGTAGGCGTCGGGAAACCATTACTGGTGCGGATACCTACCTATTACGATAGCTCGTATCTCTCCGGGCCTCTCAAGGGTTTCATTAGATGCAGTCAATTTATCGTATAAAGTATTCTCCTTCGGTTCCTGTCTCTTTCCATACGTAGTCAATTCAGTGGATAGATCGACAAATATAAAAGGTCAGACGTGTCGTACAACAGGCAGACTATAATGTACCGGTCCGGTGTGTGGGCCCACCAGAAACCAACAGTAAGAGCCAATCGATAGTAATGATACTATTGAAGAGGACTATCAATACTCGACCCGATCCGAGAACGATTTGCCGACGGGTGGTAATCCGGTCGTCGGATCGTGGAATTGCCGCGCCGACGGGCCCAATGTCAATATTGTCTGAAATTAGCCGTAACTGAGTCGTGTCCCAGACGCCTGTTCCGAGCCTTGAATCGAAGCACCTGCCGGTGCCATGCCCACGGCACACTGGACTGTAACAATTAATCAAGGGTAAAATGGTGCCGTTGACATGACGCTTCGTTATCGATGATGCGAAGCGTCGTAATCCTTGTACATAAAAGGCACCAACAGACCAGGGTACGTAGGAAGAGAAATAGAGAAATAGAGCGAGCAGAGCTTCACTGGTCTCGAGTTGTCTTCCTTGTGGCTTGTAATATCGTATTTTCCATTTCTTGTGGTTCTTGTGCCTTGCATGACATCTGTTTCGGCTCTTAATTTCGCCCGCTGTCACATGCACACAAACCGCCGAGGAGAGGCTCGCGTCAAGCCAATATAGTGGGAACACAGAGTATCCGGTGTCCGGGTGTTCCAATCGTCATTGTATCTCATCCATATCGAATTCACCTCGGGCGCATTCCAGAAAGCTTCGCGGGCGTCGGTCCATGCACGTAATACCCCTCGAAGATTCGTTAGAGCATGCTTTTTGGCCATTGCTAGAACTCTCCAGGGTGATCCTGATTATCGTTCCATGGTGTATGTCATGATCAGTGATTCCAAAAAGTGATCCTGTCTAGAATGGATAGAGATAGATCCCGTTCAACCTTTGTCAATCCTCTCATGGCACAGCTTCTCTTCAATTCCTCGAAGTCCTTATCGTCCCAATTTTCCTCCACATACAGTTCCGCTGCCCCAGGGAAAGTCGTGTTCCCCTTAAACGCCCCTATGCATAGCGGCCGACGCCTCCGGGCCATTGTCATGTACACTTTTTTTGCGTGAATACTCCTTAGTCCACTCATCTCCAGCTCGTTCACCTCGACTACTTGAACCCAGTCGAGTGGCGGAATCGTCCAAACGGTAGCGGCCAATTCCAGCGAATCACCAGAGTTCTCTCCACACCCGACTATATAAAATGTGCGGAGTGGGCCAAATACCCCCGCTCCGATGTGTCGCGCGAGAGTTGCGAAGTTTATAGCGCATTGGCTGATGAAGAGATACTCAAGACGGCCCGCACAGGCCCATCTTTGAGGGTCTGCGAATGCACCCCGAGTTTCTATTGTAAGACTAGTAATTGAGAGCTGCCGGAGCTGACTTGCTGTATCACGGAGCTTGAGAAAGGTGCTTTCGTGCATTGGTGTCCTACCACCGACTACAAGCACACACAACCGTTGAGAGTGGTAGTCAAGAATATGATTTAGAAGGCGATGATGGAACGTAGACTGTACGGTCTCATATCGCGGGGGATATCCCTGATAGTCCAACTCCCGTATCCTTACATCCTCCAAAGCACTCAGCCTGCTGATTGCGCTGAGCAGTTGTCTATGGGCCCTGGTGTCGGTGCTGGTGTAATGCAGGGTAATTTTCCGTAGGTGAACAGTGCGTTCGAGAATAGTCGTCAAAACGAACTCCATGAATAGCTCCACTTTTCCTTCCTGCCCTGAAATATGACATTCCACCACCTTGAGGTACTTCGCGAACTTGGGCGTGAGCTCTTTGCGGAGCTCCAATGCGGGCCGGCTAAATGGATTAATAGAAATAGAGGTTGCAAATACTGGATTACATAAAGCTTCAAGTTGTTTGCATGTGAGCCGAAGGGACTTGAGCGGATGGGTTTGTACGAGTCTGCCTTGCCAATCGCGTTGAAGAAGCTCAATAATTTCAAACTGGATCTCAATTGGGAGGTCAAGGAGAAGAGAATTTTTTTGCGTAGTGCTTGGAGATGTGACACCAGTTAGGGCCTCAGACATCTGCCAAATGAATGGATATCCAAATTCAAAGTGAGCGATGATAAATCTTACCTGCATCTGGGACTTGTGTTGGGTGTTCATCAAGGATGCTCCATTCGGAAACACGATAGCCACACCAAGTGCACCACTCCGAACGATCGCAGCTCTCATGTCGAATTGTGAGCTTGCGTGACGCTCCACGGATCCACGCGCTCTGGAGAACCGGCCCCATAAAGGAGATGAGATGTGGGGGTACATAGAGGCTGGGGCTAAGTGCTGGCGAGAAACAGACGCCGGTCATGTCACCCACGTATTCGTGGGTTCGAACAAGGCTGGTGCCCTCGTTTATGAAGTAGAATATAGAACGCGTAAATGTGAGGTTGTTTGTTTCCTCAATCCCCTTCGCCGTCGAGCATCAAGTGGGCCCAGAAGTTGACTGTAGAATGGCCAAGAGTTGCTACCTTCCCTCAGTGATGAAGTCTCTCGGTTCACAAAACCCGAAGCCAAGTGCCAGTTTCTTGATGGGGTCAGGAGAAAATATCCGACCACCTCTGCGTGAGACAGCAGTCCCAGGCTCGCACGGGTAGGCCGGCCACCCGAACTGAGATGCACGCATTGTGGAGGTCTCTCTTTGCGGTACTAGTTGGGCTCCACGAACATCGATATGAACCTCAACCACTCCGCTGGACAACCGCTCGTCCGACAATCGATTCGGCATCATCTTGAGCCCCAACTCCGAGGTAGCATTGGTAATGATTAGTGCGCAGATCTTCGAGGGGTCCAATATCCCTTAGGGACTCACGATCGTCTCTGCCAGTCGTACTCCTGAGCGCCCGTAGCCAAATATGCAGGTTACCACGAGTAGGCTTCGGAAAGTCATTACTGGTGCACACACCTACCCATTACAATAGCTCGTATCTCCGTACCTCTCAAGGGGTTCATTGGATGGAGTCGATTCAGCATACAAAGCTTTTATTTCCTTCGGCTCCTGTCTCATTTCCATACATGTTCGACTTACTGGAATTCAAATATGGTGGTGACACATTTCAAACACAGGTGCGAACGACGCGCAATTTATGCGAACACCAGACGTGCGAAAGGGCGGCGACAAACGGCAAGTCTTTATTAGCCACACGGTGAAAACGTCCAGCCGTCCAGCATACGAGCCGACACGACATGTACCAATATATGGCATGATAAGAAACCACTTTAAACAACGCGGGGTCCCAGTATAAATTGTGCTACAGCCGAGGTCCTCGAAATCCATGTCAGCAATATCAAGATTTGACCCCTCACGGCATGCATGCGTGCATGCATGATCGGTGCAGCGATCCCATCAATCGTCTGTGGGTGGTGGGGCATACGCGCAACAGCTCGAGGAAGATATGGGGAAGTATGATCTATGACCGCCCAATGTAACATTGTATGACCCCTCGTAGAGAAATTAAGACCGATTATTTCTCTGTTACTCTGTGGTAACATTTCGGGTCGGAAACTTTCTGATAGTATCACCATTGCTGCCTTTCTTGTATTGTAGAGCTTGGATAATCAATTTTTTGGACGAATATTCTGGAGGTCTGATGAGTGAACTGGACGTAAGACCATGGCCATATTAAGACTGCAAAATAGCTATTTAGAATACATGCGTATAGTACATGGTAGGTATGACAGATGCCAAATAGAAGTCGTAGAGGCGCCTATCAAAAAGCGTCTGCCAGGTACAAAGGGAGAAGTAAGTGTTGAAGAACATAGCGCACGCAGAGGTGAAGATGAGCATAATGTGACCAAAGAAGTATGTCCGGCCCCTGCCGGTAATCAACAGTCGATGGTAATGATACTATCGAGGACAAGGTAAAAGACTATCAAGAATACTCGACCCGATTCGAGGACGATTCACCGACGGCGTGGTGACGTGATCTGGTCGTCAGATCGTGGAGCACACGTGTCGAATTGCCGACGGACTGTCAATGTTGTTCAGGTCCGGCGGTCGGGTGTAACTGAATCATCGGTCAGTTGTCTTCCATTCCATTTCGATCTTGTGTGATTATTGGTTCTTGTGCCCGGTATATACCTACTCGGATATCTGTTTCGGCTCTTAATTCGCGCGCTGTCGCACAAATTGCCGAGGAGAGGCTCGCAATAAGCCAATGGGAACACAGAGTGTCCGGTGTCCGGGTGTTCCAATCGTCATTGTATCTCATCCATATCGAATTCACCTCGGGCGCATTCCGGAAAGCTTCACGGGCGTCCACGCACGTGATATCCCTCGAAGATTCGCTAGAGCATGTTTTGTGGCCGGTTCTAGAACTCTCCAGGGTGACCCCGATCATCGTTCCATGGTGCATGTCATACTCAGTGATTCCAAAAAGTACATTAGTCCTTTCCGCCGTTCGCCTCGCAGACCCTCTCTAGAACGGATCGAGATCCCGTTCAACCTTTGTCAATCCTCTCATGGCACAGCTCCTCTTCAATTCCTCAAAGTCCTTATCATCCCAATCTTCCTCCACGTGCAGTTCCGCTGCTTCAGGGAAAGTCGTGCTCACCCTAAACGCCTCGATGCATAGCAGCCGACTGCTCCAAAGCATCTTCATGTACACTTTTTTCGCGTGAATACTGCTTAGTCTACTCATCTCCAACTCGTTCACCTCGTCAACATGGACCCAATCGAGTGGTGGAATCGTCCAAACGGTAGCAGCCAATTCCAGCGAATCTCCAGAGTTCTCTCCAGACCCGATTATATAAAATCTGCGGAGTGGGCCAAATACCCCCGCTCCAATGTGCCGTGCGATAATTGCGGAGTGTATAGCGCATTCACTGAGGAAGAGAAACTCGAGACGGCCCGCACAGGCCCATCTTTGGGGGTCTGCGAATGCACCTCGAGTTTCTATTGTAAGGTTACTAATTGAGAGCCGCTGGAGCTGACTTGCTGTATCACGGAGCTTGAAGAAGGTGCTTTCGTGTATTGGTGTCCTGCCACTGACTACAAGCACGCGCAACCGTTGAGAGTGGTAGTCAAGAATATGATTTAGAAGGCGGTGATGGAACGTAGACTGTATGGTGTCGTATGGCGCGTTATATAGGGGGTAATCAAGCTTCCAGATGCTAAAATCCTCCAAAAAATTCAACTTGCTGATTGCGTTGAGCAGTTGGCTATGGCCCCTGGTGTCGGTGCTGGTATAACGCAGGGAAATTTTCCGTAGGTGGACGGTGTGTTCGAGAATAGTCGTCAAAACGGACTCCATGAATAGCTCCGCTTCCCCTCCGTGATGTGTAATATGACATGTCATCGCCTTGAGGTACTTGGCGAACTTGGGCGCGAGCTCGTTGCGGAGCTCTAATACGGACCGGTCTGATGGTCTAATGGAAATAAACTCTGCAAACACTGGATTACATAGAGCTTCGAGATGCTTGCATGTGAGCCGAAGGGACTTGAACGAATGGGGTTGTCCGCGCGAATAGTGTTTAAGAAGCCCGATAATTTCGATCTGGATCTCAATCGGTAGGTCAAGCAGAAGAGAAAACTTTTTGGTAGTGCTTGGAGATGTGACTTCAGACAGGGTCTGCTACGCGCGCTAGCTAGGTAAATGGGTCTCCAAATTCAAGGGGAGCGAAGATAAATCATACCTGTATCTGGGAATTGTGTTGGGTGGTTATCACGGATGCTCCATTCGGAAACGAGATGGCTATAGCAGATAGACCGCTCCGAACGATTGCAGCCCTCATGTCGAACCGTGAGCTTGAGTGACGCTCCACGGATCTACGCGCTCTGGAGAGCCGGCCCCATAAAGGAGATGAGTTGTGGGGGTACATAGAAGCTGGAGCTAAGTGCTGGCGATAAACAGACGCCGGTCATGCATGTCACACGCGCATTATTCGTGGGTTCGAACAAGGTCGGTACCCTCTTTTATGAAGTAGAGTAACTGAAGGCGCAAAGGTGAGGTTGTTTCTATCTTCAGTCCAACGCCTTCGCTGTACGTCGAGCATCAAGTCGGCTCAGAAGTTAACTGGAGAATGACGAAGATTTGCTACTTGCCCTCAGTGATGATGTCACTCGGTCCACAGGTAAGTGCCGATTTCTTGATGGGGTCAGGAGAAAATATCAGTCCGCCCCTGCGTGCCTAGACAGCAGTACGTCCCAGTCTCGCGTATCGCACGGGTAGCTGTAGGCCACCCAATCTGAGATGCATGTATCGTGAAGGCCTCTCCTCGTAGGACTAGTTGGGCTCCACGAATATGAACAGCCTCAACCGCTCCGCTGGACAACCGCTCGCCCCACATTCGGCATCATCTTGAGCTCCAGCTCTGAGGTATCAGTGATAATGGTTAGTGCGATGATCTTCGAGGGGTTCTGTATCCCTTAGGGACGCACGATCGTCTCTGCCAGCTGTACTCCTGAGCGTCCATATGCAAATACGCAGGTCGCTATGAGTAGGCTTCCAAAAGTCGTTACTGGTGCGGATACCTACCTAGTACGATCGTTCATATCTCTCTCTGTACCTCTCAAAGGGTTCATCGGACGTAGTCTATCCATCGTACCAATCATTTCCCTTCCTCTCCCGTCTCTTTCCCATACGTGGTCAACTAATTTAGTTGATATACAAATATGGTTGTACCGCTGCGCCTCAGTTGCAACTGCGGTAACCAGTGCTGGAGCCGAGGGCCTCAAAATCCACATGAGCGATACCAGCGCTAGGCTACACACCTCATGGTGTGGGTGATTGGTGCGGCCATGTCAATCTTCGGTAGATTGTGAGGCATACGCGAACACCCGAGGAAGGTATATATAGGGAAGTATGATCGTCCATTGTAATATTGTGTGACATAAGGAGAAAGGCCGGTTATTCTCAGTTACTCGCGGCAGGGGCGCCTGCGTGGTTGCGTAGAATCGTTTTACGCCAAAGTGCCAGGATCCTGTTCCGATGAACGTGAAGCACCTGGAAGAATGTGAGCTGATGGTACAGGTGTATTGCTCGAAGTAACGTAGGGTCGAATTACCTGTCAGATATAGTGGTCTTCAGCTCGTTGACCCACAATGTGGGAATGAAAACAATGAAAACAGGGATCCGCTTTGCTCCAGAGTGCCAAGCCCCCGCTGGACTGTAGAGACTCAGGGGTGAAATGAAATGATGCCAGTTACCTATGGCGCAGAGCTAGCCTCGTACGCTCTGTACAGAAAATGCACTAGCGAGCATGGCGAGGAGGCAAGAGAACTAGAACACAGAGTGTCCGTATATACCAATCATCAGTTTGCGTCTCTTATTGACCTCGGAAAGGCGACCATGATTGGGCGCACTTCGATGCTCGTTCTCTAAATAAATGTGGCTTTTGTATATAGCTTGGGCGAAGAACCCTCCAGTGTCACCCTGATAACCGTTCCATGATGCATGTAATACTCAGTGATTCAAAAAAGTACATTAGTTCCTTCCGCGGGTCTCCTCGCTGACCCTCAGTGGAGCGAATTGAGATCCCGTTTAATCTTTGTCAACCCTCTCATGGCACAGCTTCTCTTCAATTCCTCGAAGTCCTTATCGTCCCAATTGTTCTCCACGTGCAGTTCCGCTGCCCCAGGGAAAGTCGTGCTCCCCTTAAACGCCCCTATGCATAGCGGCCGACGCTTCCGGGCCATTCTCATGTACACTTTTTTTGCGTGAATACTCCTTAGTCTACTTATCTCCAAGTCGTTGAATTGGTCAACTTGGACCCATTTGAGTGGCGGAATGGTCCAAACGGTAGCAGCCGATTCCAGCGAATCCCCAGACATATCTCTACACCCTACTATATGAACTTTGCGAAGTGGGCCAAATACCCCAGCTCCGATTTGCCGCGCGATAGTTGCGGAGTGGATAGCGCATTGCTTGATCAAGAGATACTCGAGACGGCCTGCACAGGCCCATCTTTGGGGGTCTGCAAATGCACTTCGAGTTTCTATTGTAAGACATCGACTAATTGAGAGCTCCCGGAGCTGACTTGCTGTATCACGGAGCTTGAGGAAGGTGCTTTCGTGCATTGGTGCGCTACCACTGACTAGAAGCACACGCAACCGTAGAGAGTGGTAGTCAAGAATATGATTTAGAAGGCGGTGATAGAACGTAGACTGTACGGTCTCATATCGCAGGGAATATCCCTGATGGTCCAACTCCCGTATCCTCACGTGCTCCAAAGCATTCAGCCTGCTGATTGCGCTGAGAAGTTGTCTATGGGCCCTGGTGTCGGTGCTGGCGTAATGCAGGGTAATTTGCCGTAGGTGAACAGTGCGTTCGAGAACAGCCGTCAAAACGAGCTCCATAAATAGCTCCACTTTTCCTTCTTGCCCTGAAATATGACATTCAACCACCTTGAGGTACTTGGCGAACTTGGGCGCGAGCTCTTTGCGGAGCTCCAATGCACGCCGGTTAAGTGGATTAATAGAAATAAAGGTTGCAAATACTGGATTACATAGAGCTTCAAGTTGTTTGCATGTGAGCCGAAGGGACTTGAGCGGATGGGTTTGTACGTCGAGGCTGGCTTGCCAATCGCGTTGAAGAAGCTCAATAATCTCGAACTGGATCTCAATTGGGAGGTCAAGGAGAAGAGAATTCTTTTGCGTAGTGCTCGGAGATGTGGCACCTGTTAGGGTCTCACGCATCTGCCAAATGAATGGATCTCCAAATTCAAAGTGAGCGATGATAGATCTTACCTGCATCTGGGACTTGTGTTGGGTGTTCATCAAGGATGCTCCATTCGGAAACACGATAGCCATGCCAAGTGCACCACTCCGAACGATCGCAGCTCTCATGTCGAATTGTGAGCTTGAGTGACGCTCCTTAAACCCACGCGCTCTGGAGAATCGGCCCCATAAAGGAGATGGAATGTAGGGGTACATAGAGACCGGAGCTAAGTGCTGGCGATAAACAGACGCCGGTCATGTCACACGCGTATTATTCGTGGGTTCGAGCAAGGTTGGTACCCTCTTTTATGAAGTAGAATAACTGAAGGCGTAAAGGTGAGGTTGTTTCTATCTTCAGTCCAACGCCTTTGCTGTGCGTACGTCGAGCATCAAGTCGGCTCAGAAGTTAACTGGAGAATGACGAAGAGTTGCTACTTGCCCTCAGTGATGGAGTCACTCGGTTCACAGAGGCCGAAGGTAAGTGCTGGTTTCTTGATGGGGTCAGGAGAAAATATCGGTCCGCCTCTGCGTCCCTAGGCAGCAGTACGTCCCATCTCGCGCATCCCACGGGTAGGCCACCCGAACTGAGACACACGTATCGTGAAGGCCTCTCCTCGTAGTACTAGTTGGGCTCCACGAACCTCGATATGAACGGCCTCAACCGCTCCGCTGGACGCCCGACATTCGGCATCCTCTTGAGCTCCAGCTCTGAGGTACAAGTGATAATGGTTAGTGCGAGGATCTTCGAGGGGTTCGGTATCCCTTAGGGACTCACGATCGTCTCTGCCAGCTGTACGTACTCCTCAGCGTTCATATGCAAATACGCAGGTCGCTATGAGTAGGCTTCCAAAAAAGTCGTTACAGGTGCGGATACCTACCTATTACGATCGTTCATATCTCTCTCCGTACCTCTCAAAAGGTTCATCAGACGGAGTCTATCCATCGTACCAATCATTTTCCTTCCTCTCCCGTCTCTTTCCCATACGTGGTCAACTAATTTAGTAGATATACAACTATGGTTGTACCTCTGCGCCCCAGTTGCAACTGCGGTAACCAGTGCTGGAGCCGAGGGCCTCAAAATCCACATGAACGATACCAACGCTACATACCTCATGATGTGGGTGATTGGTGCGGCCATGTCAATCTTCGGTGGATTGTAAGGCATACGCGAGCAGCCCGAGGAAGGTATATATGGAAGTATGATCGTCCATTGTAATATTGTGTGACATAAGGAGAAAGGCCGGTTATTCTCAGTTACTCGCAGCAGGGGCGCCTGCGTGGTTGCGTTGAATCGTTTCACGCCAAAGTGCCAGGCTCCTGTTCCGATGAACGTGAAGCACGTGGAAGAATATGAGCTGAGAGTATAGGTGTATTGCTCGAAGTAACGTAGGGTCGGATTACCTGTCAGATATAGTGGTCTTCAGCTCGTTGACCCACAATATGGGAATGAAAACAATGAAAACAGGGATCCGCTTTGTTCCAGAGTGCCAAGCCCCCGCTGGACTGTAGAGACTCAGGGGTGAAATGATGCCGGTTACCTATGACGCAGAGCCTAGTACGCTCTGTACAGAAAATGCACTAGCGAGCAAGGCGAGGAGGCAAGAGAACTAGAACACAGAGTGTCCGTATATACCAATCATCAGTTTACGTCTCTTATTGACCTCGGAAAGGCGACCGTGATTGGGCGCGCACTTCGATGCTCGTTCTCTAAATAAATGTGGCTTTTGTATTTAGCCTGGGCGAAGAACCCTCCAGTGTCACCCTGATCACCGTTCCATGATGCATGTAATACTCAGTGATTCAAAAAAGTACATTAGTTCCTTCCGCGGGTCTCCTCGCTGACCCTCAGTGGAGCGAATTGAGATTCCGCTTAATCTTTGTCAACCCTCTCATGGCACAGCTTCTCTTCAATTTCTTGAAGTCCTTATCATCCCAATTTTTCTCCACGTGCAGTTCCGCTGCCCCAGGGAAAGTCGTGCTCCTCTTAAACGCCTCGATGCATAGCGGCCGACGCCTCCGGGACATTCTCATGTACACTTTTTTTGCGTGAATACTCCTTAGTCTACTTATCTCCAAGTCGTTGAATTGGTCAACTTGGACCCATTTGAGTGGCGGAATGGTCCAAACGGTAGCAGCCGATTCCAGCGAATCCTCCAACATATCTCTACACCCTACAATATGAACTCTGCGAAGTGGGCCAAATACCCCCGCTCCGATTTGCCGCGCGATAGTTGCGGAGTGGATAGCGCATTGCTTGATGTAGAGATACTCGAGACGGCCTGCACAGGCCCATCTTTGCGGGTCTGCAAATACACTTCGAGTTTCTATTGTAAGACACCGACTAATTGAGAGCTGCCGGAGCTGACTTGCTGTATCACGGAGCTTGAGGAAGGTGCTTTCGTGCATTGGTGCGCTACCACTGACTACAAGCACACGCAACCGTAGAGAGTGGTAGTCAAGAATATGATTTAGAAGGCGGTGATAGAACGCAGACTGTACGGTCCCATATTGCGGGGGATATTCCTGATGGTCCAACTCCCGTATCCTCACATCCTCCAAAGCACTCAGCCTGCTGATTGCGCTGAGCAGTTGTCGATGGGCCCTGGTGTCGGTGCTGGCGTAATGCAAGGTAATTTTCCGTAGGTGGACGGTGCGTTCGAGAATAGTCGTCAAAACGAACTCCATAAATAGCTCCACTTTTCCTTCTTGCCCTGAAATATGACATTCCACCATCTTGAGGTACTTGGCGAACTTGGGCGCGAGCTCTTTGCGGAGCTCCAATGCGGGCCGGCTAAGTGGATTAATAGAAATGAAGGTTGCAAATATTGGATTACATAAAGCTTCAAGTTGCTTGCATGTGAGTCGAAGGGACTTGAGCGGATGGGTTTGCAAACCCATCCGTGTACGAGGCTGGCTTGCCAATCGCGTTGAAGAAGCTCAATAATTTCGAGCTGGATCTCAATCGGGAGGTCAAGGAGAAGAGAATTCCTTTGCGTAGTGCTCGGGGATGTGACACCAGTTAGGGTCTCAGTGATCTGCCAAATGAATGGATCTCCAAATTCAAAGTGAGCGATGATAGATCATACCTGCATCTGGGACTTGTGTTGGGCGTTCATCAAGGATGCTCCATTCGGAAACACGATAGCCATACCAAGTGCACCACTCCGAACGATCGCAGCTCTCATGTCGAATTGTGAGCTTGAGTGACGCTCCTCAAACCCACGCGCTCTGGAGAATCGGCCCCATAAAGGAGATGAAATTTGGGGGTACATAGAGGCTGGAGCTAAGTGCTGGCGCGGCGATAAACAGACGCCGGTCATGCCACACGAGTATTAGGGTTCGAACAAGGTGAGTACCCTCTTTTATGGAGCAGAATACAGAAGGCGTAAATGTGAGGTTGTTTGTACCCTCAATCCAAAGCCTTCGTCGTCGAGTATCAAGTCGGCTCAGCATTCAACTGTAGAATAGAGTGGCTGCTTACCCTCAGTGATTAATTCACTCGGTTTACAGAACCCGAGGCTAAGTGCCGGTTTCTTGATAGGGTCAGGGGGAATATTGGTCCACCTTTGCATAAGACAGAGTCCCAGTCCCGCACGGACAGGCGATTCGAATTGAAATATATGCATGCACGGTGATGGCTTCTCCTCACAATGCTACTAGCCGTACCTCGAGCTCTGCTGGACAAATGCTCGCCCAATATTCGGCATTATCTTGAGCTCCAACTCCGAGGTACCAGTGATAATGGTTAGCGCGCAGATCCTCGAGGGGTCAATATCCCTTAGGAACTCACCTTTTTAGGGTGGGGTGACCGTAAGAGCGGAATGGGTCGTTTCCAGTAGTTTCGATCGCTGCTGGCCGCGGTCTCGACCGGATTTCAGAGGGGACTGGAAATGAAATAAGAGTGGACACCATCTCAAGTTGAGAATCGGATTACAGAATATACACTAACTAGTAGCGATCCATAAACGAGGTACATGCGTCGAAATCTGGAAGTGCTACTGAACTGCGAAGACCAATCGGTACATGCGACTCATTCGAACGAAGTGGAAAGTAATTTGAGCGAACTACCAAGTGCTATCTAAGAGTGGTAGAAGGTTCGTATCTGCACGGGGAGTGGGCGGAGAGAATAGGGAGAACTTCGGGAAAGGATGGGAGGCGTGCGTATTCGCAACAAGCTGGTTAAAGTCTTCACCGTGTCATATATGTGGATTGGTGTTCTCCGTTGTGCCGGTGAACAGCCATTTGGCGATCTGACTGCTTTGTTAACCACCTGATGCGAGTAAACGATCGACTCTCTGTCTCCTGAATCCTCGCTCGTTTTCTTAATGCGGCTTTTGTGGCCTGGGCAAGAACCCTCCAGGGTAATCCTGATCACCGTTCCATGGTGCCATGGTGCATGAATGCTCAATGATACCAGAAAGCACATGTAGAGACAACCTCTTCCTTCCACAGGCCTCCTCGCTGGCCCTTACTCGAGCGGATAGAGATCCCGTTCAACATTTGTCAATCCTCTCATGGCACAGCTCCTCTTCAACTCCTCAAAGTCCTTGTTATCCCAATCTTTCTCCACGTGCAGTTCCACTGCCTCAGGGAAAGTCGTGCTCCTCCTAAACACCTCGATGCATAGCGGCCGACTGCTCGTGACCGTCCTCATGTACACTTTTTTTGCGCGAATACTCCTTAGTCTACTCATTTCCATGTCATTCAACTTGTCAACTCGGACCCAGTGTAGTGGCGGAATGGTCCAAACGGTAGTAGCCAATTCCAGCGAATCGCCAGAGTTCTCCCTACACCCGAATATATAGAATGTGTGGAGAGGGCCAAATACTCCCGCTCCGATGTGTCGCGCGATGGTTGCGGAGTGGATAGCGCATTGGTGGATGAAGAGATGCTCGAGACGGCCCGAACAGGCCCATCTTTGGGGGTCTGCGAATGCACCTCGAGTTTCTATAGTAAGACACCGACTAATTGAGAGCCGCCGGAGCTGACTTGCTGTATCACGGAGCTTAAGGAAGGTGCTTTCGTGCATTGGTGTGCTGCAACGGACTTCAAGCACACGCAACCGTTGAGAATGGTAGTCAAGAATATGATTTAGAAGGCGATGATGGAACGTAGACTGCACGGTGTCGTATGGCGAGGGAAATCGGGGATAATCAAAAGACCATATAGTAACATCCTCCAAAGCACTCGGCTTGCTGATTGCGTTGAGCAGTTGGCTATGGGCCCTGGTGTCGGTGCTCGCATGACGCAGGATAATTTTCTGTAGGCGGACGGCACGTTCGAGAATATTCGTCAAAACGGACTCCATGAATATCTCCACTTCTCCTTCGTGCTCTGGAATACGACACATCACCACCTTGAGGTACTTGGCGAACTTGGGCGCGAGCTCGTTGCGCAACTCCAATGCGGACCGGTCTAATGATGGTCTAATGGAAATAAACTCTGCAAATACTGGATTACATAGAGCTTCGATATGCTTGCATGTGAGCCGAAGGGACTTGAACGGATGGGGTTGTAGGAACCAATAGCATTTAAGAAGCCCGATAATTTCGATCTGGATCTCAATCGGGAGGCCAAGGAGAAGAGAAATTTTTTGGGTAGTGCCCGGAGATGTGACATCAGTTAGGTTTTCAGGCATCTGCTAACTGAATCGGTCTCCAAATTCAAGGGGAGTGATGTCAGATCATACCTGTATCTGGGACTTGTGTTGGGTGTTTATCAGGGATGTTCCATTCGGAAACGCGACGGCCATAGCAGATGCACCGCTCCGAACGATCGCAGCCCTCATGTCGAACAGTGAGCTTGAGTGATGCTCCACCGATCCACGCGCTCTGGAGAACCGGCCCCATAAAGGAGATGCGTTGTGGGGGTACATAGAGGCTGGTGCTAAGTACTAATGATAAACAGACGCCGGTCATGTCACACGCGTATTATTCGTAAGTTCGACTAAGGTTGGTACCATCTTTATGAGGTAGAATACAGAAGGCACAAAGGTGAGGTCGTTTGTACCCTCAATCCAAAGCCTTCGCCGTCGAATATCAAGTTAGCTCAGAAGTTGGCGCGGCTGCAGAATGACAAAGAGTTGCTACTTGCCCTCAGTGATGAAGTCACTCGGTTCACAGAACCCGAAGCTAAGTGCTCGTTGCTTGATATGATATGGTGGGGTCAGGGGAAACCTCGGTCCGCCTCTGCGTGAAACAGGAGTCCCAGTCCCGCACGGAGAGTTGATCCGAATTGAAATACGCACATGGCGGCGGCCTCTCCTCGCAGTACTAGTCGGGCTCGCTCCATGAACATCGACGTGAACCTCAAGCACTTCGCTGGATAACTGCTCGTCTATTATTCTACATCATCTTGAGCTCCAGCTCTGAGGCACCAGTGATAATGGTTAGTGCACAATTCTTCGAGGGTCCAATATATATCCCCTAAGCACTCGCGATCGTCTCAGCCAGTCGTACACCTGAGCGTCCGTACGCATATACGCAGGTTGCTACGAGATGGCTGCATTGAATCGTTTCGTGCCAAAGTGCTAAACTCCTGTTCCAATGAACATGAAGCACCTAGAAGAATATGAGCTGAGGGTATGAGGATACATATACAGGTGGATCTCTCGAAGTAAATGTAGAGTTGAAGTACCTGTCAGATATATATAGTGGTCTTCAGCTCGTTGACCCACAATGTAGGAATGGAAACAATGTAAACATGGATCCGCTTTGTTCCAGAGTGCCAAGCCCCCGCTGGACTGTAGAGACTCAGGGGTGAAATGATGCCGGTTACCTATGACGCATAGCCTCGTACGCTCTGTACAGAAAATGCACTGTACTAGCGGGCGAGGAGTACGTGGGCGAGGAGGCAAGAGAACTAGAACACAGAGTGTCCGAGTGTGCCAATCATCAGTGTATGTGTCTTACTGACCTCAGAAAGGCGACCAGGATTGGGCGCACTTCGTAGGTACGTATCCATGCTCGTTCTCTAAATGCGGCGCGGCTTTTGTATATAGCCTGGGCGAAGAACCTTCCAGGGTAGCCCTGATCACCGTTCCATGGTGTATGTAATACTCAGCCACTCAAAAATGTATATTAGTGCCTTCCGCGGTCTCCTCGCTGACCCTCAGTCGTAGAGCGAATCGAGATCCCGTTTAATGTTTGTCAACCCTCTCACGGCACAGCTTCTCTTCAACTCCTTGAAGTCCTTATCTTCCCAATCTTTCTCCACATGCAGTTCCGCTGCCCCAGGGAAAGTCGTGCTCCCCTTAAACGCCCCTATGCTTAGAGGCCGACTGCTCCAGACCATTCTCATATACACTTTTTTTGCGTGAATACTCCTTAGTCTACTCATCTCCAAGTCGTTCAACTGGTCAACACGGAGCCTCTTGAGTGGCGGAATTGTCCAAACGGTAACAGCCGATTCCAGCGAATCCCCAGAGTTCTCCCAACACCCGACTATATAAAATTCGCGGAGGGGGCCAAATACCCCCGCTCCGATCTGCCGCGCGATAGTTGCGGAGTGGATAGCGCATTGCTTGATGAAGAGATACTCGAGACGGCCCGCACAGGCCCATTTTTGGGGGTCTGCGAATGCACCCCGGGCTTCTATTGTAAGACACCGACTAATTAAGAGCCGCCGGAGCTGACCTGCTGTATCACGGAGCTTGAGGAAGATGCTTTCGTGCATTGGTGTGCTGCCACTGACTAGAAGCACACGCAACCGTAGAGAGTGGTAGTCAAGAATATGATTTAGAAGGCGGTGATGGAACGTAGACTGTACGGTCTCATATCGCGGGGGATATCCCTGATGGTCCAACTCCCGTATCCTCACGTCCTCCAAAGCATTCAACCTGCTGATTGCGCTGAGCAGTTGTCGATGGGCCCTGGTGTCGGTGCTGGCGTAATGCAAGGTAATTTTCCGTAGGTGGACGGTGCGTTCGAGAATAGTCGTCAAAACGGACTCCATGAATAGCTCCACTTTTCCTTCTTGCCCTGAAATATGACATTCCACCACCTTGAGGTACTCGGCGAACTTGGGCGCGAGCTCTTTGCGGAGCTCCAATGCACGCCGGCTAAGTGGATTAATAGAAATAAAGGTTGCAAATACTGGATTACATAGAGCTTCAAGTTGTCTGCATGTGAGCCGAAGGGACTTGAGCGGATGGGTTTGTACGAGGCTGGCTTGCCAATCGCGTTGAAGAAGCTCAATAATCTCGAACTGGATCTCAACCGGGAGGTTAAGGAGAAGAGAATTTCTTTGCGTAGTGCTCGGAGATGTGACACCAGTTAGGGTCTCAGGCATCTGCCAAATGAATGGATCTCCAAATTCAAAGTGAGCGATGATCGATAGATCTTACCTGCATCTGGGACTTGTGTTGGGCGTTCATCAAAGATGCTCCATTCGGAAACACGATAGCCATACCAAGTGCACCACTCCGAACGATCGCAGCTCTCATGTCGAATTGTGAGCTTGAGTGACGCTCCTCAAACCCACGCGCTCTGGAGAATCGGCCCCATAAAGGAGATGGAATGTGGGTGTACATAGAGACTGGAGCTAAGTGCTGGCGATAAACAGACGCCGGTCATGTCACACGCGTATTATTCGTGGGTTCGAGCAAGGTTGGTACTATCTTTTATGTAGTAGAATACAGAAGGGGGTTGTGTGTACCCTCAATTCAATGCCTAGCATCAAGTACGTCGGCTCAGAAGTCGACTGTAGAATGACGGAGAGTTGCTACTTGCCATGCCCTCAGTAATATAATAAAATCACTCGGTTCACAGAATCCGCAGCTATGTGCTAGTTTATGATAGAGTCAGGGGGAAATGTTATCGGTTCGCCTCTGGGGGAAGCAGGAGTTCCAGCCCCAGGCCATCCAAATTGAAAGAGGCGTATGATGGGTGGCCCTCCTCGCAGATCGACATGTACCTCGAGCGCTCCGCTGGACAACCGCTCGTCCAACATTCGGCATCATCTTGAGCTCCGACTCCGAGGCACCAGTGATATTGGTTAGTGCGCAGCTAGATCCTCGAGGGGTTCAATATTCCTTAGATAGGGACTCACGATCGTCTCTGCCAGCTGTACTCCTGAGCGTCCATTCGCAAATACACAGGTCGCTACGAGTAGTAGGAAAGTTATTACTGATGCGGATACCCTATTACGATAGCTCATATCGAATCTCTTCGTCCCTCTCAAGGAGGTCTTTGGATAGAGCCTATTCATCGTACAAATCATTTTTCTTCCTATCCTGTCTCTTTTCCATAGGTGGTCTATACAAATATGATTATAATGCGTGGTCCTGGTTGCGACTTCGGTAACTAGTGCTGGAGCCGAGGTCCCGAAAATCTATGTCAGCGATACCAATGCTACATGCTTCACGGTGCGCATGGTTGGTGCAGCCATCCCGTCCATCTTCGAGGCATACGCGAAACAGCTCGAGGAAGGTACGTATGGGAAGTATGACCGCCCAATGAAACACTGTATGACCCTTATAGAAAAGGCCGATTATTTCTCATTTACTCGGGACAGGGCTCCTCGCCTCACAGGGTTGCGTTGAATCGTCTCGCGCCAAAGCGCCAGGCCCCTGTTCCAATGAAAGTGAAACGTAAACCCGCACCTAGAAGGATACGAGGTGAGGGTACAGGGGTGTTGCTCAAGGTAGACATAGAGTCGAAGTACCTGTTGGATGCGGTGCAAGGTCCTCAGCTCGTTGACCCACAGTATAGAAAGGGCAACAAAAGCAATGAAAAGCAAGGATATCGATACACCTTGTTCCAGAGTGCCAAGCCCCCGCTGGACTGTACTGTAGACAATCAAGGGCGAAACGATGTAATTGGCGCTTCGTGATCTATGACGCGGAGCCTTGTAATCTCTGTACAGAAAATACACTAGTGGGCAAGGAGTACGTGGGCAGAGACATAGAGGTGTGAGTAGAGCTGCACTATGTGTCGGGCTGGATCAACAGGTGCACAAACTGCCGAGGAGATGCTCACAGTGGCACTGAATAAGCCAGTGTGAACACAGAGTGTCCGGGTGTGCCAATCTTCAGTGTATCTCATCCATATCAGGTCCACCTCTGATAGGTGACCATTATTGGGCGCATTCTGGAAAGCTTCGCGGGCATCCACGCACATGGTACCCCTCCAAGAATGTGGCCGGTAAATTCGGCTTTTAGAGCATGCTTTGTAGCCAAGGCTATCACTCTCCAGGGTGATCCTGATCATCGTTCCATGGTGCATGTCATACTCAATGATTCTAGAAAACACATTTAGAGAGAACATCTTCCTTCCACGGGTAGCCTCGCTGACCCTTACACCTCCCACCTGGACCACGAGTATAAATCCCGGTTAACCTTTGTCAATCCTCTTATGGCACAGCTTCTCTTCAATTCCTCAAAGTCTCTATCACCCCAATCGTTCTCCACGTGCAGTTCCTCTGCCTCGGGGAAAGTCGTGCTCCTCCTAAACGCTTCGATGCATTGCGGCCGGCCACCCCAGACCATTCTCATGTGCACCTTTTTTGTGCGAATACACCTTAGTCTACTCATCTCCAAGTCGTTGAACTCGGCAACTTCGACCCAGTTGAGTGGCGGAATCGTCCAAACGGTAGCAGCCGATTCTGGCGGATCCCCAGAGTTCTCTTTACCCCCTATTATATGGAATATGCGGAGTGGGCCAAATATCCCCGCTCCGATGTGACGCGTGATAGTTGCGGGGTGAATGGCGCATCTCCGGATATAGAGATACTCGAGACGACCCGCGCAGGCCCATCTTTGAGGGTCTGCAAATGCACCTCGAGTTTCTATTGTAAGGCACTGATTAAGTTCAAGCTGCCGAAGCTGACTAGCTGTATCACGGAGCTTGAGGAAGGTACTTTCGTGCATTGGTGTCCTGCCACAGACTTCAAGCACACGCAACCGTTGAGAGTGGTAGTCAAGAATATGATTTAAAAGGCGATGATGGAAGGTAGACTGTACGTTGCCGTATCGCAGGGGATATCGGGGATGGTCCAACTCCCGTATGCTCACTTCCTTCAAAGCACTCAACTTGCTGATTGCGCTGAGTAGTCGGCTATGGGCCCTGATGTCGGTGCTGCAAGGATACAGGGAAATTTTTTGTAGGTGGACCGCGCGTTCAAGAATAGTCGTCAAAACGAACTCGAACTGTATGAACAGCTCCCTGTCCCCGTTGTGTTCTGAAATAAAACATACCAGCGCCTTGAGGTACCTGGCGAACTTGGAGGCGAACGCTTTGCGGAGCTCCAATGCGGGCCGGCTAAATGGATCAATGGAAATAAACTCTGCAAATATTGGGTTACATAGAGCTTCAAGTTGTTTGCATGTGGGCCGAAGGGACTTGAGAGGATGGGTTTGTTGCTGACCCGACACGAGTCTGGTTTGCCAGTCGTGTTGAAGAAGCTCGATGATTTCGATCTGGATCTCAATCGGGAGGTCAAGTAGAAGAGAGAATTTTCTGGAACCACTCGGAGATGTGACATCAGTTAGGGTCTCATCAGGCATCTGCTAAGTGATGTGTATGGGTCCCCAAATTCAAGGGGAGCGACGGAGATCTTACCTGCATCTGGGACTTGTGTTGGGTGTTTATCAGGGATGCTCCTTTCGGAAGCGCGAGCGCCATAGCAAATGCACCACTCCGAATGATCGCAACCCTCATGTCGAGCCGTGAGCTTGAGTGACGCTCCACAGACCCACGCACTCTGGAGAATCGGCTCCATGAAGGAAATGAAATGTCGGGGTGCATAGAGGCTGAAGCTAAGTGCTGACGACAATCAGGCGCCGGTCATGTCACACGCGTATTATTCGTGGGTTCGAACAAGGTTAGCATTTATGGAGTAGAATACAGAAGGCGTAAATGTGAGGCTGTTTGCACCTAAATCCAAAGGTGGGCCTCAGAAGTTGACTGTAGAACGGCGAAGAGTCACTACTTGCCCTCAGTGATGAAGTCATTCGGTTCACTGAACCAGAGGCTAAATGCTAGTTCCCTGATACGATCCGGGGCAAATGTTATCGGTCAGCTTCCGCGGGAAACAGGAGTCCCAGTCCCGCACGGGCAGGTCATCCGAATATAATTGAATACGCGGATGATGGCGGGCTCTCCTCGATCGCAGGCATGGACCTCGAGCACTCCGTTGGACAACTGCTCATTCGCCATCATCGATCTTGCGCTCCGACTCCCACGGTTAGCGTGCAGTTCTTCGAGGGATATATTCAATATCCCTTACGGACTCACGAACGTCTTTGCCAGTCGTACTCCCGAGCGTTCACACGCATATTTGCAAGTTGCGACGAGTAGGCTTCTGAAAGTCACTACTGGTGCGCATGCCTGCCTAGTTCGATAGCTCGCATCTCGTACCTCTCAAGGGGTTCATTGGACGGAGTCGATTCAACGTACAAATCATTTTCCTGTCTCTCCTGATACCGGTCAATTTAGTGGAGGAATATATAAATATGGTTGTAACGCGGCGCCCCAGTTGCGACTGCAGTGACAATTGCTGGAGCCGAAGTCCCCGAAATCCACGTCAGCGATACCAACACTGCACTCCTCTCCGCGCGCGTGATCGGTACAGTCATCCCATGCATCGATCCACCCTCGGTCGGTTGTGAGGCATACGTGAAACAGCTCGAGGAAGGTATGGTACATATGACCGTCCAATGTAGCACTATATGACTCACCGGGCGCCTGCGTGTTGTGTCGAAACCTTAGTCCGCAATCCGGACCACTTCCAACGAATAGAGATCCCGCTCCACCTTTGTCAATCCTCTCATGGCACAGCTTCTCTTCAGTTCCTCAAAGTTCTTATTATCCCAAGATCTCCCCACGTGGAGCTCCACTGCCTCAGGGAATGTCGTGCTCCTCCTGAACGCCTCGATCCATAGTGGCCCTCTTATCCAGACCATCCTGATTCCTATGTACACCTTTTTTGCGTGAATACTCGTTAGGCTACTCATCTCCAAGTCGTTGAACTGGACGACTTCGACCCTGCTGAGTGGCGGAATCGTCCAAGCCGTAGTAGCCGATGGCGGCGGATCGCCAAAGTCCTCTATACACCCAACTATGCGAAATATGCGGAGAGGGCCAAATACCCCCGCTCCGATATGTCGTGCGATAGTTGCGGAGTGGATAGCGCATTGGTTGATGCAGAGATACTCAAGACGGCCCGCACAGGCCCATCTTTGAGGGTCGGCGAATACATCTCGAGTATTAATTGTAAGACACTGACTAAGTTCAAGCCGCTGAAGCCGACTTGCTGTATCACGGAGCTTGATGAAGGTGCTTTCGTGCATTGGTGTGCTGCCACAGACTACAAGCACACGCAACCGTTGAGAGTGGTAGTCAAGAATATGATTTAGAAGGCGGTGATGGAACGTAGATTGTACGGTGTCGTATCGCGGGGGATATTCGGGACGGTCCAATTCTCGTATGTTCACTTCCTCCAAAGCACTCAACTTGCTGATTGCGCTGAGTAGTTGGCTATGGGCCTTGGTGTCGGTGATGCAAGGATACAGGGAAATTTTCTGTAGGTGGACGGCGCGTTCAAGAATAGTCGTCAAAACGAACTCAAACTGCATGAACAGTTCTCTTTCCTCTTCGCACTCTGAATTAAAACATTCCAGCGCCTTGAGGTACTTGGCGAACTTGGGCGTGAGCTCTTTGCAGAGTTCCAATGCGGGCCGACTCGAGGCACCAATGGAGATAAACTCTGCAAATACTGGATTGCACAGAGCTTCTAGTTGTTTGCATGTGAGCCGAAGGGACTTGAGCGGATGGGTTTTTACGCGTGTGGCTTGCCAATCGCGTTGAAGAAGCTCAATAATTTCGAACTGGATCTCAATCGGGAGGTCAAGGAGAAGAGAAATTTTTCTGGTAGTGCTCGAAGATGTGACATCAGTTAGAGTCTCAGGCCTCTGCTGCACTAAGTGAATGGGTCTCCAAATTCAAGGGGGGGAAGGATAGATCTTACCTGCATCTGGGACTTGTGTTGGGTGTTTACCAGGGATGCTCCATTCGGAAACGCGATCGCCATAGCAGATGCACCACTCCGAACGACCGCAGCCCTTATATCGAACCGTGAGCGTGAGTGACGCCCCACAAACCCATACGCCCCGGGGAATCGGCCCCATAAAGGAGATAGAATGTCGGGTTGCATAGAGGCTGGCGCGCAGCAGCGCAGGAGCTAAAGTGGTTTGGTTCAAATTTCGAGTTCGAACAATTACTGGTCAGTACATGGTCGGAAGCAAGCTGTCCTTGTCGGAGTTTGTGTTTTCCCATTTGATTTACTGCTGTATGTCCTCGCTACTAGTAGATTTATTTACATGCTTGTTAGACCCGACCACATGCGATTACGTTGGCCATCACATGTCCGGGAACGGCATATCTAAAAGTCCTAAGTTACTATACCTGCACTCTGTGCACATTCTGATACATCGGTATATCCATTAGTTAAATCGAGAAGATCGGGCCAATCAGGATTGATTTGATGAAAAATCAATCACACCTCTGACAGAAGCGACTGTCGAAGCAATCGCACGTCATGCTTGAACAACTGACGATGCATGTCTACGTGAGAGTATGTGCGTGCATCCGGCTGTCATTTACTTCCTTGTGAGTGTCCTGTGAGCATATGCACCCACCAGAGGTACATTTTACACAGTCAACGTGGAAATAAAGCCCTTTTTTGACCTGTCCCAGCCCAAGGGCAGCGTTCTCGACCCGTTCAGGGAGTTGAGCGAAGAATCCGGCCGGATTTGAATCGAACCATAAAAATACACACACTATCGGCACCTCTAGAGCCGTATAGGAAGTGAGATTGAATCCTTTGACTCCTTTGAGATAAACAAGGGAGAGGTCCCGAAATTTCCGCCAGTGATTGAACGAATTGGCCATGCGGCTCCTCAAAGACACAACAACTGGTCTTCAAACGAGTGTATTACCAATTGGACATTGTACAACATATTCATTGGTAGAAGAGCTCTGTGTAGTACCACAGATTTTGTAATTCACCTGGCCAATTGTTATAGAGCTTCAATAAAGGGAGGACCGAAAATACCAGAGTAGCGGGGGTCGATACACACCTAGATACCAGGTCCAAAAGTCCAAAGAGCTCGTCCAACCGATGAAACGGTCCGAAAGCAGAAACAGCGGCTTCCAAATGTGAGAGGCGC
>Ga0307515_10005423_pt1 | contig 25844 bp, 14 predicted proteins | sample 17_EM_MG_FD_194513 | JGI IMG/M metagenome (GOLD analysis project Ga0307515, IMG submission 194513) | Populus trichocarpa ectomycorrhiza microbial communities from riparian zone in the Pacific Northwest, United States - 17_EM | ecosystem: Host-associated > Plants > Roots > Unclassified | place... | reverse complement strand
ATTTGGCCTCGTTTTGGCCCCTAAATTTTAATATCTTAAAAACTACTAAACTATTTATTATGCAACTTTAATAGAAGCTATAGAGTATATATGAAAGCCCAAATTCAAATTATTAGAATTTATTATTAAGTGGTTGTTGAGATATTAAGGTGTATTTTCTAAGGTGGGCCACTTGCCCGCGTGGGCCACTAGCCCGCAGACTACGTTAATATTATAGACTTATATTTAATATAATGGATTTTTTTTAAATAATTATATCTTTATAGATTTTAAAATAAAACTATATTATTACTATTATATAAAGGTAATAGAGAAAATAAAATGCTTTTGGCTTATAATAATTTAAATATAATTAGACTTAGAAAAGTATGTAAATTTTAGTAATAAAGTAAAGACTTTAAAACTTTTATTACTACTAAAGCTAGGACTATAAGCCCCTAGACCTCGGTAGAGAATTCATTAGTGATAAGGAGCAGTACACACGTGCGTGTAGTGCACGTACCAGCGATCCAGATTTATGAGATAAATTTCCGCCCCTCCAAGATAAACAAGGTCTTCGCTTTCCTGAGATTTGACACCTTAGCTGTGAAATTATCTCAATCTTCGAGGCTCTGGGCTTAACAGAAAATCTCCGTATCTTGTACAATCCAAGCTGGCGTCTCTCCCAGTCCTGAAGTTTTCTCATGGTTCCATTCCCTATGATTCAATAACACATCTGCATATCTTGTCTTCTCTTCTAATAGCTCATTACGTCACTGGAAGAAGGGCCACCGGAATTCCCTAACAATAAAGACCCGTCGCAGGCGCGACGCATAAGCTACTCCCGCAGGATTCTCCGATACATCTATACTACCTACAGCAGGTGGTACCACCTATCCTTGACAAGATGCCTACCCTAGCTGTGGTCAATTTCAATATTGTCTGCGCCACTCTAGGTGGTTTCATCACTTTGTTTGGGTTGGTGTCCTATCTCTTCAAAGAGGAATTCTACCTTTCAGAATCACGTCAGTCAATCTTCCCGTTATCTGGACCGCTTCTGACTAACGTACTATAGTTATATCTTTGATAGCTGGCCTTATATTTTCCCCACATGCTACAAATCTCATCAGGCCAGAGGAGTACGCTCTTGGGAATACGGAAACACTTGAGACCATTTCTTTGTACTTTACAAGGCTTGTTCTTGGCGTCCAGTTAGTTCTGGCTGGTGTCCAACTACCAAGCAAATACTTGAAGAAAGAATGGAAAAGCTTGGCTCTTTTATTGGGGCCAGGAATGACTGTAATGTGGATCTGCACAAGCCTTCTAGTGTATTTATTTGTCCCACACCTAAGCTTTCTGCATGCTCTTGCAGTCGGAGCTTGCGTAACGCCCACAGATCCTGTACTCTCCAACTCCATTGTCAAAGGTAAATTCGCCGACAGGAACATCCCAAAGGAGCTGCAAAAGATCATTATTGCAGAGTCTGGGGCGAATGATGGTCTCGGATATCCGTTCCTCTTTTTGCCCCTCTACTTGATCCAGCAGAGAGGGTATGGCGGACTCGGGCAGACCAACAGTACTCGCAGTGCCATTGGCTTGTGGCTTGGCGAGACTTGGGGCTACACCATTCTGCTAAGCGTCTTGTACGGTGCGGTCGTAGGCTGGATTGCCAAAGAACTACTCCACTGGGCCGTGGTACGCAAATATGTGGATAGGGAGAGTTTCCTTGTTTTCGCCATCACTCTTGGCGTATGTCTACCCAATTTCCTTCTATTGACATAATTCACTAACACTATAAATTATGTAGTTGTTTATTGTCGGTACCGTTGGCATGATTGGGAGCGATGATGTGCTCGCCTGTTTTATCGCAGGCAACACCTTCACTTGGGAGTATGTCCTATAAATTTTTAGTACACATAGACGCGTATGTTGTCGCTAACTATTGACTATAGCGATTGGTTTCGTCTCGAAACTTTGGATGATTCGTTCCAACCCATAATAGACATGTTACTCAACGTAGCCGTCTTTATATGGTTCGGAGCTATTTGCCCATGGGACAGCTTTGCGCACAACAACATCATACCACTTTATCGATTGATTTTCCTTGGTATATTGGTTCTTTTGCTCCGCCGCCCTCCCATTATATTCGCCGTGCACAAAAAGATCCATCAAATTAAAGACGTTCGCCAGGCTGGTTTTGTTGGATTCTTCGGACCCATCGGCGTCAGCGCAATCTTCTATCTCTACGTCAGTTTAGACTTCTTAAGAAACATAACTGTTGATGGTGAGGTGAGGGAAGATGCTCGGACCCTCATGGAAGCGATGAACATTGTCGTTTGGTTTCTTGCTATCTGTAGCATTGTAAGTACGATGCAATCAGACTTCTTTGCAAGTTGTTAACCTCTATAGGTCATTCATGGTCTTAGTATTCCATTGTGGAAGCTTGGATTTTACCTCCCTCGGACAGTCTCGGCCGCCGTCAGTCAACGAGGTGAGTATGAACCGTTCCATATTATTCGTGAACACGCTACTGAGGAAGAGCATGCGTTGGCAGCACCATCTCGTAATCAATCAGGAGCGGTCACACCCAACAGCGGTATTGTCGGCCCACTTCCAAAACACTTTCGAATTGGGCGTACAGAGTCGCGGTCAACAACTCCGACTCCTGTAGATTCACCAACTGGTACTCGGACTCTAGTGACTGTGTCTCAAACGACACTAAACTCCCAAAGCCACAGCACTTTGGATTCTCCCAGGCCTGAGAGTTTCTAAGAGAAAAGTCAGTTGTCCACCTCCCTTCCTTCACTTATAAACCAAAGAGCTATCCGCTTCCCTGATGAAACAACACCTGGGAACCGGAAACAATTGTGACGGCTAGCGAAAAGAACCGTAAACCACCGTATTCTGTCTACTCAAAATTGCAATTGACAATATGGTGATTCTTATGGTCCAACATTCTAAAATTTTATGAGGTGTTCAATGAGGGGTTATCATGGTTATCCAGGAACGGACTCCAAATGCAAAATGGGGCTGAATTTAATAGCTGAACTGCTCAAATTGTGTAATAAATACTCGCATACATAATTGTTTCTGCATACCGTATTGTATTCGCTAATGCAATTCATGCTGACGTGTCTGGTACAGCCTGCAAGGCTTGCCGAAGTAGTCTGTGTCGATCAATAGAAAATCATGAGACGCGAAGAAAATTTCTGGATAGCGGGTTTAAAGCACTCCCCAGGCCACGGCTAGGCTCAGCGGAAGTTTGAGGAAGTGTCTTTGCGGCCACTGAAGCTTTTCAGAAACATCCAAGCAGAATTGTGTCGCATTGTCTTTTCAAAACACGCTCGGTTGTTTGGAAGACACCAAGGTTCTTGGTAGATGCTGACCGTGCTGATTCATCTCATCCCTTTTGGAGTTGCCCAATCAGCCTAAGGGCCAAGACGAAACTTAAAGCCACATTTCTTCGATAGGCGCCACGACTCCACCCACGATGGACTTGAAGTATACCAAAGAGTCCGGTGCACCGCTGGAGAACTGCAGTCCCGCCAATCTTCAACCCGCGCAGCAGAGAGCCCCCTGGCCTTCAGAGAAAAAATGACCTCAACGCCGAAGACGTTTGGAGACAACACCTCAACTTCTGGTTCTCACCATCATCACCACCTACACCATACTGGTAAAAGGTTAAGGCACTTCTTTCGACCTGATGGCCGAAAAGTGCATATCGCAGGGTCGCCTGATGAAGTTGAAACTCTGCGGAGAACCCTATCGACGATCGAGAAAGACAATTTCGACCTTGTAATTCACGGTACTCCGGAGCACGTAAGAGCCTTTGATACCTTCGTTAATATTCCTCAAAGCTAACGCACATCAGATCGAGGCTCTAAAGGAGACCCACGAGCACCACATGGCTACTCACAAAAAACTGAAAGAGCAGCATGGCGATCTTGTTGATGAATTCGAGCGCGTCATTCGACAATTAGATGAACTTTCCCTAGAGTTGCACATGATATCTGAGCACGCGGTGCAGTTGGATGCCAATTTTTCAAAGTACGGTTATAGTGCTCATTTGCGTAAGTATTTCCAAATTACTACAGTACGAAACCTAGAAAAATCTATGAGCTATATCTTTGCTTTTTCTGTAGTGTGTTTTCAGCCTTTTTTTGGTGCCTCGTATTCTTCAGTTACATCTCATTAACTTTTTTTTCTTAAAAAAAACTACGCAATTTCTGATACCTAGAAAGGCACCAAAGATAGTCCCGAGATGTCGGCGGCCAATTCAGTACTAGGAGACCATGCAAGCGCTTTTGATAAGGCCAGTTGGGAAGCCGAACAGCAACGAGGTGTGACAATGAAATTCTACAAAAAGCCCATTGTACGGCAATATTTCCACAAAGGACTCCTCTGGCGTGCATCAGAAGCCCAAGAGGTGGCCAGCTATGAACTATTCGTTGATCTGTTGTACGTCGGCATCATCGCCATCTCTGGAGACAACGCGGCAGAAATAGCTACCGGGCAGGCACTTCTCCGCTTTACCATTAACTTCATTATGGGGTGGAAGTTCTGGAATGACATTTCTGTGCTCATTAGTTGGTTTGATACCGATGATATCCTGAGGCGTTGTACGGTTCTCTTCATCCTCACCTGTCTACTAGGCTTCACTACCAACATGGCTGATTCGTGGTCCGAAACATGGACTCCGCTTGTTGGATTCTACCTTGCCGGTCGGTTATTCATAGCTACCACCTATGCTTGGTATGGATGGATTATTCCAATGGTGCGGGGCTCCATGATAGGAAGTTCTATCATGACCGCAATACCCGCTGGTTTTTGGATCGCCAGTATCTACGTCGAGGAGCCACGCCGACAAGCACTCGTATGGGTCGGCATATTCTTGGATATGTTCGGAAGCATGTTTCTTGTGTGTTGGCAAAGGGCGGGTATCTGGATGGCTCCGCGGATGCAAAACTGGGCGAAGAAATGGTTCGAGTTCTTTCCAGGAGCAAACATCGAGCACAAGATCGAAAGAACTGGAGCTTTTGTTACGCTTGTGTTTGGTTACTCAGTCGTTGCTCTTTTATACGAGAATAAGGCTGCCTTCGGCATCAATGCATACTTTGGCAAGGCAGTCTTGGGCCTAGTGCAGGCTTTTGCATTCAATTGGCTGTACTTTGAGATCGACTCATTCAACCTTCACACGCACGCTATTCGCAGGCACATCTTCTCAGGTAAGTTGGTCCAATCTCTAACACTCAGTTGTTAGCATTTTCCATGCTAAAAAACCCCATACGCCATCACCGCCTTCCTCTAACAAGTACACATAGCCATAATCTGGATGTCAATCCACCTCCCCTTCATCATGTCGTTCGTCCTCTCCGCGGCCTCTCTCTCCAAGCTCGTCCTCGCACACGACTGCGCCAACTCAGACCCGGAAACGCTCTACGAGACCTATGCCGCGCGCTCAACGCCCGACATCAGCCGGGGCCAGCGCTGGTTCTACTGCGGCGGGCTGGGCATCGCGCTCGCCATCATGGGCGTCATCTCGCTGACGCACGTCTACAAGGCGATCCCGAACCAGCGCCTGCTAAAGTGGAAACGCCTCGTCTTTCGCTTCTGCGTCGCTATCGTCATCATCTGCCTCCCGCTCGCCGAGGGCCTCAACTCGCTGCACCTGATCGCCACGACCACGGGGCTGGTGCTATGCGTGCTGTTTTTGGAGCTCGTCGGCTCGACCTGCACCCAGGATACGTTCTGGCGGGATGATAAGAGGTATTGTAAGTATAGTGCAAAGTGTAAGGTTACGAGGAAGGAGTTGGAGGTGAGCATGAAGAATGGGACGATGATAAATGTGGAGGATATTGCGAAGAGGGAGGCTGGGGAGAACGGCGGGTTTTCGGTGGTGTAAGGCACGGGTTGCAGGGAGTTGTAGCTAGTTGTAGAAGACTGATTGTATTTGCATACTTTAGGCTAGATTTTAGGCGTTCACATTGTACAAACGTGGAAGCAGAGTTCTTGAGATATTTACCAAACTGCGCGTGGGTGATGTGTGCGGTGTTCGGGAGTGCCAAATCACCCGGTGAAGGTGAGTGAAGCTGGCCACAATATCATTACAAGCAGACCCAGGTGCATCATGTTTGTTCTAGGAGAGAGTAGTGTGAGGGGTAGTTGCTGCTAGTATAGGCCCTCAAAAGACGCCCGGGACCCTACACATGTGTAACTTTAACTAGCTGCAATTAAAGGGTCTGTACTCGCCTTCTCGAGTTATCCTACGTTTACTGCTCAGCTAGCCTAACATTATGTGGCGGTTGTATTGAACGATCATTTAAACTCAGAAAGATGCTCTGTAAATAAGGCAAGAAAGTTCCAGTTTTTGAAGTGAGGTGGAGTACACCCACGCTAAGTGATCCTCGGCTCCTAGCTGTCAATTAGACTGATTCACCGTTGTGACTATGTATGTAGAGCTCCTAGATCTCAGAAATATCTGCTAATTCTTTCATACATCAATCTCCACATCTAGCTTCAGAATATCTCACTGTCAACTAGTCTTTCGAGCAAGCACAAGCACATAATCAATGAACTTGAAATAAAAACATCCTCACCAGCACTCATCTACAAGCAACGGCTAGTAGATCAAGTGCGCATGCTCTTGGCAACTCAACCACATACTGAACGTAATTACCAAGTGAGCAACATAACTGCCTCATGTGTCACATTAACCGGAATTTCGAGAAGCTGCCAAAAACTTCCAAAAATGTAATGGTCTGCACACTATGACTACCTCTGCAATTGCAAAATGAACCTTAATAATATCGACGACCTATACGAGGTCAACTTCTGCCGGAGCGGAGAATTAGAATGGCGGGTGAAGGACGAAGCCCGAAAAAATAGCCAAGTTTATCAAGGACCGTTTAACAGGCATGTTCACGCGGCCGAGTGGGATAGCATAACTTATGAGGTACGACGAAATTTGCAATGAATCCTGCCTGACTCATCGGTTATCCGAATCACAAAGGACGAAACTGGGAGTGGGTTTGCTAAAGGACACCTAAGTGTTCTACTTAAAGGAGTTGCAGCCCGGAGTCGGGTGTTGGAAGGATTATAGTTGCCGTCACAATTATTGCGGACATGGTCATTGCATGAAGATGTGGGCCCAGACATCTCGAAAGGCTTACAAGTCCATTGACAGGTATTTCAGTGTGCAGGGCCTGATTTACGAAGGGTTATTTGCAATCTTCAGATGTTGACTGGTCTTCTGGAGGAATTTTATAATAATAATTTCGTTAGAGGGATAGGAGTATTTTGCATGCTGTGTAAGTCTAGGATAGACTTACATGTATTGCGTTGTATGTATAATTGTTGACAACCTCACTCAGTACATGGTGCTCTGGTGATAGCAATCAGAGAGCCTTTCATATGCACCACGAGGGTTATTATGAAGGTATTACAGTCCAATACCTAGTTTCTTAACCGGCAGTTTCGAGAACTGGTCTTCTTGCGCATCCAATTACATACTTTTAGTATACGACTTATGCTTATCCCATGTCTTTACCCTCTTCTCTTTGCTTGACCACCTTGACCCTGGCCTTGGCTTGAGCTTTCCTCTCCCGAAGAGGTCTTACCTGCCATCCACGACGCAAAGTCGAAGTTCTGAATCTGCGTAGCGGGATTTGCAGCGGAGTTGAGAGGGCTCTTCTTCTGCATCTCCTCGAATTCCGCGCGGGTCTCGGGGTCCACTGCTCACGGATATCAGCATGCTGCTACGGATTCTCTGATAGGGCGTGGAACTCCAACTTACTATTCTCCATCAAATAGGGCATCCCCACAATCAACACCAGCGAGAAAAGCGCCATAAGAATCATCGGATTCTTCAAGAATGACAGCGGCGAAACTATAACGCCGTATTAGCCTTCCTTCAAATCTACCCCAACGACCACGTCTAGAATGGGGATATACTCACATCCTCCCCTGACCTCGTAGTATTCCTTGACCCCAATCGGCCGCACCTCCGCCACCACCCCACTTGGCCCTCCCCCTCTCTTCTCTCCTTTATTGTCCCACTCGTTCCCTAAGAAGGTTTGCCATACCGCCACTTTTTCCTGCTCGCCTCCCTTCCCGTCTCCTCCGACAGTTACGTCTACCCGTAATGGCTCAAATGCGAAGTCCCGGCAGTGCACGGTTGCAAGATAGCTGCCGGCGGTCAAGTTCGAGAAGATGAAGGTGTTAGCGCGGGAAAGTGGAGCTGAGTAAGGTGCGCCGGAGGATTGTAACGTTGCGTGGGTTGTGGGTGGAAGGAGCGACGGGTTTTGAAGGTGAGTTGAGGGGATGGTGAGAGTGAGGCGGGCCGCGGATGTAAGGGCACCAAAGAGAAGTGGGAGGGCTTCTGGCAGGCGCATTTTTGTATATATTGTTTGTGGGAAGTCAGGAGTGGGCTAGATAAGTAGTGTTAAATGTGCAAATGGAGCTTTCGGAGTAATGTTGAATTGAGGCTTTCGGTAGCCGGAGAAACTCAGAGGCGAAGGCGCATCAATTTATTGTCGCGAAATCTCCCTGCCAGACATTGGACTGGTTAGATGGGCACCACAAGATCTGGACGCCGAGCATGGTCGCATGTCGAAGGAGATGGCGAAACAGAAGCCTGTAGGCGTGAAACGACCCAAGACAGTCATCACCGGGATGAGACGAACTGCTCGTACATGGTTGTGAACCCGGCACGGTGAAGCTCTACAGTACGTCCTTGTGTGGTTCAAAGGAGGCCTCTGCACCCCGTATGGCATAGGCAAGAGAACGTCTTTTACCTCCACCAATACCGCGGCAACACGACAAGCAAAGATAGGGGGTCAACGTGGAACCGACTAGGGTGGTGATAGTCTGTGACTGAACCACAATGTCACATCTACGATGCGTAGGCAGCATAGCGCCAACCTAATCGTTGTATCCCCAAGCGTTATTACTAGCTGGAGAGACGTCTATATCTTATTATTCAAGGACTCTGCACTTGTAAAGCAAGAGGAACCGCTAAGATTTACGATATGCTATAATGCCGTGATAATGCTTTGAACTTGCTGGCCATTCTACTTGCAGAGGAAGGAGGATCATCTACATATAATGATAAGTGGAGTTAGCAATGCAAGGCAATGATATTCAGCCTTGTGTTGCAGTGGTGGGTATCATCCGCATCCTGTTCTGCGGGTGGTTGAGAAAAAAGAGACCGATTGATAGTGGTCTCCGGGATCGTGATCCTGTCAAGCCTTGTAAGAGGTGTCTGCTGCGAAGAACGATATCTGGGGGCTAACCCGAGCGGTGTAGTGATATGCCAAAGCTTCCCAATTATGTGATATTCGCTGCGAGATGTTCCTTCCGGTGAAGATGTAGTAACATCTAAGGTTTGCTCTCCCTTACTACTTCGGATTATCCCTTTAATCCCCTAAACCTCGTCAGCTCTACCATCTCTATACATCAACAGCACGACCCAAATACTGCTTATTCCATAGCATAGATTTGATGTAGGATACAATCAATCAAGACAAACTCGCCCTAACAATCATGCGGGCCATGCATGCCCCAGTTCTATCAGCGACCATGATATACCCGGGGTATTGGGTATGGCCAAGCAGCCTGTATAATCTCACAAAGAAAAAAGCAAGCATACATCGAAAAGAAAATACAACGCAAGATAAGTCACTCCCGATAAAAAATCAGAGAGACTCAGTTACCCAAACGCCGATTAGTGCTTAGCCGTAACCGTTTCGCCAGTCAGCTTCTCAACAGCTTCCTTGGCACTGTGGGGTTGTTAGCATCTGCGTAGGAGGGAGGGGTTGAGGGGTATCGTGAAACTTACATGTCTCCCAAAGCAACCATGCAAACAGTTTGCCAAACGCCCAACCCAATTCTAGGAGTAACGCCACGATACAATCCCTTCAGACCGTTGGTCTTGTAGATATAGCGGAAGGTCTTGCCAACCGTCAAATTCTTAGGCCGGTTGGGGTCTTCCGTTTTGCTCTGCATCTCGACACGGATGACCTCGATGGGCTGATTCCACGCGCTCAGCCCACCACCGAGTGCGCTGGCAAGCACCTTCTCCATAACGCCGAGCTTCTCTCCGCCCTCCTTGCCCGTGACTCTCCTGATGCCAGTCTCGGCGACACGCGAAAGACCGAAGCGGGAACCCCAGTTGGTGACCTGGCGGACGGCGACAGCGTTGACGCCCCTGTTGATACCGCGAATACCCTCGGTACGCCAGATGTTCATGAATGTCTCCATGGTCCCCGGCGGCTTCATGCCCGAGGCGGCGACCTTGTGCTTTGTGATTTCCACCGTCTTCATGCATGTACAGAAGCCCATTGTTGCGTATGCTTGTGCTAGACCGCCCGCCATACCGCCGCTTATGCCGGCTACAAAGGGCGCGGCGCCGAATGATCGCGCATAGTATTCGCCCTCGGAGGCAACGAAGAGGAGCACGGCGCCCTTGGTCGAAGCTTCGATCCATGCCTAGATATTTTTGTTAATTCTGCGCAGAGAACTTGGCTTTTCTGATTTTGATGTAGAGGATTTCTTTGAGTGTAGACCGGAATCTGATAGAAATGAACAAAATCGGCTTACCCATGGGATGAGACCTTGGTAGACTGTATCACGAAAATCAGTTACATGATCGGGGATATCTCCGAAGATGTCATCCAGATAAGGCAATCGGCAAACTCACACCCAAGGACACCACCACGACTCCAAATCTTCGCGATAGCCCCAGCAAAGCCATCGGCTCTGTTGGCAGCCATTGTAGTCTTCACGACTTCCAATGGCTATTGTATTAAGCCCATGTTAGCGCTTTCATCCCACTGCTCATGATTTCACCGATTGCGGAGCTATACCTGTCCCAGAGTTGTCACTCTAAAATGGCAGTCCGTCAGCTTTTGTCTCGGTCGTGTTACAATTCACTGCGATAGAGCACTTACTCAAACATATTCAAACCGGCTCCGACTGTGCTCGTAAGCCTCGGTCAGCCTGAATTCACCCATCCGAATACCTCTCTCTGGGCGTATACTCACGCAACAAGTTGCTGAACTTTACCGGCTTCTTCTCCAGCTTCGGGGGCGCGGCAACGCCTGCCATGGTCGCTGTGGGTGCGGACATAATCTGGGAGGACTCGGTGTGATAGGGGCCCTGACCAAGGGAATGGGGTGCTTCTTCGCAGGTTCGACGTGGGACAGGTGTGCTGTAGATTCAGGAACAGGTACGCGGCGGTTTTATCGCAGCTATAGAAGTTGGTCGTAGCGTTCGGTCGGTCGATTTTGGGGGGTGTTGGTTGAGCTAGTGGCTGTCGATGATTTGCTTCTTTGAAGATGATCCCGCCAAGACTATAGCTTCCGCCGCGGCGTTTTCGGGAGCCGGTGAATGTGACAAAGATGTCAACCGTGGAACTCACGACGACGAAGCACTCCGTATTTTGCACCGAATTCAAATGAAAAGGAGCTGAGCAAATACAAGCGGTGAGCAGGAAGTCTGGTCACATCAGCAAAAAGTAAAGCCGATTAACGTTTTCTGACAGCACGAATATTTCTCGGCGAGCAGAGTAAGTCTTTGTTGAGGCTGATTGTTGTGCCGCCGCGGCTCCCCAAAAATTTCGCCTGGCTCATCACGGACATGCCGACAGTTCAACAAGCCCGCTCCATCAGCTCATAATCCCCATTTCTGGCCCTTGTCTGGCCCAAATTGTTCACCGCTTCCGGAGAATGCGTCGCTTCCGTTGCCCTTTGGCTCTGCAAGCCACTCAGATCATCTTGCAGCCACGTTTTCTAGTTCCTTTCGGCCACCGAAACACGATCCAGGAACGAGCCCTGGATTTCCATGGCGCGTTGATCCTTCCCGAATCCATTAATTTTGATATCGTATTGGCCGAACATGCTATTTGATGGATCCATCAATGCTTCCGGCGATATTCAGGGCGTCATCCGTTTGGAGTAATGGAGAGCAGCAATAAATAAACCTTCAGTAGGTACAGAGCCATGCTTCGGGAAATCTAGTCGAGGAGCGCCTTAGCCAGTCTTAGGAAGTCTGTTTATGCTTATGTTAAAGTTATTTCTATTACTGTTTAGATAACCTATTTATGCTTTGTATTAAATTTTAAGAAGAACTTTTTACATCTTTATATACGTGTTTTTAATTAAAAATATTTTAGGACAATTACCCCTTGACCCGTCAGTGTCCCGCGAGTAAGTGGTCCGTGCGCAAACACCAGTTTTAAGCAACGCGTGTGTCTATATAGATTCCATCAATTAATTACCTACTACAATACAAAATACAGTTCTACAGGAAGAAGTGCTAGTAACCTTATATCGGGCGACTTAACTCCCAAAATTAGGCGTCTATATTAAATTACTATATAATCAAAAGCTTTATATTCCTCAGTGCGGGCGTTAAATTCAGCTCAATTGATTTGCTAGTTCTTATCGATAACCGTTAGACGCGAATTGACGGGTCAAGGGATAAGGTAATATATCTCATACTTCTAATTATGGCTTAAGAAGATATCTAATCCTATTTTATAAATTTTATTATACTTTTATAAAGGAGCTAAAGTACCTTTTATACTCTTATAAGATAACCTCTCTTATAGTTTTATAATTTTAGAAGTGCTTTAGGATCACTCAAGGAGTGCTTTAGGACATTATCACTGTTCTAATTTCGGTATATACAAAGAGCTGAAGCTATTTTCACGCTGACTTGACTGGTGCAATCCTAGACTCTTTACTAGGACTAAGGGATATTTTCTACCTTATAACAGGGATTATAGAGTGCTTCAGGCCAACTGGAAAATCGATTACGTCCTTGTTATCGTGCACTGCGGGGTGCTTCAGGACCATTTGCGGAGTAGAAATGGAGATTGAATTGTGTTGACATAGTTGTTGGGACTTATTGATAAATTGCGGACTTCTTTCCAAACCGTCTAAGATATGACGTATATTATATGGCCATGCAAAATACCATTTAACTGCAACACTGTCGATTCATAAATATCAGAACCTTTTTTATATTCCAGACAGGGCATATACATGGTGTGAAGAGAATAGAAGTTTCCCAGAACCTGCTAAACGACGGTAATAATGGTACACGCGGCTATCGTATCCAATCCGAAGCGGCATAAGGAGAAAGGTCATACCCTGCAGTCGTTGCCGGTTCCCCGAAACATTCCCTATTCTATCATACACAGAAGTTACCTAGTCTAGTGCTCTTTCACAGCTACCTAAATCACAGCGACCACCCCACGCCTAGATCATCCATCATTTTACAACGATGCACCAACCAGTTTAGCATACGCCTCGGTACTGAAAGACTTGGGCCGCTCGATTGGCGCACCCACAGCACGATCGATGATCAGCTGAGGAAGTACACCCAGTGCCCGAGAGACTCCAAAAAGAACGGTATAAAAGTTCTGCTCAGTAAGACCATAATATTGCAACAAAATTCCGCTATGAGCATCTACATTTGGAAATGGGTTCTTGGTCTCGGGGTACGTTAGTCAAACCCAGATACATAGTTAAGGTGTGTAAGGGGCTAAAGCTTACCTTGCCATGCTCCGTGAGGACACCAGGGGCGATTTTGTAGACTTGGCTGACCAACTTGAACATTGGGTCATCCGGAAGCTTCTTCTGGGCGAATTCGCGCTGGGAGACGTAACGGGGATCAGTCTTCCTCAGGACGGCGTGGCCATAACCTGGAACAACTTGTCCAGCCTTGAGGGTAGACCAGAGGTAGTCGGTGATGGCCTGGTCGCTTAAATCGTTACCAACGGCCTTTTTCATCTTTGTCAGCCAGTTAAGCACTTCCTGGTTGGCCCTGTAAAACGTTAGCAAATATTAAAAATGATTTTCCACGTTGAAGCTCACAATCCGTGGAGAGGACCAGCAAGACCGTTAAGACCAGCAGCTAAAGAAAGATAAGGCGAGCTCAGAGCACTGCCAACTAAGTGAGTTGTGTGAGCGCTAACGTTTCCACCTTCATGATCAGAGTGGATGGTCAGGTAGAGGCGCATCAGCTCAACGAAGTCGCTGTTATCAGCAAAACCAAGTTGGTTAGCCAAGTTGTAGCCATAATCCTTGTCCTTTTGAACTGAAGCAACCTTGCCATCCTTGTAAACGTTGCGGTAGATTTTTGCGGCGATGGTCGGGAGCTTGGCAATCAGGTCCATGGAATCCTCAAAAGTGTGCTCCCAGTACTGCGACTTGTGCATGCCCTTAGCATATGCCTTGGCGAAAGACGACTCGTGCTCGAGAGCGGTGACCGCAAGGGAGAATTGAGCCATCGGATGGAGGTCATTGGGGCAGCGGTCGATCAATTCTTCGATGAACTTGGGGATGTTGGAGCGGGCCGCCCATTCTGCAGAGAGGTCGCGAACTTGCTGCTCAGATGGGACTTCCCCGGTCAAGAGGAGCCAGAAAAGACCTGAGATAATTAGACTCGCTAAACTGTATATTTTGAGTTTCCTCACCTTCTGGTAATGGCTCTTCACCGCCGGGAGCTTTTGGGAGGACTTGCTGGCACTCAGGAATCTACCGGAGATGAATATTTTGTCAAATTTAAACAATTGTAAGATTTACTCACAGTCTTTCCGCGAAAACGGATGCCCTCCTCTGAGTCCAAGACGGATCCCTATCAATTGTAAGTTTATCAGGAAAAAAATGTTGTTCACATGCCATCGGCAACCAACCTCCCAGACAAGCGACTTGATGCCGCGGGCACCGCCATAGACTTGGCCAAGGGTAACTTCGCCGATGACCTTGCTGCCGTAATCCCTGTTGAAATACAATTAATAAATGCTTCAGATAATGTAGCTGATGATGGGCTTACTTTCGCAGCTTCTTGATCTTTTCAATCTCGCCCGGGAGCTTTGCAGCAAAGGTCTCTTTCAACGACTGGAAATAATTGCATTAGGATTTTAAGAGTAGCAAAAGTGCGAGAGAATCGATGTCTTACTTGAGTTTTGCCGGTGGAGTAGCTGCGCAGGCCATTGAAGACAGATGCAGACCTCCACGGGGCAGCAGCGGAAGTGCCCAATGACGAGCGGAAGGTAGAAGAGGTGAATCGCAGAGCTGTAGCCATGGCTGAGGAATTGATGACGGGAAGTCAGTGTAGGAGATTAGGTGAAGGTGGGAGCGGCGGAAGGACAGGATGGATGAAAAAAGGAAGCCCAAATGTTAAGCTTGGACCACAAGCGTCATCTCGTTGAGAAGCCGCAGTGCATTCTGCGCATCGGACATCGGGAAACGCGGCGGCTCTCCCTGCACGCTTTGGGCCTGTCTCGGGGCCGGCCAATTAGATAATATTTTTAGATTTGCCTAGCCAGAGTATGCGAGAAATTTTAGTCTTGCTGCCCAGCGCTGCACACTCTTTTAATCTCCTCACCTGGCATCGCTATCCACCAGGAAAAGCCAGCGTTGCTTTCAACAGAATCCGCCGTCATCTTAGGCGAGCTTAGTGAAATTTACTTGAAATCCGCTTAGTCAGATCCGCTTGGCGTTACAGCTGGCCTTTTCCCTTTTCCCTTGCGGCGCCGAGGGAGACAACGCCTCAAACTGCGACACAAGATCTCCTGAGTAGTGAACTCCAACAACACCAACCCAACACTGTTCTTCTTCACTCTATCAGCCTCGCTCCGATAGTCACTCTACCCTGACTACGTTGCGACGGCCTTTCACTGCACCAGGAGCTGTAGACGTGACGCGCCTCGAGGTTTCCTCATCTTGAGTACTTCATCTTGCGCTTCTCCTCTGCTAGACACTTCTATCCACCAACGCCATCTTGCTAGTCGTACAGCGTACCACCTAGACATTTCCGCTTTCGATATTGACTTGGTAGTATTCGCGCCATCTCAGGCCGACGTGTTTGCCTCCAACCTTCAACCATTCTGCGAGTGGTCCCCCGTAGAGCTGAACAGAACTCGTATCATTTGTGCCGGACTGAGCTGGGCATCGTAAAGTAGCCATGTCTGCTATGGAAGAGTTAGAAACACAGCTGCAGTCTTTGCAGGCCCTAAAACCCCCCGGTGTGACCAAAACGAAAATCGAGTCTATCACTACGCTTTGCATCCAGAACATTCAGGTATGCTTGGCCATCCCTTTATTCTCCCAGGTCCCTAATGTTTGTCGAGTGCTAACATCCACTCTCGCCCTAGTCCGAGTCGATAATAATCCAGAAAATATTCACACAGTTCAAGAAGAATCCGGCCACACATAAACTAGGAGTGCTCTATGTTGTAGACTCTGTAACCCGACAGTGGGTGGAGAAAGCCCGTCAAGCTGGCCAAGTACCCCCCGGCAGTGCTACTGCTGACGGCACATTTGCTTCTGGCGTTCAAAAAATGACGGAATTGCTCCCAGTGATGATGAACGAACTGATCCAAACTGCCCCGGAGAACCAAAAGGTACGCTTCTATGTAGCATTGCCAAGCGACCAACTGCATATTCCACTACAGCTGGATTCCTACTGTCCGTGAGGCAGAATGGCAGAACAATACTTTTGCGCCGCTTGATTTTTGATAAAAGTCCCTCAACTTACACATAGATTGAAATTTTAGGAGAAGGTTTCGAAACTGATTGACATTTGGGAGCGAGGACAAACATTTCCTCTCCAGCAGCTTGCCAGCTTCAAGCAAAAACTAAGCGCTCCCCAGACAAGTAAGGCACCTCTAATCCCATTGCAGATGATAATGTTACCGTAAACATGAGATTTGATCTGATTCAATTCAATTTTTGGTAGACACGCGGTCATTTACTCCAGGCAGTCCGCCAAACAATATTGTAGCATCACTTAGCTCCGCACCACAGGTTCAAGGACAGCCGAAGCCGGCTGCAGCCCCTGCAGTTTCAGCCTCGCCAGATGCAGGTTCAATTCTAGCCGCACTGGCAAACATGGGAAAGCAAAATGTTTCGAATGTTGCGCCGAGCGCTTACACAGCTCAAGATAACTCAAGACTAGTAGCGAATCCCTCGTATCAGTACCCACAGAACGTAGCTCCCGCGCCACTCCAAGTAGCAACCATGCCTACGTATGCCGCGCCCGTAAACGCGCCTGCTTATGGTACAAATGGACATACCATAGCACCTGCTCCTCAGTATGCCCCGAATGCAAATCCTTTAAATCCTCCGGCAGCTCAGGCAGCACCAGCCGCGCCGGGCGCCAATGAAATGTTGATACAACTGTTTCAGGCTATAGCACAGGGACTGGTTCCTCCAGATCGAGCAGCGCAAATCATGGCTGCATTAGGTCTTGCCCAACCGGGTGCTGTTCCTCTTGTTCCTTCGCCTACCCAAACTCAGGTCCAAGCTTCTAGTACTTCCCAAAATGCTACACAAAACGATCGTCAGCCAGATAATTATCAGGCGAATCAGCCTCATGGTCAGAGACCTGGTGGTGAGAATGGAAACAATGACTATCAAAATGAGAGGTATCGTGAGCGTAGCCGTTCGCCAGATCATAAGCGACGTCGTGTAACACCTCCCAATCGACGAACAAGTCCACCCAATCGTCGCGATAGTCCAACGTATGGCGTTTATGATCCTACTACGGCTGTCGAAGGTAATAATGGAAACCGTTCTACGGAGCATGAGCGATCCCGTGGAAGAGGTAGGGGACGCCGTAATGAATATCGGCAGCGTAGTATACCTCCAGCACAGCGAAGACAGCAGAGTCCGGTAGTAAATGGTGCTCATAACATGCAGCCGAAACTCATTGAGTTTGATGATTCACTTCCCAGGGGTAGTATTAGAGTACTCAGCAGGACTCTTTTTGTCGGTGGCGCATCGTAAGTACGAATCGTTTAATATAGAAATGGAGATATTAACAGAATCACAGGGCTACAGAAACCGAACTACGGAACATTTTTAGTCGGTATGGTAAGGTGCAGAGTTGCATTGTGAACCATGAAAAGCGGCATGCCTTTGTCAAGATGGTCAATCGACATGATGCTCTAGCCGCCAAAGAAGGTATGGAGAAGTCACAGGATCCCGATATTTCCGCCAAAGCACGCCAGGTAAGCATTACTAAACCGAGTGTAGCGAACCAGCTGCTAACTCCGACAGACCCGATGGGGCGTTGGGTTTGGACCTCGCGACTGTAGTGACTACAATACCGGAATCAGTGTTATTCCCATCGACCGATTGACTGATGCTGACCGCAAGTGGGTACTAACCGCTGAGTATGGTGGTACTGGTGGTCAGCCAATTGAGAGTGGCATGGTCATAGAAGAACCTGACATCGAAATCGGTGCTGGAGTTTCATCGAAAGGCTAGTCTTCCATATCTCGTTTGCATATCGCTCTTGCTAACGGTTTGTAGCTATCAGCCGTCGCATAGTACCAGATGCGGGTGGCCGACGCGGAGGAGGCAACCACGGCCCACGCGGCGGTTTCGATCCGAACGCTCCGCGATACCGCAAACCCGATCGACCAGAGCCACGACATGTCTCGCCCCGACCAGAAGCTGCCATTGGCGTGCCACCACCTGTTCCTGGGTTTGGCTTCCAATTTTCTGGTATGCCGGGCTTTTAGTAGCACCTTTTTATTTACTTCCCGCCCTTACGGCTGGCGACACGATTTATACTTCAAGAGGACGATGGAGGTAATCCGCATCGTAGTATCTGCTGCTCGTATTCTCACTAGGCTGTCTTTTACTATCAAAAGTTGCACAACATTCACGTCAAGAAGCGTGAGTACCACGCTCGCACCTGGCCTTCAGAATTCTTTCCATATATTTCATTAAACATAGGGTGGTGGTCTCTAGCATAGTTTGCGTGGAAAGGTGGTCATCTAATCGAAATTTCCGTCTTGCCCTAGTCTTATTTACCTGGTGAGAGAAAATGAGAATTTCACTACTCGAGTAATAAATATTCTGGAGCTCAACTCCAGGGTTGCAGCGGCAGCCATTCCGTGAGAACCCTTTGGAGCACTCTTTCTTGCCTAGTTGCATTCGACGGCGTTGAGTGACTGCTTTCTTTAAATTTCCTCATCTCTGTAAATATGCTTGTACATTTGCGGCCTTCTTTTGCTTATCTATTTGGGCCTGAGCCGGCTTTGGAAATTGCTTAAGTATTTTAATTTTGGAACATTTAATCAGGCATATACAATGACTTGTGATATTGTTGCATCTGCCGTTTATAGAGGCTCTTAGGCGTGCACGTAGAGTTATTCGTCTAATCACCACCCTCCCCGCTATGTGGGTTCTTGACGAGTTCCCGAAGTACTTTAGAACCAAATGTACTGAGTAATTTTTTCTTGGGCACCAGAAGCTCTTCACAAGGGCATAACTAGGACAGCAAAAGTCCAGTGTTCTACTCGGGTAGACATCGGATCATAGGGATATGCATCAGAAGGGAGGCAAGTATATTCGTCAATCGCTATACAGCAATCAGCATCTCCTTCCAAACAATAATACAGCAAAGCCCATCAACGAAGCACTGCCGACCACCCACCCACTTCCAGTGCGCCTTGAAGTCTATTGCCCCTTTCCATCCGCAGAGTGCCTTACTTCCTCTTCCTACCCCCATCCCTCTTTGCCGCGCCGGTCGTCTTCGCCACAGCCGGCTCAGCGCTGGCCACAACGTCCACGTCAGCGGGAGCGGTCAGCGGCTTCGCAGCGACCTTCTTCTCGACCTCCTCCTCCCCCTCGCCACCCTGGCCGAACTCGTTGATGCGCGTGTAGTCGATCTTGTACTTCCAGGCCTGGTAGAGGTAGACGAAGAAGATAACGTCGTCGCGCAGCGTGGCTAGGCGGTGCAGGGTGGGCATTTTGATGGTGAAGGCGAACAGGTCGTCGATGAAGGTGTTGAGGAACTTGTACATCATGGTGCGGGCGGGTATGTGCGCGACGGATTTCAGCCGGTAGTTGATGTAGAGCGATGGCACCATCATCAGGAAGCCGTACGCGTAGACGGAGCCGACGAGCGTCGTGATGATGAAGCTGTACCACGACTTGTGGGTCTCATAGAGCAGTGAGTAGACGGAGTAGGCGAGTAGCAGCGGCATGGCGACTATGTATAGGTACTTAAAGGCGATCTGGTCGTATTCCTGTGTCTTCTTCTCCGTCTCCGACAGCTGGTGCTTGTCTTCGAAGACGACACTGTACGGGAGGAGGGAGCCCGGCGCCGTGGGTCGGACGCGCACGTTCACAGTTTTAGTGATCTTCCACGCTTCAATGGCGATGCCTATGCCTTGGCCAAAGAGGATCATCCAGGACGTGTTCTCGTTGTTATCCATGAGGTAGAGGAAAATGATGCTTTGCATGAAGACGTTTGCGAGGATGGTGCGCACACTCGTGCCCACATTGTCTTTCTTCTTGCGCCAGTGCGAGACGTCGTTCTTGAAGGCGAGCATTTCGAAGACCATGTGCAGTACGCTGACTACAGCAGTTGTAGCTAGGAGGTACGAGTTGCTGTCAATGAGGATCTCTTTGAACATTTCCATCTCGGAGCCGTCACCGCCACTTGGGGAGGATTGACCGGACGCGGCGGCACGTGCCTGTTGTTTGAGGCCTTCGTCCATGGCGGATAATATGGAAAACTTCCAGTTGTTGAGATTGTTAATGTTCACGTTGAGTGGGAGTCGGGTGACGGTCGAATTCAACTCGGTCATATGCTTCTTCAACTGCCAGAAGGTGTTGGTATACAGGATTGGGTAGTACCAGCCATTTTGCCCAGAAGCATCTCTTACGCCGGTTTGCTCGAGCTGGACGAAAGAGCGGACGGCGGGGTGGAGGGCGGGGTAGTTCTGGACACCGGAGTCTGGGATGAGGGAAATGGTGAAGTTGGGATGGTAGTACGATGCTATGACCTTTGGAGCAGATGCGTCGTCGCCTACTTCTTCCGTGGCGTTTGCACCAGCCAGCAGGTTACGTGTTTTCTTAACTTTCTTTTTCGGGAGGTACTGAGTTAGTGGGCGGAAGAAGTGGTACGCTTTCGAGGTATCGTAATTGGGCGCAGTAGGATCCAAGACACTGCCTGTTTGTCCAACATAGAAATGTGCAAACAGAGTACCGTTGTTTTGAACCTCCTTTGGGACAGCGAAATCGGCGTGAATCTCACGCTTCTCTTTCCAATCGCCGAATTTGAAAGCCTTCTCATTAATGACTAGCGACTCCTTGGGAAGCGACTTCAGCGATGGCATAATCAACGATGGCGATATGTACACAGAAATATCTAACTCGGAACCAACAGGCCACATGGGCGCAACAGCTTGCGGTATAGGGTTATATGAGGCATCAGGATTGAGTGTCGGTGGGCGCAACGAATACTCAGGGATAGGGACGTTTGAGCCTGGCACAACAGCTCCCTTTGTGGAATCGGAATTCTGTGGAGTACCCGCGAGCTGCCTGGTAACGAACTGTATCAAGAGGAAGATGCCAATGCTCTGGACGGCCGTTCGAAGAATCTGTAACCGAGGTCAGCAATGGCCTTGCGGATGTGAGGGATTTCGGATTTCGAAGAAACTTACACTGCCACCCTGCTGCTCTTCCTGTCGTGCCTCTGGCATAGTGGGCAGACAAACGATATACCTTTGTGGTATATTGAATGGTGGTGGGGATGACAGCGCGACGGAGGCGATCAAGACCCTGTCACGAAATATTCTGGATAACCCGAATAGGCAAGCCTGACGCTAACTCCGAAAGCGCCCCCTTGATCAGGACCACAAGAGTACTATAATGCAACTAGAGAAGGATAAACCTATTGGATGGTGTGGGCGAGGCTATACGTAAAAATTAACCAAATGCCGCATGAATGAGGCATAAAAAGACTGCCTCTCCCAATTAAATCACTCTTAAACTCGCTGCCTTCTCCGAGGCCACTGCTGTTCCCACAACTCTCAATCATTGTTCCACCGCCACTATGACTGCTCAAACTATAGAGGGAACCGCGTCGAGCAACAATGCAGCCTCTGCAAGGAAAGGTCCCGTAGTCTGCGTGTTGTAAGTCGAGTCTTATGGCTCTCCTACTTTTGTGCTCCCACAATTCTCTCCCAATCCCAATGTCTCAATCACTAGGCAAAGACTAATCTAGCCCAGCTGCGGCGCCTCCCCTGGTAGCCCCCCAATCCACCTGGCCGCTGCGCGCGCCCTAGCTCAAGTATTCCACGATAACAACATCTCGCTCGTTTATGGCGGCGGTACCGTCGGGTTGATGGGCGAAGTGGCACGCTCCCTTGTGGCGCTTTCTGGACCGTCTGCCGTCCATGGCATCATCCCGGCCGCACTGGTAAATTACGAGCAAAACTCCGCCGACATCGACGAGAAAATCTACGGCCGCACCACCATTGTCAAGGACATGCACACACGCAAGCAGCTCATGGCGAGGGAGGTCATTGACGGAGGGCCAGGCGGTGGGTTTGTGGCACTGAGCGGTGGGTATGGCACACTGGAAGAGCTGATGGAGATCACGACGTGGAACCAGCTCGGGATACACGGAATGCCGGTAGTGATGTATAATGTGTACGGGTATTGGAATGGCCTGTTAATATGGTTGAAGAATGCTGTCAGCTTGGGGTTCATCGCTCCCAACAATGCAGGCATTCTAGTCGAGGCGTTGAGTGCGGAGGAAGTGCTGACTTGTTTGAAAGAGTACAAGAATGCTGAGGGGAGGTTCAATCTGGATTGGGATGAGCAATAGTAGGGTTGATTAAGGAAATGGACGTTGAAGGACTGAGAAAAGGCGGAACTGGGGCTTATGACGGGAGTCTGGGTCTAGGCATGAGCGATGGTAACGACGGCGTCTCTGCTCGGTATTCAGCAAGGTCGCGTTGCATGCACCGGCGCGATGGGGCCATACTAGGACATAATCTCTACAGTATCCCAGACACTAGTATGATGGACAACTACTAGAGTAGAAATGTACTAGAATTGATAAAAAGCCATTCCACTCCGCACTGGTATAATCATCTCAAGTATCCGAAGCCATGTAATACCTTCCATGCCATAACTATTCATCCTAATTAGATCATCTAAATAAAGTAGGCGCTGTAGGAGTCCTCCAAGGCCGCCGAAAGGTGTGCATCTGCCAGCGAACTGGTATATGTAGGCCCACAATGCCCTATACTCTGAGCATGGAAGTCTTTCCTTCGGCTACACGCGATTTATCCGGATATAAAACTTCCAACCCCTTCAGATATATACAAAATGATACAGTATTGACGTAAAACTGGCGTTTAGAATAAATTTGCTGCAGTCAACTTTAGAGTAGTGTGATACACTCTCAAAGTTGATTGCCTGACTTTAAGTGCTAAAATCGAGTGTGAAGCTGCGGGCATGTACCAGTGGAAAGGTGTGATGGTCAGATATTTCTTTAGAAGTCGAAGGTTAATTATCTTTGGTGAAATCTCGGCGCCGCCCCCACCTGAGCTTCAAAAGGGTGAGTGATAGCCACATCTTTGGACAAGCGCATTAAAAAGGAACCGAAACGCTTATGTCTGTATGGCAATAATCCATTGGGACGAGTAGCGTTATATCCCCATGCGCCGCTAGGACTTATACATACCATTTTCTCCTACCTAGTCCTCTACAAATGACCTTATCAACTTTATCGGAGTTTAAAGACAGTTGGGTCAGATTCTTAGAGAATCATTGGCTTACTTTGTTATGCCTGGACCAGATAAAGACGCTCCAATGACTCTTCTTTATAGCGTGATAAAAACTAATTGGATGGTACTTCACCTGATTCGGTGTATTTCTCAATCAACGCTGCATATGATATGTCTTGGCCCTTCAGCATAGGAATATCTTCTCTTTTGATTCCGACGCTCCATTGCCTCACCGCCCATGACTCCATGAAGATAACAATCTCCAATCAACGTGTAACGTTTCACGGCTGGTTCACCCGATTTCTTAGTCTTGTGTTGGCCTTGGGAGAGGGATCGAACAATGAAAGGAACTCTACTTCCATAAAAGATAAATATCTCATCACCCGCCCATAGACAGGAAAGCCCAACATCATAAATCCTTGGCTTGCCAGGAAGAACTTGCGGCCAAGGTTGTTAACGATCAGTCTAGAGATCTCATAAGGATTTTCCGCCTTTGTGCTCTTCAACGGAGATTCGCCAAACAGATTATAGACCAACTTAATCTTAACATTTACTGGCTATGGATGCAAGGTATCAAGTCAGGAGACTCCGACTTACGTCTCTTCAGGGACATTCTCGCGATATCTTCTGCCAAATAGGCTATATCACCAATGATTGTTCGCCAAAAAGCATCTGTCAATGTTATGCCGGTTACGTAGCGGCCGACTGGATTGTCGATAATTCCAGCGAGGGAACGCCATCCTTCCAGGCATTAGAAAAAAATCGTGCCTCATGATCATAGTGCTGTGAGGCGCTGTACTTCCCTTTATCTTAATTTCGTCAATGAAAACGTCCATCGTAGATAGCGAAGATGACAATGCGACTCCCCGGGTTTTTCCCTTCGAGGTGTCGAAAATTTGGGCGGAAGCACTCTAGTTCTTACCTCTTCCATGAAGTGTTCTCCGGGGGGCTCTCTCCGGTCCTTGACCCACGACGGTAGATCTGGGGAGTGAATTTGGTTTTGACTGCCTATCAAGATCTCCAAAGAACCCTGGTAACTCATGCAACTGAGAATAAAATGATCGGCTTGCATGATCATGTCATGCGCTCGCATTGTATTCAGCCTAAGAAGTGCATAAATCTCGGTTAGGATCTGGACGGTAACTTTACTGCCCGAATCGTTTGCCGAGTTTAATTCTGCCAGTGTAAAATTAGTGGCTTAAAGCTTGTTTTTTAGAGTTATACTACTATAACATGCGGAACGTTGATCCCCCAACGTAAATTTTGACCCGAGTTTATAAGTAATAAGCTAATCAATTTTAGAGCTTTATTATATAGACTTTAATTAATATATATAGAGATAAGGTTTTCCAGGGGGAAACCCCCTAGGACCCCCCTATATAGAGCTTTTGCTTAATTTAGAAGTAGTAGTAAGATTAAGGCGCCTTGGTTACTGCTAGGTAAGGATCTACTATAGTGACTAAGGCGCCCTACTTAAGCTAGGCTTAAGGATTATATTAGTCACGAATTTAGTATATATTTAGACTACAGAGCTTTAATATAGAGCCCTCTACGTAGGATCTAATATAGTAAATTCTAATTCTAATTAAAGCTTTATATACTAAATATTTTTAATACCTAATAACTAAATCGCCGCATAGCTAGAATTAAAGCAAGTTTATTACCCTAACTTAATTAAATACGCGTATAGGAAGAGACATAACTGTATATAAAGACGTTTAATATAATTAAGTAACCACATTATTACCCACCTAGTTTAGATATATAACGTGTTAGGTGAAACCTAAGTAGATAGTTATATAGCCGTAAGGTACGGGCGACCCTGAGGCAACCTAGGGGTAACTCGCCCGTGAGGCACGTGCTCTGCACATGCCTAAGAAAAACCCTTCCTACCTCGCATATAGACTCCTCCTTTTTCCCTTAAGGATTTATCTCTGTCTATACAATATACCTATTATTTCACCATTGGACTCCCTATCTATATTCTTACTTTATATTTAAATTCTTACCAATCCCCTTAGGAGGATAGCCGGTTTAATTTTTCTATAATACCTCCGAAAAGAAAACCGACGCCTATACCTAACGGTAATACGCTAGCAATATAACCGCAGAACGCCTTAGGATCTAGTGTAGACGAAACTGCTAAAAGCATACCAGTAGTATTTAAGCCATTTTCTAAATCTTAAAATAATTAGATATCTATAAACGCTAGAGACTAGTTTAACTTATATACCTAGGCTTAATAGGAGCTTAGTAAGGTTACTAGCGTCCTACCTAATACCGCTAATATAAAGGAGCTAGATAAGCTAGCTAAGAA
>Ga0307515_10005421_pt1 | contig 25850 bp, 35 predicted proteins | sample 17_EM_MG_FD_194513 | JGI IMG/M metagenome (GOLD analysis project Ga0307515, IMG submission 194513) | Populus trichocarpa ectomycorrhiza microbial communities from riparian zone in the Pacific Northwest, United States - 17_EM | ecosystem: Host-associated > Plants > Roots > Unclassified | place... | reverse complement strand
TAATACTATACTCCAAATATAATACTATACTTCAAGTATAGCTCTATATATCAGATATACTACTATATATCAGATCTAGTACTATACTCCAGATATAGGTCTATTTTTCTTAGGGTCCCCTGATGTGGTAAGAAGTGGAGGTGGGGGTGGTGTGGAAGTGGAAACCACACACAGGCAGTGAGGTGGAGGCTATGCGAATGCGGTGGAGTGGGAGTGGAAGTGAAGAGGAAATGCAGGGCGGGGGTGGGTCTACACTATAGGAATAAGTCCAGTAGCATGCAGGGATGATACAAACATGCAGAGACATAGTATGCAAGCAGTCATCACAGGAAAGAGTCCATAATATGAAACACGAGTCACAGGGAGCAGGGAAAGAGGACAAGAGGGTTGGGAGGAGAGCAGGAGTGGGATTAGGGGAGGGACATCAGAGTGATCGGAGGGAGCAGAGATTGTCAGAATGGTGAGGAAAAGGAAGGAAAAAGGCAATATTATCACACTAAGGAATGAGACCAGGGCAACAGCCACCATGATTCCCATCATTTCAGCCAGTGGAAAGGTGTTCTCTCCAACAGTAATTTTCCAGGGAAAGTTCCTGAGGGGTAGTTCCACATGGGAAAACCCCCTTGGCACAGTGTGAGTCCTGCAAATCAAATGTAACACAATGACTGACAGATTTTTGGCACAGTGTTCATATGTCAGAGAAGAGGTATATGACAGGGGTCATAGGCAGAGAGTGGATCAAGTGTAATTTCAATCCTCCCACTCATCAGGTTGCCAATGGCCATGCCAGGCTCCTTATTGTTGATGGACATACCTCCCATTTCACTCAAGCCTTCTTGGAGTATGCAAAGAAAAGCAACATTCATGTGCTCTGCCTCCCTCCACACACAACACATGCACTGCAAAGTGAGTTATGTGTAATTCTGATGGAAGCATGGCCTAAACATCTCCAATAGCACTGGGTGTTGTAGGATTTTCACAATTCAAGCAATATTATCATCAGGATCTGGAGGAGAACACCGGGCCAACAATTGGCAAAGGGGGCTTCCTGGCCATGATTGCTGGACCATATTGGCATGCTTTCACACCTGAGAACATCAAAAGGTCATTTGAGAAGACTGGGACCTGGCCAATTGACCACTCTCAAATCACAACAGAAATGACTGCACCCTCATGTTATGGAACAGAATCAAGTGGGTGGGAACAGTAAATTATTTATACCTTTATGTATGCTTGCTATTATCATCAATTAGTTAGCATCATATAGGTTAGATATAAATGGTCTATTTATTGTAATTTTATCCCTTGGGCAAAGCCATCATTGCATGCCTGCCCTTGAGAGTCCGATCTGATGTGGGCTTTGTTCACCATGGTGGTGTACAAAGGAACTGAATAGACACCAAACACAGGTCCTACATAGCATTGGTATCCATGTAAATGAATGACCACAGCATTGCTATAATGATTGGTGATGCAGACTAGGCTGTGTACTTAGCAACCTGCTACAGGCACTTGCCTATAAAAGGGGCGACCCCTAGCAGAGTTTGAATATCATCTGATCTTTACCCATTCATAGTCTAACATGTCCCAAACACCTAAGTAGCCCATTTGCAAGCCAATCCATAAGAGATACAGAGTGCACAGGACAATAGGTAAAGGATAGTTAGAAAATAAGTTCTATTGCACATACTACATCATATAAGCAGTTGAATACCTTTGCATATCCAGTGCTACCCTTCTTAGTTACTCTGCACTCATTGACAGACTGTCTGAGGAATCATATCCTGAGGTGCGCACAGTGTTATTATTAAGGAATTAGTTCTCTATAAGTATTAGGTAGTAACTATATATGATCTATATTACTCTTACATTGGTAAAAGCAAATATACACAACACACTTCTGGTGAACCACTGAACTTATATTTGTGGGACTGAAATAATAGTCCTCAGGTCTAGCCCCAGACTACTGGATGTTACAATTACTTAGGTACTATACATGTGCATCATAACACCTCAGTGGGCATATCAAGCAAGAGTACACCTATTGTGAGCCTCAACAGCCCTGTCAAATGTGCAGTAAAGCTATTTGATGATCTTAAAGCCCTCCACTCCCAATTCCACATGGCAGAAGCCAATTCACATTCCACTGAGCCTGACTCTCCAAATTTGAGTCTACCAGCCAGTCCTGCACCTGCACCTTCACCTTCAGCAATTTACTCACTGTTGAATGGGTTTGAGGGCTCCCAAGCCCCCTTCCTCTTTGATGGATCACCTCCTTCCTCTGCAAATGCCATACCAGCTCTCAATTTCCACCTTCCTACTCCCCAAAAACAATCATCTAAACCCAAATTGGTATCAGAACTGACACAAATGACTAAATCGGGAGTGATTGACTATACTGCCACTTTGCTGGTTGACATTGACCACCTTGTCAACCACAATGATGCAATTGGTTTGTCCCATGGAAACACAGCTTGCACTATTGACCCTTGAAAACCAGACCTTGCAAGAAGGTCTTGTCCAGAAGGAGTAAAAGAGAATCACCCCTAGGGGGTGGCTATTCCCTGGTGGAAGGGGGCAGCATGCAACCAGTAGCATGTTCATGAATGAGCAAGCCTTGATAGAGAGTGAGGCAGCACAGAAGAAGGCCAATCTAGCAATGAGGCAAGCAGAAACAGCTGCCTGGAAAAAAATATGGGAGAAGCAAAAGGCACAGTACCAGAAAGAGTAAAGAAAGGCTTGCTGCTGCTGCAGGTTTTCCAATGACTTGAGCAGGCCCCCCCCTCTTCTGAAGAATGTTGTCTTGGGTACCTCCACAGCACAATCAGATGGACCATCTATCAGTGCAGAAAATATGCAGAACTCACAAAAAGGGAAGGGGAAGAAGAAATACACCTCAAATGACTTGCTTTGGGAAGACAATCTTGACCCAGAGGATGTTGAATCTGACACAGAGTCCAAACCTTGGTCAGCACAAGATGAGAGTGATGAATAATTAAAGAGAATGTACTGTACTTTCAGGGACAATGGGCCACCCCCCTCAATGGGCCAATGGCACTTGCAATGCCTGTAGACAAACAAGGCCATTTGTAAATAGTTTACCAGCAATATTTTAGTCTAATTTGTGCATTGCCAGCCAACACCTAGCAATTTCATGCTACAAGGAGCACTTGACCAAAAAAACTGATCTCACTTTTGGCCAGGCCACATGCACCCACCTGCTCACTTACCAACATTGAACAATGAAACTCAACATACAATAGGGGGCATTTTTAACATTTTTGCCCAGCAGTTTTCTCATAACATGGACTATAAATCATCACACTCATTGTCAAACTCAAGGATTGTCCTGACAGGCCTTGCAATACAACTCATAAAGGGTGTAAAGCAGTAGAGGAGACTGTTGGGTCTAGCACAGATAGCAAGGCTGCCTCCATTTTGGAGGAGAGCAAAAGTGGCTGGGTTGGTGGTCCTGCCAAGAATGATGATTCCGGGGCCTTATCTGAGGCCAATGATCATGACAATTAGTTTATACCCAACCTGTACAGTACATCCACTGCCACTCAGCTCCCACACTCAACGGGCCTCTTGACAACTGACTTGATAACCTGTAAAATGCTTGTAATATATTGTTCTAATACATAAATAATCTATTCTAAAAAAAAAATTCAAGCCAAGTGCTTAGAAAATGGTGGCTCAAGGAGCAGCAACACCCGGAAAGCTGGCCAACAAGTTCCTGTGGGGTGGCCACCCATCACTGTGCTGTCGCATAATTCCCCATAAATTAAGAATATGCCTTGGAAACCACAATGAACACCCGAAACTTTTTTGGAACATGTTGAGAGCACATTTTTCCCACTGCCTCTGCCCCTTCCCATCTAACTCAACTATATCTCACTCTAAATCCCTCAAACTTACCACAAGAATTACTCTTGAGGAGAAGCATCAAAAACCTAAGGTTGCTCTTGAAGAATGGTGGGCAACCCAGTCAGCCACCAAAGGAAGAGAGCATCACAGAGTGGGAGGATTGCAACAGAAGCGGATCAGGAGATGCCTAGGAACCCTTGAGGTCCATTAGAAATGATTTGTTATTTTTGTAGATTTTTTCCGGCTGGCGTTTCTGGGTTGGGGTGGGTGGCTGACTGAAGGTGGTTGCCATTTTGGGGTGTTTTGTAATAAGTTGCCAAAGGGGAGGGGGGCACAAAAACTCAAATTACATTTCAATCTCTAATGTATATAGCAATTATTATTTACAAGAGTGAGAGTTTAGGTCACGATTTGAGGACGGTGGCCAGCCCTGAAAACTCCTGGCCGAGTGGTGGTGTATGTACTGTAGTATAAAGAATTATAAATCATATATTTTTGTGCCTTGTTGGGGGGTGGCCCATTGGGCCAAAATGGTGCCTCACACTAGCTGAATGTCAAGCTGCATCAGCAAGTTGCCATAACCACAGTTTCATTTGATCACCATTTCTACTTGATTATTACATCGATCATGCTTGCTAGTCATGTCAATCTCTCAGAAAATGCATAAGAACAAAAATGGCCCATTGGCCCTGAAAGTACAGTACCATAGATATTATATTGATGTGATTTGTTGTGCCTGCCCTGCATCACTCACTGAGTGGTACATTGTGGTAGAAGCCCAGGCATAAATCAAGAGGATCGTGACTGTGGGTGTGGCTCTAATTGAGTCAAATTATCTCTATTCATTATGTAATTACATTGAGCAGTTGATATCCCACTGGCTTGATGTTCTCAGTGAGCAAAATAGATTGTCACTCAGTGAGTGGTACAGTACTGTAATTCTCTAAATGTATGTGATTTGGGTGGGAACAGGCCTCATCCCTAGTACCTAAATGTCTAACCTGTCTAAATGTATATGTATATGGTTTTTGGGTGCAGTATACAGTGAGCCAAAAAAACTGATTCACAGAAGGTCAAATTTTGCTTGCAAGTCAAATTATGGCCCAGAGAACAAAGGTAAACCCGTGGGAAATTCAGAACACAAAAATAGATATCATATCCTTTGTTATGCCAGAGTTCAGAACTTCAGTCTCAGCCAATCATTTAATATACAGTTTACAATCAAGCAGACTCAATGAATCAGTTTTTTTGCTGGTACTTGGTTTGGGCCCCTTTGGCCTTTATCACTGCCCCTATCCTTCTGGGCTTGCTCTCAATCACATTTCTACAAACCTTACTTGGTGTTCTATCCCATTCCACCAGCACTTGCCCCCAAAGCTCATCTACACCAGCAGGAGGGGCCCATAGACATTGGGCTGCCACTTGAGGTGCTGCCACCCATATTCAAATGGGCTGAGGCTGGGTGACTGCAGGCCACTTCAAGACAATGACCTTGATCTATTGGAACCATTTTGAAGCCTACTTGAAGGTGTCTTTAGGGTCATAATCCTGTTGAAAGGTGAGCTGAGGCTTGTCCCACCCACAAAATTCCACAATAGCCAGGAATTCAACTTGAAGAATGCTGGTGTGCAGCTCAGCATCCATTCTCCTATCTATCGTGTACACATGATCCACTCCTTGGGCAGGTGCACAGCCCCAAACCATCAAGAATCTGCCCCAAACTTGACAATCCACTGATCTGATTGTGCTCCAGGGCAGACCCAGGTTTTTTCCATACCCAGGCCCTCCCATTTCACCCCATCCTATTAATATTAGTCTCATGTGACCAATTCACCCTGCCCCAGTCCTCCAGAGTCCAGTGCTGGTGCTCCAAGGCTCCCTGCCAATGAGCCCTTGAAGGAAGTGGCCTTTTCTTCTCTATGGCAGTCCTGAGACCTGCATTTCTCAAGGTATTAATAACTGTTTGGAGGGTAACATTGAGGTCTGAAAGTCTCTTGAATTGTGAGCCAGTATCAGCTGCTCCAGAGGTGACTCTTTGGGCAAGGAGGAATTGACCATTCATGATGAGCTGCCTTGGGTGCCCACCAGGTGCTTGGGCAGGCTGTCTTTGACAGAGGAGTAAAGTATTTGAACTGTAGAGTAGCTGACATGCATCTGGGCAGCCACCTGGTGACAGGATTTGCCATTTTGGAGTAAAGTTGCAATAGTTGCTGGGTGTTGGAGGACATGTTTTCCAGGGGGTGGTTGATGCCCATGGGTGGTGTATATACTCTTGGAGGCAGGCTACATAATATTTTAGGTTTCACCATGTGATATCATATGACTAGGCCCATTTTAGTGCAGGCCAAAAAACTGATTCATTGAGTGGGGTCCCTTCTAAAGTCAATATCAAATCAACAAAAAAAGCCAAATATTTGGTGTTTAACACAACAAAGGATATGATACCTAGCTTTGTTATCACAAATTCCCACGGGTTTATCTTTGTTCTCTGGGCCATAATTTGACTCACAAGCAAAATTTGACCTTCTGTGAATCAGTTTTTTTGCTCACTGTACATATACAGAGCAGTGGCAACAAAGGAGAATACAGACAATACCATACATCCAAAAAAGGGAAATTGAATCCTAGCCCATGACAACCTTCCCCACAGCTCTCATAACATGCCACACACTCAACAGAAGCCAGCAGGTCCTGACTTGCCCAAAGGAACATGTGGTAAACACAAAATCTGCACCATCCATCCAAAAAGTTGACAGAAGGACATACTCACATTTCAAGAGAAGCTCAACATCCTTGCAAAGATGCAAAAAATGGGCTGGACTCAGAAGCAGACAGCATCTTATTACAACAGAGAAGGCTATGGAAACTGGGTCAGCCAAGTCAACATATCACGCTGGCTGAAGGAGCAGGAGAAGATGGAATCTCACATTTCAGAGGGTGGGATCAATGCAACAACATGCCATACATGCTCAGTGAAGCATCCTGAGCTGGAAGCTGCCTTAACACTCTGGGTCCAGCAACAAGAAGCAAAATTACTCACCATAAAAGGTGGCTTGATCATTGAGAAGGCAGAGAGAATAGCCAAGGCATTAAATGCCAAAGGGCTTCAGTTTAGTGATGGTTGGCTGACTGCATTCAAGGAAAGGCACATGCTTCAAGATTGAAGAAGGTATGGTGAAGCTGGGTCAGTGAAGGGGGCAGATGCAGATGCAGAACAGAAGAGGATGCAGAGCTTACTTGGTGGACGAGACCCTGAGTTTCTGTTCAACTGTGATGAGACCAGTTTCTTTTGGTGTGGGATGGACAATCATGGGCTCTTGACAACAGCAGTGCCAGGAAAGAAATTGGACAAGGCTTGAATATCAGTTTTGGTGATCATAAATGCAACAGGGACCAGGAAGATTCAACTTCTCTTCATTGGCACAGCAAAACAACCATGGTGCTTTAAGCAGAAAACTGGAAAGCAATGGGGTTTCTGGTACTTCCACAATAAGGCAGCTTGGATGATGGGAGAGATTTTTGCTGAGGCAATGGAGACTCTCAATGCTGAATTCCAAAGTGAGGGAATTCATCCAACAATTTTACTCAACAATTTCAGTGGTCACAAGTGGAGACAAGACAGAATCAGCAACACTGAATTCATCTTTTTCACAGCAGGACTTACTGTACATCTCATATTCAGCCAGCTGATGCAGGGATTATCCATGCAATGAAGGCACACTATTGCTGGTTGACTGTGATAAGGCCATTGGATTGTGAAGAGGCTGGAGAAGACAACCTGTTTGCAATTGATCTGCTGGCAGCAATGCAGCTCCTTGCACAGGCATGGGAGGAGGTCACTCCAGTGACAATTGCAGCATGCTGGAGGCACACTGGTATTCTTCCAAACTTCCAGCCAATTGTGGCTGTCAAGGCCATACCTGAGGTTGAAGCTGCTGTTGAGGCAGCATCCAAGGTTCTCATGGACTTGAACACTGCTATTTGCCAGCAGACTGGCAAATGACAAAACCTAGCAAAACCTGCACTAGTGGATGATATTGAAGAGCTCCTTGCAGAGCCAGGGGAGCCAGAGTGGCTGGAGGATGATGAAGACACTTTAATTGCTGCTGTGAGTGGTGTGTGCTGTGTGTGAGAACTTACTGAAATAGATTGTGCTTAGGTTTGAGAACCTGAGGAGGAAGACAAGGTGGGAGGATTGGTTCCCAAGCCACCAGCAACTCATCAAGAGATTTTCAAGGTGGTTCAGCTACTTGGGGACCTCTCCTTTGAGCATTATGGAGACTCTGAATTCAACCATCTTGCAAGAAGCCTCAATGTGGTCTCATGTGCTCTTTGAAAGGAGGCTCAGAGCAACATGCAAACCACCAAAATCACAGATTTCTTTGGTTTCCCACATGTGGATGATGGAAATGATACCAATGATGAACATCAAGAAGGGTTTTGAAACAACTGGAACCTGGCCAATTGACCAGACAAAAATTACAGCTGAGGCAATAGCACCATCTGAGGGCCTATCAGGCAAGAGCGGCCCTATTGTTAGCCTCAATAGCCCTGTCAAGAAGCTGGTACAAGCATTCAATACCCATGCACACAGGAATGCACACAGGAATGCACCCTCAGGACCCCCTTCACCACTCACTCAGGATTTGGACTTTCCACCCAGTGTGCCTCCCTCTCCATCAATCAAATCATTAGACTCCATCATTGAGAGTCTGGGTGAAACCCATGCTGCCTTCCTCTTTGATGGTTCCCCAGTATCATCAGCAAATGTGGTGCAGGCCATTGATCTCCACCTTCCCATCTTTCTGAAATTATCTGATGCATCATCTAAACCAAAACAAACTCACCAGTTGGGTGCAATGATAAAGGCAGACCTAGTTGACCTTATTCAGCAGTTGGGGGTGATGTCCAGCTCCTCATTCAGCATAGTTGCAGTGCTGAAGATGTTGCAGCTCCTGCAGTTGCAAGGCTTGCATTGATGACATTGGAGCTGCACCAAATGTGAAGTGCACTTCATTTGAAGGAACAGTGAAAGAAGGTGGCTTGAGGACACCTTTTTCCTGGTGGGTGGGGGGTAGAGTCAACAGGTGATGTGTTCATGGATGAACAGTTGCTTGTCTTGAATGAAAGGGAGCAAGAAAAGGTGGAGGCCCAAAATGAGCAGACAATGCTGCCTATAAAAAGATTTATGCTGAGGCAATGGTGAAGTGGAATGAGAAGTGTCAAGAGTTCTGCCTTGCAGGGTTTCCAATGACCCATGCTAGCAAAAAGCCACTTTTGCACCAAATCAAGGCTGGAAACTACAGCATGCCATCAAATACACCACCCAATGGAGAGGAAAATGTGCTGAACATACAGAGAGGAGAACATAGACACCCTCAAGTTTCAATTGACTTGATTGCAGGAGAGGAACTTGACCTGGGTGACACAGACTCCATGGAAGAATCTGAAGCATGGTCAGCACATGACAAGAGTACTTATTTAAGCACATAAGCATACTGTAGATTTTGAATCAATGCATTTTGGCCTGCTGATCACACATTGCTCATTGCATGATATATCATGGAATCAGGTCAGGCATAGATCAGTGAGATAGAGGCAGCACCTGCAGGGGAAAGCAATGGAATATGTTCTTCTCAATGTGTAACTGTATCTGATACATAGCTGCCTACCCTGGTCTCAGATTTCAGTGAGCACTGTTAAGCTGCCCAGTGGGTGATACCCAACTGTACCATATGGGAAGTTCAGGTGCCAGTACAGCACATTGCATGGTTGTGACTCTGCTTGCTGTCCCTATCTCCCTCATTGCCATTCTGTCTGTGATCTCTCAGATGAGGTGCTACTTCATTCCCTGGTGGCTTAGAGAGAGCTCAAATTCTTGAAGCACTTCACACCAATGATATGTGTTCATCAGCATCAATACCTTCTGGCTTAGGCATTGTCAATGAAGGTGACTATAAGCATGCCAGCTTTTTATCTTCTTGCCTGCCTTCTCCAGCACTTGTTGTTACTAATGTGAATGTGTCTATCTATCCCCCATCAAAGTTGAGAACATGTGTGAGAAGGCAGGGGCACCACATCTGCTCTTCAATTACATCTTGGCAGATGTCTCTTGCTCTGGAGATGGGACTTTGAGAAAGAATCCAATCATCTAGAGGAATTGGCATGCTCTCAGTGGGAATGGACTATGTGGGTAATGTTTCAATCTGCTTGATCACTTGAGTGCTCACCCAAAGAAAAAAGTTTGCAGCTGTGTATTCCACTACATATAATGAACATGCTTGTCCCTGGTGGTCATATTGTCTACTCAACCTGCTTGGTGAATCCTGTCAAAAAGGGTGCAGTAATAGCAGCTGCTCTCAACCACTCTGCAGGTCTTTGGGCATTGCAGTTCTTAAATAACAAGCATCAAAGGGACTTATCATCTTGTAGATACCTCTGATAGGCCCCCAGAGCTGATTTGAGCTCCTGGTCTGTTGAAATAGAGTGTTACAGCCAAAAGGAGGACAACATGCAGACTTTATACAATGGGTTCTTGTCAGCACTACCTGAGCAGCAAAGGCTGGCAAGTGAGATTGTCTCTACCATGTTTCTACCAGCCAATGCAGGAACACTGCACCTCAAACACTGGTTTGTGAGTGATGATTACAGTGCCATAATGAATGTTACTAATGATATACTGTAACTGTCTACATTTAGAGGATTTATCCTCATTGACAAAATACTGGCAGCTTTTTCATCACAGTCTTGGGACATGTTTTGAGACCAAAAACAATGGGGACAGAGTGTCCCAGAAGAAGACAAGGAAGACTGACAGACTAAAAGCCAAAGAGGCCATTGTATGTTCACCATTTGGCCCTTGTAATCCTGTGACAAGCCCACGAATTAAATATTACATTTTCTGACTCGCCGGTTCGAACCCTGTGCTCACAAGTTCATTCAACTTCGGTGCACCCATATCTCCTCCATTTGGCCGCCGATTGGGCCAATTGTAACACCATTATCCCTCGTTTATCACTGTCTATCTGCTCATGTCTACCACCGACACATACGACACCGAGTTCACTGCTAAATGCCCTGAACTCACCAAGGGAAGTTGGCCAGCGTGGTGGTATCATACGACGCTTCGCTTGCAAAAGGGGGCCATGCTGGGCCTTGTAAAAGGTGACTGGGATGAGCCCACAACTAGGGGAAAAGAGTATTATGAGTATCTGCGCCTGCTGAGCGTGCATGCTTTATCCTCCACATGCGCCTGAGCGCTCTCGCTGAGGACAAGGTGAAGGACATTGACTAATGACCTCAAGCGGGAGTTCGAGCCAGATACTGCTGCAAACCGCCTGGACAAGCTGAACAAGTTCCTCAATGCCCTGCAGAGCAATGAGGAGTCCACTGTGCGCTATGGCGGACGTGTGCGTGGCCTGCTTCGTGAGTGGAGCGGGCTCTGGCCTGCCTCCTATTCGCTGCTCGAACTCAAGGAGGAGCTATGGATGCATGTAGTTCTGCGTGGTCTTGGCCCCAGCTTCCAGCACATCAGGAATGGTTATGCTGGTGCAGAGAAGCAGGATGCTGCCACCCTGGAACGCTTACTCGACTCCAACGATGCCATGGACTCTGCCACAGACCTGCACACTGCCTTCGCGGCCCATGCACCTCCTGCCAGTGCGCTCAACCCCTCTGGTCGCCTGCTTCGCCCTCGCCCTGCCTCTGCATTTGACTGCCTCTGGTGTGAGACCAATGGTAACCATTTCACTGAGGAGTGTCGCAACATGCAGCGCTCGAAGAAGCAGCGCAAGGCTAATCGCTCACAGCTCAAGACCCCTGCCAGCAAAGGCAAACCTCAGCAAGCCAAGGCTGCAGATGCAGCGCTTGCAGAGTTTGCTGGTGAAGCAAGTCGCATCCATTCTCCCTCAGACCTCGTCACTAATCACTCCTGGAATCCAGACACAGGGGCAACGTGCCATATGACCCCACACCGGCAGTGGCTCACCCATTACAGAGCCCATCGGGTCCCTGTGCGGCTAGGAGATGACAGTGTAGTCTGGTCTGAAGGAGTTGGTGTCTGCTGGTTTGAGCCAGTGCTGCAGGGGAGTTCAGCACCCCTTGTCCGCTTCTCCAATGTCCTCTATGTACCCCAGCTTGCTTCCAATCTACTGTCCCTGTTTACCCTCACTGCCCTCGGCTATACCTTCACTGGCACTGGTCACTCCCTTGCCTTCAGCAAAGATGGTCAAGTCCTCTTCCAGGCCACAGTGTCAGGGCGTCGCGTTGGTCAGCTCCTAGACTGCGAGTGATCAAGCTAACTAGACACTAGGGAGCGATGGGAGTGAGCAGAACCCGCAAGGGGAGGCAGTGCCATCGTTCCCAGACGTACAGGAGTCGCAGGAATCACAGAATAATAGTCCAGAAGGGACATAGGAATGCCGAAATGAGAATGGAGGCATATACAACACAAGGAAACATGAAAAGAAGTGGGGAATGGCCGAAACATACAATACAGTCATGAAAGGTCAATAGCAGTCACCATAACAGAATATACCTTCAAGTCCTAGGTCGCACGTTACCTGCTCTGCGTGCACCACAGACTGCCTATGCAGCTGCTGTTGCACCACTCACACTCCAGTTATGGCATGAGCGTCTCAACCACAGAGCACTGGATGCGGTCGAGTGTGCTGTACAACATGTGGAGGGTTTGGCCATCGAGTCGAAGGCTCGCCCTCCACACCACTGCCCTGCCTGTGCAGCTGGCAAGCAGCATCGCGACCCATTCCCTGCCTCCGTGCCTCTCGCCCTCTTGAACTGGTTCACACTGACTTGAGTGGCCCAGCCCTTGTCCCAGGTCCTGGTGGGGTTGTCTATCGCCTCACCATTACAGATGACTTCACACGCTGGCGCTGGCTCAAGCTACTTACCAATAAGCGTGAGGAGACCATCCTGGAGGCATTCAAGGAATACAAGGCAATGGCTGAGGCCCAGCATGCAGCATGCAGACTGGTGACCATTAGGGATGACAAGGGAGCTGAGTTCATTGGGAATCGGATTGCAGCCTGGCGCAAGGAGCATGGCATACAGCCAAAGCACACTGTGCATGCAACCCCACAGCAGAATGGGAGAGCGGAGCGTGGCTTCAGGGACCTAGCATAGAGTGCAACGTGTATCCTAGCTAGAGCAGGGATGTCCATCTCATGGTGGGCAGAGGCTGCTCATGCCTCCAACTATATCTACAACTGCTTCCCTCACCATGCACTTGGCTGCACCCCCTTTGAGCTCTGGTATGGCCACAAGCCCAATCTCGCCAATCTGCGTGTCTGGGGATGCCTGGCTTATGTCCACTTGCAGAAGGACCAGAGAGAAAAGCTCAAGCACGGGGCACACACTAGGCTCTGCACATTTGTTGCCTATCGTGATGACTACAAGGGCTGGGAGTTCTTGAACCATGAGACCGGCAGCAGGGTAGTCTCCAGGGATGTACTCTGGCAGGAGAATGCATTCAGACATAAGCCTTGGATTCCTTGGCCCGAGGAGCCTCCTATGCTGCGGCCTCCTGCAGCGCAGAATGCACCAGCTGCACCACATCCACCTGCAGATCGACCTCTGCCACCTTCCCTGACAAGGATGTCTTGGATTCGGGGGGAGATGACCTCCCTGTACCTGCACCTGCACCTGCACCTGCACCTGCTGCCTTGGTGCACCCACCAGATTCACCTGCGCCTGCTGCAGTGATTGCTCCACTGTCTGCACCTCAGCCTGCACCCCCAGCTGTTCATCCAGCACCTCCAGCACTCCATGATCACTCTCGATCTCCTTCCCCACCTGCACCACGTCGCTCTACTCGCCAATGCTTTGAACCTTGCCCTTACTGGATCAGCAATGCGCCACTAGTCCCAATTCACCATGACCCACCTCAGCCTCCCGCATCCACTGCTTCGCCTGCACCTGAGCCCTCTGACCAGGACTCTTATCACCAGGACTCTGAGGATGAGCAGGGTGCTGAGATTGCGCACCAGGTCTGGGGCTCAGTCTTGGAGGCAGCTGGTATCTACCCTGAGTATGTGGAGATGGAGATGGATGATGCACGGGAGCTGGCCTTTTCTACTACCCACCAAGCATATGCTGCATCTAGTGAGCTGCCTGTGCCAAAGACCTTCAAGCAGGCAATGGCCGGTGCAGAGAAGGCACAGTGGGAGGAGGCATGCCAGCAAGAGATCACTGCGCACATGGAGAATGATACTTGGCGACTTGTTGAGCTCCCTCATGGCCGCACACCTGTTGGATCGCGCTGGGTATTCCACATCAAGCGAACTGCAGATGGGTCCATCGAACGGTACAAAGCCCGTCTGGTTGCCCAAGGGTTCTCCCAACGACCTGGGTGGGACTACGTTGAGTCCTTTGCACCCACCATCCGACTCTCTGTTGTGCGTGCTCTCTTCGCACTTGTCGCTGCAGATGACCTTGAATGTGACTCCATCGACATTACCACTGCTTTCCTGAATGGTGACCTAGAGGAGGAGATCTACATGAAGCCACCCGAGGGCTATGAGCAGTACTCCAGGGATGGACGCTTGCTCTATTGCCCGCTCCTCAAGGAGCTTTATGGCCTCAAGCAAGGAGGCAGGCAGTGGTACCTCAAGCTCAGTGAGGCGATGAAGGAGATTGGCTTTAGGAAGGTGCGCAGTGAACCATGTGTCTACCTATGGGAGGACAGCACTGGTGGGAAGGTGGTTGTGCCAACCTATGTGGATGACTGCCATATCATTGGTAAGACGAAGGAGGGCATCCAGCACATAAAGGCAGAGCTGCAGATTGGGCCAACCAGCTGGTTCCTTGGTGTTGATATCAAGCGCAATCGCTCCACATGCACCATTACACTGTCCCAGCGTCAATACATCGTTGATACACTCAGGGACTTTGGTATGGAGGACTGCACATCTGTGAAGACACCGATGGTCCCTGGTCTGCGCCTGGAGAAACCTAGTAGTCCACTCAGTGCTGAGGAGATTGAGTTCATGAAGGACAAACCATACCTGCGTGCTATTGGCAAACTCACTTGGTTAGCTAACGGCACCAGACCTGACATCGCCTATGCAGCAGGTGTGCTTGCCCGCTTCAATAACTGTGCAGGGAAGACCCAGTGGACTGCAGTGAAGCACCTTCGCTATATCAAGGGTACAATGGACTACAAACTCCAATATGGTCCCCATCCTCATCCTACTGCCTTCACCTCATTCTCTGACGCCGACTATGCTGGAGATGCTGATTCTGCCAAGTCAAACTGGTTTCGTGCGCCTCATGGGTGGTGGTGCTGTTTCCTGGTCTTCGAAACTACAGTCCCGTGTTGCTCGCTCCACCACCGAAGCTGAATTCGTTGCTGGTGAGTCCTGCACCTGGGACATGGCCTTCTTCTGGTACATCTTTGAGGATTTGGGCTACAAAATTGCACTACCTCAAGCACTAGGTATGGATAATCAATCTGCTATTCGCGTCGCAAAGAACCCTGAGCACCAAGGACGCATGAAACACCTCAACCCCATCTATTACGGCTTCAGAGAGCAGGTAGAGGCTGGGGAAATCTCACCACACTTTGTTCCGACTATGGATATGCCTGCGGACATCCTGACCAAGGCATTACCCCGAGAACAGGTCGAAGGCTGTGAGCATGCTTGGTCTGCAAGTGTGAGGATTGGCCTCATCAGGGGGGAGACTTGAAGGTATATTCTGTTATTGTGATTGTTATTGAGCTTTCATGACTGTATTGTATGTTTTGGCCGTTCCCACTTCTTTTTATGTTTCCTTGTGTTGTACATGCTTCCATTCTCTTTTCGGCATTCCTATGCGCCTGCTGAACCGTGATTCCTGCGACTCCTGTATGTTTGGGAATGATGGCAATGCCCCCCCTTGCGGGTTCTGCTCACTCCCATCGCTCCCTAGCGTCTAGTTAGCTTGATCACTCACAGTCACTAGACTCTGCACATTCATTGCCTATCGTGATGACTACAAGGGCTGGGAGTTCTTGGACCATGAGACTGGCAGCAGGGTAGTCTCCAGGGATGTACTCTGGCAGGAGAATGCATTCAGACATAAGCCCTGGATTCCTTGGCCCAAGCAGCACCCTATGTTGCAACCTCCTGCAGCGCACAATGCACCAGCTGCACCACATCCACCTGCAGATCAACCTCTGCTACCCTTCCCAGATGGGGATGTCTTGGATTTGGGGGGAGACGACCTCCCTGTACCTGCACCTGCTGCCCCGGTGCACCCACCAGATCTACCTGCACCCACTGCAGTGATTCTTCCACTGCCTGCACCTCTGCCTGCACCTCCAGCTGTTCATCCAGCACCTCCAGCACTCCATGATCACTCTTGATCTCCTTCCCCCCTGCACCACATCACTGTATTGTATGTTTCAGCCATTCCCCACTTCTTTCTTGTTTCCTTACATTGTACATGCCTCCATTCTCATTTTGGCACTCCTATGTGCCTTCTGGACCATTTCTTCCATGACTCCTGCGACTCCTGTATATTTGGGAATGCCAATACTTGAGATATCATACTACATCTTTGGGCCCCTCCAGATGGTCAATTCCCTCTGCAGTGTATTCATGACTGCAATCCTGCTTATGATCCTCTTCATTATGTTTTGCTCTTCCCACTTGGGGATCTTGGCTGGCATGATTGGCTGCCTCAGCACCATGCCAGCAGTGGGGGAAATCTTACCCAAAATGAGTATTATTCATATGAGTTGCATGAGTGCACAGATGAACCCCTTACATTGTTGCATGGGGGGAACCCAGTGACTGCGAGTGATCAGGCTAACTAGACACTAGGGAGCGATGGGAGTGAGCAGAACCCGCAAGGGGAGGCAGTGCCATCGTTCCCAAACGTACAGGAGTCGCAGGAATCACAGAATAATAGTCCAGAAGGGACATAGGAATGCTGAAATGAGAATGGAGGCATATACAACACAAGGAAACATGAAAACAAGTGGGGAATGGCTGAAACATACAATACAGTCATGAAAGGTCAATAGCAATCACCATAACAGAGTATACCTTCAAGTCAGTGGGAGGACATCCAAGTGGCTCTACTCCCTGGGCAGACTTGGAGTGATTGTCCTGATACTGTAAAGCCATTAATTGTAGCAATGCATCATGTCACATTCAGCCCAGTTGTTTCTTCTGGAACTGGAATGTCACATCACATGCAGTCTCACAGGTTTCTTCTGGCCAATTTTGTGATGTTAGAGAAATCATGTAAATCAAACTGAATATGAGTTCTTTTCAATGCCTTAAAGTACTAGGAGCTATCATTACAAAACTTAATCCATTTCTAGAGATGCAATTGAGTCTGCCTCCAAGTCTGCCTCTAGGTCTGCCTCTGAGTCTGCCTCTAAATCAACATCCATGGCATCCAGATTAATTACCTCAATGTCTGAGCCATCTGATATGTCATCAATATCAATCACTTTGACTCTGCTGAGTTTCTGTGATGCCTTCATTGGCAATTGGGGCAATGATATTGCCTTCCTTGTCAAGATGAGCTGTCTCTAAATTTGACCAAAGCTAGACCAAGCTCAATGCAGTTGAGAGTGGTGTCATCATCAAACTCTTGATGGTCATGAAGGTCCATCTCCTCTGCTTGCATCTCAGCACCATGTTCATGTGCATTTGCCCTTATCCATTCATCATCTGCCAAGACCTCACAAATGATGTCCATCATCCACATGCTAGTGAGGAACTCATAGGAGAGGTTCCAATCACCTGCTGCAATTGAGCTCCAAGCCTACACAACAATGTCAGCAGTGCTGAAAAGAGAGCAGTATACATTACCTTCTTAATAAGCTCAGTTCTTCCAGCTAGTCTCCAAGCTGATGAGCCAATCCAGGCTACTGAAATGGCTTGAAGTGTTGGTAGATCTGTTGGGAAGGAGACGGCAGGTTGTCCATGATCCAAGGACTCCTTCACAACTTGAGTCATCCACTCAACAGCAGCACAATTGATGTCATGCTTCAGACTACAGTTGAGCAGCTGGTCATTTGGTTGGAGTTTGGCAGTGCCTGGAAAGTGGCCGGTCTCAGCCAGCAGTCAGAATGGATGGGTGTGCTTACAGTTGGCAGGCATGAAGTGAATACGGATTTCACTCTTGTAATTTTCCTTCATCCATTCAAGAAACTCCCAACTCTGATGAACTGCCCAGCAATCAATCAGCAGGATTGCTCAGGTTTTGGGAAGACCAAGTCTGGTTTTTGTTGTCCTGATGTACTGTACTTTCAGGGCCAACAGGCCATTTTTATTCTTATGCATTTTCTGAGAGATTGACATGACTAGCAAGCATGATCGATGTAATAATCAAGTAGAAATGGTGATCAAATGAAACTGTGGTTATGGCAACTTGCTGATGCAGCTCAACATTCAGCTAGTGTGAGGCACCATTTTGGCCCAACGGGCCACCCCCCAACAAGGCACAAAAATATATGATTTATAATTCTTTATACTACAGGATGGGTATAAACCAATTGTCAAGATCATTGGCCTCAGATAAGGCCTCGGAATCATCATTCTTGGTAGGACCACCAACCCAGCCACTTTTGCTCTCCTCCAAAATGGGGGCAGCCTTGCTATCTGTGCTAGACCCAACAGTCTCCTCTACTGCTTTACACCCTGTACGAGTTGTATTGCAAGGCCTGTCAGGACAATCCTTGAGTTTGACAATGGGTGTGATGATTTATAGTCCATGTTATGAGAAAACTGCTGGGCAAAAATGTTAAAAATGCCCCTATTGTATGTTGAGTTTCATTGTTCATTGTTGGTAAGTGAGCAGGTGGGTGCATATGGCCTGGCCAAAAGTGAGATCAGTTTTTTTGGTCAAGTGTTCCTTGTAGCATGAAATTGCTAGGTGTTGGCTGGTGATGCACAAATTAGACTAAAATATTGCTGGTAAACGATTTACAAATGGTCTCGTTTGTCTACAGGCATTGCAAGTGCCATTGGCCTGTTGTCCCTGAAAGTACAGTATGGAACAAGAATCTCTTGAACCCACTAATGCATTCAATCAACATAATGGTCATCATGGAAGACAATGCTTACCTTCTTCATCATTGTCTGGTTTGACCAGTGCTTGTCACTGCCACTGAAATAATACTTGATCCATGGAGAGAATGGGTGGCATTTCTCAGGAGGAGGGAGTGAGCAGGGTGATTTGCCAGGAACAATCACTTGACTTGTAAGAAGGCATCCTGAAGCAGTGGATGCCATCAGAAGTGTAACCTGATGCTTCTCCTCCTTCCCTACAACCTTAACTTGCTTATCACCACTGGTATTCCATGTTTGGCTCAGGGATGGGAGGAGGTGGATGCTGGTCTGGTCAGCATTGATGACCAGCTCAGGTGGTGTTTGATAGGTCCAGATGGACTGAGCAATCCAAATGGCCATGTTCTGTCCAAGCTCTGGCCAGTCCACCAGAGTTGACTTTGCACTTTGTGTGGCAACACAATATGAATAGCCCATCAAGGACATGAAGTGCTTGACATAGGAATGTGAGAGCTCATGTTTCTTGCCATTGAGCAGGGATGGGCAGACTTGTTTCACAATGCCAAGCATGATGGCTCAAAGAATAGGGACACTGAGTGGAACCCCATTTTGTTGTAAAACTCAGATCTGAACATTGATCATGTTCACCACTTCAGGGTGCTTTGCCTTCAAGTATGCAACATTCAGTGTTGTTGAGCAAAAGGATGGAAGTGAACACATACAAACATGTGAGGATGTCCTAGAGGCTCCAAGACAAGTCTGTGGTTATCCTCTGACTCCACAGCATCAAGTGCTTTGGTGCTCCTCTTGGTTTGGTCAAACCATTTCCACACAGTGCTTTGGGTTAAACCCTGGAAATGGGCAGCACCAGCAGCTGTGGACTGGAGGTACAAGACCATTGCACCAGCTGACCAATCCTTTCAGATGGCAGTCTCAGCAATGTCGGGCCAGAGGTTGGGGCCAAACCAATGCTTGGCTGGTGCCCTGACACATACGGGTGCTGTTCCAGAGGCAAGCTGCCTCTTGGTGGCCTTCTTGAGTGGCAAATACATGACATTGAGCAATCAGAGAGGAAGTACTGTTCAAGAGACAGGTGGCTTGAGAGCCCTCTGCTTGCAGCACAATCAGCTACAATAAAATTAACACAAGCAGGCCTACCTGTTTGTGAGAGCCCTTGTTTGCAGCCTTTAGTCATGCTCAATACTTGTGGGCTCATCTTGCAGCATTCTTGCAAAGTTTCTCAGCCAATTCCTCAGCACTCAGTGCAGCAGAGACTTCTTTGAAAGCCTGCTTTGCTTGGTAGTCATTGTGATATGTTGCCAACCTATGCTCATTGTTTTGTGCAATTTCCTCAGCAGTAGCAACAGTAAAAAAAGTCAGTGAGAACAGTCTGTTGGGACATGTTACAGGGAGTAATGACTTTAGATCATTTTGAGGGGTTTTGTGCACCTTTTATTGTCAATGGCTCAAGTGCAACAAGGCCAAGTTGAAAATCTGCCCTGAAACACAGACAGATTTCCTTTTTCGGCTCTGGCGCCTTGTTGGAGACCACCCCAGTTTGGTTTCTTCATGCTTTCGTTCCAGCATCATGCATCACAGCCACCCTCGGTTCTGTTTCTTGCAGGTTTGGCCATCATGTCACACAAGGGCTTGGTTGCTACAATTAATGTCTTTACAGTATTGTTACACATGTCTTCCATCTTAAAATGGAATCTCTTCTGGATGAAATCACCAAGAAGGGAATCTTTGGAAGGACAGTGGCCCATATCTATACCATTGAGTTCCAGAAGTGTGGCCTCCCCCATATGCACCTCCTCATTTTCTTTGATGCTGCTTCCAGGCCAATCACACCAGCTCAGATTGACACCATTGTTTGTGCTGAGCTCCCTGATCCAGCTACTGAGCCACACCTTTATAATATTGTCTCCAAGGTCATGATACATAGGCCATGTGGGGCTCATGGAAATTCAAATGCTGTGTGCATTGACAGGGGCAAATGCACAAAGGGATTTCCTAAGCCATTCTCTGAGGAGACAGTCATGACTGCTGATGGGTATCCAACCTATCACTGCTGCAACAGAGGTACTCATGCTCATGGGATTCATGCTGGGGGTCAGGTCAGTTCCATTGACAATCACTGGCTTGTCCCTTATATTCACTATCTCAGTGGCCACTATGAATGCCACATCAATGTGGAAGTCTGCATATCTGTTTGTGCTACCAAGTCTATCCACAAGTACATATTTGAGGGACATGACTGGAACACTGCAGTTTGTGCAGCAGGATGGTGGTCTTTTCTTCTTAAATGGGCCAGGTGGTACTGGAAAGACCTTTGTCTATCAGGCCCTCAGTCATGCTATATGTCATCAGGGCAAGATTGTCCTCTGTGTTGCATCTTCTGGCAATGCATCAATCCTCCTACCTGGAGGCCAGACTTCACACTCCTGCTTCAGAATCCCATTGGATGTGGATGATACTTCCCATTGCAACATACTTAAGAATGGCCTTGAAGCAGAGCTCCTCAAGCAGACTGTTGCAATTATTTGGGATGAAGTTCCAATGCAACATAGGTATTGCATGGAAGCAGTGGATCACACTCTGAGGGATGTCCTTGACAGTAACAGTCCTTTTGGTGGTATTGTGGTGCTCTGGGGAGGGGACTTTAGGCAAATTCTCCCAGTGATTGAGAAGGGCAGTAGAGAAGACATTGTGTTTGCATGCATCCAACACTCATACCTATGGCAGCATGTGAGGATCTTCCATTTGACTCAAAATATGTGGCTTGGGCAGAGTCCAGAGGAACAGGCCTTTGCACAGTGGCTCCTCTCTCTTGGTGAGGGAACCAATGTGCAGCATGGTGGTGTGGAGTATACTACATCACTTACTGACCATGTGAGAGTTGGTGGAAGTAGAGCAGAGGAAGCCTTGAAGAGTATTCTGGATGCAACTTACCCAGGTATCTCCAACCCTCAGCCAAGACCACCAGGGTATTTCACAGAGAGGACAATCCTTACTACTCACAATGAAACAGTGGATGAGCTCAACCACAGCACTCTTGCCCAGTTCTCTGGGGTGACCAGCACCTTTGCAGGCTATGACAGGGTTGTCCATGAGACTCAGGAAAGGTGGAGACACTATGCTGAGGACTTTGATGCAGGGTATGCCTCTGAATACCTGCACACTCTGAGACCAAAGGCAAAACTGGCACTCAAAGTGGGATGCCCAGTGATGCTGCTGTGCAATCTGGATCCTTCCCAAGGTCTCTGTGATGGAACAAGGCTACTGATCACTCACACCTCCACACATGTCCTTGAGGGTTGCATTTTGGGAGGTGAACATAATGGAAAGCCAGCATTCATTCCTTGGATCACCCTAACTGTGAGTGATCAAGCTAACTAGATGCTAGGGAGTGATGGGAGTGAGCAGAACCCACAAGGGGAGGCAGTGCCATTGTTCCCAAATGTACAGGAGTCACAGGAATCATGGAAGAATAGTCCAGAAGGGACATAGGAATGCCAAAATGAGAATGGAGGCATGTACAACACAAGGAAACATGAAAAGAAGTGTGGAATGGCTGAAACATACAATACAGTCATGAAAGCTCAATAACAATCACCATAACAGAATATACCTTCAAGTCCCTATACTCACATAAGAGTGACCTTACCTTCATCCTTGCACACTGTCAATTCCCAGTTTGCCTTGCCTTTGCAATGACAATCAACAACAGCCAAGGACAATCTGTCAAGCATGTGGGAATTGACCTGCATACTCCTGTTTTCACACATGGCCAACTCTATGTTGCACTCTCAAGGGCCACTGCCAAAAATCAGATTTATGTTCTATTTCCACAAGGGGAAGCAGGGACTCAGACTCAGAATGTAGTGTAGTGTAGTGTATCCAGAAGTGCTACTGACATACAGTAATATTGAATATACATGTACATTGGACAAAGAAAAGAATCTGCCCTTGGACAAAGGTTAACTGTTTCACTTCCTTGGACAGATTCTTGTATGAAACATCTATAATTGAGATGTTGAGTGAGGTACATTCCTCATCAAGTCCAAGCTTAAACACAAAGTCTAAACTACAAACATGTGGCTACCAGACTGCAGGAGGCAGTGGAGTGGTGGGCTGTGGGTGGGTGGCAGAGCAAGGTGGAAGCAAAGTGGAAGCAGAGGCAGGGGCAATGTGGAAGTGGGAATTACACACAGGCAGTGAGATGGAGGCTACAGTGGGACTTGCCTAAATGTATGTGGTTGGGAGTCACCTGAGCCATATACATTTAGGCAAGTATACCACTAGCCAAGTAAGGGCCTTGTCATGTCTTAGGGGCTTGTAAAATAGAAAAACAATGACTTTAGACATGCTACATATAAGACAAATCAATTATGATGAAGTGTGAATAAGTGTGAATTACAATCATGGTTGACAGGTGTGCAAAAAAATGTTGCTCAGTCAACCAAAATCACCTCTCCTTCATTGGTATTGCTATTTGCAGGCTCCTTTTCTTTGGTTTCTGTCCTTTGAAAGTAAATTGTTATCTTTGAGCTCTTGAGTGTGTTGTGTTGTTTGGCTTTGAGGAGTGACTGAATGTTCAAAGAGTACAAAACACGCTGGAAAATTCTTGCTCATGAGCATGGAACAGAGCCAAGTTGTACAGACAAGTAGTTATATACTAGGGAACAAGAATCAATAATCATGAGCCAAGCTACAAGAAATGGAAGAGGTGAAATCACAGGCCACAAGAGATGGAATGGAAGACTAGACCAATGCTCAGTGCACAGTGTATCTATCTCCAACAGGAAGGAATTTTTTGGGTTGCATCCTGACCCTCCAGCCCTGCTTTGTCCCTGGCTTGCTTTGTCCTTTTGTTGGGTTATGTGTATATTTCACAAAATCTTTTTCACAATAGTCATATAGAAGGGTATACATTTATTTCTATGGAACCAAGGCTGTTCCAGCAGTTTTCACATACATCTAGGCATGTATACAGTGGCCAACAACTCAACTGACCTTGGGCTTTCTGTCTTAGTGAGGAGGCTGTAAATAGTCTTGAATAAACCATTTTATTTACAAATGGAGATATACTAACCAATTTTGGGTTCCCAGTGGAAAGGCAAGGTGTGAGGTATCAGATGACACATTGAGTTTTGTTGCCTTGCTCCAGCAGGCATGCAGCAAGGTGAACCTCAGGCAGCTGACACAGTCATTCTTTGATGTATTCAGTATATTGTGAAGAAGTTTGAGGGATATAGAGGCGATGGTGCTTGCACAATCAGGGAAACAATATTCCTCTTCTTCAGATGAGAACCCCCACCAAACATTGTGCTGAAAGGCAACAACTATTCCAAGAGTGTCAAAAACATACAAAGCTTGCATATGATGAGTATATTACTAGACTCAAGGCAGAAACACCCCTCACACCAACATTCCTTGCCAAGAAGCACAACTGCTGCTGTGGCATGCTCAAGTCATTGATTGATGGGGGAATGGTGAAGTCTTGGTCTTCAGCACAATGTATCAAGCTCACACCCAAAGAGGAGGCTGTCCTGGTTCAATATTTGATTGAAACTGCAAAGTGCAGCTTCCCAGATACACCACAGTGTGCAGCCATGTGCGCTAACTGCATACTTTGTGAACACACTAGTGACCCACCTGCATGTGTTGGTCAAAACTGGATCAATCACTTCCTGAATTGCCACAAGACTCAACTTTCATGATACTGGTCAACCACTTTAATCACAGTGAGTCAGACTCTATCAAATAACCTAGGAAACATCTTTCTTTACTTGATAATGATGCTAATCAGCTTCCCTTCCTTCTAACAGGTGCATAGTGGGGCAGTAAATGAAGTGACCATTGACCATTGGTATACATTACTTCAAGAGACTATAGATATGTAAATACAAGATTGAGCCCAATCTAATATTTGTGATGGATGAGACCTGCTGCTTTCTTGATAAATGCACTCATAAGACCCAACATATTGGCCCTTGTGGATTACAACAGCAGTTGGCACTTTGAAATGAAAACTGTGAGACAGCAACCATTATTCCAATCATCTGTGCAGATGGGTCTCTCCTAAGGCCAACAGTCATTTTAAAAGGGAAGCAGCTTTGAGGGAAAGACCAATACTCAAACCCTCTAAATGCTTTGTACAGTGACTCAAAAAACTGGTTCACATTTGGCAAATTTTTCCTTGCAAGGCCAATTGTGGCTCAGACAACAAAGCTAAACTCGTGGGAATTTTCTATAACAAAGCAAAGTATCGTGGCCCTGTTTGTACAAAATGTCAAAACATTAGCTTCATGTATTGATTTAATACAGGTTTTACAATCACCCACACTTGATGAACCAGTTTTTGTGCTGGTAGCTGGTTTTCCCTTCTTTGGCCCTTACCATTGCCTGCATCCTCCTGGGCATACACTCAACAAGGTTTCTACAAACCTCCATTGGTATTCTATCTAATCCCATCTGCACTTGCCCCTGAAGCTCATCCACACTAGCAGGAGGTGCCCACAGACATTGGGCTGCCATTTGTGGTGTTGCCACCCATATTCAAAGGGCTGAGGTCATGTGACTGCAGGCCACTTCAGGACAATCACCATGTTCTGTTGGGACCATTTTGGGGCCTTCTTGAAGGTGTCTTTGGGGTCATTTTCCTGTTGAAAGGTGAACCAAGGCCTGTCTGACCAATAAACTCTACAGTTGCCTGGAATTCAACTTGATGAATGCTGGTGTACAGCTCGACATCCATTCTACTATCTATTGTGAACATATGCCTTGCTCCATGAGCAGGGTTGTAGCCCTGAGTGATAGGGAATCAACACTTACAGTGACTCCAAAAACTGGTTCACATTTGGCAATTTTTTCCTTGCAAGGCCAATTGTGGCTCAGATAACAAAGCTAAACTCGTGGGAATTTTTCGTAACAAAGCAAGGTATCTTGGCCCTGTTT